>Ga0157374_10000587_pt1 | contig 32144 bp, 30 predicted proteins | sample M25metaG_FD_115308 | JGI IMG/M metagenome (GOLD analysis project Ga0157374, IMG submission 115308) | Miscanthus rhizosphere microbial communities from Kellogg Biological Station, Michigan, USA - M2-5 metaG | ecosystem: Host-associated > Plants > Roots > Rhizosphere > Soil | place: USA: Michigan...
AACCAACTACAAGACTTTCCGTGGTGTGGGGCGGGATCGAACCGCCGACACAAGGATTTTCAGTCCTTTGCTCTACCAACTGAGCTACCGCACCTTTTTTGATTTTCGATTTGCATGCACCTCAAAATCAGGGGTGCAAATATAGAGGATTGATCAAACAATCTAAAATCTAAAATCCGAGATTAAGGACGAATTACATGCCGTACTGAGCGAGGAATTTTATTCGCATAATTTTTAATTGCTCCCAGCTTAATTCCAGATCAGATAGTTCTTCCTGGGCAACCTGTAAGGAAGATGTCTCGCAACCTTTAAAATATTCCAGGACCTCCTCCTGCTCGTTCTCGTCGATCATTTGATTGATCGCATAATCGAGATTTAGCTTTGTACCGCTGGCGGTGATGGTTTCCATTTCTTCCAGCAGATCATCAAGCCTCATATCCTTATTTTTTGCTATGGTGTCGAGCGGAATTTTTTTATCTGTTTGTTGAATAATGTACACCTTAAGACCGCTTTTATTTACGACACTCTTCATCACAAAATCATCCGGCCTTTCGATACCGTTTTCTTCTACATACTTTGCGATCAGCTCAACAAAAGGCTTCCCATAGCGCAGGGCCTTTCCTTTACTTACTCCCTGGCATTTTTCGAGCTCAGTCGTATTTGTCGGGAACAGCGTCGCCATGTCCTGTAAAGAAGATTCGAGGAAGATCACAAAAGGCGGCAATCCCTTTTTCTTTGCCTCTTTTTGACGAACCTCTTTCAGCATGTCAAACAATTTTTCATCTGCCGCTGCACCCGTGGCCCCTTCACCACTCTCATCGTCATCTTCATTGGCCTCTTCGAAAAGATTATTCAGTATGATCTTAAAGGATTTTGGCTTCTTTAGAAACTCGTCACCCTTTTTTGTCATCTTGAGTACGCCATATTCTTCAATATCCTTGCTCAGCAAGTTTTCCAATAACATTTGCCTGATCAGTGAATTCCAAAAATGTCGCGGCTGGTCATTTCCGCGGGCAAAAACACTCAAGCCATCATGGCGAAACATTTGAATCTGTGGTGTAAGCTTTCCAATAATGATATTCACAACGTAGTCAGTAGCAAATCGTTCATCCAAAGCCTTGATTGTTCTTAACGCTGCTATCGTATTATCCTTTGCTTCTACCTTTTCCTTTGGATGCTTACAGTTATCGCAATTGCCGCAATTTTCTTTCCCATACTCCTCACCAAAATAGCCCAACAAAACTTTTCTCCGGCAAACCCCCGATTCAGCGAAGGCAACCGTTTCGTTGATCAATTGTGCTCCCACTTCCCGTTCACTAAGCGGTTTGTCTCTCATCAAATGCTCTAACTTCGAAACGTCCTTATGAGAATAATATAAGATGCATTTCCCCTCCATGCCATCCCTTCCGGCACGACCGGTTTCCTGGTAATAGTTTTCGACACTTTTGGGAATATTATAATGAATCACAAACCTGATATCCGGCTTGTCTATTCCCATACCAAATGCAATGGTGGCAACAATGACCTGCACATCTTCATTTAGGAATTGATCTTGTCTTTCGGTTCTTATCTTGCTATCAATGCCCGCATGATAGGCAACAGCTTTAATATCATTTTTTTGAAGAAGCTCTGCTAACTCTTCCGTTGTTTTTCTATTCGTTGTGTAGATAATTCCGCTTTTCCCCTTATTCTGACTGATGAATCTGACGAGGCTTTTTAATGTTTGCTCCTTCTTGATCTTTGGTTGTACTTCGTAGTAAAGATTGGGCCTGTTGAATGAAGCAGTATAAATTTTAGGATCACGCAGGTCAAGGTTCTTGATGATATCGCTCTGCACTTTTGGCGTAGCCGTAGCTGTCAGGGCAATCACGGGAACATCGGGATTTATCTGGATCATCATTTCCCGAAGCCTTCTATACTCGGGTCTGAAATCGTGTCCCCATTCCGAAATGCAGTGAGCTTCATCTACAGCAAAAAATGATATTTTCAAATCACTGAAGATGTCAAGATTTTCCTGCTTAGTGAGGGTCTCCGGGGCAACATATAGCATTTTTGTCTTCCCGGTTTGCAGGTCGTCATGTATTTCCCTGATCTCTTTTTTTGTCAACGTTGAATTAAGAAAATGCGCCACGTCATCCTTGCTACTATAGCTTCGGACAAGGTCGACCTGGTTTTTCATTAAAGCGATCAAGGGACTTACAATGATTGCGAGCCCATCACTAACAAGTGCCGGAAGCTGATAACACAGAGACTTACCACCCCCCGTTGGCATTATTACAAAAGTGTCGTGGCCTGCCAATACGGATTCAATGATCTTTTCCTGATTACCTTTAAATTTATTAAACCCAAAATACTCCTGGAGAGCCTTATGCAGGTCTAGCTTTTTTTTCTCCGGTTGTGCAGGAAGTTTCTCAATTTTCTTTCCCGCGGGTTTTTTTGCAGTAGTTGTCGCCATCTTATCTGGTGCTCCATGCCCCAAAGGGCTTTTAATTAAGGTACTGAATTTTTAGCCGATCGCATTACAAGCAAAATTGAACTTTTACACATTGGGCCTGGCCTCGCTAAACCCCAATGATTCATTTCGCCCAAATTAACGGGTGGATAGTGTTTGAAGTGATTTTTGAAAGAATCTTTCGCACAATATTCGGTCCCGGCTAAGAGCAGTCGGCAAGAATGCGAATTTACAATGCATCCGCTATTTATCCATCCCTTAAAGGTTAAAATTCCAACTACATCGTTTGCGTAAGGTCAATTCCGTTTAAAAATACTATAAATTTGCGGCCTCATTAACCCGGCTCAATCAGCGAACATCAAACGAATGCAGTCTTCCATTATACAAACAGCCCTCCAAACGATACAAATGGAAGCCCAATCCATTCAGGGTCTCAGTTCATTTATTGATAATGATTTTGAAACAGCAGTTAAGGCCATAATAAATTGTAAGGGCCGACTGGTAATAAGCGGTATCGGTAAAAGTGCAGTGATCGCACAAAAAATTGTGGCTACCTTAAATTCCACAGGAACCCCTTCCATATTCATGCATGCTGCCGATGCCATACATGGTGACCTGGGAATGGTTCAGCAGGACGATATTGTAATGATCATCAGTAAAAGCGGAAGCAGCCCGGAAATAAAAGTATTGGTTCCCCTTATCAGAAATTTTGGAAACATCTTAATCGCAATGGTGGGGAATATTGATTCCTATCTTGCAAAACAGTCAAACATTATTCTCAATACTACCGTCGACCAGGAGGCCTGTCCCAATAATCTTGCGCCGACGACAAGTACGACGGCACAGTTGGTAATGGGAGATGCCATCGCTGCTTGCCTGATCGAGTTAAAAGGTTTCGGTTCAGATGATTTTGCAAAATTGCATCCGGGTGGAATGCTCGGAAAAAAATTGTACCTGCGCATTTCAGATATCTACGCTGATAATGAAAAGCCAGCCGTATTTCCCAACCAATCATTAAAAGAAGTGATCGTCGAGATCACAAAAAAGAGGATGGGAGCGACAGCGGTAATCGATACTCAACAAAATTTGCAAGGAGTTATTACGGACGGCGATCTCAGAAGAATGCTTGAAAAGGATCATGTATCTCAAAACTTACGGGCTGAAGATATAATGAGCCCACATCCGAAAACCATTGATCCCGATGAATTAGCAGTAAACGCTTTGGATATAATGCGCAAGCACGAAATTTCTCAAATAGTTGTTGTAAGAGATGGAAAATACCTGGGGATGGTGCATCTGCACGACCTTTTGAAAGAGGGATTCATCTAAAACTAATTTACAGCTCAGGATATGAATAAACATCATTATGTAGCCATTATGGCGGGAGGAATTGGAAGCAGGTTTTGGCCGATGAGCCGGGCCAATTATCCAAAACAATTTTTGGATATACTTGGAACGGGAAAGACTCTTATTCAACAGACTTTTGAAAGATATGCCCGGGTAGTGCCCGAAGAAAATATTTACGTTGTTACGTCAAGTGAATATTTACCACTTGTAAAAAAACAGTTGCCGCAAATCGCCGATGAAAATATTCTGAGTGAGCCTTTTCGTAAGAACACAGCACCCTGTCTTGCCTATATCTCGTTCAAACTTATAAAAAAGGATCAGAAAGCGTGTATGGTGGCGGCTCCTTCCGATCACCTGATACTGGAAGTTGATGAGTTTGTCAAAACAACACAGCGTGCTTTAAATTTCGTCGATCACCTGAATGCTTTTGTAACACTGGGGATAACGCCAACTCAGCCGAATACCGGGTATGGCTATATACAACATGATACGGTCGAAGCAGCGCCGGAAATTTTTAAAGTAAAAACTTTTACCGAAAAGCCCAATCTTGAATTGGCAAAAACTTTTATTGCCAGCGGTGATTTTTTATGGAACGCGGGTATATTTTTCTGGAAGGTGAAAAACATTCTGACGGCATTTGAAAAATATTTACCGGAAATGTACGAGGTCTTTGTCGCCGAGAAAGACAAATTCAACACAAAAGATGAAGCTGCTGCCATCAATGAAATCTATCCCCAATGCTCCAATATTTCCATTGATTTCGGCATTATGGAAAAGGCCGATAATGTATATGTGATCCCCGCTTCATTTGGCTGGAGTGATCTTGGTACATGGAACAGCGCCTGGGAAAATATGGCCAAAGATCCTTCCGACAATGCAATAGCCGGCAAAAAAGTAATTTCTATAGATGCCAGCAAATGTATGGTGCACGTCTCCGATACAAAACTCATCGTGCTGCAGGGCCTTGAAAATTTTATTGTGGTTGACACCAAAGATGTTTTACTCATCTGTAAGAAAGAAAAAGAACAGGAAATAAAGGATTATTTAGCAGAGGTGAAGAAAGCCGTGGGTGATAAGTACCTTTGATCATGTGCGAATGAAGTCTGGTTTACTTATCTTTAGAATAATTCGCATATTATTCTATGTCAATTCAACTTCACAATATTCTTTTCCTGGATATTGAGACTGTTCCACAACATGACGGTCATGAAAGCATGCCGGATGAATGGAAGACTCTATGGGATCTAAAAGCGTCATACCTCATACGCAATAAAGAAAGCGAAACTTCGCAAAGCATTTATTCACGCGCTGGTATCTATGCAGAATTTGGAAAAGTCATTTGCATAAGTTGCGGTGTAATGCAGGGAACGGGACAGGAAAAAAAATTGATCCTGAAATCTTTTTGTGGCCATGATGAAAAGTTGCTGCTGCACCAGTTTTCAGAAATGCTAAACAGGTGGTGTAGCGATGGTAATAAATTTCTTTGCGCACACAACGGAAAGGAGTTTGATTTTCCTTATCTCTGCCGCAGGCTTATTGTAAACCATTTGCCTATTCCGGAGATCCTGAAACTTCATGGAAGAAAACCCTGGGATGTACCTCATCTCGACACGTTGGAGCTTTGGAAGTTTGGCGATTATAAAAGTTATACCTCACTAAATCTTCTTGCATATACATTGGGCGTTAGTACATCAAAGGATGATATCGACGGCAGTAAGGTTCACGAGGTATACTGGAAAGAAAAAAATCTTGATCGTATTGCTACCTACTGCCAGAAGGACGTGGTAACGGTCGCGCAGATTTTTTTAAGAATGAACGATGAATCGCTGATCAAACCAGAAAACGTAGAAATAAAAAATTAAAATCGTAATATTATAATTATGACACGTACAAACTATTGTTCCGGTGCAAAATGGGAAGAAATTGTTGGCTATAGCCGCGCTGTGAAAGTCGGAAATGTTATTGAGGTGACGGGTACTGTTGCAGTTGATCAGAGCGGAAAGCCAGTTGGCGGGACCAGTGCCTACGAACAAACCAAATTCGCTATTCAAAAAATAGAAAAGGTATTGCAGCAAGCCGGTGCCTCATTAAACGACGTCGTCCGAACAAGGATGTTTGTTACCGACATTTCACGTTGGGAAGAATATGGAAAGGCCCATGGGGAGTTTTTTTCTGCGATTAAACCCTGCACCAGCATGATCGAAGTGAAGGCATTGATAGAACCCGATTACCTGGTCGAGATCGAAGCCACTGCTATATTATTGGAACCATGATCTAGGAGAAATGGATATTGAAACGCTTCGTGAATATTGCCTGGGTAAACCCGGCGTTGAAGAAACCCTTCCATTCGGGCCAAACACTCTTGTTTATAAAGTGAACGGCAAAATCTTCCTTATAACAGGTCTCAGCGAAGAAAAACTAAGCTTTAATGTAAAATGCGATCCTGACCTGGCAATCGAATTAAGGGAACAGTATGATTGTGTGCAACCCGGCTATCACATGAATAAAAAACATTGGAATACCGTCGTGGTAGATGGCTGGATTGATCATTCTTATCAATTGATCGCTCACAAAGCCCCTCAAATTGTAAAGAAGCGATCTGGAAAATAATATCGTCTAAATTTGATTGCTTTTTTAGCTTTTTTCAAAGGGATATCTTTGGGTATAAACTTTTAATTCCTCTTCTTTTGCATATTCATTCCAAACTTCCCAATGTAGGCACCACTATTTTTACCGTGATGAGTGCCCTGGCAACAGAATATAATGCTGTTAACCTGGGGCAGGGCTTTCCTGATTATAATATGAGCGAAGACCTGATCTCATTTGTTCATGAAGCCATGAAAAATGGATTCAACCAATATGTTCCGATGCAGGGGCATCTGCCTTTGCGGGAAGCCCTATCGGAAAAAATTAAATTTTTATACAAGACTGCCGTAAATCCTGATACACAAATTACAATTACCCCAGGAGGCACCTATGCAATTTATACGGCGTTAACCACTATCCTGCAACCCGGCGACGAAGTGATCGTCTTCGAGCCTGCTTACGATAGTTATATTCCAACTGTTGAGGTCAATGGTGCTGTCCCCGTCTTAATTGATCTGGAATTTCCGGAATACAAGATCGATTGGAATAAAGTACGCCAGAAGATCTCTCCGAAAACAAGAATGATCCTTCTCAATTCTCCTCACAACCCAACGGGTGCTGTTTTATCTGCAGATGATATAAATGAGCTTCGTTCAATTGTCAGGGACAAAAATATTTTTATCTGCAGCGATGAGGTGTATGAGCATTTGATCTTTGATGACGTTCCGCATCAGTCAATTCTTCGATACCCTGACCTGTTGGAAAAAAGTTTTGTTTGTTTCTCATTTGGAAAAGTTTTCCACTGTACCGGTTGGAAGTTAGGCTATTGCGTTTCATCCCCCGAATTGACGAAGGAGTTTAGGAAAGTGCACCAGTTCAATTGTTTTTCATGCAATTCACCTATGCAGGTTGGATTGGCGAAATTCTTGTCAAATAAAGATGCCTATTTGCCCCTATCTTCCTTTATGCAGCGGAAAAGGGACTATTTCATAAAGTTAATGCAGGCAACAAAATTCAAATTGTTGAACAGTCACGGTAGTTACTTTATTTGCGGAACCTACGGCAATATCAGCGACGAAGCCGACAAAGATTTTTGTATTCGCATTACGAAGCAATACGGGGTAACCACGATACCTGTTTCCGTCTTTTACAGGGCAGGGACCGACAATAAAGTAGTTCGCTTTTGTTTCGCAAAAAAAGAAGAAACCCTGGAGGCAGCCGTTGAACGGCTGGCGACCATCTCATGAACGTAAACAACAGATACAAGGGGATCTTTTATATGTTGTTGGCTGCGCTTGGTTTTTCATTAATGGGCGGCTCTGCTAAATTGTTGAAAGGAAGTTTTAATACCGGGCAACTTGTATTCTTTCGTAACCTGGTAGGAGCGATCGGTCTAATTGCAGCTTTTATTGCTAAACCTCCGATTAGCAAGGGTGGAAAACTTCACTGGCTTATTTTCAGGGGATTTATGGGGACCGTTGCGTTGTACACTTTGCTGTATTGTATTTTGCATTTGCCGCTGAGCACAGCAATGACATATAATCTTTCTTCCGCCGTTTTTATTGCCTTGTTTTCATTTTTGCTTTTTCGGGAATATCATGGGCCCTTTGTATTGCTCTCGGTGATCATCGGTTTTCTTGGAATGTTGCTAGTATATAAGCCCACCATGCAATTTCATTGGTATTATCATGCTGTAGGTTTGCTTTCAGGAATTGTTTCTGCTATCGCGTATATAACGCTGGGGAAACTGGCACCCTATTACGACCCAAGGGTTATTGTTTCTTCATTTATTTTTTGCGGGGTATTGCTCCCTTGTTTATTCATGATCACCGGCTCTTTGGCACAAATCCGTCACGACGATTTCTTTTTTATTCAATGGCGGTGGCCGAAAGGAAAAGAGTGGTTTTACATTACCGGCCTTGGTCTTGCTGCTTTATTTGGACAATATTTTGTCACCAAAGCTTATGGCGCAGACAAGGCAGGAATTGTTTCGGTCTTTGGTTATGCCAACATCATTTTCTCCGTTTTCATTGGCATGGCCCTGGGCGATGCTTTCCCGGATATTATCTCATGGGCAGGAATTTGCTGTATCATCTTTAGCGGAATTATTATCTCCATTGTAAAAAATCGGACGGCCGTTAGCTAAGTTTAAAAAAAATCATGAAGATGTTATTTATTATCGTATATTTGCGATAATAGATCATAAAATGGCCTTTCACAAGAAAGAAGAATTTGGCTTAAAAGAACAATCTCTGGCAGCATTTGCTAAGGCTGTAAGTCACCCGGCACGTATTGCAATTTTGAATGTACTGGCGAAAAAAAACGAATGTATGTGTAACGAAATCGTTGAGGTGTTGCCGTTGGCTCAAAGCACTGTCAGTCAGCATTTGAAAGAGTTGAAAAGTGCTGGCCTTGTTACCGGTGAAGTTGACGGGCCAAGAAGCTGCTATTGTATCAACTGGAAGGCGTTTGAGAAATTCAATCACGATTTTAATTCTCTTTTTGAAAGGCTAAAAGAAGTAAATGCAAAATGTTGCTGAGATCAAGATTTTTTAACCATAAAAAGTAAAGCCATGAACACAAACCAAAAAGATCCGGGTTGTTGCACAAATGACGGCGGATGTTGCAGCGAAATCATTGATTTCCGTTGCTGCTAAAATCGAACGGGGCCGTTTCAAAAGAACGGCCTCTCTTTAATGCTATCATGCATTCATTGACACACTATAAAATGGTTCCGGGCGCGCCGGCGTTAAGGCCAGCTATTCTGGCATTACTGGCGGCAAATGATCTACCCGTAGTTGATCTTGACGAAAGCAAATCTCTTTTTGCCTGTTTAGATAATGACGAAGTTATCGGTACCGGCGGCCTTGAATTTTTTAAAAATTGCGCTTTGCTTCGTAGCGTCAGCGTAAAAAAGAATGTGCAGAAAGTTGGATTGGGAAAGTTTATTGTTGAGGAACTTGAGAAGATTACAAAGGGAAAAGGGATTAATCGCCTCTACTTGCTAACAACAACGGCCGAAGATTTTTTTACTAAACTCGGTTATAAGATAATTGATCGGAAAGAATTGCCCATCGAAATAAAAAATACAACCGAGTTTACCTCTGTTTGCCCCTCCACAGCAAGCGTGTTGAGAAAACTTCTCTTATGAAAACGAAGATCTTATTTGTTTGTATAGAAAATAGTAATCGTTCTCAGATGGCTGAAGCTTTTGCCCGGATGGTTGGTGACGAGGTCGAAGTATATAGTGCCGGGTCAAAGCCTTCCGGTAAGATAAATATGAAGGCCGTTGCAGCAATGAAAGAGATGGGGTATGATTTGACGAAGCATCATTCAAAATCACTAAATGAAATAAAACAGTTTGCACCTTTTGACGTAGTGGTTACAATGGGTTGTGGCGATGCCTGTCCCTGGATGCCTGCAAAAAAGTTTATCGATTGGGAGATACCGGATCCCAAAGAAATGGATGAAGGTAACTTCAGGGAGGTAAGGGACCTTATAAAAGATAAAGTAAACGAGCTGCTGGCTTCGTTGTAAATAAAAACACTTTTACTTTGCTGCAAATTCCCTTGTTTGGATACGTTTAATCTCTCGCGGCGCATTTACATTTTTCTTTTTTCGCTCCTTGGCCTGGTCTACATAACTGGCCTGTTTGTGCCATTGATGGACAATGATTCCGCTCATCACGCGAACATTGCCATGCATATGTATCTGAACCGTGACTATGTCAATCTCATCGACGCAGGGCAGGACTATTTGGATAAACCTCACTTGCTTTTCTGGCTATGCGCTTTGAGCTACAAAATTTTCGGAATTACGAGTTTTGCATACCGCTTACCGTCTTTTCTTTTCACGATTCTTTGTGTTTACTCTGTCTACCAGTTAGGACGATCATTGTACAATAAAGAAGTGGGCCGGCTTGCCGCGTTGATCATTTCTTCTGCGTTTGCATTCATCCTGGCCAACAATGATGTAAGAATGGATGCCATTCTTACTTCCTGCGTAGCCTTTGCCACATGGCAGGGAGTGCAATTTCTTCAGCACAAAAGAACCTCCAATGCCCTCGGACTTGCGGCAGGCCTGGCTCTTGGTTTTGATACAAAGGGGCACATCGCCGTCTTTACTCCACTGGTCGGCTTGTTATTTTACGTCATTTATCTCAGGAATTGGAAGGTCTTTTTGAATTGGAAATGGCTTATTGTTTTGATTGCGTTTGCAGCATTTATTTTTCCAGTTGTTTATTGCTTTTACCTTCAATATAATTTGCACCCAGAGACAATTGTGCGAGGAAAAGATCACATCAATGGCATAAAATTTATTTTGTTCGGGCAAACCGTTGAGAGGTTTAAAGGCGACAGTTTTGGAAGCGACGCAAAAAATGATTATTTCTTCTTCTTCCATTCTTTCCTTTGGGCTTTTGTTCCCTGGAGCATTCTTGCCTACATTGCTGTCTTTGGACGCCTGAAATATTTTTTTAAACGAAAAAACGAATGGCTCAGCCCTGCAACCTTTCTAACGATCGCCATGGTGCTGACCTTCTCCGGTTTCAAGCTTCCTCACTATATAAACATCATATTTCCGGCCACCGCCGTAATGATCGGATCATGGATCCTGGTCAACTCTTTAAGGCCAAAGGTTCTTTTTGTTATCCAGGTAACGGTTTGTCTTTTAATGTTGCTGCTGGTCACCATTCTCAATGTTTGGGCCTTCCCCGTAAAAAATAACTTTATTATTATTATTATTATCCTGTTGCTTGCGGTTGTTTTCTATTTTTTAAAAAATCAGCAACTTTCTAACCTGCCAAAAACCGTATGCGTCTCTGTAGCCTCGATGGTAGTTTCCTTTTTTTTACTGAATACAAATTTTTATCCGCAACTCTTAAAATACCAGGGCGGGAATGAGCTCGCGAAAAAGATAAAAGGGAATGTTGACCCCGTAAACGTTTATTTCTGGAAAGACAATTACAGTTCGTCGTTCAATTTCTATACAGCGACAGAAAGACAACAATTTAATGATTCAATTTTTCAAAAAGGAAAAAACCCGATCTGGCTTTTGTTCGACAAAAATGATTCAGTGGATATCCGTCGGTCCGGCTACAAAATTGGATTGATATATAGTGTCTCCGATTTCGGAATAACGAAACTGAATTTAAAATTTATTAACCCCGTCACAAGAAAAAACGAACTACATGAAATGATGCTGGGTGAAATAACAGGAAAGGAATAACCAGGATTAGTTAATAATGTTTTCGACGAGATCGTCAAGCAAAGAAGACAGGGAAGGAAGTATTTTTTGTTTTGCCGCATCAATGGTAAACCAGTCAGCCTTGTCAACTTCCGGCACCTCAATGAATTTTCCTGATTTTGGGGGCCATTCGAGTGGAAATGTATTACTCTTAATCCTGCTTGCATCAACATCGCCTTTAACTGCCCATGTGTAAACAATCTTTCTGCCATCCTTATATCTTATGGGTTTCATTGAGATAAAATCTCCTTCTACTTTCTGCCCGGTTTCTTCCTCAAATTCTCTTTTTGCCGCTGCAAAAGCCTCTTCGTTTTCCTCAAATTCTCCTTTTGGAATTGTCCAGACTGCATTGTCTTTGATTTTATAAAAGGGTCCTCCGGGATGACAAAGAAAAACTTCGACATTCTTATTCTTTACACGGTAAACCAATATCCCTGCACTGAGCCTAGGCATAAGCAAAATAATTAATGAACTGCTGTCGACGAATTATAATGTGTCCACCTCTTCTTTCTTTTTCATAGAGATTTTTGTGGCTGGTAATTGTTTTTGGTTTAGAAGCATCGGTGTTACAATGAGACCGATCATCAGGCTGGAAATAAAGGTTACTATTATTACCCGATCCGGATTTTCGTAATAAAGTTGAAATCCATTTTTTGCAAATCTCAGAAACACAACTAAAAAAGTAATAAACCAAACAATGGTCCAATACCTGTAATCAATTTTTGTTTTTGGCTGGTCAATTCTTCGTAAAGCAAAAATGGAATAAATAACAGCAAGTCCTCCTGCAATCGTGCTTGCCAGCTGGAGAAATTTGTATCCCGCCAGTTTTATTTTTCCAATTGTCATCATGGTCGACAAATCTGCCTGGTTTACATAGAAAATGGTATGATGAGTTACTCCATCCCATAGTATGTGCGAAGTAGCACCAATAATAATAGAAACAACGACCATCGCCCAATTTTTAAAAAAATATCGGGGCCAATTAAAGTCTCTATAAGAAGAGAAACGATCTTTCAGAAAGGAGGGCAGGTTATTAAACAAGGGGTTCCGAACAATCAAATGATACACGAAACACACAAGGAGCGCCAGCGGTACATCAAACCAAAAAATGCCGGTTAGCGTATGACTGTACAGGCTTACGTTTCTCATTCGTATAAAATACTCAAAATCGGGAATGGTGCTGCCAACGATAAGTCCGGTGGCAGAAAGTTTGAGTCTTGCTTTGGTTAATGGTAAAACAATTGCTGGATGTGAAAATGTAAAGGGCATTAAGATTACAAATGTAATTATCGCAATTTCTAAAAATATTATTATTCTCTTAATTTTTACAATGAAAAATCCTCTTAATATAAAAACTATAATCCAGCCGCGGCGCTGATCTCCAGCATACGGTCTATCGGTTTTTTTGCAGCTACCCTTAAACTTTCTTCCATGGTAATTTCAGGAGTTTCATATTTCATACACAGATAAAGCTTTTCCAGGGTATTTCGCTTCATATGCGGACAATCATTGCAGGCGCAGGAATTATCGGGCGGAGCAGGTATAAATGTTTTGTCGGGGTTTGCTTTCACCATCTGGTGAAGAATCCCTGTCTCGGTAGCAACAATATATTCCTGAGAAGGATCCGATTTTGTGAATTTCAACAGGCCAGTTGTTGACCCGATATAATCAGCGATCCTCAATACGGGGTCTTCGCATTCCGGATGAGCAATAAGCTTTGCATTTGGATGTCTCACCTTCAAGCGGGTAATTTTTTCGAGGCTAAAAATTTCATGCACCATACAGGCCCCATTCCACAGCAACATCTTTCTTCCGGTTTTTTTGTTTATAAAGCTGCCCAGGTTTTTATCCGGAGCAAAAATGATGGGTTTTTCTTTCGGAAAACTTTCCACAATGATCTTTGCATTGCTGCTTGTACAGATCACGTCACTTAGCGCTTTGATCCCGGCGCTGCAGTTGATATAGCTTACGACTGCATGATCGGGATGTTGCTCCCTGAATTTTTTGAATAAGGGAGGGGGGCAACTATCGCTCAATGAACAACCAGCCTTCAGGTCAGGGATCACTACTGTTTTTGTTGGATTTAGAATTTTTGCCGTCTCGGCCATGAAATGAACTCCCGCAAACACGATCATGTCTGCATTTGTTTTTTCTGCCTGTTGTGCCAATCCGAGGCTGTCGCCTATGTAATCGGCCACATCCTGTATGTCTGGCTCCTGGTAGTAATGAGCCAACACTATGGCATTCTTTTCTTTTTTTAATTTTTCTATTTCGGCAAACAGATCCAGTGTCGGATCAAGATCTATATCGAGGAACCCGGTTTTTTCTACTTCTGCCCTGGCTATGTCCAACATTTCTGTTTCCATTAAAAAAAATTTAGGACGACAATATTCCAACAACTACAGCTCTTTTTCAAAAACAATTTTTAATCGCCACTTCTTAGAACTAATAGTATTAATACAATTATATTTTTATAAAAAGCCTATTATTATTATGTCTGTGAATATGTGTAAAACAATTTCAAATTCACAAATGCAAAATTACCAACTTGTGGTTATACACAAGTTTCATCACATAATCCACAAGAGTGAATTATACTGGACGGGTTTTATTATCGAAATTCACACAAATGTGGAAAGGACCAGAGGAAAAGAAAAGACCATCCAATTAACAATTGTTAGTGTTGATGGGCTCTTGATATTTCGTTAATGATTTGTCAATTTTTACAAAAAACAGAAACTAGAAGGTTTCAATTGGGGTAATTCTGTTTCATGTCCACGTTTCACGGCCGGTTATGCACGCAGCTTGATCCAAATTAACAGCTCAATGGGGAGAAAAACTTTCCGATAACGCTAAAAAGGACCGCTGTCTTTAAATCGTTCCAAGTCTCCCTAATTACAAGTTTTTCACCGGCAACGGGGCTATGCGCTATAGCATTTTATATATAATTACACTATTTTTGCCATCCTTCAAGGCCGGGGCTTTGGAGGTTTTTTAATCTATATACCAATATGTCGATAATTCAAACGATCCGCGATAAATATGCAAGACTCGCGGTGATTGCTGTAGCTGTGGCACTGGTAGGTTTTATATTAATTGACTACATATCAGGGCGGGGAAGCAGTTTATTTCGCGGAGGTGCGACCAACTTAGGTTCCGTTAACGGTCGGAAGATCGATGAACTGGAATTTGAGAAGAAGGTCCAGATGCAGGAACAGAGCCAGCAACAACAGGGATCTCTCGGGGAAGAGGGAAGGCAACAGATCATAGCCGCTTTGTGGAAACAGCAAGTGGACCAGATATTATTGAATGATGAATTTGACAAGTTGGGTTTGAGTGTTGGTAAAAAAGAATTTGCCGATATGTTGTACACCGACCCTCACCAGCTCGCACGGCAATATCTCGGAAATCCGCAGAATGGAGAATATGATCCCAACAGTGTGCGTCAATTGATCAATTCAATAAGAAGGGGTAAGGACAAAAACCAAAAAGACCAATTGAATCTTCTATTGGATGCCATTGAAAAGGCCAGGCTTACTGAGAAATATCAGGGCCTTGTTGCCGGCACTATTCACTATCCCAAATGGCTTTTTGAAAAGCAAAACATCGATAACAGCCTGATGGGAAAGATTTCGTATGTGAGTGTTCCATTCTCCACTATTTCCGATAGCGCAAAAGAAATAGCTGTTAGCGATAAAGAAATTGAAGATTACATCAGCAAGCACAAGGATATTTACAAATCCGAAGATGAGACCAGGACTATACAATATGTTTTATTCAGTGCGGCGCCAAGTTCTGCCGACAGCGCTGCGACGAAGAAAAATGTGCTTTCGTTAAAAACAGCTTTCGATACTGCCAAAAATGTCGCTGATTTTGTAAAGGCAAATTCTGAATTGGCTTATTATGATAGCTATGTTAGCAAAAACAAGATCCAGATTCCTGATAAAGATTCAATATTTAAAACACCGGTTGGCGGCATTTATGGACCCTATGTTGACAAAGACGAATTTGTTTTGGCAAAGGTTATTGATGTAAAACCATTGCCTGATACCGTAAAGGTGCGCCATATTCTTATTGCTACGCAGGAGCAAGGCCAATTCGTTCGCGAAGACTCTACTGCCAAAAAACTTGCTGACAGCATTGAGCTGGCGATAAAAGGTGGAGCAAAATTCGACAGCCTTGTTGTTAAATATTCCGATGACCAGGGAAGCAAGACCAACGGGGGTGTGTATGATAATGTGTACAGTGGTCAGATGGTGCCACCATTCAATGATTTTATTTTTAATCACAAGGTTGGTGAAAGCGGTATTGTGAAAACAGACTTCGGGTATCATTACATAGAGATATTGTCACAAAAAGGAAATACTCCAGCATACAAAGTTGCATACCTTTCAAAGAAGATCGAGGCAAGTGATGAAACGGAAAGAAATGCTGAAAACGCGGCGCTACAATTTGCAGGGAATAGCCGTGACCTGAAAACCTTCGATGCGAACGCGGACAAAGATCTGAAACCAAAAGGTATTCAGAAATTGATCGCACCAAACATCAATTCACATGCTTATGATATACCCGGCATTGGCGTTTCAAGAAAATTCATAAAGGATGTTTTCGACGCTGACCGTGGCGATGTCTTACAACCAGAACGGGTGGGTAATAATTATGTGGTGGCGGCTGTTACTGCAATCAACAAGGCCGGGACCTTTTCTGCTGCTAGCGGGCGCAATTACATTGAGCCTATTTTGAAGAATAAAAAGAAGGCAGAGGAAATAAATAAAAGGATTGGGAAAATAACAACTCTTGATGCTATTGCTGCTTTAATGAAACAAATAGTTCAAACAGCAGACAGTTTAAGATTTTCCGGCTCAGGCCATAGTCCTGTATCTTTTGAACACAAAGTGCTCGGAGCTACATTTAACCCCGCCAATAAAGGAAAGGTTGTTCCGGAAGCACTTGATGGAAATTCAGCAGTATATGTGGTGAGGGTGGATGACGTAACCGCCACCATCGTTGAAAATGCAGACGTGGCTGCGCAACAAAAAAATCTTGAGTCACAGGGACGGATGAAAATTTTGATGAGTAACCAATATTCGCAATTTGGGTACGGTCAGCAATATGATCCTGCTGCCGTGTTGAGAAAAGCGGCAACGATCAAAGACAACAGGAACAGATTTTATTGATAAGAAAGTGCCAATTTCTAAAGCCGCCTCACCGGGGCAGTTTTGCTTTTAAACATTTAGCCAATAGTAATTGTTATTTTTGTGAATTGATCTTAGTATGAGTGAAGCCATTATAAATAAGGTATCTGACAGCGGGTTGATCACGCTTGACCTTGAACAATATTATCCGAGAGAAGAGGTGGTATTGTACGATCTCAAGGATTATTTGTTCATGGGCCTAATCTTGAAAGAAAAAGATTTTAGAGAGTCGCTTAAAAACCTGGATTGGGAAGTTTACAAAAATAAATATGTCGGCGTTACCTGTTCGGCAGATGCGATCATTCCACCCTGGGCATACATGCTTGCGGCTTCTTATCTGCAGCCGGTCGCCAAAGATGTTATAATGGGCGATGAAAAAGAAGTCCGTAAAACGATCTTTCTGAAAAATATACAAGGGATCGATGCCAATGAGTTTACGGGACAAAGAGTAGTAGTAAAGGGTTGTGGCGATACGCCGATTGGGGAATTTGCCTACATGGAAATAACCAAACTCTTAAGACCGGTTGTCAAAACGATAATGTATGGTGAGCCGTGCAGCACGGTGCCGATCTACAAAAAGCCCCCGACGCTTAAAGGGGAGTAGAAACGAGTCTCTAACGAGAAAATGATGGGTAGATTGCAGCATTTGATAAGTCCTTTAGGGTTTGGGTTCAGAACCAGCCTCTTCTTCGGAATACCCAGAGCATCCACACCGGGATCAATAACATTACACCGACGGCGCCGAAAAAACCAAAGCGGTTATGCAGCCATGGAATGGTCTCGAAGTTCATTCCAAATATTCCCCCTATTACGGTAGCAGGTGCCAATAGACAAGTAACAATGGCCATTACTTTCATTACCTCATTCATCCGGAGATTTACGCCATTGATGTACAGGTCCTGCATGCTCACCATTACATCACGATAGTTTTCACTGAGATCATAGGCCTGTACAATATGATCATAAACGTCTTTGAAGTATTTAGTGGTGCGGTCGTCAAGTAGATCACTCTCACTACGTTGTATGCTGCTTAAAATATCCCGAACGGGGACCAGATTTCTTTTGAGAACAATAAGTTCTTTTCGCAGCTGGGAGATCTTTGCCAGGGATCTTGTATCACTTCTGCGTATTACTTCCTCCTCCAGCAATTCTATCCTTTCTCCTAATTTTTCCATGACCAGAAAATAATTGTCAACGATGAGGTCAAGCATGGTGTAACAGATATAATCGGCTCCGGCCTGCCGGATCTTACTGTTCGGCATCCGGAGCTTATGACGAAGCTGGTCAAACACATCGCGGTTTGCATCTTCCTGGAAACTGATCACAAAATCTTTTCCCAGGGCAATGCTGATCTGTTCCTGTTCTACTGTTTTGGATTCTTCATTATAGTAAAGCATGTTCAGCAAGCAAAACAAAATTCCTTCCACCTCATCCACCTTCGGTCGCTGGTTAATGCTGAGGATATCTTCCATCAAAAGAGGGTGAATGCCAAAATGATTGCAGACAGTTTCTACATCTACCTTGCGTAAACCGTCAATATTGATCCAATTAATGCGATTGTTTTGTGTATAGGTTAGTATGTCGTCAACAGTCTCAAACTTTTTTTCGTCACACACATCACTGTTATAATCAAAAACCGTGATTGAAACATGGTCCGCCTCTTCACGCGCGGGTACCGCCGTCGGATTTACAACGAGAATTTCTTTCGTGCGTTGTGTTCCGAATAATGTCGGCAAAACGAGATACTTCAGGTATTTGCTGGGCCGAATATTCTGCATGTTCATAACAGGAAAGGTAGGAAAAGATCAGGGCAGAAGAAAAAACGCAATGTTATTTTAAGCCATTATAATAATTGAACACGACCCTGTAATCATCATCCGATTTGCCCGACAGGTTATTTGTCTTTATGTACTTACTCACTTCCTCTTTTTTATCACTCAGAACATCGGGAAGATCTTTGAATTTTTTTACCTGCACAAAATTTCCATCAGATAAAGCATAGTATTGAAATGAAGTGTAGACAGATCGCTCTATAGTTGCCGAACCATACGGTTTGTTTTCATTCATCTGCTTTTTTATTTGCTTAAACACAGACGCTTTGCCTTCTATCAGCAATTGGTACCAACCGGTTATACGACTATTTGCATTAATGTATTTGCCATTAATAAAAGTGTAAACAAGTTGAGATAATGAATCAAACAGGATGAGTTTTTGTATTGGTGTTACCGCAACCAGCTCATTGCCCCTTGGGTCACGGTAATGAACTTCATTGTAATAAAGGTCTAGTTTCAAAAAAACACCCGTGAATTGCTTCTCACCATTGATCACGACATTTCCCTTAATCCATTCGTCGCTGAAATAAGGGGTCCCGTCCACTATTTTTGCAAATTTTGCAAACACGACAGGCTCTCCACCCACCACACTGAAAAACGATGGAGACATAGCACTGACATTACCTTCTGCTACATCGACGGTTTTTTGCGCCTGCAGCGAGATCGTATAGCTGCACAGTAATGCGGCGAAGAAAGGTTTCATTTTGCAGCCTTTCCGAAAAGTTAAAAAATTTCCCGCACTTCCTGTATCAATAAACCCACATATTATTTTAATGTCAAAGCGGGATATCGGCGGGTACCAGGCCACTGGAAATAAAATATTATTCCCTTTGAAAATCTAAGGCGCTCCGTTATGGAGGGCCTTATTCTTTTTATTGGCCATCGGTATGGTCGTTGTTAACTACACTTCTTCCAAAAACCCAAGAATATAACCATCAGGATCAGCAACATAAAACTCTTTTCCGTAAGCCATGTCGCGTAATGGTTGAGTAAACTCTACGGACCTGGCTGAGTATTCTTCGTACAGGTCTTCGATGCCCTGAACAGAAAAAACAATGTCCAGGTCTTCATTGTCCCTCTTGTTTTGCCTTTCTTCTCTCACGGGATTTCCTAATTTGAGATGAATAGAACAACCTTCTTTGATAATGCCTGAATAAAAGTCTTCATAACGAAAGTCCACGTCAAACCCCAGCTTTTCTGTGTAGAATTCCATAGAGCTGTCAAGATCGCTCACAAGAAGTTGAGGACTCATTTTTTTGATCCTTGATTTTGCAATTGTGTCCATAACGCTTTATTTATTACCTGATGTATAAATGTTCGCGATAATTCCTGCTGTTAAAGGAATTAAGCTTTCAAGATTCAGACCAATTTGGCGCGCACTATTGTCCCTCACCATCATTTTTATCAAAGGCCTTTTCTTTTGAAAGCGAACTGATATGCAATTCCTGCTGTGGAAGAGGGATCTTGATCGAATTATCTTTGAATGCACGATCGATTGCCAGCAGGATATTACTTTTTACTCCGGCCGCATCTGTTATGTTCCTCACCCAAAAAGAAAGTTGCATGTCAATGGCGCTGCTGTTAAATTGCCTGACGATCACATTCGGTTTGGGGAATAAAAGAATTCTTTCATCCCGCCTGGGAAGCTCCTCTAATATTTTGATGGCCTGCTCGAGGTTTGTTCCATAAGCTACACCAACCGGTACATCAACGGACCTGGAAGAGCTTTCGCGGGTCCAATTGACGAGGTGTTGATTCAATAACTCTCCGTTTGGTATCACAACATCCGCTCCGGCTCCTGTGCTGATAATGCTGCTTCGAAATCCAATAGATTTTACTGTTCCTGATTGTCCACCGATTTCCACAATATCGCCAACGCTTACAGGTTTTTCAACTGAAATGATAAGACCACTCACAAGATTGTTAACAAGACTTTGCAAACCAAAACCGATACCAACACTTAACGCACTTAAAATAATAGTGAGCCTGTCCATGGGTATTCCAACAGCCGCAAATGCGACCAGTACACCAATGCTTATAATGGAAATTCGAATGATCAGCAGCCAGCTTCCAATTCCACTCTTGCGGCCAGCAAAGCCCTGCTCAGCAGGTCGATCCGAAGCAAAAAATGAAACCAGCCTGGAGATCATTCCGGAGATATAAAGGATCAGGAAGAATTCAAGCACATTTCCAATGGAAAAGGAAAACTCGCCAATCGTTCTTTTCTGAATGAAAAAATTTTTAATAGGAACAGAAATGAGTTTATATGCGTAAAAGTTTCGGGCGAATAAAACAAACCAACCGGCAAAGAGAAGAACATAAAATATCGCAGGCGCTTTACCTCCCACACGCTCAAAGTTGAATTTGAATAACTTCTTACCCTGCTTGTTATAAACCCGAGCGGCCTGTGCAAGCCCCTGGTCAATGAACTGAAGCGTCCAGAAAAATAATACCGCTAGCACGACATTAAAATAACCGGCAGTAAGACAGGTCTTAGAAAGGTTGTAACGACCGTATGAGTTGTTTAGGATCGACGCTATCTGCATGATTACAACAAAGCCAATAAAATAGATAAACAATTTCTCTCTTAGCTCCATTGTCCGTCTATTGAGCATTATTATCAAGCCGGAAAGGATGCCAACAATGGACAAGGCCAGCATGAGCCAACGTTCAGGTCTTGATGCCTGTAAGATCAGGTTGTCAAAACATGCCAAAAGGAATAAAAAAAACAGGGTTAGCCATGAAAGCATCCAATATCTTGCAACAACATTCTTCAGAATGAAGGTCAAACATAGTCCGGAGATGGTCCATATTCCCGCGCTGAAAATAGATGGGGGGTCGATGAAGGCAAACTGAAAGACATTCAAAACAATAAAGAGGGCCGATAAAAAGGGATATTTCAATATGCATTGTTCACGGCTGTTTGCGTCCAGCAGGTTTTGTTTTTCCAAATTTCGCTTGATGTTCACAAGGAAAATTGTACAGACAATGATCAATACCATCATAAGGATGATCTTTCCAAGTTCATTGCGTACATAAAAGAAGAATGATAACCAGCCCTTCATCAATGAAAAACTAATAATATCTCCAAAACGACGAACGTATTTCACAGGTCCTCCCAGGTTACTCGTTTCGCGGTGGAATTGTTTTGAAGAAATCTCTTTTTGAAAAACGCCGATCTGTTCAATACTGGTACTTAACTTGTTTACCATCCGGTCTACAGTCGGCTGCAGATCCGAAATCCTGATCAACGTTTTTTTTAATGAACTGTCAATGGGTTTGATCTCATGCAATACAACGGCCAGCCGTTCTGTATACCTCATTAAAACCGCGGAATCCGAAGAGAACTTGTACAAAATATCTTCCTTGTAAAGTGAGTCAATTGTATTTCTAAGAACGACCAACTTTTTATAGTATTCATCCAACGACGATTTCCTCTCTGTCATCCGGGTCAACAATTCTCGCATGATCTTGTACGATGTTTCCAAATTACGGTGCGTTTGCATCGTGCCCGTATTGGTGAAAACACCATCGCTTGTAATGTCATACCAATGCTTAATCTTGTTTAATTCTGTCGTGAGACCCGCTGTATCAAGGCCATTCTCAAGATAGCCCTGGGCCTCGAGCAACAGCTGTTTCGTCAATTCAATCGTTTCGTCCTGTCTTGTGGCGATAGTATCTTCCGTGAACTTGAGAAGTTTTTTTTGCTGTTCACTATCTCCAAATTCTTTAATGCGTTGAAAGAGTTGATTTTTTGCCGAGTCATACTTGATTTCTGCAGAATCAGCAATGGGGTTTTGTTGAGTTGAATCGCTTTGCGAAAGGCCGAAGGTTCCTATCGATAAAATTAAAATTGTTAGCGCCAGGTATTTTACGAGCGGCAAGGCATGTCGCATGCTGCTTTTATTCTTTTTTAAAAGCCGCATTTTTTCCAAGTTGTATTCAACAATCGGCTGTATCATCGGGTTGTAACAATTCATTAACATCAGCGCGTATATGACTCACAAGGCTCCACTTTAGCCAAAAGAAAAAGTACGAATTTATTAGCCCGTAAGTATGATTTAACGGTTAAACCAAAGGCGGCTCGGCAATTGCCGGGAGCCTGTATGACAGCCTTTGCTCTGTCACCCTGGACTTGATCCGGGGTCTATCATTAATGAGCTGATGTTAATCAGTTCTGCTAGTCCTGTTTCGTTTTTCAGGTCATTAATATCAAAATGAAAGAAGCTAGATAGCAAATCAATGTTAATAAAATTCCGAATAATGGTATCCTAAACCAAAATGTTTTTGCTAACCATGCATAAAATATGATAGTTGCGATGCTGAATAAAGGCAAAAAGTCATTTGCTGTTAAGAATTGAAAATGCCTGAAGGCTAAGTAGCAATTGAGAATTCCGATAAATAACGCTCCGCTGGCATGGCTTGCATTAAACCCTATCCACGCTTTCCAAAATGTCGTTTCCTTTGTTAGAATAAAATGCGACTTCTTCATCTCAGACATCACGACCTCATTTCTCGATTTAAATTTATTGGTGAAGAAAGTATAGAATAAATGAATACTTCCCAGGCCCAGCATTATTAATGATCCTAATTCCCAAAGGTATTTTGCGACCATAAAAAATTGCAATGAATTATTTCACGAAGGAGTATAAGTCAAAAACACCAACCCTGTCGAATAAGCTTTGTGATCAATAAGCGTCAGCCCGATTCTGTTCCGGATGTTGTTAAATAAAAGTTTTCCGCTGCCAAGAATAATGGGATGGACAGCAAGACTAATTTCATCAACTAGGCCAAGATTCAAAAGAGAAGTTGTGAGGCTTGCGCCGCCAAAAAGCCAGATATCTTTGCCAGGATCGTTTTTTATTTTGCTCACGCGATCCTCTATATCTCCGTTTACCAGGGTTGCGCCCGGTTTAACAGTTTGCAGTGTGGTAGAAAATACATATTCGTTGAGCTTGGGGTGAAGCATTTCAACGCCCTCCATACTCAGGGCAAGTTCATATGATTTCCTCCCATAAAAGACACTATCTATTCGCTTGAAAAATTCAGACATTCCATAATCCTGGTCCATAAAACACCAATCATATTCCCCATTTGGACCTTCGATGTAGCCGTCCAAACTGACTGCTAGTTGTAAAACAAGTTTTCTCATAGCCATGCGTTTTAGTGATGATGTACAAAGTTAGCAGCAGATTTATTTAATTCTTCAGACACAGCGGGTTGTTTAGATGCCGGGTTAAGCCCGGCATGACTAGTATCGTGCATGTCGCACTTGATCCGGTGTCTATGTTGAGCCGATTGAGTAAGAAGGATCAGGGAGCTAACTCAAAAAATTCGACAACTAAAATTTCGTTGTTGGGTGGAACGGATTTATCAGGAGTAAAACTTCCGAATTGACCATTGGGAAGTTTGATTGTTTGAGGATAATCTTGTAAGGTATCCCGCAAAGGGGAATTACAAGAGGGACAGTTGTTCGACGCTGCAATATCTCTCATTGTGACTCCTTTAGTTTTTGGATTCTCCCAATCAATTACAAATAGTTCACCGCAGTTGCTACAAGTTACTAACGAAAAGTTCGACCAACCTTCATGGAATAAAGCATATACCGGGTAGTTATAAATATTCGGAGCTACACATGCAAGTGTTATATAACATCTGATTTTCCTTTTAGGTATCATGATCCCGGTTTGTCGGAATTCTTCCGGCAAGTTACGAATACCCCGCCATCCCGACAGTATGGGGACGAATGGACCTTTATGTCGCGAACAATAGACCAACACAACGGAAGCTTAATAATGGCAATCTAGCTGGTTACATAAAAGTCCTTAAAAAAGAATTCCGGCCTCGCAGTAGGGGTAAGGGGCAACTGGGTTGTTGTATTAAAAACTACTTTTGGGCGCCGCTTTATTACAAGTAAAGGAATACAGTTTCATCGGCATGGAGTTTCAGGATGAACAGATCGCATTGCTGCTGTCCAAAAGGGACGAGGCAACATTCGAACGGGTTTTTAAAACACACTATAAAAACCTGCATGCTTATGCATTCACTATTTTGAAGGATGAAGACGAAGCCGAAGAAATGGTGCAACAGGTTTTTTTCAAATTATGGGAGCGGTCGGACCATCTTTCTTTTTCCGGTCCCATAGCGGCTTATCTCTACCGGGCTGTGCACAACGAAAGTCTCAACTTCTTAAAACACCAGAAAGTAAAAGCGGGCCACCAGTTGCATGTGGCATATAGTATGAAAAACAAAACAGAACAGGCGCAACCCAGGATGATAAGAAAGGAGCTGGAGAGAAAACTCACGGACGCATTAAATGAATTGCCCGAACAATGCCGCACTGTGTTTCAATTGAGCCGCTTCGAAGATATGAGGTACAAAGAGATCGCTGAAAAACTGGATATTTCAATAAAGACAGTAGAAAACCACATGGGCAAAGCATTGAAGTTATTAAGAACCAAACTGGTTGATTTTTTACCATTGTTATTAATATTATTATTAAAACTGTGATACCCTGGACTCCAAATTTGACCATATCAACGAGGACCTGCTGGTAAAATACCTGCTCAATGAGGCGACCCTCGAAGAGCAAGAACAGGTGAAGCAATGGTTGATCGATGACTCGAACCTTGCCTATTACAACCAGCTCAAAAAGATCTGGGACGACAGCCGGCAACTTGCACTCACGAGTACCAAAGACGAAAACAGGGCATGGCAGAAGTTTCAGCAAAGGATCCATCCCGTATCTGTTCGTCGGGCAGGTTTTGGATGGATGAGGATCGCAGCTTCTCTTATTATCCTTGCAGGTCTTGGCTTGCTGACTTACTGGATATTTAATGATCGTACAAAAGAGTTGACCGTTGTTGCGCAAAAGACCGTATTGAATGACACGTTACCGGATGGTTCTGTAGTTACGGTGAATAAGGGATCGTCTATTTCTTACCTGCCTAAGTTTAAGGGTGAGACAAGACAAGTGTCTTTAAAGGGCGAAGCTTTTTTTAATGTAACTCCAAACAAAAAGAAACCATTCATTATTTCAGCTAATGATGTACAGATCACCGTGGTGGGCACTTCTTTCAATGTCAAAACTAGTAACGGTAATACGGAAGTGGTGGTGGAAACGGGGATCGTGAAAGTAACAAGGGCAGGCAAGACAGTCGAATTAAGGGCAAATGAAGAAGTAACTGTAGGTACAAAAGACTCCATATTAACAAAAGAAAAAGTGAGCGACCAGCTATATAAATATTACAGGACAAAAGAGTTTGTTTGTAATGATACGCCGCTGTGGAAACTGGTTGACGTGATCAATGAAGCTTATAATTCACATATCGTTATCGGCAATCCCGCACTCCAAGATATGAGCATCACTACCACATTTAATAATGAATCGCTTGAGCAGGTGCTGAATGTCATCAGCATTACTTTTAACATCAAGGTGATAAAAGAAGGAGACAATATCATTTTACAATAACTGATTTAAGAGGAAATGAAAAAGATCATAGGCGTTGTTTTTTTAATTACGGGTATTGCTATTTCTTGTAGAGGTCAAAACCTTTTATCAAAAAATATTTCCCTTGACATCAGCGGCCAGCGGCTTGACAATGTGTTGGAGATACTTAGCAACAAAGGGGACTTCTACTTTTCATATAATTCTAAAATTGTAAAAAAGGATAGCCTGGTAAGCTTAAGTGTACGCAATAAAACTGTAAGGGAAACATTGCGCCTTTTATTCAATAATACTTATGAGTTCGTGGAAAGTGGTAACTACGTGATCATCCGAAAAGCCCCCATAAGAATGACAATGGTAACCAATAAAGCCGTGGTGGAAGACAAGATATATTCTGTAAGCGGTTATGTTTTTGATGAGCAATCAGGTGTTGCGATCGATGAAGCCAGCGTATACGAAAAAAAACAACTTGCATCTGCCTTGACAAATGATGCTGGTTATTTTAAACTAAAACTAAAAAGCAGTAAAACAAACGTAGCTACACTTTTTATAAGCAAAGAATTTTATGAAGACACTTCCATAGTGATCGAACCGCGGCATAACCAGGAGCTTACTATTACTATGATGCCGGTGGAAAGAGAAGAAGATAAAGTGACTGTTGCTCCGGAAGATTATTTGGTTCCTGATTCGCTTAAACGAACTACTGATACAGTTTCAAAAGCGATTGCTGCTGCGGGCGATTCAGCAAAAGTGGAGAGAACAGGAATGGGAAGGTTTTTACTTTCTACGAAGCAACAAGTCCAGAGTCTTAACCTGAAACATTTTTTTACGACGCGTCCATTCCAGGTATCATTAACTCCCGGTTTAAGTTCACAGGGTAAAATGAGCGGACAGGTTGTGAATAATTTTTCATTAAATGTACTCGGTGGTTATACAGCCGGAACGAATGGAGTCGAGATCGGCGGCTTATTCAATATTGACAAGAAAGAAGTAAAATATTTCCAGGCTGCGGGTATTGTCAATGTTGATGGAGGAAAGATGAAAGGCTTTCAGGTTGCGGGCATTAACAATACTGTGTTGGATACGAGTTATGGATTCCAGGCGGCAGGCATAAATAACCTGGTGAAGGGAAGATTCGCCGGCTTCCAGGCGGGGGGCATTTACAATCATGTTGCTGATAGCGTAAAAGGTGTACAGGCAGCAGGCGTTGCCAATTTTGCAAGAAGAAAATTAAGCGGTGCTCAATTTGCCGGAGTGGGCAACATCAGCAATAAAGAAACAGACGGAGTGCAGATCGCCGGCGTGTTTAATTATTCAAAGAAATTAAGAGGAGTACAGATCGGGTTGATCAATGTGGCAGATACTTCCGAAGGCTATAGCATCGGCCTGATCAATGTTATTATAAAAGGATATCACAAACTAAGCTTTTCGACCAATGAAATAGTGAACATAAATGCAGCCTTTAAAACAGGTAATTCCAGATTGTACAGTATTCTGCAAGCAGGAGTCAATGCGGGCAGCAGCAACCGCGTGTACTCTTTTGGCTATGGATTGGGAAGCGAGCTTAATTTGAACAAAAAGAAAACCCTTTCATTGAACCCTGAATTGACTTCGCAATATCTTTATCTGGGCTCCTGGGACTATACAAATATTCTTAACCGGATCCACCTTAATTTCAATGTGAAGCTCGGTAAGTATGTTTCTCTTTTTGCCGGACCGGCCTTTTCGGTTTATATATCCGATCAAAAAACAGCGTTGACGGATTATCGTTTTCCGATTCCTCCATCGCAATACCACGTTATTTCTTTCGGGGACCAGGTAACCGGCTGGTTTGGCTGGAATGCCGGGATCAATTTCTTCTAAAATTTTGTTAACCGGTAGGGGTAAAGTCTCCTTGTGTTGTTAAGCTATAAAACAACCATTATCACGACACAAAGAAGATGATCATGAAGACCAGACTTATTATCGCCTTATCCTTGCTGTGCATGTCAGCCCATGCACAGTACAAACACCAGCTTCGCGGAACAGTAATGGACATGCTTCTGCAAAAACCATTGCCAGGTGCTACCGTCACAATTCCTTCTCTGAATCACACAACAATCACCGATGAGGAAGGGGTATTCCGTTTTAAAGATTTGCCCATAGGTTCCTATCGTATTACCATTACCTATTCAGGTTTTAAGGAAGCAACATTGGAAAACGTCGCTGTCAATTCCGGCAAAGAAACAGTGTTGAACATTCCAATGGAGACTTTGGTAAAAACGGAAAATGAAGTTTTAATAAAAGCAAACAGCAAGAAAAATAAACCGCTCAATGATATGAGTGCAGTCAGCGCAAGAGCCTTTACAGTGGAAGAAACTCAAAAGTATGCGGCAGCGGTTAATGATCCTTTACGTATGGCGGCCGCCTTCCCGGGTGTGCTGGCAGCAGATGATGGTGGTAACAGCATCATCATTCGTGGTAACTCACCAACGGGATTATTGTGGAAAATGGAAGGGATGGATATTCCTAATCCGAATCATTTCAGCCAGGCAGGAAACACGGGTGGTGGTATTTCGATTCTGAGTTCACAATTATTATCCAATTCAGATTTCGTCACTTCTGCGTTTGCAGCCGAATATGGAAATGCATTAAGTGGCGTGTTTGATCTGAAACTTCGTCGCGGCAACAATGAAAAACATGAGTACACTTTACAGGCCGGTCTGCTTGGTCTTGATGCATCCATGGAAGGGCCGTTTTCAAAAAAATACAAAGGCTCTTACCTTGTCGATTATCGCTATTCCACGTTGGAATTGTTGAATAAGCTGGGCGTTTTACGCGCTGATGGCTCGGTAACCAGGTTCCAGGACCTGTCCTACAATATTTATTTACCTACAAATAAACTCGGCACATTTACACTTTTTGGTTTTGGTGGTCTAAGCGGTGAAAATCTGGATGCAGAAAAGGATTCAACCAAGTGGGAAGAAAAAAGTGACAGGTATCCTTATCATTTTGTTGCCAATACGGGTATGAGTGGCTTAACGCATACCATTTTGTTGGGTAGTAAGATCAATTTGAAAACGAGTGCCGGTATTTCTTATACAAAGAATGGGTACAACGAAGATTATATTGAGGATGATTACAACATCTCTAAAAATTATACGGATAATTATATTGTCAGAAAATGGCTGTTCAATTCTACATTGAATTATAAATTCAGCAACAGGCTGCACCTGCGTGCAGGAGTGATCGGGAATCTTATCCACTTTAATTATTACCAGTTATCCGCTGAACACGAAGGTGAACCTTTGGAAGAGAGAATCGATGCACAGGGAAACACTTCCACCCAACAACTATTTGCCCAGGGACAGTACAAGCTTTCTAATAATTTTACGGTCAATGCAGGATTGCATTACCTGCGTCTTTCACTGAATAACACCTCCGCTGTTGAACCGCGTGTTTCAGCAAAATGGAACATCACCAATAAAAGCAGCATTGCATTTGGCTATGGTTTGCACAGCCAACTGCAGATCTGGGGTGTTTATTTTGCAAGACAACAAAACCCTGATGGAAGTTATAATTCACCCAATAGGGATCTGGGCTTCACAAAAGCGCATCATTATGTATTGTCTTACAATTATCGACTGTCAAAAGATCTTTTGTTAAAAACAGAATTGTACTACCAGCAGTTGTTCAATGTACCGGTTAGTACGAAAGACAGCAGCACGTTCTCTACACTCAATATAATTGACGGTTATGTGCTGGACCCCTTAGCAAATAAGGGTAAAGGGAAAAATTATGGAGCAGAGATATCACTCGAACGCTACCTGCGAAATAATTTTTATCTCACGCTCAGCAATTCACTCTACCAATCAAAGTATACAGCGTTGGACGGTATCGAAAGAAATACAAGATTCAACGGTAATTATATTGCCACACTCATTGCCGGGAAAGATTTTGTTTCACAAAACAAAAAGAAAACGTTTGGCATCAATATCAAAACCATCTACGCGGGTGGATTGAGAACGACTCCTATTGATCTTCCAGCTTCACAAGGTAAAGGCTATACAGTGTTTGATGAGTACAATGCCAATACTCTTAAAAATCCTGATTATTTCCGCACTGATCTGCGTGTGAGCATGAAATGGAACAAACGGCATTTTACCAGCACATTGTCCCTGGACATTCAAAACGTGACCAACCGGCTGAACGTGTACAACCAGTATTACGATGAAGACGAAAACAAGATCGTTTACAGTCATCAGACCGGGTTGATACCTGTGCTTAATTACAAAATAGAATTTTAACCCTGATCATTATTAGTTTAAAAATTAAAACAATGAAGAAGTTTTTAGTATTAGTAGTGTTAGCGGCGGACATACTTATTTTTCCTTCCTGCGAAAAAGTAGTGGGTGAAGGACCGCTGGTGACACAAACAAGAACCGTTGGCAATTTCAGCGGGGTCTCGTCCGAAATGAGCGGCAAAGTCAATTTTACCATTGCACCCGAATACAAAGTTGAAATAACCGCGCAGCAAAATATTCTGGATGTACTTAACACAAATGTTGTCAATGGTGTTTTGCATATAGATTTCAAGGATAATGTGCGTGTAAAACAACATGAAGATCTTTTGATAAACATTACTGCTCCTTATGCAGATTATTTTCGGTTGAGTGGCTCCGGTAATATGAACGTACAGGGAGATGTTGCGGCGAACAACCTCAAAGTAACTTTAAGTGGATCCGGTGATATTGCTGTTCAGAACGCAGTGATCGCTGATAAGATCGACACTGATATAAGTGGTTCGGGGAATATCAGTATAGCGAACGGATCTGCAGCCAATGAAAACGTTGATATCAGTGGAAGCGGGAAAGTAGAAATGGCCGGTGTTGACGCACAGAATGCAGTTACGCATACGAGCGGTTCCGGTGATGTAAGACTGGCGTTATCAAAAAGCCTCGATGCACATATTACAGGCAGCGGTTCTGTTTATTATCATGGAAACCCCATCATCAGCACACACATTTCTGGCTCAGGAAGAGTGATACCTTTTTAGACTGATGGTTAGGGTTGTTAACGCCATCGCATTATTGCGGTGGCTTTTTATTCTCGTTGATTATCTTTCCGTTTATTCTTCGAAAGAAAATAATTCTCATGGACTTAATCAGAAGTATGCGAAAGCTGTAACTCGTTGTCAATCCTGCTCACCAGTTCCGCTTCAAAGAGTTCAGTAAATTCTTTTGCCTTCCTGGTTTTGAACTGTCCTCTTTCATTGTGACCCTGCTCTACCTCATTCCCATATTTGTCGCGCACATAGCTCAGGAGTATCGCTGAACTCGCGGAAGCTTTCCAGTATTGCTCATCTCCCATATAATGGAATCCATACTCATTTTCTATTAGCCCTTTTTTGATTTTTATCCGATAGTTGGCTTTATCATATGCCGCTAACATAGCACTGTCTCTCCCGTGATATTGAGCTGGAGAGATCATTTCTGTACTGGTGTCTCCGGGAACTTCCGGATGGCGTAACACCCTGACCGTTGCTTTGGTTGTATCTAAATAAATATTTGGGTTACTTTTTATGGCCTTCATTAAAGCTTTTTCCAGGTTATCTTTCGTAGTCGCGTAGTTATAGACCTTAAATGCTTCCGCGCTTCCGCATCCGGTTGATAACAATAGAAACCATAAGGGAAGTAGATGTCGAATGTGTTTCATACTTGGTGGTTTTGGCCGTGATTAGATCACTTTCATCAGGTTGTGGCGCGTCGAGTTAAAGAAATTTTCCGGGTAACTCTAAAATATGAATTATTGATGACTAATCAGTCAACTGCTTCAGGATAAACTTTGTCCTGTTTTCAATTGTGTCTTTTGGCAAGACGATCACATCATAATCATGTTCTTTATACCATTTTGCCAGTCGTTGATAAACTTCAATCGATTGTTCAAACGATTGATCTCGCTCGTCGTCTGTTCGATATATTTGTTTCCATGGGGGAGTAATAAATACTTTGTTGTTATACCTGTTTGTCAGATGAGTATTCCTAATGTTGTCATAACTCTTA
>Ga0157374_10000589_pt1 | contig 32091 bp, 26 predicted proteins | sample M25metaG_FD_115308 | JGI IMG/M metagenome (GOLD analysis project Ga0157374, IMG submission 115308) | Miscanthus rhizosphere microbial communities from Kellogg Biological Station, Michigan, USA - M2-5 metaG | ecosystem: Host-associated > Plants > Roots > Rhizosphere > Soil | place: USA: Michigan...
AAAACTGAAAAACACCAGAACTAGGCTTTAAATATGAATACTGATCCCACTATTTGACGTTTCAAGCCACTTTTAGCCGAACGTCTATTTTTATGCCTGGTTCGCGTGAATTATTCGGGCTAGTTCTCCCATGGACAGGAAGATCAGCATGCAATTGACTAAACGACACTGGATGGCGTTCATCAGCCTAGCCTGTCTTTCTTTACTATTGGGGGCCAAAATAAAAGGCCACTTGGAGGGCAACGCTCACTTGGGCAAAGCAAATCCAATACACCTCACATTGAATCAAGAGAAACCCGACATGCCTCAAACCCTGCCGACTCAAACCCACTCAAACGCAAATCTATGGGATCGCTTTCAATCCATCTCCTATGGAACGGATCCCAAACAAATGCTCTACTTAGCCATGCCAGACGCTTCAAATACACCAGAAAAATTTCCCTTGGTATTTCTGGTGCATGGCGGGAATTATTTATCCGGCAGTGCCAGTGATGATAGCATGCAGATCCTGGCTTCCTACTTTCTGAAGCGAGGCTTTGCCGTAGCCAGCATTGATTACCGAACGCTCCAGCAAAACCATTGGCCAACTCCGATTACGGATGTGCAGCAGGGCATTGAAAAAGCGCTTCAACTTGCGGGAGACCAAGCCAGCGACGTAACCTATGTGGGCTATTCCGCAGGCGCGGTGACGGGCGCGCTGCTTCTCTACTCCAATCACTTTACCACGCCGCCAAACATCCATCGATTCATTGGCATCAGCGGCTTATACGACAAATCCGCCGTCAGCCTGGATCCCATTGAAGCAATTCGGAGTCAAAGCATCGATCATGTGAACCTGCTTCACATCGTGGATGAAATTCACGATGTGAAGACGCAAACACCCGCCCTGCTGATTGAAGGCGCTAAAGATTACTTCGCGGACAAGTATCCGTACACGAACCGTTCCCATGCCGCGCAACTTCAGCGACTACTCCAGCGTCATCACACCCCTGCCTTTACCTACTGGGTGACTGAGCCGGATTACAATACCCATGAAGGTCCAATCTCTCTTTTCGGGCTTTCCGACCCAAAACTCAACGCAGCAATCGATAAATTCATGGCAATTTAGCAAGTCTTAGATGCTCTCTTGTTGAGGAGATCAACTCATACGATTGGAAAGAGCCAGCTTCGCTTCTATTTCCAATAATTCAAAAAAATCAGTGAACTATTCCTGATCACTTAAGACCGGGAAGCCAGCCTGATTTTAACCACCGAACCGCCTGGACGAACCTTGGCGGGGTTCATGGATTGGCAGCCCGTATTGCACAGGTAGCGGTCAAAATGGCCTTCAATGTAACGCTCCTCAACCGGGCCGTTCGCCACATAATTCGTCACTTTAAAACCCACGAATCCGTCAATGGTCACATTCGCCTTGCTACCACCGCCACTCCAGCCGTTATAGATAGGAATCGGAAAAACGGTGCCATGAGCAATCAAATGGTTAATTTCGCCGCCCAGCTTGGACAAAAAACTCCCGGGAGAAGCACCGTAACACTGACCCGCCGTGATCGTGCCGCGATAGCCATTTTCAAGCCAGTCACTCATAGTGCTGATACCCACATTGCTGACCTCACATCCGGTAAAATCCGCAAAACTCCAGTTCCCGGAACCTTTACCCGGACAGCCGACCAGACTGTCGGAACCATCCAACTCCACATGATCGCTATAGATTCGCACCAGATTATTTTCCAACACGCCATCCTGCATGGCCTGATCCACCTGCGCCTTGCAGGCGTAAAAAGGCCGCACACCGCCGTTAGTAATTGCATTGATGCTTTGGTCGACCATCGCGATCGAGGTCGCTTCCATACCCATTTTATGGATGCCGATGAGGTTGGCCATAATGGTATTTAACGGACCATTCGCACTGTTTTCCGTCTTGCTTACCTTGATCCAGACCCCGTTGTAACCGTTGGAATAGGCAAAGTTCGAGTCATCCGTCGGCGTGGCGAAAGTCACCGGATTATAAATCTTTTTAGCGGGATCAATATAACCGAAAACAATGTCTTTACTCTGCAATCGGATATTCGGCTGATTCCCCATCACATACTGCTGGGCTTGTAACTGGGCATCCCGGATACGAACCTTGGGATCGGCCTGCCTGTCACGGTACAATTCCGTGGCAGCAGCCAGCGCCGCACTGTCCGCCGCCGTATGAATCGCGTTATACGCCGTATAATAGTAGGAAAAATCAATGGCCAGCGCCGATATCATCAAACTGATGGCAATCAGCCCAAATAGCTGTACAACCTGATAACCCGCATGCGAATCGCGATTTGGATCAATCGTTTTGCTCGCCTGTTGACTACGCCGCAACACGCATAACTCCCAACCACTTGAAGAGGACTACTCATTTATAGTTTACACGATCTTCAACGTGTGAGCATGTTTCACCCCCAATTTTTCGGCAACTAAAACGATCAATTACGAGCTTGAGGCTAACCTTAAACGGACCAAGGAACCTCCGGGGGTTGTCGTGGCAGTTGCATTGGCCGAATACGTTGAACTGCACCCCGAATTGCAAACATAGCGATAGAAATGACCTTCGATATAACGGCTCGACTGTGCCCCATGCGCCACATAATCCGTAATTTTAAAACCCGCAAAGCCACTCACGTTGACATTGGTATTCGACCCGTTCCCACCCCAGCTATTATAAAGCGGAATCGGGAAAACGGTGCCATTGCTCACCAAGGTATCCAGTTGGCTCGTCATACTGGCGATAAAATTGCCCGGTTTAGTGCTATAACATTGCCCAACCACAACCGAGCCCGGATACCCGCTCGCGAACCAATCCCCAATGGTACTGGCGCCCACGGTACCTGCGCTACAATCGGTAAAATCCGCAAAGCCCCAGTTGCCCGAACCCATCGCCGGACACCCCGCCGTATTTGGGTCGCCGTTCACTTCCACATGATCTCCATAAATACGCACCGTATCGTTTTCCGGAATCCCGTCCTGCATGGTGAGATTGAATTGGGCCTGACAGGCATAAATAGGTCGAAGTCCGGCATTATTCAGGGTATTAACGGTTTGATCCACCATAGCCACGGAACCGGTCGAAACATCCATCTTATGGATCCCGACCATATTCGCCAGAATGGTATTCAGTTGCCCATTGGAACTGCCTTGCGTTTTACGGACCAGAACCCGAACGGCGTTGTAACCACCCGTGGACGCATAGTTGGGATCGTTGCTCGGCGTGGTAAAAGAGGCTGAATTGTAGACTTTGGTGGTTGGATCGATAAAACCGTACAACACATCCGAAGTATCCAGCGTCATGTTCGGTTGATTTTTACTCAAGTAAGTCTGGGCCTCCAGCGTAGCGTCTTTTCTCCGTGTCGTGGGATCAACCGTAATGTCTCGATACAGCTCCGTGGCAGCCGCCAGGGCTGCGCTATCCGAGGCAGTCTGCAGCTCGTTGCGCGCGGTGAAATAATAGGCAAAATCAATGGCTAAGGCTGAGATCATTAAGCCAACCAGGAATATACCCATCATGACTAATATCTGAGCCCCGGGAGAAACACCTCTTCTTCGCTTCAACACCGATTAACTCCAACAGCTTATTTACCACCCTATTTAAGGAGTAATTACCCATTCCCCGAATTTTTATAACTTTAATTGTGGACGCTATAAAATATTCAAATTGAAAAAAGTCTAAATTCAGCGTCAGAAGCGAAGTTTGCTCTAAAAATAAAAATTCACAAAACTTCATTTCATTCCATTTTGTTAAGCCTGTCTCTGCTCAGTCCGTTGGTTCAGATTGATTCAGAAAATTTGCTCAAGGAGAAAGCAATCTATAGTAAACTTTTTCTTGTCGCCGAAAAACAGAGGAGAACGAGCATGACAGAAAAAGCCACATTCGCCGCCGGATGCTTCTGGGGCGTGGAGGATATTTTCATGCAGGTGGAAGGCGTCACGAACACGCAGGTTGGTTATACGGGCGGCGTTACGGAAGACCCCACCTACCAGGATGTGTGCAGTGATACGACCGGTCATGCGGAAGCCGTGGAGTTGGAGTTTAACCCCGAAGTCGTCAGTTATGATGCCTTACTCGATTTATTTTGGGAAATGCACAATCCCACCACGCTGAACCGACAGGGGCCGGATATCGGTAGCCAATACCGTTCCGCCATCTTTTACCATACTCCGTCTCAGGAGCAGGCCGCTATCGCCTCCAAAAACCGTTGGCAGGAATTCGGTCGATTCGCAAATCCCATTGTGACGGAGATTGTTCCGGCAACCCCATTTTATCAGGCAGAAGAGTATCACCAGAAATATAACCTGAAGCATGGTCGGCACTGTTCAATATAGATTAAAAAACTTTCGGAAGCCCTTCAGGCTACGCCAATGCATAAAATCAGATCACAAAAGCCCGAGCTAAAAACTCGGGCTTTTGCATACGATCAGCAATCAAACGATTAAACCGATTTTTTTCCTAGATTTTTAAACCAGTGCGTGACGGTTTCCCCAATATGGCTACTTTTTATTTTTCCAATCAGTTCGCGTCCGTAAGATTTGCATTGATTCAACCATTCGGTTGCTTTAGCTGGCATATATTTTCCAGCGTTTTCCGAAACAGCCTTGGCAATATTCTCATATGTTTTAGGACTGAAGTATCTGAGTGCAAAACCGCCTGCGACCAAAGCGCCCAAAATACCGCCAGTAATATAAAGGCCCGTTTTCATCTTACTCCTGCCGGAACTCGAGTGGAATTGATCATCAGAAAGGCCAGCTTGTGGAAATCCATAAGGAACTTCACCACCATATCGGCGCTGTCCGGTTAACCCGGCGTTCATCGCGGTATAAGCGTTAAACTGTGTATTCGAGCCGAATTTTGGTATATTGAAGCCGGACATGGCTATAACCTCCACTTGATTAAAAGGAGTTAAATTACTTTAATAATTTGGAATTTTCTTTATGTTGGTTTAGTAAAACCAATGATCTATTTTTTGTGCCAGCTATTTTTTATTTCAGTCGAAACGTCCATCATACAATCACTTCAAATACGCCAGGCAGCAAAGCAATCCGCTCAACTGCAAAAATACTGACCCCATAAAAATTACGCAACGCGATGAAAACTTATCTTTTTATAGAAGCTGTTCCACATCAATAATCCATCGATCTTGTATCGAAACTGATCAACGCTCATGCTTTAAGACGGCTAAAGCCAGCCATCAGGCTATACCAAAAAAGCCTCGACGTGTTTTAGAGCCCATAGTATTGGCTACCTGATATCCGTAATTTTCCAAAAATTTGGACAGATCTCCTTTGGATAAATGCTGCTTGGCAAAAGCCAACCTTGCTTCCAAGGACATGTCTTCAACTTCCTTGCCTTCACGGAGCAAACGGTTACTGACACTCGGGCATTCCATCAGTTGAGCGACATTGTTCTCGTTAATAACCGTTTCCTTCAACGTGGTGAGCAGCGTTTCCGAAGAGGTGCTACCTAGATAATCAGCGAAGGTCAGATGCTTATCCACGGCATCCCAGATCTTAGCTTGATGATTTGGCGCCAGCGCAGACAGTATTTCACCCTTTTCAGAATATTTCGCTTCCTGCAACAAGGCTTGAATATCCGGTTTATCGATCACTTTTTGCAGCAACACCTGCTTCGCATCTGGAGAAATGGTGCTTCTGACCACATCCCGGACGGTACGCTGGGCCACCGAAGACGATAAATCCCCAAGCGCCATTTGCAAACCAACATAAGGTTCCACATGTTCATGCAGCGCCTCACGAACCAATTGCTGCTCCTGCTGTGTCAATTTAGAAAATTGTTGTTCAACTTCCGGCTCGTAATACCGGGTCTTTTTCAGTGCTTCGTTAAATGCCACATTCTCTTGGGCAGACTTATGAATGAGTGACTGCAGACCACTAGGCGGCAGCAAATTTTCAACCCCAGTGTGTATTTTCCGACGCATAAACTCAGGCGATAATGCTTTATCCGCTGTTTGCCTTACTTTTTCCGCCAATTTATCGGTTACTTTTTCAGTCAGAACGCTGTCAATGCGACCTTCGAGATATTCAGGCGTTATGGTGGCGTCAAAAACCTGCTGCGCATTGGAGGCCAAGGTATCTTTTATCTGCACATAGGGTTCAATATCCGCAAGAAATTTACTCCGTTTTTTCTTGTTTTTATACAACTCATCAATGTGTACCTGCCCCCAGCGATCCTTCAGCTTTTTGGAAGTTTTGCTATCCCCAATCAAAGCACCGGACTTGATTTCATTCAAATATTTATGAATGTATTTTCTATCCAGATTCGCTAATAAGGATTTATGGGCCTGTCTTCCAAAGGCGGCGGCAATTCTTTCCGGTAGAATTTTCAGACCCACAAAGCCGACAATAGCAATACCCGCCACAAACGAAATAGTTGTAGCGGCAACCTTCATCCAAAAGTTTTTCCGAATATCGTCGTCACTCCATTTTGGAGCGTTTACCGTTACAACAACCGGTTGTTGGGGCGATTTATACCCATAAGGCATACCCGGCAACCAACCTCTCGGTTGAATCTGCGCAGGCGGAAAAAATTGCCCCTGTGCTGGTAGAATGGGGTTGTTCAGTGAGAAAGATTGCCAGGCCGGTGTAGAAACAATGCCCATATACGGCCTGGCTGAGTTGGTATACGGATTAGCGCTTCCATAACGAAGGGCCTGGGGAGACTGTTGGGTATACGGATTGAAGGGGCCCGCACCAAAAGATGGCGAAATCGGCTGAGCATAGCGAGAGTAGGCATTATAGGCCGGTCTTGCTCCATAACCGCTGGGATAATTCACCATGTTGTACCCCTTTGATACAGTCAGTCCGTTTAACTGTGAACATAAAGTAAAAACAATATTTTTTGTGCTAGTAAAATTCAAATTTAAAGTCCGAGGGCTCCACGATAGAAAGTCCCAGCGCATCCGATCGGTATAAGCTCCACGCTCTCCAGTGCTAGAAGATGGATTTTCTGTTCACACGAATATTAAAAACCCGCCAAGCTTGCGGCCTGACGGGTCTGGAGATTTAGGTGAGTATATGGATGATAATATCGAGAGCTAGAGTGCCTTAACCAGCACATCCGCCATGAGCTTGCTGAGGCGCGCAGGGTCCGGTAAGGGACTGCCTTCCGCCAGCAATGCCTGACCATAGAGCAGATAGGCATAGTCATTCAAGCTGGCATCGTTGGGATTCGAGGCAAAAACCTCTTGCAGCTTGCTGGTTAGGGCATGGTTTGGATTCAGTTCCAGAACACGCTTGCTTTGAGGCACTGGCTGGTTCATGGCTTTCAACATCTGCTCCATGTGAGGCGAAAGGTCGGAAACGTTACCAACCAGACAGGCAGGGGAGTTGGTCAGACGATTGGAAAGTCGGACTTCCTTCACGAATTCGCCCAAACGGGACTGCATGGCCTCCAACAGCGAGTGATATTCTTTCTCTTTCTGTTCCAAATCCTGTTCGGCCTGTTTTTTCTCTTCCTCGGTGCCCAGTTCAACCGTCCCTTTACCCACGGATTGCAACTCGACATCCTTATATTTATAGACATTCTGCGTCCACAGCTCGTCAATCCCGTCAGTCAGAAGCAGCACTTCATAGCCCTTTTCCTTGAAGGCTTCCAGGTGCGGCGAATTCTCGATGATCTGCCGGTCTTCGCCCGTCATGAAGTAGATTTTATCCTGGCCGGGTTTCATCCGGCTCAGGTAATCCTTCAGCGTGGTTAGCTCGGCGCCGGACTGGGTGGAAGCCAAACGCACCAGTTCCAGCAAGCTATCCTGGTTCTCCTGATCTTCGTATAAGCCTTCTTTCAATGCCCTTCCGAACTCGCCCCAGAATTTGAGATACTTTTCGCCGTCATTCTGGGCCATTTCTTCCAAGGTGCTGAGTACTTTTTTCACCAGACGTTTCCGGATGGCGCGAATTTGCCGGTTCTGCTGCAAAATTTCCCGGGAAATGTTCAGACTGAGATCCTCGGAATCCACCACACCGCGAATGAATCGCAGGTAATCCGGCATCAGTTCCTTGCAGTCGTCCATAATGAACACCCGTTTCACATACAGGTGCACACCACGTTTCCCTTCCCTGAAGAACAGATCGTGCGGAGCTTTCTCCGGAATAAACAGCAGCGCCTGGGCCTCAAAGGTGCCTTCCATTTTCATGCGGAACCAGGTGAGCGGATCATGCCAATCGTGGGAGATATGCTTATAAAATTCTTTGTACTCGTCCTCGGTCACTTCACTCTCAGGACGGGTCCAGATGGCCTTCCTGGAGTTCAGCGTTTCCCGCTTGATGCTGGTTTTAGCAGAGCCTTCGATCACTTTTCCGTTTTCGTCCCGGTCGTAATCAGTGTGCGTCACATCCATCTCAATGGGATAGCTGACGAAGTCGGAGTACTTTTTCACGATGCTTTTCAGCGTCCACTCCTGGGTGTAATTGTTCATACCGTCTTCCGTATCGGCCGGCTTCAGGTGCAGCGTAATACGGGTACCGTGAGTCGAACGCTCAACCGGCTCAATGGTATAGGTGCCATCCCCGCTGGATTCCCAACGGGTGCCATGCTCTTCACCGGCTTTGCGGGTTTCAATGGTCACTTTATCCGCCACCATGAACGTGGAATAGAAGCCCACGCCGAACTGCCCAATCAGTTCCGGACTGACGATGCCGTTGTGGCTCTTGTTCTCTTTCAGCGCGTTCATGAATTCCTTGGTGCCGGATTTGGCGATGGTGCCAATCAGGTTGACCACATCTTCGCGGGACATGCCGATGCCGTTATCCTCAATGGCCAGCGTATGCGCCTTGTCATCGGGAGTCAGCAGAATATGTGGATGCTCCGGCTTAGGCAGGTCCGAGTTGGTTAATGACTCGAATTGCAATTTATCGATAGCGTCGCTGGCGTTGGAAATCAACTCCCGCAGAAAGATATCTTTGTTGCTGTAGATCGCATGGATCATCAGATCCAGCAGTTCGCGCGTTTCCGCTTGGAATGTATGGCGCTCCAGTGTGGGAGTCGTTGCGTCGGTACTCATGGGCTCTCCTTCATCACAGACTAAGGGGAATTCTATACCTCCTATTATAGGAAGAGATCAAGCCGACTCCTCCAGGCTTAAGGCTTTTTTAAGATTTCATTAGACGCCAGGATTGCTCATTAAAGATTAAACTCGAACTGCTCCGAATGATTCTAAAAAATAATCGTTCATACGGGAGTAGAGTCCAATAAACAGCATGTTTCGCCTCAATTTATAGCGATTTACCATGAATATCATTGGTTAAATAATTTGTTTATCAACGACACCAAGAGAAAAATAGGAGATTTCATTCTCAATTAAAATATCAGTCAATCAGCAAAATGAAAGACCCTTCAGAAAAGACGACATTTCATCTGACTGTTTGACTTAAAAAGTGAAACCTATCCTCACTCTATCCGATTTGTTTTACCCGAACCAGCGAATTAAATTAATGATTTTTAAGTGATATTTATACCTTTTATATTAAACACACCTCTCTTTGATCCAATCTACTCGAATGCTTGTGTTTTAATTCATAATTCAATTTACAAATGAATAGTGTTTTTAATACAACATGATTCACAAGCTCAGCTAAATACGTTAAGATGAGAATCTAAGAATCATGGTTGAGATGATCCCGGTACTTAGGTGAGAGCTATACGATAGTTTCTTGTTGCTGGTTTTGCGCCGGTTTTACAAGGGTTACGAACGTTCAGATTAAGATGAGGTCGGGGATGGACAGCGAAATTGTTTGCCGTAGAACCCAAATCAACGCTTTTAATTCCGATGAACTAAAAGAAGCCGAACGACTCTTCGATTGGGCATTATCCTACGAACGAAAAGGCTTAAAAATTGCCGCCGATGCCCTGAGGGACGAAGGCCGCAAAGCATTGGATCGCTTTTTAACAGAATGCGTGGCCGGGTAACCCGCCACGCATTCCATTTAAAACCTTTTTTAAGTTTTTTAAGCGTTAGAACCGATGTAAGTTCCGATCTCCTCACCCAGCAGGATCTGGGTAATGGCCCGAGGACGGTTGAAATCGAAGACCAGAATAGGCAGCTTGGTTTCCTTGCACAGGGTAACCGCCGTTTGGTCCATCACTTTCAGGTTCCGCAGCAGAACGTCATCATAGGTGAGCTGATCAAACTTCACCGCATCGGTGTGGAACTTGGGATCTTTATCATAAACGCCATCCACGCCATTTTTGGCCATCATAATCACATCCGCGCCAATTTCGGCAGCGCGCAGGGCAGAGGTGGTATCCGTGGAGAAGAATGGGTTTCCGGTTCCACCGGCGAAAATGACCACACGCCCCTTTTCCAGGTGACGTACCGCCCGCAGACGGATATAAGGCTCGGCGACCCGGTCCATGCCAATGGCGCTCATCACACGAACCGGCACATTCTTGGATTTTAAGGTTTCCTGCAAAATCAGGGAATTCATTACAGTGGCCAACATGCCCACATAATCGGCAGCAGCCCGGTCCATACCCAACTTGGTAGAGTTCTGCACACCACGGAAAATGTTGCCGCCACCGACCACAACCGCCACGGAGCAACCGAGCGCAGCCGCTTCCACGATTTCATCGGCCACCAGGCTAATCACTTCCGGCTTAATACCAAAACCCTGATCGCCCATCAATGCTTCACCGCTGATTTTCAGCAGGATGCGCTTATACCGAAGCGGGTTTACAGGCTCAAACTCGTCGTTCAAATCAGTTAAAGTCTCAATTGGTTCAATTTGGGTCATCATATCTATTGTAAGGCTCGCTGCTTCTATTAGGGGAGATTAATTTTAAAACACAGGTCAAAAACTAGATTTGCCTCTTGCAAAAAACCCCTCCCGGATGGGAGGGGTTTAAAAGAAACGTTAGACTCGGGCGGCGGCTGCCACTTCTTCCGCGAAATTGCTTTCCTTCTTTTCGATCCCTTCACCCAGGGCGTAACGGGTAAAGCGGACCACTTCCACAGCGGTGTCGCCAATCTCGGCAGCGCGAGCCTTGATCACATCGTCTACGGACTGAGAAGGATCTTTCACGAAGGGCTGCTCGATCAAGCAACGCTGACCCATCAGTTTGGAAACGCGACCTTCCACGATTTTGCGGCGGATGTCTTCCGGCTTGTTGGCCAAGTCTTCCTTGCCCATTTCCACGCGGGTTTCTTCAGCAATCACGGCAGGATCAATACCGTCACGGTTCACGAACTCAGGCGCCGCGCTGGCAATCTGCATCGCAATGTCCTTGATCAGCTGTTTGAATGTATCGCTGTTGGCGGTTTCCGGTTTACCCGCTTTCAACTCAACCAACACGCCCACTTTACCGCCGGTGTGGATGTAAGAGTGAACGGCGCCGTTACCAGCGCATTCATACCGCACAAAGCGACGAATACTGAGGTTTTCCTTAATCGCCGCGATTTTGTCGGTCACATACTCCTGTACGGTATGGCCCGGCAATGCAACGGAAGGCTGGGTCAGCAGGTTGGCCACATCGGCAGGCGCCTTATCCAGGATTTGCTGAGCCACTTCGTTCACCATCGCGATAAAGGCGTCGCCTTTACCCACGAAGTCGGTTTCGCAGTTGACTTCTACCAGCACGCCAGTTTTGCGGTCAGCGGCAATCAAGGCCGCAACCTGACCTTCAGCAGCGGTACGGCCGCTTTTCTTCTCGGCAGTGGCAATCCCTTTTTGACGCAGGATTTCGCTGGCTTTTTCCATATCGCCTTCGGCTTCCACCAAGGCTTTTTTGGCGTCCATCATACCGGCGCCGGTTTTTTCACGCAGTTCTTTGACTAAAGAAGCTGTAATTTCCATTTGTTAAGATTCCTTAGCTAATGCTTTCAATAAGATAAACGAGTGAGCCGAAAGTTAGCTTTCTGCGTTTGCAGTAACGACTTCACGCTCTTCTTCCTGATCTTTTTTCTGGCCTTTCGCCATTTCTTCGGCGCTAACCGGAGAACCAGCCTGGCCGCTACGCATTTTGTTCACTTGCTCTTCGCGGTTGGCGGCGCCTTCCAGGATGGCATCGGAGATTTTGCGGGTAATCAGACGGATGGAACGGGTGGCGTCATCGTTGCCCGGAATGACGTAGTTGATATTCTCAGGGCTGCAGTTGGTATCGATAATACCCACAATCGGAATGCCGATTTTAGCAGCTTCCTGCACTGCAATCAGCTCACGACGCTGATCAATGACGAACAACACGTCGGGCATGCCGCGCATTTCCTTGATACCGCCCAAGGAACGTTCCAGTTTGTTCAACTGACGGGTCAACACGGCGACTTCTTTCTTGCCCAGACGCTCGAAGTGGCCGTTATCACGCATATCTTCCAATTCGCGCAACTTGTTGATGCGGGTGCGGATGGTTTCAAAGTTGGTCAGGGTGCCGCCCAGCCAGCGCTTGCTGATGAAGTAGGCGCCGCAACGACGGGCTTCTTCTTCCACGATATCGGAAGCTTGGCGTTTGGTGCCTACGAAGACAATCTTTTTGCCTTGAGCGGCGGATTTCCGCATGAACTCATAAGCTTCGTCCAATAACTGACTGGTTTTGGTCAAGTCGATGATATAAATCCCGTTGCGCTCGCCCCAGATGTAGGGTTTCATTTTGGGGTTCCAACGGTGAACCTGGTGACCGAAGTGAACGCCGGCTTCCAGCAGTTCTTGTAATGAAGCGACAGGCATAAAGTATTGCTCTCCTTATAAATGCTCACGTGGGTGATACAGACGATACCAACTAATCATTTGCTCCAACCCAGGATTAAAATATGAATCCGGTTGCAGACAACCCTTATTAAGATTTAAAAAATTTTAAGAGGGTCTTTTGATCTTACATACTGAAAGAAATTGCACAAGCGGCCTGCTCAGCAGAAAAACGGAGATTAACACGCCGATGAATCTGAAAACGCTGGCAAAGTTTCCGCAATGCACCCAAAAAATGGGCCAATTATTTATTATAAACCAAACCAGCCCCTGCCCGGCAGGTCAAAACAAGCTCAACAACACGAAAAATGCAAACAGAACAGGCTTAAAGCCCTATTCATCCACTCCTCAGCATCTCCAGTTGACGACAGAGGACTAAAGAACAAACTGAAACGGCGCATTACACACCTACGCGTTCCAGCCAAAAGCTAGTAATCCGACGGGGTTGCCGAACTAAGCTTGGGAGATTTCTTATTGCCTTTGCCGTTCTTCTTATCCACCACCATCGCATCGGTCAGGGCGATTTTAGCTAAAGGCTCACGGCTATACTGCCTAAAGAAGACCAGTTTGTGCTGATACTTCACGTTATCCACGTTAAAGGTCAGGTTGTTGGACGCATGGGAGTTCGGCGTGATTTTGCTGAACCACATGCCCGTATCCCCAAATGGAGAGGGATAAAAGACATTCCCATACTCGTCCTCCAGCCCGATTTCAAAGGTGGAGAAGGTATTCTCGGTCTTATTGTCCACATCCAGAGTCAAAGTGATTTCATTGGGCTCGCCAAAGGGGTCTTTGTCGTAGCGCATGCCCAGCACTTTCACCTTTAAGCCGTCCAAGGTAAAGTTTTCCGCCGAGACATCCGGCATGTTCACCGTAGGGAGCTTCAAATCCTCGCCTAGTTTCACCCGGATTTCCGCGCCCGGCTGAATCATGGCGTTATGTCCCTTGCTCACCATCGCGGCAGTCAAGCCAATAGCGCCACCCACGGCAGCGCCACCCGCCAAAGCATAGCCGTTGCTGGCTGCAATAGCCGCCAGCCCGCCATAGCGCAATACCATAACCGCGCCAACTACGCCACCACCCAAGGTAAAACCGGCAGCCCGACCGACTACTTTCGCGGCGGCCTTCCCGGCGGAATCCCTGGTGGTGCTTTTGCCTTCAATGGTGATTTCCCGGCCATCCGGCGTGATCATATAATCAAACTTGGTGCTGATATAGCCATTACGACCCGCACGCTTGGGGCCTTCCATCTGCTCCACCAGTCCATGCACGATGGTGCCCTTGGGAATCACCACCTTGCCGTCGACGGTGTAATCTTTGCTGACTTTACCGAAAAATTCGTCGCCCTGCACGTTCACGCCGGTACTGACTGCGGTGGAGATGATCATATCCAAGGTCGTGCCCGGGGCTACTTCCTTAATGTCATTGGCGTTAATTGTCGGGGTATCGGGGTGTTTGTCGGTCTTAATGACTGAACCGTTCAAAACCGCACCCAAGGTCGTCGGAGCATCCTCAGCAAAAGCGGAGAGACCTACAAAATTTGCAGCCAGTAACCCTCCCACCAAAGCGGCAGACAGGATTTTATGGGCATTGTGAAATCCCTGAACCGGATAAGCCTTATTCACCATCAGCCTGGAGCTCCCTAGAGTTTTATGAACTGATCACACCATTGTCATGAAAAACAACACTCTTCCAATAGTTTACCTCAAACGTCGTAGAGGGTTCTCCACTAAACACCCGATTTTCGGGTATGAGTGACACGTGAGACTATGGAAATGATACGTTTGGCAACCACTATAAACTAAAAATCCTGTGTTAATCCAGAAGTCGTGGGAGATTGGGGGAAATTGTTAACTTTCTTTTCAATTTCCGATCTCTTCCAAGGGTAAGCGATTTTTTGGAAAAAACCATTACTGAGGAATGACGTTCAGATCAGCCCGTGTTCCCGATTCGGAAAAATTATGTCGGAATGGCCACGCCAGCGATATCGGTAAGGGTGCTATGATAAAAAAGGAATTCGGGAGTTTAATAAGTTGGCACATCAATAGGATTCTGGCATGCCGGATATTTCAGGTTTTCCCGGGTTACAACTGGGCTTGCTCTATTTAGTCGGTTTGATTGTCCTGGTGCTCTGCATCTGGGGAATCATTAAAATTGCCGAAACCAATCGGCACCGGGCTAAAACGCCCCAGGAAAAGATCATCGGCAAATTGGGCAGAGCACTTTCTCCCATTGGACCTACGCAGCAGGGCAAAGTGCATGTGTTTGGCGAAATTTGGGATGCCCTTGCCGAGGACGTTTCCGAGCAAGAACTGATTCATCCTCCAGCCGAAGTGCGGGTTGTCGGAATTGATGCCACGGATAGCCAAGTGTTGCTGGTAGTACGACTATCCCGTTAAATAACGGGAGCCAGATTAATTGCATGACCACAGTTTGAGAGAGGAGTTTACACCGTGAGTCTTTTAGCATTATTACTGCCATTGGCGCTGCCCATCGCCATTTTTCTGGGCATATATCTCCTGGGCTGGTTAAGAATCCTCAGCGAATACGAGCGAGGCGTCGTGTTCCGCCTGGGACGCATCGTAAGAGAACCTGTAGGCCCCGGGCTGCTTGTTTTGATTGCCCCGCCCGTGGTGGATCGGATGGTGAAGATAGACTTGAGAACCATTGCCCTGGATGTCCCCCCACAAGACGTCATTACCAGCGATAACGTTTCCATACGCGTGAACGCGGTGGTTTACTACCGGGTCATGGATCCCATTAAAGCCGTCACGGAAATTGAGAACTATGCGTTCGCCACCTCCCAGATGGCGCAAACCACCTTACGGAGCGTGGTGGGTCAGTGTCACCTGGATGACCTCTTAGCCAAGCGGGACAAAATTAATCAGCAGGTTCAAACCATTCTGGACGACCAAACCGAGCCTTGGGGCATTAAAGTCACCAACGTAGAAGTGAAAAACGTGGATCTGCCAGAGACCATGCAACGCGCCATGGCCCGTGAGGCCGAAGCGGAGCGGGAGCGTCGCGCCAAAATCATCGCCGCGGAAGGCGAATTCCAGTCCGCCCAAAAACTGACCGAGGCCGCCGACCTGATGGAAGACCACCCAATGGCCCTGCAGTTACGCTACCTGCAAACCTGCGTGGAAATTGGCGTGGAGAAGAACACCACCATCTTCTTCCCCGTTCCCATCGATATGCTCAGCAAGATGATGGGCGGACATTCCAACCAGCATCAACCACCCGGCAATGCCAATCAACCATTCAATCATCCCTAGGGCAAAATTCATCCAAGTTCAGTCCCGCTTGCCGATACACCAGGGCAGGCGGGATTTTTTCAGGGATTGTTCATAAAGGCAATAAAAAACCCGCCAGAGGCGGGTAAACTTGTCTGAGTAGATTTAGTAGTTAGTAGGTAGAAGTTAGAAAAATTTTGAGTAGAACATTCGCTCTTGTTTGCATGAAAACAACTTGTGCGAATTCGATGTTAGATTATGAAGTTATGTAAATAAAAACTTTTTCAATCAGCCGAAAATCCAGGCCCGGCCTGCAATAGCGAATCGATTACCCAAAAGCAAAAGACCCCTTGAGATAACTCAAGGGGTCCAATCTGTGGAGTGAAAGTTTAGGTTTACCAGTAGCCGCGTACCGGGACACGTTTGGGAGCCGGTTTATGCACCACTTTCTTCCGTGCCGGTGCTGGCAGTATCACTACAGGTGGTGGCGGAGGCGCCTTTTTCTGGATGACCGGCAGGGGCGCACGCGCCAGGAAGATCGAGCGGTTGAAGTTTACAACTTGTCCAGCCGCACCGGGCAGACTGTCACCCAGGCGGGTATACTCGCGCGGATAAGGAGGGTACAAAGGAGGTGTTGGAGTGCTGGGAGGCTTATAAGGGGTTACAGAGTATCCACCTGGCTTACCGCAAGCTCCGGCAGTACCCGGTGTGGCGCAACCGCAAGCACTTTGCGTGGTAGCAGCACCACCCGCAGCACCATGCCCGCCGGATACATTCAGATGATCCTGGCTTAACACTGCTTGGGAAGGCGTTCCGAAGAATTTAACGAAACCGCCATCGCCACCATTACCACCAGTACCGCCATTGGCATACTGATGCGCGCCATAGGCATCGGCTTTAGCAGCTTGGCCTTTACCGCCATCGTCACCGACCACTTGGATTTTGCCATTATTGGTCATCTGGTCTTTAAAATAAACTTCAACCTGGCCGCCATTGCCGCCATTGCCACCATTCTGACCGTTACTAACCTGCTGATTCACCGTATGGCCAGCGCCATCGACTATGTTGTTCACCGGGCCGACTGCGGGATCGGGATTGGTGCCGCCTTTACCGCCATTGGCTGCAATCAGGCCATCATTGTCTAAATTTTTATTGGCGGATACCAAAACCATGCCGCCGTTGCCACCGTTGCCACCGTTGGTGGGATTATAACCATTGAAGCCCTCGGCGCCGTTGGCGAAAAGTTTGCCATTAGGGCCGACTCGCAGGCTATCCGTTGCGTAAATAGCCACTTTACCACCAGCTTGGCCTGGATTCAGGCCGTTTGCTTGTAGAATTCCGTCCAGGTTGACCATGCTGCCCTTCACCTGGATCACGTTGGTGTTATAGGTGCCGATGACCGCGCCGGAACTGTCCACAACAGCGCCATTAGGAATGTTCACCACACCGGAAGAGTTGATATTAATCACGCCGCCGTTGCCTTGCAGACCGCGAGCCTCAATGCGAGCGCCCGGTCCCATGGTCATTCCGCTGACGTTCATCTGAACCATGCCGCCATTGTTGCCGTTGGCGAAGATCTGGCCGTTCTGGTATAGTGCGCCGGAATCAATGGTAACATGGCCGCCGTTACCGCCGTATGCGCCGCCTTTTAAAATCGCGGAAACATCGATATTGCCATCCAGTTGAACCACCTGACCGGGTGCGCTGAAATGCAGATTCCCACCATTGCCGGTTTCTTGCAGGGTGGTTGGGTTGACTTCCCGGCCAATGACCGTATCGCCCGCTTTTAAATAAAGTCCCGTATGCGCGGAGTTAATAAAGGTGGTTTCGGAACCTGGCGTGTTGTAATAAGTTTTACTGTTACCGAGGCTATCATGACCGATGATATCGTGACCGTCATTGACGGTATTCACAGCACCAACGTTTGCCAATGCGGGGGTAAAGGCTGGGAAACTTAAAGTAACGGCCAATGCCAGGGCTACCGACCACCGGCCAGCATTACGGTGACGCTCACGCATGGGAATGTATACTCCTTCGGGTTAGCGGGATGGGGAAATATAAGGCTGAGCTTTATAATTTCTTATAAGAAGATCTTTCAAGTGTGAATCATACATTAAAAAAAATAGAGCACAAGCATTCTTACAAAAGTTTGCTGAATCAGCAAACAGCAAACACGATCCCAACTCAAATGCCTACCTTATTACATGAAGTGTAATGGATTGTAAGCTCTGCCAAACAATTTTAATTTACTTTTATCTTTGATTATTTATACTAACTTTTCAGCTACAGAGATAGTACATATTTTTTTCATGCCTTATATATAGGTATGAGACCGGATCGATTCCCATATCCTCAAAGACCCGCTTTTACTCACTCCCATAGGAGCCATCACCCATGACCCTCGTAACCAACCGTAAACTTAAGATGATCACCTGCCTGATGGCGGGATTACCCTTGGCTATGACTGGTACCGCTGCCGCGCAAATGATGTATTCCCAGGGTAATGCCGGTCTTTTGGTCCCTTCCGGCACTGAAACTTTAAACGCACCGAACAACACCACGACAAGCTTTCCCGTCGAACATGAAACGCCGTCCATTCAGGTGGCTCCTCAACCCTCCATCGTGCAGGTGAACAAAGACGTGTTCAACGTGCAGCGCATTGATGTGGAAGGCAACAATATTATCTCCAACGACGAGATGCGACGTTTGGTCGCGCCTTACGAAGGCCGTCAACTGACCCCGCAGGACTTGACCGAACTGGTCAACAAGATCAATGAAACTTACCGCACCAAAGGCTATCTGACTTCCCTCGCATTCATTCCGCCCCAGGATTTGGAACGCGGCGCCATTACCGTAAAAGTGCTGGAAGGCATGGTGGGTGATATGGAAGTGACCGGCAACAAGTACTTCAAAGCCAAGGTCATTTCCAAGCGCATCGCGGAAAAACCGGGCGATCCGCTGAACATCCCCAGGTTGGAAAAAGAGTTGATGCAGATCAACCGCACCGAGCCTTATCGCCTGAAAGCCACGTTGACTCCCGGTGATCGGACCGGCGAAACCAATGTGCAATTGCAGGTGAAAGAGCAACAGCCCTTTCAAGTTGCCCTGTTAGCCGACAACGCCGGTCGTCCCGGAATTGGGACATACCGTTACGGGACGGAACTGACTGACCGGAACGTCACCGGTCGCGGCGACCGCCTGTTTGGCCGTTACATGATGGGCGCCGGTCAGGAATTGGTATCCGCGGGCTATACCCTGCCGGTAAACAGCCGAGGCGGTGAAGTGAGCGCCTTGTTCGGCTTCAGTCATGTGAACGTGGATTTGGCCAGTCTGGGCATTAAAAACCAGCCTTCCCTAACCGGTAACGCCTATAACTACAGCCTCCTTTACTCTCAACCCTTTGACCGCGACCGCGTTTGGGTGGGAGATATCGGCTTAAACGCCCGCCGCGCCAGCAGCTTCTTCGATGATTCAAGAACCCGCACCAACGACGTTCGCTCCCTCAGCCTGGGCTTGAACTTTGACAAGTACGACCGTTTGGGCCGCACCTTTGCGCGGGTACAAACCACCTTCGCCCCGGAAACGCTGGGCGCCAATACTCATTTCTTCAAGCTGGAAAACTATGTGACTCGTGTCACCCGCTTGCCCAAGAACAACCTGTTGATTTTCCGGGGTTACTCTCAATACTCCCCGGATGCCCTGCCACCGATTGAACAGTTCCAGTTGGGCGGCATCAATAGTGTGCGCGGATATACCCAGGGTCTGCTGATGGGCGACCGGGGTTACAGCCTGAACGCCGAATGGCGCTGGCCCATCCCCATGCTGAGCCATGTAAACCCCTGGCTGGGTGAACGTCTGCAGGGCGCATTCTTCTTTGACTATGGTCAAGTGTGGATGAACAAGAACAACGTTTATTACATCCCCGGCATTTCCAACAGCAGCAAACGGACTTCCCTGATGGGCGCCGGTGTCGGCTTGCGCGCGCACCTCACCGATTATCTGCAAGGTTACGCCGATTTTGCCTTCGGCCTGCTGAACCGTGGCGACGTGGAACCGAACGCCCAGCCTACCATGCGGGTTCACTTCGGAGTACGTAGCGAATTGCTCTCCAATGATTACAAGAGCCGTACCGATGTGGTCACCCCCATTAAAACCGAATACGCCCATCCCAAGAGCGTCGGCATGCTCCGCCAGGAAGCCCTGCAAAGCGACGTTGCTGACCCAACCTTAGAGATGGAAGAGAACGCCAAGACTCGCGTTCGCTAGTTTGGCAAAATAAAAGATCAATAAAACTCATATTTAAAAGTATCCCTCAGCCTTTCACTGAGGGATACTTTTTTTTAGAACTTACTAACGCGAATCATTATTTTTGCCTTTATTGAAGTTAATCAATCCATATATCTTTTTAAGATAAATAATTTCTGAGTTAAGCAGCAGCTTTACTTTTTGTGCGACTGATCTATAACTACTGGCAACGAACCTGAAATAACGGCTTACTTAATTTATCACCAGGAGAACAAATTTCTATTTTTTTCTGATTAAATCCTCTTTAAAAGGCACTAATGCAGCTTTAAGAAGAAGTAAGCAATTCAAGATTTTCAGGGTTTTTGTACCGATATCCAGCATTCCTTGAATTAAACAGGACAATCTATGATGAGAATCAATTCTGGTTATTCCTACTCCCCAACAACTAACAATACCAAACCCCAAGCACAAACCAGACAAAATAGTGCTCAGTCACATACGCCAATATTATTTGGCTCAGACTCATCCTGGTATCCTATTGTGCCTGTTGTGCCAGTTGCGGTTATTGGTCTGTTTGGCGTTATTGCAGCATGGTGGGGAATTGCCCGTTCCAGGCGCAATACACACGTTTCCACCAACTCCCCTTCCTATTATGATCAGCAACCACGCTATCAATCCTACGATCTTGAGCAAAGGGACGCCTATACAGGGTATCAACAGCAACCTGAAGGATATCCGCCCCAAGCGCACTACCCATCATCCCATTATTAATCGTAGCCCAATCCTATTCCAGCGTTCTTCCGGTTTTAATTGAAAACAATTCCTGCCCTAAACCTTTCAGATTAAACTCAGCACTTGGCAAATTGCTGAGTCAGTGATACTCTAGCATACGAACTTTTGTCTCTTATGGTGTATCGCGCTCAAACTCATCGCTCTAAACGTTAATGATTTTGCACTTAAATTAATTTAAGTTGCATCTTGGTTTGGGTTTTGCGGCTTCGCCTGTAAAGTTTGTCTATCGCTAGTAGTTACAAAGGATTTAGAGAGCATGCCCATTGGCTTTACCCGACTTCAGGGTTTTGGCAATCGGTTCACATCATCCCCAACCGAAAAAAAAACGGGACCGGATTTGCAGGTGGCCAAGCGGAACGAAGCCTGCTTTACCGGAAATCAGCAGGCAAACGCTCCGCGATGTAAGCCACGCCTGAATCTAACCAACCTGCTATTCTCTCCGTTTCAGAATTTTTTATCTCACCTTCACCTATCCCTTTCCTCCTGGCTTGGTTTTCAGTTTTACTTACAGCAAAAATCAGCGCCACTTCCAATTAATTCCCCAACTCTGATTGCGCAAACAGAACAAGCACCAACGTCCTCAGAATTGGACAGCCCGGACAAATCGGCGCATGAGCCTCTTCAAGAAAAACGAACCGTTAAGCCTCAACCCAAAGCAATAGAAAAAAAGTGCGATAATCCATTTTCCTTACTAGGCCCAGTTCCCAATCAGGCGGCATTTAAACCGTCCGGTCAACTCCTGTGGGAAAGTATCCGGGCAGGCGACGCCGGTACCAGCCAACGCCTAATCAAACTGGGCGTCAACGTCAACACACAATGGGGAAAGGATCAGAGAACGCCCCTGCAAGAAGCCGTCATCCGAGGCGATCTGGCCATGGCCAAAGCCTTGCTGGATGCAAAAAATAGTGATATTAACGCCTCGGACCGTCTGGGCTTACGGGCGATTGATTTAGCGGTCATTAACAACCGCCATGAGATCGTGAAAGCGTTATTGGCCAAAGGCGCAAATCTGGAGGGCAATAATCACGAACTGCCGCTGACCAATAGTCCGTTATATCTGGCAGTCCTTTTAGGCGATCGCGACATGGTCCGCCTGCTGCTAAAACACCACGCCAATGTGAATGGGCAGTCCTTATTCCAAGACACGCCGCTGCATTGTGCCGTCACCTGCCGTAGAGGGAATATTGTCGAGGATTTGCTGGCGCATGGCGCCGATGTCAGTATCCGGAACCAGTATGGACAAACCCCGCTTCACCGGGCGGCCAGCAGCGGTGATCCGAAAATCATGGCGCTACTACTGACACCCAAAAACGCCGAACCAGATGCACAGGATGATCTAGGACGTTCGCCATTGCATTATGCGGCACTCAACGATCATCTTCCGATCGTGAAACTACTGAATGCCCATCAGGCTGATTTTGACTTAAAAGACCAGCTTGGCGAAACACCGCGAGACATTCTGATGAAGCGGAGAAAGATTCGCACAGGTCGAGAAAAGCTGCCCAAAATGGAGCCGGTACTGTTGTTCCAACCAGAATCAGTCCTCCCTGTTTCCTCCTGAACAGCGATTTCAACGCTAAAATTCCTCATTCTACCTTCAGATTTCCTGCAGACTTCAGAAAAATACCTGATCAGGAACCCTTCGTGTTAAGAATTTAACTTGGAGAGCAATTTTGCAGGTGATACTTTTTTTGAGTAGTAGAAGTCGAATACACCTGTTATTTTATTCCTCCCGACATTGACGGTTCATCCATGCACTTGTAGGGTACGCCATTGCCAGAAGCCACTCTTGATTCCAACTTGCAAACGCAACCTGCCTCCCAGGTTGCCAATCAAAGACCATGCAAAATCCTGATGCTCTACCAGGACTTTAGCGTGATGGGCGGCATTGAGCGTTACTTGCTTCAGACGCTCGAACTGCTGGCCCAACAGACGGAATTTCAACCGATGCTGGCCTGCTCTCAAGGAGGACCGCTCTTCAATCAGGCCAAATTACTGGGTATACCCGTTGCGGGCCTGCCCAATCGACCGTTTTTCGCCAAATCCTTTTTGCGTAGCCTGGACGTGTTCAGTTGGCTGGAAATCCTTCGTCTCTTAAAACGAGAAAAGCCGGATTTAATCCATGTGCATATGGGCCTACAGGAAAATACCTGGCTGCGCAGACTCGGCTTTCTGGTCGTTTACACCTTTCATGGCTATGGCACTTTGTTCAGCATGGCGGGAATCAATAATCCCGTTAAATTGGCATTCAAGCAATTAACCCGACACTGGTTCCGGCAAACCGTCCGTGAAATGGATGCATTCCTGGTAGTCAGCCACGCCGAGCGAAATCGATTGCTGGATGAAGGATACTTACCCCGTAAAAACCATGCCGAGGTGCTTCATAATGGAATGCCGGTAGATGCATGGCATCATAACGTGCAGGCAATGGATCGACAGGCATTACGGCGGGAGTGGGGCATCCCTGAAGGTTCCCCTTGCGTGACCTTTTTCAACCGGCTGGACTTTAACAAAAATCCCCTGCACTTTATCGCCTTGGCAAAGCAATTGACGAGGAGAGCCGAACAGGCTGGCTTGCCCGCCCCCTATTTCCTCATGGCCGGAGAAGGCCCGATGGAAGGGCAAGTTCGGCAGGAAAGCGGCACACTGTCCAATTTTCGCTATCTGGGACTTTGCAAAAACATTCCGGCATTGCTAGCCGTAACGGATTTGGTGATTCATCCGGCCAGCCGGGAAGGATTTGGATTAGGCGTGGTCGAAGCCATGGCCGCCGGTGTTCCAGTCCTGGCCTATGATTGCGGCGGCCCTCAGGAAATCCTGAACACGCCCGAAACCCGGCACCTACTTGCCCCCGTTAACGATATCGATTGCCTGGAACAGAAAGCTAGCGCTTTGTTGGCTATGTCATCCGAGGAAAGAAGTGCCTTACAAGTTAAGCTATATGAGCGGGCCGGGGATTTCGACATTCAACGATTCATAACCGGTTTAACCCAGGTTTACCAGCGATTGTTACCGAAAGTTTCCGTCATACTACCCGTATTTAACGGGGAAACAACCATTTTAAGAGCAGTCAGCTCGGTATTGAACCAGACCCATACCAACCTGGAATTGATTGTGGTCGATGATGGTTCTACCGATAATACCCTCGCTGAATTGGCGTCAGTAAAAGATGAACGATTACGGGTACTCAGCCAAAGCAACCAGGGCGTAGCGCATGCCCGAAATTTAGCGTTTGAACATGCTACCGGTGAGTGGATTGGCTTCATCGACGCGGATGATGTCTGGCTTCCCGAAAAGCTGTTTGTAGAATTATCCACCACTCGACGCGTTGAAAATCCGAGGGAATCGGTAGACAATCCGGACCATTCTGGCTCAGTACCCTGTCTAGTTTATAGCGGTTATTTCGCAGTCAATGAACAGGATCAGCTCATTCATCAACCGCTAATCCCTCAGTTTCAGGGCGATTTATCCCAGGAAGCGCTGGAGCATGAAGGATTATTTCTACCCAGCACTTCACTGGTTCATCGCACCGTTTATGAAACGGTTGGTGGTTTTAAAACCGACTGTTACCACGAAGATCGGGTGTTTTTTATTGAAGCCTGCCGCCACTTTCCCGCTTTCTCCTCCGGAAGGCGATTGGTACTCTACCAGCAAAGCCTATCCGGGCGTTGCCGCCGGGTACTGAAAGATTATGATTTGGCGCTTCAAGCGGAACTTTCCATTGTGGAAACTTTACGGCCCATGCTCTCCCCATCGGAATTGTTCAGGCTGGAGGCGTTACAGCGGAGAAACCTGATCTACCGTTTTTTAATGTACAATTACCTCTCACATGCACACAGGCTTTTCCAGGAAAGCCAGCATCAGGCCAACTCGGAATCCGAGGCCCTGATCAACCTGTTTCAGGGCAACAAGGGTCGATTGGCGAAAATAAGTGTCCGTTGCCGGATCAATTTTATGTTTGTGGCACGTTTATTCATTCAGGGATTCACGCAAAAACTGGTTTCTCCCCTTTGGTCATTAAAAATCAAGTCCCTACTGACTTTACCTTAACCCAAAAAGCTATCTTCCTTATGGACTTCGCTATATTTATCACAATCTCATCAGCCTCAATCTCATCAGAGTTAGCCGCTCAATTTATATTTCGTACCGTTGGAGTTACCCATATATGCTGATTTTTAACTTCCATCACGTTGAAACGAACTTCCGTCATCCGGAGCGCAAGATCATCAGCATCACCCCGGAAGGTCTCCGCCAGTTCATTCGCACCATTCGGCTGACCGGGATGAATATCATCTCGCTGAGAGAGGCGCTTGCAACCGTGGATCCGGTTCGAAACAGCCAGCGTTGCGTGATTTTAACCTTTGACGACGGTTATGTGAACAACTACGAGGAAGCGCTACCCATCCTGGAACAGGAGCGCTGCCCCGCCACCGTGTTCGTTCTGCCGGGACGATTCTCCGGCACCAATGAGTGGGATCAGGGCCATCTGCCACCTGCGGAGCGGGATCAGCTCATGTCCCTGGAACAGATGAAAGCGTTTGCCGCTTCCCCATACATTACTCTGGGCAGCCACGGCATGATGCACCGTCATTTCCCGGAATTGACGGATACGGAACTGATGACGGAACTTCTGGATTCCCATCACATTCTCAGCAGGGAATTTCCGGATGCCTATCTGCCGGTGTTGGCCTATCCGTGGGGTGATCATGACGATCGCGTGGTTCAGTTGGTCGAGCAAACGCCTTACCAGTATGCTGTTACAGTAGAGCCTCGTCCCTGGCAAGCAAACGACCATCATCTCCGGGTACCAAGATACTCAGCCTATGACCGGGACGGCAATCCGGCCATCCTTCTGGCTAAACTTTTCCGTCACAACCTGCTCTTCGCCTGATTCCGCCTTTGCTTGACGGCTTTATCCGCATTGACGCCAAAAATTACCCAGACCGTTCATCAACGGTTTCCTTCAGGCTATAATCTAACCAACCGATTTTACGAGTACCAGTCCGTCTACCACGCCTGACTCATCCCCATTTCCGCATCCATGCCGCCATAAGGATTCCCGCCATGCCTCCAGAAAGCTTACTTAGTCCTTCCAAATCCAACGCAGCCGCTAAAAAAATCGAAAAAATCGCCTTGCTGGATTGTGGTGCACAATACACCAAGGTCATCGATCGGCGGGTCAGGGAATTGAACGTCGATACCGCGATTTTCCCGGTAGATATTAAAGCAGAAAACTTGAAAGGCCAGTTTTCGGGGATTATTCTATCCGGCGGCCCCAACAGCGTCTATGAAGAAGGGGCGCCCCAATGCGACCCGGCTATTTTTGATCTGGGCATTCCCGTGTTGGGCATTTGCTATGGCATGCAGCTCTTGAACCGGCATTTCGGCGGCACCGTTCTACCTTCTCCCACCAAGGAATACGGGGAAACGGAAATTACCGTGGAATCCGATTGTCTGCTGTTTGACGGATTGGATTCGATTCAGCATGTGCTGATGAGCCACGGGGACAGCGTGGGCCAACCGGCGCCGGGTTTCCGGGTGGTGGGCCGCTCGGCGAGCAGCCATGACCACGAGGTGGTCGCCGCTATTCAGAATAGCCAGGAACGCATCTACGGCGTACAGTTTCACCCGGAAGTGGAGTTAAGCGTGAATGGCGGCCGGATGCTGGAAAACTTCCTCTATAAAGTCTGCGGTTTATCCGGAAGCCATGTGCTGGGTGACCGTCTAGAGGAAGCACTGGACGCCATTCGTCAGCAAGTGGGCGACAAGAACGTGTTCGTTCTGGTCAGCGGCGGCGTGGATTCCAGCGTAACCGCCGCGCTGCTGGCAAAAGCGCTGCGTCCGGAACAAGTCTACGCTGTACATATCGATTCCGGCATGATGCGCCAGGAAGAGAGCGATCTGGTTTGCGAGGCGCTGAAAGCCATTGGGTTAAGGCATCTGGAACGGGTCGACGCGGAAGAAACCTTCCTGAACGCCACCACGGAAATTGACGGACAGTTGGTCGGCCCGCTTTGCCAAGTGACCGATCCGGAAGCCAAGCGCCGAATTATCGGCGATGGGTTCTACCACCTGGTGACCGCTGCCATCCGGCGCAGCGGGCTGAACCTGGATGAAACCTTTATCGCGCAAGGCACATTGCGCCCCGACCTGATTGAAAGCGGCAACCGGGATGTCAGCAGTCAGGCCCATACTATTAAAACCCATCACAACGATGTACCCCTGATTCAGGAGCAGCGCAAGAAGGGCCTGATCATCGAGCCCAACCGCGACTGGCACAAGGATGAAGTGCGCAAGGTGGGCCGCATGCTGGGCTTGCCGGAAGAATTGGTCATGCGCCATCCTTTCCCTGGACCGGGCCTAGCCATCCGCATTCTCTGCGCGGAAAAACCCTACCTGACGGAGGAGTACGAGGAAGTTAACCATTCCTTGCAGGCATTGGCCGCAGAAGTCGGCCTGCAAGCCGTGTTGCTTCCCATTCAGTCCGTGGGCGTACAAGGGGATGCGAGAAGTTATCGCTACTGCGCCGCCCTGAAAGGAAACCTGAACAAGCTGACTTGGCCCGAGATTCGGACATTGGCGCAAAAGATTCCCAACCGGATTCATGCCATCAACCGGGTGGCTCTGTTGCTGAACGAAGCCGAGTTACCGACGGAAGTCCGGAATGTGACACCGACCCGCCTCAACCCGGTGAGCCTGGAAAAACTGCGGGTGCTGGACGCTATTGTGACCGAAAGCTTCCGGAAGGAAGGGCTGCACGATCGCATCAGCCAGTTATTTACGGTCATGATTCCTGTGGACACGGCGGAAAACGGCGAGGGCGTACCCAAGCATTCTTTTGTGATCCGGGCGGTCATCACCAGCGATTATATGACGGCGCGTCCGGCGGCGCTGCTGGATGAAATCCCCCTGCAATTTATCCGCAATCTGGTTGACGACTTGGTGGCTCAGCCTAATGTAGACTTAGTGCTATACGACATCACCAGCAAGCCCCCGGCCACCGTGGAGTGGGAATAATCGACTCAACCGGCAATTGAGCGCGTTCCGGGCGGGGCCTTGCAAAGGGAGCCAGTCCGAGTATGCACAAATGGAAGCCGATGATGGCTTACCGCGTCATCTGTTGGTTAAAGCCACAGCCTGCGTTCCGAGGAATGACAGTAACATTGCTGATGAGCGCTTTTTTATGGACGGCAATCTGGCCAGTCTTAGCAACGACACCCGTCAAGACCTCGAAAACTTCTGCACAAACCAGTAAGCCCGTCCAAAACACTAAAACTGATAAAAAGTCTCAAAAAATCGCTCAAAACACCACCAAAAATCCAGACGCCTCCAAAACCACGCCAACCGCTAAAATCAGCCTACCCACCTTGGAGCCGGTCACTGACTTCATTGAATCGACAGACTCTGAAACCACCGCCAAAACGGCTTCACCTTTGAACGATCAAACGGTTGCTCCAACTTCAGCCCAATCGATTGAAGCGCCTGCTCAATTTGAAAACCTCACCCAATCTTCTCAGCAATCGCTGAACGGCACCGCCACCAAAACCATGGATCCCTATCATCCTGTATCGTATACACCGGCAGACCCCAAGAACCAATCTTTAATAAAGTCGGACTCCAGCGAAAAACCAGCCACCCTGAATCCTTCCACCTTCCCACAGAAAAGCGCTGCCACGCCAGCAGTTCTTAACACCAGCCAAAATCCTTCGACGAGCCAAACAGCACAGCCGTCTTCCAACTCTACGACGCGTGTTTCGCCAGCAACCTCATTACCGAAAAAGGCGAAATCTGCCGCTAAAACCGAAACATTGCCCAAACAGGCCCAGAAAGAAACTCATCATAAACACGAGAAAAAGTCCCACCCGCTGGTTATTGCACCGGAACCCTTACTGCCGGCAAGGGACTGGATAGCCTCAAAATCAGCGCAAAGTAACAATCAACGCACCGAAAACAAAGCGATACCCGCACCTTCAAGTCCAGTTGCCAAACCAACAACCGGACCGGCTCAATTAACAGGACGAGCCACGGCCGCAGCAAAGCCTGCCAGCACCACCATGCCTGCCACAGCCTCTACAAATCCTTCCACCGATCAGAAGACGACGACAGCCAAAGCCACTCCCTCGGACAACACCAAAGCGGCAATCAGTCCAACCAATCCAGCCCAAGAAAAAAAGCCTCTTCCCGCTATTGCGCACAAATCATCTGCAATCAATGGGCAACCGGTTGCCTCCACCCAAACCCATCATCATCACTTCATGGAACGCGGCTTCTACCCCATCGGCTATACCCCGGCGGTTCGCCACCTAACGCCGCAAAAGAACCTCGCCCTGCGGCAAGCCCTGGTTCACTATAACCGAGGCGTATACTACGCTCGGCACAAACAATGGGATGAAGCCATCAGCGAATACATCAACGTCATCAATGAGGATTCCAACATGGCGGATGCTTACGTTGGTTTATCCACTGCCGAAATGCATTTAAAGGACTGGGAAAACGCCTTACAGAACAGCACGAAAGCTTTGCAACTGAAGCAAGGCTTCGTGGATCCCGCCAATATTACCCAGGCGCGCTACAACTTGAGTTCGGTTTACTGCGTGACCAACGACTATAAAAAAGCCTTGCACTACTTCAAGCTGATTAAAAAAGCGCGCCATCCGGAAACGGAAACGTTATGGAGCTTTTTGCAAAACAACTGCCAACCCTAAAGCCAAATACCTGAATCACAAAACAGGGCACGACTTGGTGCTATACTACTGCCGTCAGTGTTCAGTGGTAGAGGCGATCATGGCAATCGGATTCATCGGGTTAGGCGTTATGGGGTTGCCGATGGCGTTGAATTTAGCCCATGCAGGAACGTCGCTCCTGGTCTGGAACCGCTCGCCGGAGAAGTATGAACAGTTATGCGATGCGGGCGCGCAAGTCGCCATAAGTCCGGCGCAGGTATTTGAACAGGCTCGCATCGTAATCCTGATGTTGGCCGATGAAGCGGTAATGGATACCGTCCTGGAACGAGGAACGCCCAACTTCGCCAAGCACGTTGCCCAACGGATCATTGTCCACATGGGAACCACCTCACCGGAATACTCGCGCTCGCTTGAGGCTGATATTCGAGCGGCTGGCGGACAATACGTGGAAGCCCCCGTTTCCGGCTCCAGAAAACCCGCTGAGGCTGGACAAGTGGTGATTATGCTGGCTGGCGACCGGATGCCGTAGCGGAAGTTCGCCCCATCCTCTCGCCCATGAGCCGGGAAACCACTTTCTGTGGCAGCGTCCCCAACGCGCTGCTCATGAAACTCTCCGTGAATCTCTTCCTGATCACCATGGTAACGGGACTGGCGGAAGCAGTCCATTTCGCCGAACGGCACGAATTGGATCTACAACAGCTTCTGGCTGTGTTGGATGCCGGTCCGATGGCAAGCAACGTCTCGCGGATTAAAAGTCGCAAGCTGATTAGTCGCGACTTCGACGTTCAGGCTTCCATCAGCGATGTGCTGAAGAACAATCGCCTGGTTGCGGAGGCCGCCAGAAGGGCCAATCTGGCTTCTCCCCTGCTGGACGTTTGTTATGCCTTGTACGGAGAAACTTTGCAACTGGGAAACGCTCAGGCCGACATGGTCGCCGTGCTTGAGGCCATTGAAACACGGACGGATTCCATTAAGGACAGTGTGACATGCGTTTAACCCGGCCTTAGCATCTCTGGCTACAGCTAGTCCAGCCCAAGCGCCTGATTTAAAAATGTTGTATCTGGGCGGAAAGATAGTGTTCACCCAAGTGTTGAAGCTGGCTCAATAAATCCTCAAGCTCAAGGACCGGCTGATATTCAGCGGAAAGATTCAAGATAATGCCTTCATCCCCACGCTGTTGAATAAGCTCCAAAGCCGACTGTAGCAAAGATTGAGCCAGGCCTTGCTGCCGAGCCTCAGGTACTATATAGAGTTCGCCCAACATCCAGACCGGCATAAGGCTTTGCGCCGAGAATGTGGGATAGAGCGACAAGAATCCTTTGCCTTGCATGCTTTGCTCATCCCCCAAGGCCAGAAAAATCAAAACTTCATGGTTGATCAGCCGCTCAAACAGAAAATGGGAAACCGCAGGCTGCTCATCCGGTTTACCCAGAACCATGCGGTGAGCGTTCAGCAATTGGCTCAACGGCTCCAGATGCTCCACCTCCGCCAGGACAATCGGATACGGCGAGCGATTGTTGCATGCCAGTTGAGATGATGGTTCCGTCACTAACTTTTAACCTCTCCCATTTCTTCTAATCCGATTTTCCAGCCGAATACATCCTTAAACTGTGAGAATCGGTCATTGACTGGGATTCAAAATCCTGAATCCGCTTTAGCATAGCAAAAAGAGGAGTCGGTCAAAATGACACGGTGCGTAAAAAAATATTAGCTGGCTGAGTGAAAAGCGCCAAAAAAGTCTTCCAGCACATGATGTCGATAGTCGAACAATTCCTGCAACTGGTTTCTCACAAAGAGGTTATGCGCTATCGTTCCCAAGAACCCGAAAGGCATGGCGTATTGGATGGTATCCCGAACCTCCACGCCCCCTTCTATCGGGATAATTTGATGCCGATGATGCCAGAACCGGAAAGGCCCGGACTGCTGGACATCGATAAAGTATTCGGGCTCTTCGACATGGGTAATCATGGCCAGCCAATGGCCGGGTAATCCCATTGGCACCTGCATGTGCAATATTTGCAACTGCCCCGAATAGATCTGTTTGGGTTTATCCGGGCTTTCATCGCTCATTTTCGCCCAAGGCGGCGTTAGCTGGAGCAGGTTGGCGGGATTGGCGAAAAAGGCCCAGGCCACATCCTGGGTAATGGGCAATTTCTGGCTGCGAACCAAATGATAGATCTTCATACTTCTATTTTCCAATTTTTCCCCGTTGGGAGCCAGAGCATATTCGACAATTTTTTGAATCCGCAATTTCATAAACTGACTGGTTTTATTCGTAGCAACTTCCGCTTCGATTCAGGCTCTTCAGCTAATTTCCTGAAAATGGGTCAGGGATTGCATGCGGCTTGAATTCGGAGCTTAAAAGTCTCTCTATTTCTGTATCCAAAGCCCATTCGTTTCATGAGTTTAATTTTGTTGTT
>Ga0157374_10000590_pt1 | contig 32049 bp, 35 predicted proteins | sample M25metaG_FD_115308 | JGI IMG/M metagenome (GOLD analysis project Ga0157374, IMG submission 115308) | Miscanthus rhizosphere microbial communities from Kellogg Biological Station, Michigan, USA - M2-5 metaG | ecosystem: Host-associated > Plants > Roots > Rhizosphere > Soil | place: USA: Michigan...
AGATATTACGTCGTGGAACAATAATAATACTAATGGATCCGGGGTGTGTGGTGCCGGATCGCAGATTGGGGCGTTTGCAACTGGCAAGCTCGACGGATTCATAAGTGCATCCGGCAACAATGGCAACCAAATCTCATTGTCGTTCACAAACTCGGTGGCGGCCGTGACGAATCCCGCGAACGGGTTGTACGGAGGAAAACTGGGCGACCAGGAATGCGTGCCGGATTATGCCGGGGCGGCGTTGCCGCTGGCTACATCCGGCGGCTCGCCAACCATTGATCTTGGATCATTCGCCATTGGGCAGACAGTTATTCAAAGCTACGGCACCAATATCAAGGTACATGGGACATTGCCGAAAGGCGCCAATGTGACACTGGTCGTATACGGTGCTGGACACGATGCATTCATAGACGGCCGAATTGACTACAACTACCCGGACTACACGCAGGTTCCACGGCTGAACCTTTACGTGCAGGACGGCGACATAGACGTCGGGTACAATGTCGACTACATACACGGTAACTTTGTCGCCCAGCATCAGACCGGAGCTAATGGAGTATTCTACAGCTGTGCAAACAATGGCGGTAGCCCGATTTCACTGGGCGTAGCAGGGGATTTTAACACCTGCAAAACTACACCACTTACAGTCTATGGATCAGTGAGCGCGCAGAGCCTGGAACTGCACCGTACATCGGGTGATCTGGTATCTGGCCAAGGTCCGGCCGAAAACTTCGTGTACGGCCCTGAACTTTGGCTTGGACAAAACGGAAACGCGCCGAGTACGGCGGCAGGGACGTACCAGGCAATCACCGGATTGCCACCGGTGTTGTAAATTTACCAGAAAAGCTCTTGCGCATAACCAACGCACTTATGCTATAATCGAGACAATATGAGTCTTTCGAAGTGGCAGAAAACGTAAAACGCCACGGCTAGACGAAAGGGTGCGGACATAGCCAAAATGACAGTAAAAACGAAATACAACGGAGCTCGAAAATGAGTCTACTGAGCGGCGTGTCTTCGTTCTTTGGCCTGGATATAGGTACAACGGGCGTGCGTCTTGTAGAACTTCGCGGCACCGGCGCCACCAAGACCTTGGTGAAATACGCGTACGTGCCGATTGACGTCAAAATGGCGCAAAGTGACAGTAAAGCCGACCAGCAAAAGCTGGCCATGATTATTGCCAACCTCGTTTCCGAATCGAAGCTTCTGACCCGCAACGTCGCGGTCGGCCTGCCGAGCAACCGCGTATTTACGACTGTCGCCGACATGGACCGTTTGCCGCAGCACGAGCTAGGTAGGGCGTTGCTGTACCAAGCAGATTCACTTATTCCGACGCCACCATCAGAAAGCAAGATCGACTGGGCAGCTCTGGGTGATTCGCCAAAAGACAATACCAAGGTCGAGATTCTGCTCAGCAGCGTGCCAAACAATTTCATCGAGCAGCGGCTGGACATGATTGAGTCAATTGGGTTGAACGTTATTGCTTTTGAGCCCGACAACCTGGCGCTTCCACGTGCGGTTATCCCAGTGGGTACTACGGCGCCGCAATTGGTTGTCGACATGGGCAATCTGAGCAGCGACTTGGTAATAACCATTGGCGATGCGCCGCGGCTGACCCGTTCTATCCCGACCGGTACCGAAGCGGTGGTTCGTGCAGCGCAGCAGAACCTTGGCATAGATGACAAGCAGGCAGAGCAGTTCGTGTACAAGTTTGGCGTCAGCAAAGACAAGCTAGAAGGCCAAGTGTACCAGGCGATATTGAGCACCGTAGACATGCTGGTAACTGAAATAGATAAATCAATTAAATTCTTCCAGGCACGTTATCCGGAGCAGAAGCTCGAACGGCTGATTGTTACGGGTGGAGCTTCGGCCATTCCTGAATTCCCACTGTACTTGGCAAACAAATTCGGCCTGAATGTCGAGATCGGTAACGCATGGCGCAATGTCGCATTCGCTGCGGAGCGCCAGAACGAGCTGCTTGCAGTTTCCAACCAATTTTCAGTCGCAGTTGGCTTAGCGGAGAGGAACGAATAGTATGTTGCAGTTCAACCTTCTCCCTGACGTAAAGCTGCAGTACGTTAAAACGCAGCGGACCAAGCATCTTCTAACACTGGTGTCGTTCATAGTGAGCGCAGTAGGCATTGGCTTGTTGACTCTGTCGATAGTTACGGTCGACGTGGCGCAAAAAGCGATTTTGCACAAAGCAAATAACGATATTGCCAAATACAGCAAACAACTCAAAGCCGTTCCCGACCTCAACAAGATCCTGACGGTGCAGAACCAGCTCGGGACGCTCACTACACTGCACGATCAAAAGCCAGTGTCGACACGTCTGTTTACTTACATCGCGCAGGTGACGCCTACAGATGCGAGCCTGAATAAACTCTCGCTGGATTATAGCGCGGGCACGATTACGTTGGGTGGAAACGCAACATCACTCGACGTTGTAAGCAAATATACCGACACGCTCAAGGCGACCAAATACAAGCTGAGCGGCGATGACACTTTGCACAAAGCTTTCACCAACGTCGTGCTTAGCAGTTTCGGTCGCGGCGATAAAGGCGCAACGTTCAGCATTACGTTCAATTTTGACCCGGCAATCTTCGATTCCAAAAACAATGTGACGCTGACTGTTCCTTCGGGTACCGGAGCCGACCAGTCAAGTATCTTCGGAGGAGGAAACTAGTATGGGCGGCAACCCTGTATTATCGACCAAGCGGATGCTTATAGATAAGGCGAATACACGCATCGTTATCTATGTTAGCGTGGCAGCATTCATATTGGTGTTATCACTGGTCGCTACCAAAACGCTCATCAGCCAGGCGGCGTATCAGAACCGTGTCATCAGTGCAAAACACAAGGCGGTAGATACGCTGAAGAAAGATATCGATACTACCGATCAACTCAAAACTTCGTACCAGGCATTCACAGGAACGGCACAGAACGTGCTCGGCGGAAACCCTGGTGGAGATGGCCCTAGCGATGGCAATAATGCAAAGATCGTACTAGACGCGCTGCCGAGCCAATACGATTTCCCGGGACTTACTACGAGCCTCGAGTGGCTACTTACCCAACAGCAGGTAGCTATTTCTAACATTTCTGGCACTGACGATGAAGTTGCACAGAGTGCAAACAGCAGTAGTTCTAGCCCCCAGCCGAACACTATTCCCTTCAGCGTCTCAGTTACCGGCGACTATCAGCACATTCAGAGTGTAGTCGACGCTTTCAGCCGCTCCGTACGCCCAATGCAGATTAAGACGATGGACATTGGTGGCGGCAAGGACTCCCTGACGCTCAGCATTACCGCTCAGACGTATTACCAACCAGCCAAATCATTGAACATAGGCACAAAGGTAGTGAAATGAAACAGAAAGATTTTGCACTCATCATAGTCATCGCATTTGTAAGCGCTGTCATATCATTTTTCCTGTCGGGCAAACTGTTCGTTACCCCCAGCAATCGCCAGCAAAAAGTCGAAGTAGTCGATGTCATCAGTCCGACGTTCAATCAGCCTGACAGCAAGTACTTCAACACGAATAGCATTGACCCAACTCCAACTATACAAGTCGGCGAAAACAACAACCAGAATCCATTTAACGGTGCTAACCAGTAGCGGAGAGTAAGCCGTGAGCGTTCTCTCCGCCGCCGCCATCACACAGGTCGAAGACAAACTTGTCACCGACAAGGTTCTTACGCGTGCCGATTTAACACAGCTCAAGGCAGAATCAAAAGCGAAAAGTACGCCGTTGTTCGGCTTGCTTGTAAGCAGCGGCAAAGTGAGCAACGAAGACCTGACAAAGACGATAGCGCACGTAACACGCGTACCGTATGTAAACCTCGTAGATGCCAAAATTGACCCGAAAGTGTTGGCGTTACTTCCTGAAGATATCGCTGAACGCTATATGGCCGTCCCCTTGGGCGAAATGCAGCACCGGCTCGTCGTAGCTATGTTGGACGCCGACAACGTGCAGGCGGTGGACTATCTTTCCAACCGTATCGGCCGGCCACTCAAAGTCTACGCGGCGAGTGAAGAAGGCATTCGCCAGGTCCTGCACCAATATGAGACTAAATTCTCTGACGACGAGCTGGCACAAATTGGCGAAATGGGCGGTGACGCCCCGAAAGGTGCAGAAGCGGGCACAGGGGCAGAAGGCGGCTCTGAAAAGAAAGCTGGCAAAAAGAATTCCATCGGCACCATCGTACAGGATTCGCCCATTAGTAAAGCGCTCAATACCATTTTGGAATACGCCGCAAAAAACCGCGCCAGCGACATCCACATAGAACCACTCAAAGACTCGCTCAAAATCCGCTGCCGCATTGACGGCATATTGCGTGAGCTTATGAAACTGCCCAAAAGCACCGAGCCGCCACTCATTTCACGCATCAAAATCTTGAGTAACCTCAAGATTGACGAGCACCGCGTGCCGCAGGACGGTGAGTTTACCGTGACCGTGGGCGAAAAAGACATTGACCTCCGTATTTCAGTCAGCCCGGTCGTGTGGGGCGAGCAAGTGGTTATACGTTTGCTCGACAAGAGCGGTACCAGCCTGAAGTTGCAAGACATGGGGTACGTCGGTCGGTCGCTGCGGACAATCAAGACTGGTCTCGAGAGCACGAACGGCATGATCTTAACATCCGGACCGACCGGTTCCGGTAAGTCGACTTCGCTATACGCCTTGCTGCAAGAGGTGAAGGGCGACGGCGTGAACATTGTGACTCTGGAAGACCCGGTTGAGTATAAAATGGATGGCGTCAACCAGATTCAGGTGAATGCCGACGTTGGCCTAACTTTCGCAAGTGGCCTCCGTTCAATCCTGCGTCAGGACCCCGACATCGTGATGGTGGGAGAGATCCGTGACAAAGAAACTGCCGAACTGGCAGTGCAGGCTAGTCTTACCGGTCACTTGGTGTTCAGCACGCTCCACACGAACTCAGCTGCTGGTATTCTGCCTCGTCTGTTAGACATGGGCGTGGAACCGTTCCTTATTGCCAGTACCGTGCACACGGTGATTGGGCAGCGCCTGGTGCGTCGCATAGCCAAACATAGCGAGACATATCAATCCGACGCAGCCGAAGTGGCCGCAATACAGAATGTCATCGGCCCCATGTTGCCGGACAGCAAAGAGAAAATGGCTGAGGTCGCCAAAGACCTGGGCTACGAAAGCTTGCCTTTAAGCACAGATACCGCTTATACTTTAACCAAGGGCGTCGATAGTCCGGATTCACCTGGTGGCTACAAGGGCCGAATGGGCATATACGAAGTGTTCGGCATAAGTGAAGCCATACAGGAGCTTATCCTGAATCGTGCGACCAGCACCGAAATCCAAGCTCAGGCTCAGAAAGAAGGCATGGTCACGATGATGCAGGACGGATATTTGAAAGCGCTAAGCGGGCAGACAACATTAAAGGAAGTCAACCGCGTAGCGGCCGGCGGCGCATAAGAGGAAAAGAAAGAGAATACCAGGGTGGCAGCACAAGGACAACCAAGAATAGAAATCCTCCTAGAGGAAGTTGTAAAGAAAAAGGCATCTGACTTACACTTGCAGGTCGGTTTGCCCCCAATGCTGCGCGTGGACGGCTCGCTGACACCGGTGAGCGGGTCAGACGTGCTCACGGAAGAGTCTGTCGAATCACTCATTTTTGCCATTTTGGACGAAGACCAGAAGCAGATTCTGCTCAAAGACAAAGAATTCGACTTTTCGTTCGCGTTTGGCGATCTGGGCCGGTTCCGTGTGAACGCGTTTCATGAGCGGGGCAATTTAGCTGCAGCCTTACGTCTTATCCCGAGCGACATCCTGACCATCGAGCAACTTGGGTTGCCGCAGATAGTTGCCAAATTCGCCGACTTCCCGCGCGGACTCGTGCTCGTGACCGGTCCAACTGGCTCCGGAAAGTCGACCAGCCTTGCGGCGCTTATTCACAAGATCAACCTCGAGCAGGCTAAACACATTATTACCATCGAAGATCCTATCGAATACACGCACAAATCTAAGAAGTCGGTGATAGTCCAGCGTGAAGTGCACTACGACACGTATTCATTCTCTGCGGCTCTCCGTAGCTCCCTCCGTGAAGACCCAGATGTCGTGCTCATCGGTGAGATGCGAGACCTCGAAACCATTGCCAGCGCCATTACCATCGCTGAAACGGGCCACTTAGTCTTCGCAACACTCCACACCAACAGTGCCGCGCAAAGTATCGACCGTATGGTCGACGTGTTCCCGCCGCACCAGCAGCCACAGATCCGCGCGCAGCTTAGCAACATCTTGATGGCTATTTGTTCTCAACGCCTAGTGCCGTCAATCGGTGGCGGCCGTATCGCCGCAGCCGAAATCCTGGTAGCTACACCAGCCGTTCGAAACATTATCCGCGAAGGCAAGACCCACCAGCTCGACGCAGTCATCCAGACCGGCGCAGAGTTTGGCATGCAGAGCATGGACAAGACGCTCGTTGGCCTCATCCACGCTGGCACAATCAGCTACGATGAAGCACGCAACTTTGCCGTTGACCAAGACGAACTAGATAGGCTCATGCGAGACTAGACCATGCTTACGTATCAATACACCGCGCGGAATCCTTCCACCGGCCAGCAAATAAGAGCAACAGTTGAGGCTGAGAGTGAAGCCGCTGCCGCAAAGCTTATAAGCGGGCAGGGGTTGGTTCCTACGAACATCAAGGTCGGCGGGGGCGGAGTCAATCTGCTTGGCAAATTTGGAAATCACGTCAAGGCCAAAGACCGCGTATTGTTCAGCCGGCAACTCAGCACGCTTATAAACGCCGGGCTACCACTGCTGCAGGCGCTGCGAAGCGTGAACCAGCAAACCGTGAGCAAACCGCTCCGCGAGGTACAGACTCAGGTTATTGGAAATGTTGAAGGCGGTGCAACGCTCTCGGGTTCCATGGCGAAACATCCGCGTGTTTTCAACAAAGTCTACATCAGCATGATTGCCGCTGGTGAAACATCCGGTACGCTCGATTCAGCGCTAGATCGCCTGGCAATACAGCAGGAAAAAGAGGCCGACCTGAACGCCAAAATCCGTGGCGCTATGACGTACCCGATTATAGTCCTGGTAGTGATGTTCGCGGTCGTTGGTTTTATGATCGTAAAGGTTTTGCCGCAGGTGAAAGTGATGTACGAAGGCTTGCCTGGCGCGCAGCTTCCACTCGTCACGCGAATATTACTGGCGGTTTCTGACTTTATTATCCACTTCTGGTGGATAGTCCTGATCGTGCTTGTCGTCATGGCATTCTTAACAACTCGATGGGCCCGAACCGGACCCGGTAAAGAAGCAATCGACTTGGCTAAGATGAAAGCTTGGCCCATCGGCCCGCTCTTTATGAAAGTCTACATGGCGCGGTTTGCTCGTACCGGCTCCACATTGGTCGCCAGCGGCGTGCCGCTGCTGCAGATGCTTGATATCACGGCCGACGCCGTAAACAACGTGCATATCGAGCGCTCCATTCACAAGGCAATCGAGAAGGTAAAAGGCGGAAAAGGCCTGGCCGAAAGCATAGAAAACGACCCCAACTTCTTACCCCTACTTCCAAACATGCTGAAAATTGGTGAGCAGTCGGGCGCCATAGAGCAGATGATGGCCAAAGTGGCTGATTACTACGAGAAAGAAGTCGATAACGAAGTAGAGAACATCTCGAGCATTATCGAGCCAGTTATGATGGTTATGCTGGGCATCGTGGCATTCACTATTGTGGCTGCCGTGCTGCTCCCTATATACGGTTTGGCGGGCAACAGTCACCTCTCGGGTGGCTAGTGCAAGCTGAAGCTGTGCTGGATGTCACAGTTGTGGAAAAACGCTTGTGTTTTGGACCGCTTCCGTTTATTATCCAAACACAGGGTAAACATAACCTTAATGCAAAGGGGGCATTTGCAAAATGCTAAAACAATATAAAACTAGAGATCAAAAGGGTTTCACCATCATCGAAGTCCTGATCGTGCTGGCTATCGCCGGTTTGATCCTTTTAATCGTGTTCCTGGCAGTTCCTGCACTGCAGCGTAACGGCCGAAACACTACCAAGCGAAGCGATGCAAGTAAGGCGCTTGGCGCAGTTGGTGAATTCGTGGCTAACAACAACGGCAAAGTTCCAGCTACGGCCGATATAGCTACTCTTCAAACCTCTGCCAATTTAAGTAACGGTACAACTGTCTCAGCTAACATATACACTTCAAAAGCGACAGTTACCAGCGGTACCGTAGTTGGTACGAGCGAAGTCATGATCGCAACTGGCGTCACATGTGACCAGTCTGCAACAATGGTGACTGCTGCAACCTTAGCGAACACCGACTTCGGTGGCATCATCAAAGATGCAACCACTCGCTCATACGTTTCCCTCTACCAAGTGGAAGCAGCTGGTGGCAAGTGGACTACCCAGTGCGTAGGTTCTTAGTAGGCTCCTTAAGACACTAGAAGTTAATAAGAGTTTTAGGGACCCAAACTCGGGTCCCTAAAACTTAGCTCGTGAAAGAAAGACTAATGTATCACGTGAATCTCCAGAGAAAAAATAGGGGCCAAGCTGGCTTCACCATTATCGAAGTCCTGATCGTGCTGGCTATCGCCGGTTTGATCCTGCTCATTGTGTTCCTGGCAGTGCCTGCTCTGCAGCGTAACGGCCGAAACACTACCAAGCGAAGTGACGCAAGCAAAGTAATGGGTGCGGTTGGCGAGTTTACGGCTGCAAATAGAAGCAAAATTCCAGTGAATGCCGACGTAAGTACTCTTCAGACCTCTGCTAACTTAAGTAACGGTACAACTGTCTCAGCCAACATATACACTTCAAAGGCAACCGTTACGAGTGGTACAGTGGTCGGTACGAGTGAAATAATGGTAGCCACGGGTGTTACATGTGACCAGTCTGCATCCATGGTGACTGCTGCAACCCTGGCTAACACCGACTTTGGTGGCATCGTCAAAGACACATACACACGTTCATATGTCGCTCTCTTCCAAGTGGAATCTGCTGGTGGCAAGTGGACTACCCAGTGCGTCGGCTCATAGCGATTTAATTCACCTCAAGCCGTAAAAAAGGCCTTCTCCGAGGCCTTTTTTACATGTGGTACTATAACGGTAATGATTATCGTGGTCTTGGCCGTGTTCGGGGTAATATTAGGCAGCTTTGTAAATGCATTTGTTTGGCGGTTACACGAACAAGCGGAATTAGCTGGTAAAAAGTCTAAAGCCTCTCAAAAACGCCTACGGGAGCTTTCAATAACCAAAGGTCGAAGCATGTGCCCAGATTGCGGCCACGAGTTGGCCACCAAAGACCTCGTGCCGATATTGAGTTGGCTGTGGTTGCGTGGTAAGTGCCGGTACTGCGGTAAGCCCATCTCTTGGCAATATCCGGCAGTCGAGCTATCAAACGGCGTGTTATTCGCAGTATCGTACGTATCTTGGCCACTTGCACTCCACGGTGTGGGGTTGTTTCAGTTCGTGCTCTGGTTGGCTTTTGTAACAGCATTTATGGCACTCGCAGTATACGATCTGCGCTGGTTCATCCTACCCGACCGTATCGTGTATCCCGTGACCGTTTTGGCGGCTATTCAGGTTGTAGTTTCTGCAGTATGGCTGCAGAGTTTTGCGGCCCTGTGGCAGCCACTCGCAGGGGCGGCAATCATTTTCGGGCTGTTCTGGGGCTTGTTCCAGCTTTCGAAAGGCGAATGGATAGGTGGGGGAGATGTGAAGCTGGCAATAACGCTCGGATTGCTAGCCGGTACGCCAGGCAAAGCGTTTTTGGTGATATTTTTCGCATCGCTCTTCGGAACTATTGGAAGCATCCCTCAGCTGTTGCAAGGTAAGCAGGGTCTAAAACGTCACATTCCATTCGGGCCGTATCTGTTGCTCGCGACCTTCTTGGTGGTGCTGTACGGTGAACGATTCATAAACTGGTATCAGAACCTGTTCCTGGGGTAGCGCTCGCCCAGAAACAAGGGTCGAAAACGCTTGGTGTTTCGATAATGCTTACGCTATACTTAAGCCTATGACTAAGGGTGGCTACCGAAAAGCCGGTATATTCTTCTGGAGGCTGGATTTGTCGCGTTCCGATATCGGTGCTACTGAACCCTCACAAGGAAAAGACGGATTTACGATTGTCGAAACCTTGATAGTTCTCGCAGTAACGAGCGCGCTCTTTGTGTCCATAGCTGCTACGATTGTTGGCCGGCAGGGCAGAGCCCAGTTTATGACCGGTATAAATGACGTAAAGCAGCATCTCCAACAGATTATTAACGAAACGGAAAGTGGCTACTACCCCAATAATGGCAATTTCCAATGCTTGGCTGGAACTCCGCCGCAAATCAATGGCGTTTCCGGCAACAGTTTGGGCACGAACGGCGACTGTATTTTCCTGGGCAATGTTATTTACTTCGGTAAAGGCCAACCCGACACCGTATTTTCCATTTATCCAATTGCTGGTAACCGGCAGAAATCTGGCGCAAACGTGACTTCGCTGGATGATGCGTGGCCAACGGCGATTGCGCCGGGTACATCGACCAATTCTGGAACCCCGGATGACTCCACGACATATACCATGCCAAATGGCTTGACGTTCGCCTGGGCGAGGGCTCCGGGCTTTAACACTGCTGCTGCACTCGGGTTCCTGACTACTGTCGACGGCTCGCAAAAATTTAGTTTGTACAAATTTGGAAACCCCTGGGGAACCCCAGGCAGCACCGGTGACATCGTCGACGATATAAATAACGCAACGACTGGGGCAGGAACAACAATTACGCCTCAAGGTGGCCCCCTCAACGTCTGTATTGCCAGCGGGACCACGAACCAATCGGGGTTGATCACGTTTTCCCAAGATCTTGCCGTCACCTTACAGATAAAGGACGGTAGCACGGTATGTTAAGACAAGCCAATTTCCTAAATCACCGACGGGAATCGGGCGATACAATTGTAGAAGTATTGATTGCGATCGCTATCGTCAGCCTGATTCTAGTTTCCGGCTACGCTATAACCAGCAAAAATACGCAGTCCATGCAGGATAGCCAGGAGCGCATACAGGCGCAACATCTGGTTGAGTCTCAGATTGAAGCCTTACGAGCACAGGGCAAGCTAACTACTCAGAATGATTGTTTTGTGGACCCTACTGACCCAACCAACAGCACAACCGGAAGCCAAGAAACGGGCACCTGTACCGCATTTAAACAAAGTGGTAGCGGCGCAACGTACACCGTAAAGATTTCGGGGCCAAACACGGGCGTGTACACCATCCAGGCAACTTGGTCGAGTATCGGGAACAAAACGGCCTCTGATGATAGCAATATAACGATGTATTACAAGATCGACTGATGAAGACACGCTTTCGAATACCTTATGCAACATTGCGAGCGGGAAATCGCTCGTCTTCGGACGTAATCGAAAATCAATCTGGCTTTACCATTGTAGAGCTTATGATTGCTACCTTGGTTTTTTCGGTGGTCCTTATGGTGATTACCACGGGGGTCATCAGTTTCTCCAACTTTTATTACAAAGGTTTGAATAGCTCTGCTACGCAGGTTGCCACGCAAGGTGCTGTAGATAACATTGTCCAGTCTATTCAGTTCAGCTCTGTTGGCACTATAACGAGCACCGATGGTACAGAGGGATTTTTCTGCGCTGGAAATAAGTTGTATGTATACACGTTGGGGCAGCAATTTACCGGTAACCCTGCGGCTACGACAGGACTCTACGCGATGGATAAGGGCGCGAGCTGCACCAACACTCCTCCGTCAGGCGGTACGGAATTGCTTGCTAAAAACATGCGGCTTACCAAAATAAGCGTTTCGCAAAACAACCCGGTGGCAAACTTGTGGCAGGTAACACTGAACGTCGCTTATGGCGATTCCGATTTGCTCTGCGACCCTAGCATCGGGAGCCCAACAACTGCTGGAAGCTGCGCTACTAACGGAGTGAACTATGCTGCGAATGCGTTAGTGAGCGGCAATTCAATCATCTGTAAAGCCCAAGTCGGTTCACAGTTCTGCTCAACTTCTGCCGTTTCTAATGTTACCCAGCAAAGGATAATGAGCAATTGATTATGGGCTGGTACAATAAGACAAGCATGAGCGGGAAAAAACAGACACGTCTGAACGAAAGCGGCATGGTGTCGTTTATGGTGACGATGATTATGATGATCGTCATCACGCTCATTGTGCTTGGGTTTTCGCAAGTCGTACGCCGCAACCAAAGGGAAGCGCTCGACCGCCAGTTGAGCGCACAGGCATTTTACGCCGCCGAAAGCGGTGTGAACGATGCCACCAAAACCATCAACGCTACTCTGAAGTTGGGAAATCCACTGACACCCAAAACTACATGCGCAGCCGATGGCGTTTACGTAACCGGTAACTCCAACGTATTAGACGCTGGATCGGGCACTGCTTACACTTGCCTGATGGTGGCTCCGTTTCCCGACAACCTAGTGCTGAGCAATCTCGATCAGAACAGTTCAACTGTGGTACCGGTGAACTATGCTGACAGTACTGGTGCGGCCCAAAACGCGAAGACAATGACGTTCAGCTGGACAGTTGACCCGGCTGGCACCAAAGTCTACACCGACTGTAACGATGCTGCTTTCACCTGGCGGCAAGTAAGCAGCTGGATCTGTGGCTATGCGATGCTTCGAGTAGACCTCATGCAAGTGCCTGCTACGTCAAATAGCTTTGCTGCACTCAATAACGCCAGTAAAACATTTTTCTTTGCTCCCTGGAACGTAGATAACAATCCTAACTACGACTACACCTTCAAAGCTGGCATTACCAGGGCGGATTGTGCGACTGATACGACTCAATGTACGGTAACTGTAAATTTCGGGGCGCCAGGTCCGGCCGGAACATCGAAGTACTATGTTCGCCTTACGCCGCTCTATCGTTCCATACCTCAGTTAACGATTAATGGGACGGTTGCATCAGGTGCGGCCGCAGACTTTGCGAACTCGCAAATTTTGATTAACTCGACTGGGAAGGCACAAGACACGCTTCGACGTATACAGGTTCGGCTGCCTGTCGGGAACACTAATAACACGCAACCGTCTTACGCAGTGCAGTCAAACGACTCGGTGTGCAAGAAATTCGGTGCTGCTACTGGCGTATTTATAGATTACTGCCCCTAGGCCAGTATGCCTAGTACGTGCGTATGAGCTCCCTATTGACCACAGACTGGGAAGAGAGCCCGAGCGAAAACCGCGTTTTTCGCCCGGCGCGATGAGAAACCCAAAATTGGTGTCTCCAGCTAGAGGTGGTGATATTCGTCGTGGACCTTTTTGAGGTGCGGGTCGGTGACGTGGGTGTAGATCTGGGTGGTGGCGATGTTGCTATGGCCGAGCATGGCTTGCACGCTTCGCAGGTCGGCGCCGTTCATGAGCAGGTTAGTAGCAAAACTGTGGCGTAACGTATGCGGGCTTACATGTTTTGTAATGCCGGCTAGCAGGGCATAGTGTGCAACCAGCCGCTGTACGCTGCGGGCGGTAAGCCGGTGGTAGTTGCCGCTTAAGTCTACTTTCTTGTTTCCGGCGAAACGGATGAAGAGCGGCTTTGTGTTGTCCTGACGCATGTCGAGATACTTTTGCAGCCACTCGGCTGCTTCGGCACTGATGAAAATCGGCCGGTCTTTTTGGCCTTTTCCGCGTACCATAAATTCGCGGCGTTTGAGGTTTATGTGTTCACGATCTAGCCCCACTAACTCCGATACGCGCAGGCCCGAACTAAAAAGCAGCTCCAAAATTGCGCGGTCGCGCGCTCCGGAAAGTTTGCTCATATCTGGCTGGGCGAACATACGTTCCAGCTCGTCTTCGTTCAGGAAGGTGACTTGTTTGCGCTTAGTGCGTGCCAATTCAATTTTGTCGGCAGCGAGGGCAGGGATGTTGCGCTTTGCACAGAACTTTAGGAAGCTACGCAGAGCAATCAAATGGTAATTCAGTGTGGTTGTGCCAAGCTCGTCGCTCGTGTTGGTGCCAAGCCGGTTCAGCCACAGCCGCCATTTGCGAATCAGCTCGTCGTCTATGTCTTCGACTTTCAGCTCGCCGGCGTAGTCGAGCAGGCGTGTCAGGTAATGGTCGTAATTGGCAATGGTTTTCTGCGAGCGGTTCTGCTCGATTTCCAAATACTCCAAAAAATCCGTCTTTGCCTTCAAAAACTGCATGTGCTTATTGTAGCACTATTTTGCGACGTGGCAGTTAGGCTGGCCACAGGTGTTTGTATCTGTTACAATGAGCTTAAAATAAGTTAAAGGAAATTCATGGAAAGAACCCTAATAATCTTCAAACCTGACTCCGTGCAACGCGGCCTAGTGGGAGAAATCTTGACCAGGTTTGAAAAGGTCGGGCTAAAGATTGTGGCTATGAAAATGCTGAGCCCAGACTACGACCATTACTACCACCACTACGAAACTATTGGCAAAATGGTTTCCAGGCGCGGGGAAGCACAGTTCAATGTCCAGCTTGGTGCTATGCAGGAAGGCCCAGTTATCGCAGCAGTCTTGGAGGGCGTTGAAGCAGTATCATTGGTACGCAAAATGGTTGGGGCAACTAATGCCAAAGAGGCAGCTCCCGGGACCATTCGCGGTGACTACGCCCACGCAAGTCTCGACTATGTAAACACTCATAACGTTGCACTACCAACGCTTATGCATGCTTCGGGCGACCCAGAAGAAGCTGCTCAAGAAATCGATCACTGGTTCAGCGAGAGCGAAATTTACGCGGGCTACGAAACGGTTCACGAGTACTTTACCCAGCCTCGCCCAGGCGGTAAAAAACGCGCCCAGAATTAGTATTAACAGATAAGGGACGTAAGAATATTTGAGTACAAAAAGTACTCATTAGCCTTCGTAGTTCAATGGATAAAACAACTCCGTCCTAAGGAGAAGCTCTAGGTTCGAATCCTGGCGAGGGCACCAAATATAATTATTTTGAGGATACAAATGTTGAAACGTAGTTGCGAATCGTGTGTACTTTATGAGCAATGCAACAATATTCCATTAGACCCAGAATCGCTCGTCAAAATGTACGAAGATCTTGCGCCCTCAGCTAGCACTGAAGCTCGAGAGTTAGCAGTAATTCGAATCGGCGAAATGTCGCTAGGGTTTCGGCGTGCGCGTCCTGATTGCAGCGGGTGGGGAAGCATGAAGCTCTTATTAACCTACCCAATTATTTACTTTCTAGATGACGCTAGCGGCACATACAGGTGGGATATGAAATCTCGGACCTGCGGCAACCCATACTTACAGAGCACTGTCTATCAGGATATACTGGAAGTGACCGATCCCTCTAATATTCAAATGGTATATGAAGCTTTCGTTCACGGCGAACCTCGAGACCCAGGTGCGGCATAATCTGATATAATCCGCATATGGCTAAAGAAGAAAAAGCCGAAGAAAAACAGGCAAGCGCAAAAGTAAAATATTTCCCGGATCAATTCGATGACGAGGAAGTGCTGTTTGTGTTCCGCAAGCACCCCATCGTCATGCGCAAAGGGATCATATGGGGTTCTCTTGGGCTGCTCATTGGCCCACTTTACACGCTCATCCTTACGTACGCACATCCTAATAATCCGCCGACGATGACATTTTTCTATCTCAGCTTTCTCGTCAGCATCGGTTTGTGCGGCCTGTTGTTTTTCCCGAGCTGGATGAGCTGGTACTACAGCGTATTCATCGTCACGAATCAGCGGTTTATACAGATTACCCAAAAAGGTTTTTTCCACCGGAGTGTCGTGGATATGGGGTTGAGCCAGATTCAAATGGTGAACTACGAAATAAGCGGTTTGCAGGAAACGCTGCTCGGATTTGGTACAATAATGATGCAGACATTCGTCGGAGATTTGGTCATACACTACCTGCATAAACCGCAGCATATCCAGAAACATCTTCTGGAGATATTGCGGAAAGAGGGTGTGGCTGTATCTGAGTCTCCTGCGATGCAGCAATAGTCTGAAATTATATTCGAATGAAGAAACGAACTCCGAGACTCAACACCGAGCGCCTGAAAAAGGTGCGTAACGTCATTCCGCCGGTACCGAAACGGTTCAAGAAGGTGAAGGGTGAGGAGCGCATACAGGAAGCGTTCGAAAACATCCCTAAAATTACAAACGAGACCGTCGCGGAGCACCGTGAGCACGTGCTAAAGGGTGCGCGCAAATACAAGTACCCGCTGCAGCATAGTAAGCACCGTATCGTTATCATTTCTACGGCAATCCTAATCGTGGCACTAGTCGGATTCTTTGTGTACACCTGCCTGGCGCTCTACAAGTTCCAATCTACCTCGGCGTTTACATATCGTGTCACGCAGGTTCTGCCATTCCCGGTTGCGCGGGCGGGCAGCCATTTCGTATCTTATGAAAACTATCTGTTTGAAATGCGCCGGTATGAACACTACTACCAGACTCAGCAGCGCGTAGATTTTGGCAGTAAAGACGGCAAGCGGCAACTGGCAAGTTACAAGCCGAAAGCCATGGACGAAGTGGTGCAAGCGGCATATGCTAAGCAGCTTGCTTCGAAATACCATGTCAGTGTTTCGAACGCCGAGGTGAACGACGCGCTCGATTCGCTGCAAGCTCAGAACCAATCGAGTGAGCAGGAGCTGGCGGATGTTACGAACAAATTCTTCGGCTGGTCGCTGGACGACCTGAAGCGTGAAATCAAGCAAGAATTGCTCGCACAAAAAGTTGCAACCAAAATGGATACCAAGGCTCAGGCAAAGGCTGCCAACATTCTCGCTCAGGCAAATAGTGGTACCGATTTCGCCACGCTCGCCACTGCAAGTAGTGATGCGCTCGATAAAGCCAATGGCGGCCAGTATCCCAACCAGGCGATTACGTCTGCCAGCACCGATGTGCCACCAGCCGTCGTACGCGAACTCCAGAAAATGGGGCCAAACCAGATCAGCAGCGTCATAGAGGCAGGCAACACGCTAGAAATCGTCAAACTTTTAAGCTACGACAACGGCAAGATGAAAGCTGCCCACATATCTGTGAACATCACACCGATAGACCACTATGTTTCAGACTACAAAAAATCACATGCTCAGCATGTGTTTATAAAAGTCGATTAATAAATCTAGGGAAGCGACAAGCAGACAAGATAAGGATACACAGGAAGGTGGTGTGTGGGCGAGCACCTCGGCCTAGTCTGCTTGTCGCAACCGGTTTCAGTTAGTAGGGATAAATCCTAGGAGGGACATGGGTTAGGCGTGAACGCGGGCGCGAGATGGGGTGCGCTGTTCGGCGAGATCGGTGTCGGGCACCATCCAGGCGGGGATATTGGACGGCGCTTGCGTACCGAGAGCGACGCTGAGGCTTGTTTCGGAGTCGCTCGGCGAAACGGGTAGAACTGTCTGGGTGTCGCCGAGATCGTAGCCGGCGGTCTTCAGTGCCTGCGGGATGATCGACTTCAGCACCATTTGGTTGAGCGTTGCCTTGGAGACGTGCCGCTTCAGATCGAAGTCGACCTCGAACTTGAGGGAGATGTCTCCGAACGTGATCGGAAGGGAGCACGTCTGCTTGGTTGCTTCGCCCTGACGGCTGATGCCGGGAGTGGAGACGCCCAACTGGGTGAGTTGGACGCTTGTTGCCGCAGCAAGTGCGAACAACAGGTCGTCGGCTGTCTGGGAGTTCTTGATGCTGCCGTCGGCATCGACGCTGAAGCTGATACGTCCATACGTTGTGTTCAGCTGTCCGTCTGCATGCATGACCATACCTTCCTGCTCATCTGGCAGTGGTGCCTTCTCATTTCTCGCCCTAAATGCGAATGTGTGTGTACCTTTAACACACAAGGTGAGCCGTGGAAGCTGCAATATATGCAAGCGCCCAAGGCTCACCTAGTGTCTAAGGTTGTCTGCTTGTCAATGTGCCCTTATCTGGAGCAAATATTCGCTCGACAGACTTAGCACAATTATCTAGTGTAGTCATAATCTGTGGTTGAGTCTGTAAAGGGAATTACGGCACCCTTATGTTACGGCTCCGCTCTTGCCTGTTCTCGAGGGGATTGCTTTTTTCTTCTCTAATTGATACACTTACCCCTGTTACTTTTTAGGGTAAAAGTAAGGGCTCGTAGTGAAGAGGCCTATCACGCCTCCCTGTCACGGAGGAGATCGCCGGTTCAAATCCGGTCGGGCCCGCCAAAGTAAAAGCCTCTACTGCAAAGTAGGGGCTTTTACTTTGGACAAGCCTTGCTTGTGATTGGAACCGTGCCGAAGGCTCCGGTTCTTGGAGCAGTGCCACGCGCAGGAGTTTACTCCGAGCATGGCGCTGCGGATAAAGGACGAAGTCCGCTAATCCGGTCGGGCCCGCCAAGAAAAGAGACTCAGCAAAAGCTGGGTCTTTTTTCTTGCCTCGTTGCCCTTAGGTGAGCTAATGCAACATGCAAGCGCCCGTACCTATGCGGGTGTGTGACGTTTTGACACGTTCAAGCGCGTGGTCGATGTGCACAGATGTGAGTGCATAGGCCTCGTCTGACACCTCAAGGGATCTGCTAAAAACTATACCTACGACCGTGCCGTCTTGCATCACAACCGGTCCGCCGGAGTTGCCGTAATCTACATGCGCTTGCAGCACGTATATACCTCTGCCAAAAATGCCTTGGTTATAGATGTTGGCTGCGTCAACTGACCGTGTGTCACGTATAATGCCTGGCTCGACCCGATAATTACCCCCTGGGTATCCCAGAATGGCCACGGTGGTGTTTAAACTGACATTTTGAGGCGCTAGTGTGAGGGGCGGCGCGTCCAGCCCGGGCACGCGGAGCATGGCTAGATCCAGGCCCGCGTCAAGATAGATGGGGATTCCTTCGTAGCTCTGCCCACGGTATTTGATGATTGGGCGCTTTGCGCCAGCAATGACGTGGGCATTGGTAGCCACGATGCCCGGTGCCACCACGAAACCCGAACCTCCCACCAAACCGCCACAGTCAAAACTCGTGATGCGCACTATGCTCGACTCGGCATTGGCTGCGGCCTGCGAAACATCGACGGCGGAATAATCAAACATTGGCTGCGGCTTGGGCTGCACGTACACATAGGGCTGTGCGGTTGGGTCGATCTGCCGGTTAAACTCCGCAAACACCGCAGGCACAGGCGGCAGTTTGAGCGAAAGCGTCTGGACGATGCGTGCATCGTTCACACTATTGCTCAGGCCTGCAAATGGCAAGCGGCCCAGCATGACTGCCAGGAGCCATACCACGACGATACCTGCAACTAATCCCGGCAGGGCACCTAGCACTGTTTCAGCCAGCTTCAATTTACGACCATTACTCAGTTTGCCAAGGCGAAACGACCAGTGAATCTTTTGCGCCGCGTCAAGACTGCGCACGGCGGCGTAAGAGGCAGCTAGTAGCACTAAAATAACGTTGACCAGTGTACGGGCTGCCGGATCGTGAAAGCGTACGATGTGGGGAAACAGCGAACCAGCCAGAAAAAGCACGACAAAGAAACCGGCTATAAAGAAGAGCTGCGACAAAACGCCGATGCGCACGCCTTCCACCACTGCTAGCCCCAGAAGCACCACGATGATAGCATCTACCCAGTTGAAGCCCAACATATGTATGAAGGTAGTATGCAACGTGGGCACACATGCCCGCAAGAGCATAAGCGACATGAGCCGCGCGGATTGATATAGCTGTTCCATCGCCGTCGCCCTTCGAATTTCCTTTTGCACATTAGGAAAACTGAACTCCGCGCTTGCAATAGCTTGTATACTGAACGTATGACAAGGCAGCAGCGGCTGGTTCTGGTTATCAGCATATTAGGGTCGTTCGTGGCATTTTTGGATAGCTCAGTGGTGAATGTGGCATTGCCGGCTATCATGCGCGACCTGGGCGGTGGGCTTGCCACACAGCAATGGGTAGTAGATGCGTACTTACTTACGCTAGGATCACTTATACTCGTAGCTGGCTCGCTCAGCGACCTCTTTGGGCGGGTCCGAATATTGGTGGCAGGTCTAATCGGTTTCGCCATCACATCTTTAATGTGTGCGGTAGCGCCCACTGACTTGTTCCTAACCGTTTCACGCGGGCTGCAGGGAATCGCAGGTGCACTGCTCGTGCCAAGCTCGTTAGCACTCATCATCTCTACATTCCCGAAAGAGGGGCAGGGCAAGGCCATCGGCAGTTGGACAGCTTGGACTGGGATTTCATTCATCATTGGGCCACTGGTGGGCGGGTTTTTGGTAGATTCCATCTCGTGGCGCTGGATTTTCGCCATAAACATCTTGCCTATAGCTATTACGCTCTATTTGCTCAAAATGCTAGAAAAGAAAGATCAGGTCAACGAGAAGGTAAAAGTCGACGTGGTCGGTGCAATATTGTGTGCTTTCGGCCTTGGTGCCTCAGTTTTTGCCCTGATTGAACAACCGCGTTATGGCTGGACCAGCCCGCTGATCTACCTGTCTCTAATTTCTGGAGTTTTGGTGCTCGCGGCATTTGTAGTGTACGAATCACGCACTGCTCGGCCGATGTTGCCGCTTTCACTGTTCAAAGTGCGCAACTTTTCGGTGGGCAACGTAGCCACACTGGCGATTTATGGGGCACTCTCCATCGCAACGTTCATCATCGTCATATTCTTGCAACAGGTTGCTGGGTTTTCGGCGTTTCATGCTGGTTTAGCCTTGCTGCCGACAACAATTGTGATGTTCTTGCTTTCCCCACGCATCGGCGCGCTTTCCAGCAAATTCGGTCCCAGAGCATTCATGAGCATCGGCCCGGTAATTGCCGGTTGCGGCTTCCTCTATATGACGCGAACAGAAGTGGACGTGAACTACTGGACGCAGCTATTTCCTGGCGTGCTGATATTTGCACTCGGGCTATCCATAACCGTAGCGCCGCTGACGTCGGCTATCTTGGGAGACGTAGATAGCAAGCATGCGGGTGTCGCCTCGGCCGTGAACAATGCCGTCGCTCGTATCGCCGGGCTGATCACCATTGCCTCTGTGGGCGTAATCATCGGACAGCATCTGGACTTGCATGACTTTCACCGCACGCTTATTTATACTGTGCTCCTGATGTTTGCGGGCGGGATCGTGTCGTTTGCGGGCATTCGCAAACCCGTGCGAGCAGTTACTGATTAGCGCTCGGCTGAGTGTTGCCACTTTCGGAATGCGGCATTTTGCTGGCGACCAGCTTCAATAGGGCGGCAGTAGAAATTTCGGACTTGATAACGAAATCGCTGACCCCGTTACGCATTGCGCCGTTTACCACTCTCACGTCTGTGGTGTTAGTTAGGAACACGACCTGTGCGCTTTTGCCCCAAGGGTCTTCGCGTAGTTTTTCCAGCATTTGCAGCCCGGTTTCGCCAGGCATGGAGTAGTCGAGCAGAATCAGGGCAGGGTGCGAGCTAAGAGCAAGCTCAAGACCTTGTGTGCTATCCTGTGCGACCGCTACATTGTAGCCGTTTGCCCTCAGGTTTTCGCTGATCGCTTCACTGATGGCAGAGTCATCTTCGACGAGTAAGATCTGGGGCGTGTTTGTTGCGGCTGGTTCCATATCAAGCACTAGCGTAACAGTTTTCTGAGCTCCAGGCTAGCGGCCGCGCTAAGCTTTTACGGGCTCGCTTTTAGCGGTGCAGAATTTGCAGCGCGTAGCTTTGGCGGGGATGGCACTGAGGCATTCCGGGCACTCACGCTCGGCCGGTTTTTCTACTTCGTCGCTTGGTTTCAGGTGCGACACCAGTCGGTTCAGTGGTTGCACCACGAAGAAGAACACCACAGCTGCGATGGAGATGAACGCAATGACCGCATTCAGAAAGTCACCGTACATAAACGTGCTGTGATGGATAGTGAAGTGCAGCGAAGAGAAATCGTGTTGGCCGCCAACTGCGGCGATTAGGGGAGTTATCAGATCTTTGACCATCGAGGTCACAACCGCCCCAAACGCAGCACCAACGACCACGGCTACTGCCAGATCTACGACATTCCCGCGTAATATAAACTTCCGAAACTCTTTGAACATGTTTGTCACTCCTTTATGGGCACATTGTAATACATAAGAGTGGTGCGGGTAAGGAGAGTCGAACTCCTATCTCAACCTTGGGAAGGTCACATAATAGCCGCTATACGATACCCGCACGCTTTTGTCTTACAAAAGCAATTATCAATTTACAATTATCAATTAACAATGGAGTACAAAAGCGAAGCTTTTGAATTAATTAATCCGGCAAAGCCGCACGCCATGGCTAATGGTAAATCGTAAATGGCTAATTATTTTGCAAAGCAAAATCTGGAGCCATCTAGGAGATTCGAACTCCTGACCTGCGCGTTACGAATGCGCTGCTCTACCAACTGAGCTAAGATGGCACATCCGCAGTATTATAGCAAAAATGTGCGCAGTAACCCGATATTCGCAACAGATAGAGCCGAACGAAACAATTTTGTGCTCGCGGGGCTCTAGCGAAGTCTGCTAAAATATAGTCTTAGACAATGGCAACAAATAAGCATTTTTTGCAGGATAGAACTGCGCTCTTGCTGGTGAGCGGTACAGCGTTCTTAACGCTTATCGCCATTATGCTCATTTTGCTCAAACTGGGGAGCGGGCAGGCGAACAGCAACTACATAGTCAGCTACCGGGCGAGCCTCGGTATAGACCGGTACACCTCTGGTACGGTCAAAGATATCGTGGCGTTTATAGTAGCTGCGGTGCTAATTTTCGGCATCAGCCTGACCATGAGCTACCGTTCATACTCTGTAAAACGGGAGCTTTCGCTCGTGGTACTGGCACTAACCATTCCGCTGCTCTTATTCCTTATCGTGGTCAGTAACGCACTTCTGGTACTCCGGTAATGACCGACCTCGAGATCCCTCTGGAAAATGAGCGCGGCTGGCGCTACCGAGCATTTGAAATCTTGCCAGGGGCGCTCAGCTGGTTTATGCTGGCCTTGCCGTTTATTTTGAGCGTCATCAACGTCACGCTTGCAGCTTTGTTCGTGCTCATATATCTGCTTATAAACTTTATGCGTGGTATGGCAGGTGCAGTTCGAGCGCTGCAGGGGTATCGTCTGATGCGCATCCACCAGAAGTTGCCCTGGAGCCAGCTGCTAACCGAAATAGAAGATGGTGAAATTAACCCGCACGCCAAGCGTCCACGCTGGCACCGCAATGCTGTCGAACTTTCTAAAACGGGCAAGATGCTCATGCCGCCGAGCGAAGTCATTCACGCAGTCATTATCGCTACCTACAAAGAGGTGCGCGAGGTGCTGGAGCCGACCATCGAATCGGTACTGGCGAGTGACTACAACATGAAGAACGTCATCTTCATCTTGGCGTACGAAGGCCGCGCCGGTGAACCTACAGAAGTGCTGGCCAAAGACCTGGTAAAGAAGTATAAGGGTAAGTTCATGGACGCCATGGCCATCAAACACCCGTTCGGCATCCCGAACGAGGTGATTGGCAAAGGCGGCAACGTGACGTACGCCGGCCGCCAACTCAAGGAGTATCTGGAAAAGAAGAACATCGACCCCATGAGAGTTCTGGTTACGACACTTGACGCCGATAATCGCCCAGACAAAAACTATCTAAATGCCCTCAGCTATGTCTATGTTCTGTGCCCGGACCCAGTCCACACCTCTTTCCAGCCTGTCTCGCTCTACACCAACAACATCTGGGATGCGCCTGCGCCGATGCGTGTGCTTGCTACCGGCAACTCACTCTTCAACCTGGTCGTTTCGCTCCGTGGCCACGCGCTGCGTAACTTCTCGAGCCACGCCCAACCCATGGCGGCACTGCTCAAGACCGACTTCTGGAGCGTTCGCACGATCGTAGAAGATGGCCACCAGTTCTGGCGCAGCTATTTCGCGTTCGATGGTAATTACCGAGTGCTGCCGCTGCACGTGCCTATCTGTCAGGACGCGGTGCTCTCCGAAGGCTACCGTAAGACGCTCAAGGCACAGTTTATCCAGCTGCGGCGCTGGACATACGGTGCTTCGGATGTCGCATACATCGCGAACCAAGGATTCTTCAAAAAGAATAAAGTTCCACGGAGCGACCTTATTGCCAAGTTTTGGCGCTTGCTCGAAGGACATGTTACCTGGGCAGTGGGGCCGGTACTTGTGTTAGCCGGAGGTTTCATCCCCGCTTTGTTCAATCACAAGAGTATAACCGTGTACGAACTGCCGATCATCGTCAGCCACATTCAGACTGTTGCGGTGGCCGCTGCTATCGTCACCGTCTTCTTGGCGCTCAAGACATTGCCGCCCAAACCAGCGCGCTCTACGCACCACCGGCCGCTCTGGATGGTTCTGCAGTGGGTCTATCTACCTGTGACAACCATCGTATACAACTCATTCGCCGCACTGTACTCTCAGACCCGACTCATGTTCGGCTGGTACATCAGCAAGTTCGATGTGACAGAAAAGGCCGTGGTGGTCGACACCAAAGGTGGCTCCCGCATAAAAGCCAAGATCTAGGAGCTATGGTAGGCCCGGTACTGGACGGCGGCTGCTTTATCAAAGCGGCTCAGGGTTTCGTGGGCGATTATAACGATTTCTGCCGGGCTGACAGCTGCTTGAGTAGTTGAGCCCAGCAATTTTGCGATGATGGTGTCGGTAAGGGCTCCAGCGTCCGCTACGCGCGTTTTTCTGTGCCCAACTGCGCCTAACACGCTCGCGAACAGTTTATCGCGGCTAAAGGGCTTTATATTGCCTTTGCCCGACTTTACGGAAAGGCTACTCGAGAGTTGGGCTGCTTCTACAGAGGTGAAGATGGCATGGCACACCAGGCACTCCCGGCGCCGCCAGATGTGGTTCAGGCGTTTTTGGGGGCGGGAGTTGGTGACCTGTGTTTTGCCGCCACAATATATGCAAACCATGTCAACATATTGACATATGGCTGTTAAAAACGCTAGTGGATAAAGTCTGGGATCTTGTGGGTAAGGATCCTAGGATAGGGCTGGCCTCCGGGACGATATAGGATGCGCACTGCGTGCTTTTCCAGATTAGCTTTCTCGTAGCAAGCTCCTGCGAGAGCTAATCTTCCACCGAATCTCACTCGCTGCGCTCGCATAGGTTCGAATCCTAATCGTCCACAATCAAAGTAAAAACACCCCATTAACAGGGGTGTTTTTACTTTGGTGGGCGATATAGGATTCGAACCTATCACCTCCACAACGTCAATGTGGCGCTCTAGCCAAATGAGCTAATCGCCCTTCGGTAATGAGACAAAACCTGCGGTACTGATACCCCTCAAAAATCTTACGATTTTGTGGGGACCCCTGTTTTTTCTCATCGCGCCGGGCAAAAAATGCGATTTTTGCTCGGGCTGCTCTTTTTCCCTTTTGGCTCCAGGGAAGCGTACGCTTCGTAAGCAATTGCTCACAAAACAAAGGCTTCATGTAATATAGCGGATTACCTCTGTATTTGCAAGGTTTTGGTTGTGCACCCACCTCTGTTAATGTGCTTATGCTAGTGCACGGGCAGGCTATTGACACGCTATATGTGTGGGTAGTACTATGCTTCAGTTAAACGAGGTGTTTTGGTTGAGTACCAAACAACAAGCAGACTCTTTAAAGAGTTTCGAGATGTTTTACGAAGAACTCCCGGCTGTCAAACGCGTTACTCGCGTCCGCCGAGTCCGAGCTTCATAAGACAAACGACCCTAAATTTGGCAAGTAATCCGTAGCAAGAGTGGAGGCTACGGTTTTTCTTTTAAAGAGATCAAAGTGATTTTGCGACAGGCCTTGTTAGCAATCTTACCGTCCGGGAATGGGTGAAATGCTATGATGTCTCGGTATCTCACCGGTGGTATAATGAGGTATATCAAGTAGGGTATAAAGAGGCCAAAAGTGGCTTTCCACATTATCCACAGGCCAGCTAAATGTTTTTGTAAAAAAGTACTAGCCAAATCCGGCTATAGGCCATATACTACTTTTTGTGAGGCGCGGTTTTGCCGAGAGGTTTTTACCAAGCCAAGACTCCAGCGAATTTGCGAGATCGCTGGAGTTTTTAGTTGGAATAACTTTTCCAGGGCAATGTGATGTATATCGCTGCGCTTTGTGACAATTTGCGCTAATGTTTAGGTATGCATTCACCATAAAACAAAAACACAAAAATCCATCCTACGTTTCATCCCATTCAGTTATCAGGGTATAGATTGCTGAAAAGGCGGATATTACGTTTGAATAGGCAAAAACAAAAATTCACTGCTCAGGGCTCACAAAAAGTCTTTTGCGGGTAACTTGTTCTATGACTGGCAAGGGTACCGCACAAGCGTAAGAGGGCTAGCTATCTGTTTGTCAGACTGCTATAGTAAAACCTAAGCGCTGACGTGGATTCACCAACCACCGAGCTTGCATCTGATCGACAGATGTTAAACAGTCGATACGAGCGCTCCAATCAGGGAGAAGTCCGGTGGAACCGCCTTTGTTTTACCAAAACAGGGGTCCGAGACGTGAGACAAGTACGTTATTTATACGCATTTGTCCCACGTCTTTTTCATTACTATTAATAATAGGGAAGAGAATTATGTCCGAACAAGATGACAACCTGTACGCGATGCGTCACTCGCTGGCGCATATAATGGCGAGCGCAATCCAGCACTTGTGGCCGAATGTAAAACTCGGAGTGGGTCCAGTGGTAGAAAACGGCTTTTACTACGATGTCGATTTGGACGGCGAACAGCTGAGCGCTGACGATTTCGAGCGAATCGAAGAGGAAATGCACAAGATCATTAAAGCAGCCGAACCTTTTGAGCGGTTTGAAATGCCAGTGCTGGACGCTATAAGCTGGGCGGAGCAGAACGATCAACCATACAAAAAAGAGCTGTTGAATGACTTGCAGCGCGAAGGAACGACTATAGTGAAAGATTTGGATGCTGCAGAATTGGGATTGGCAGCCGATGGCGACAGCAAGGTGGAAAATGTCTCTTTCTACCGCAATGGCGACTTCACCGACCTCTGTCGTGGCCCGCACGTGGAATCTACCGATAAAGTCGGCGCTTTCAAGCTCATGCGATTGGCTGGTGCTTATTGGCGTGGCAAAGAGGGCAACCCGCAGATGCAGCGTGTGTACGGCGTAGCATTTGCAACTCCTAAGGAGTTGCGCCAGTACCTCGACATGCTCGAAGAAGCCAAAAAACGCGACCATCGCAAACTTGGCCAGGAACTCGATCTATATGTAGTAAGCGACCTGGTTGGTTCGGGCCTACCACTCTTTACTCCTCGCGGGACTGTTATTCGTGAAGAGTTAGCGGCATATAGCAACGAACTTCGCCAACGTTTCGATTTTCAGAAGGTATGGACGCCTCATATGACAAAGAAAGATTTGTATGAAAAGAGTGGTCACTGGGCGAAATTCGGCGATGAACTGTTCCTAGTAAAGAGCCAAGAGACTAGTGATGAGTTGGTGCTGAAACCGATGAATTGCCCGCACCATACACGTATTTATGCTTCACAACCTCGCAGTTACCGTGACCTGCCAATCCGATATCTGGAAACGACGACTGACTATAGAGATGAAAAGACTGGCGAGTTGGGCGGTCTGGGCCGAGTGCGCGCTTTGACGCAAGATGATAGCCACGTCTTTTGCCGCCCTGATCAGATTGAGGAAGAGATTAACAAGTTGCTGATTTGTGCTGAACGCCTTTTCCTAATTGTGGGTATGGGGCTACGGGTACGCTTGAGCTATCGCGATGACAGTGATGCGTATCTGGGCGCACCCGACCTCTGGAAAAGTGCGCAGGAACAACTCAAGAATGCGGTCATCGCAAACGAATTAGAGTATTTTGAGCAAGAAGGCGAAGCCGCATTTTACGGACCGAAGATAGATTTCATGGTTCGCGATGCAATCGGGCGCGAACACCAGCTTTCCACGGTGCAGCTTGATTTCGTTCAACCCGAACGGTTCGGGCTCGAGTATGCGACCGAAGATGGCTCGCAGGGTCAACCGGTGATGATTCACTCGGCACTGCTTGGCAGTATCGAGCGGTTTATGAGCGTGTACATCGAGCACACGGCGGGGCGATTCCCAGTTTGGACTTCGCCAGAACAGATACGTTTGATAAGTGTGAACCAGGAAAAGGAAACGCTTGATTTTGTAACCAAAGTGGTCGAGCAGGCCAAAGACCTTAATTTGCGTGTGACTGTAGACAACAGCAACGAATCGGTAGGCAAAAAAATCCGTGCTGCTGAAATCTGGAAAGTACCATATACGGTGGTTTTGGGTGAAAAAGAAATCGGCGGAGGAGAACTCCAGCCTCGCATTCGTAAAGATTTGGCCGTGTCGGAAAACGTTAAATCATACACGATCGATGAATTCCTGAAAACGGTTGCCAACGAAGCCGCGATGCGCGTTTCAAAATCTTCACTCTAGATATGGAACAGGTAGATCCGAATTTTCGGGAAAGGGTGGAGGCTTTGGTCGCTCAAATACCGAAAGGGAGAGTTATGACGTATGGGCAACTGGCAGCGCTTGCAGGGAATGCGCGAGCTGCTCGGATAGTTGGTGGAATAGCACACTTCGGCGATCCGGAGTTGCCGTGGCAGAGAGTAGTAAATAAGAGTGGTGGGCTTGCTGCAGGATATCCTGGGGGACGGCATGGCCACGCGGAACACCTTCGAGCCGAAGGGGTAGAGGTGCAAGGTGATCAAGTGGATGTACATTCGCTGCTTTGGTGGCCACCAGGTGAAGAGCCGACGCAACAAAGCTTACTATAATCATTTACGCCTGCCCCTAACGGGTGTACTATTGAGATAACAGAGAAGACACATATGACTGCATTAAGCGAACGGGGCCCTGCGCCATCCTCATCGACAGGTGAAACAATTCAAAGGTTTGATGCTGTGGCTAAATTGGGAGCAATAATGAGTGACCCAAACCCACATTTGCGAGCATTATTAAGCGCGGCACTTCAGCCAATTGCGGACGAACAATTGCAAACATGGGCTGGTCGATCCAGGAGCACCATTGATCATGCAGCAAGGGTTGCATCTGGGTGTGAGGTAGTTACACCTATGGCAGCACAAGGCGTGAATGGCGGTGAAGGTTTAGACTTGCAGTCGCAAAGATTGATAAATGTGCTTGGTTTGATTGCGTCGGGAGCAATTTCGGTTGGTGACACGGCAGCCTAGTCCACTGATCGTTATAGTTGGGGAGACGGCATCGGGGAAATCGGCGCTGGCGATGGAGCTGGCGGAAAGATTTAATGGCGAGTTGATTTGCGCTGATAGCTGGACAGTTTATAAAGGGTTCGATATTGGCACGGCAAAGCCGAGTGCGGAAGACCGGGCGCGAGTGCCGCACCATTTGTTGGATGTGGCCGATCCGCGCGATGGATTCAGTGCAGTGCTTTTTCAGAAATTGGCCACGCAAAGCATTGTAGACATTACATCGAGAGGAAAGCTTCCGATTTTAGTAGGTGGCACCGGCCTGTACGTCGATAGCATATTGTACGACTATAGCTTTCTGCCGCCGTCTGAGCCAGAGCTTCGCGCCGAGCTAAATGCTATGACTTTGGAACAAGTGCTTGATCGGGCAGATGAGCTCGAGCTGGACACGACCGGCATTGACCTGCGGAACAAGCGCCGGGTAATACGGCTTATTGAAAACAATGGAGTTCGGCCGGGCAAACACGAGTTGCGTGGTAACACGTTAGTGCTCGGCATGAAGGTCGAACGCGAGCATTTGCTCGAACGTATTACCCAGCGGGTCGATGCAATGCTTGCGGCCGGGCTCGAAAATGAGGTCCGCGAGCTGGCTGAACGATACGGCTGGGACGCCGAGCCGATGAAGGGAATTGGTTATCGCGAGTGGCAACAGTACTTTGCAGGTACCCAAGATTTAGCCGAAACGCGTGAGCGAATAATAAAAGCATCCATGGATCTAGCGAAGCGACAGCGCACGTGGTTTAAGCGGAACAATGGTATTCAGTGGGTTTCTGACCGAGGTTACGCTGTAGACTTAGTGACAACATTCCTGAACAATTCAAATTAGCATCTTGTACAAAAGCTGTTACAATGGAATCATGATTGAACAACATGTGAGGGTGGCTGAACGGCACGGACTTGGGGGAGAGCAGCCCGAGATGCGAATTTATTTCGCACCCGGCGCGTTGAGAGGGGGTGCCCCCCTCTCAAGGGAGTATGTATGATTGAACAATTGTTTGGGAGCAAGACACGAGTAAAACTGCTGCAGCTTTTCTACAGCAACCCCAACCGTTCGTTCTACGTCCGGGAAATTACGCGTAAAATCGACGAACAGATCAACTCGGTTCGGCGCGAACTTGCCAACCTGCTGAACGTCGGCATCATCACGAGCGACACCAGCAACAACAAGGTGTATTACGAGGTCAACCAGAAATACCAATTTTACCCGCCGCTAGAAGAAATCTTTGGGGCAGGAACTGCCAAAGCTCGCAAGGCTACAAAGGCTGCAAGTAAGGCTATAGAGTTACCATTGCACGATGAGGCGTCCGACCTTAAGGCTCTTGGCAATGTTGAAATCGCAGCGCTTATGGGTCAGTTCACCCGAGATGACTCATCTGGCATAGACGTATTAATAGTAGGCAACGTGAATCAGAACGCCCTAGCCAAATATGTTACCGAGCTCGAGAAGCAAGAGGGCAAAGACCTCCGTTACACTGTGTTCTCGCTGGATGACTTTACCTATCGTTTACAAATCAAAGACCGATTTATGTCTAACGTTGTGCGCAGCAAAAAACAAGTGTTACTGGATAAACCAGGCCTGTTGAGTTAAGGAGAAAAACTTATGGATATGCAATTTTATGGGGCAAACTGTATTGTGCTAAGCAACAAGCATGCTCGGGTGGTTATAGATGATAATTTGGCAAGCTTAGGCAGTAAAAGCGTGACCAAAGATGGTGACATCTGTTTGTTCACCTCTGCTCATGGTGTTCCTGGCGGTGCCCCAAAGTTAGTTCTAGATATGCCGGGTGAGTACGAAGCCAGTAATGTTTCCATCTTCGGTCTCCAGGCACGCGCGCACATGGACGAAGACGGCAAAAAGAGTGCCGTAATGTACAAGGTCACCTGGGGTGATACGAAGGTACTCATAACTGGACACGTTTTCCCTAAATTGACTGACGCTGAGCTTGAAGCCATCGGCATCGTAGACGTAATGTTTGTACCGGTCGGCGGGAATGGTTACACATTGGACGCAACTGGTGCACTGCAGCTTATAAAACAAGTTGAGCCGAAAATCGTCATCCCGACTCACTTTGCCGACAAAAACTTGAAGTACGAAGTGCCGCAAGCAGAGCTCAGTGACTCGCTGCACACCATCGGCATGGAGCCCAAAGAAACGACGGCAAAGTATCAATTTAAGCCAGCTGAAGTCACCGACACGACTCAACTCGTTGTACTCGAAACAACACGATAACGGATACAAAACTCATCAAAAAAGCTCCGCAGTGCTGTTGGAGCTTTTTTGTTGGCACCGACTCGAGGGCTCGCTGGGGTGGTGCAATGTGGGATGAAAAGTGATCAGCGGAATGCAATCGTACTAAAGGTACGGTGGAATGAGCAACGGAGCTTTTCGCCCGCAGTGTGCCATTCCAGCGAGGCCTACTTAGCTATCAGGCCTTTTTTCTTGAGTGTGCGAATAGCTTGAGTGCTAACTTTCAGTTGCACCTTTTTGCCATCAACCACGACCGTCTTAGTCTGGAGGTTTGGTTTCCAAACTTTCTTGGTGGGGCGCTGCGCGAAGCTAACATAATTGCCAAACTGCTTGCCTTTACCGGTGAGATCACACTTTTGCATAGGGTTATCCTTAGATTCAGTGGTTTATTGTACCTGATTAACAGGGAAGAGTCAACGCTTCTAACGCTAGTGTATACTTAGGGCTATATGCTTGAGAGCTTCACGTTAAGTAACATCGTAGTGGTGCTGGTGTGCTTGGTTATATCTATAACTATCCATGAGTTTATGCATGCCTATGTTGGTTATCGATTAGGTGACGATACAGCGTTCGAGAATGGCCGTGTCAGCTTTAATCCGTTACATCATATAGATCCGATTATGACCATCTTGTTGCCGGCGGTCACGTTGCTCTTGTTCCATTTCCCATTCCTGGCAGCTAAGCCGGTACCGTTTGACCCGAGGCGGGTGAAATACGACGAATATGGTGCAGCGATGATAG
>Ga0157374_10000591_pt1 | contig 32033 bp, 37 predicted proteins | sample M25metaG_FD_115308 | JGI IMG/M metagenome (GOLD analysis project Ga0157374, IMG submission 115308) | Miscanthus rhizosphere microbial communities from Kellogg Biological Station, Michigan, USA - M2-5 metaG | ecosystem: Host-associated > Plants > Roots > Rhizosphere > Soil | place: USA: Michigan...
AAGTAACGGCAGACACACACTAACCTTCATTTTCATTTACTTGGTCTTTCATTTTTCTCTTTTTGGTTCGGACCTCTTGTTCATAAAGCTATTGATTGATTGAGTTTATATGAAAAGAAGTTCAAGCCTTGATGTTTTTAACCAGATTCTGTTTTTCATTTTCATTTATGATCGTTAGATACAATGATGGCAATAACATTATGAGTACAAGAACCAAACAAAGAGGAAGAACCCTTTTTTAGGATAAAGTGATTGAAGACATTGGATTGAAATCTTGGTCAGGGTCAATCGGTGGTCTGCAAGGGGTGAGCAGTCTATTCTTGTTTCTTTGTTGTTGATGTTGATGCGGAGAAACTACTTTTTGTCGTTGATTTGATGACTGATTGCTTTGATTGAATTTCTTTTTTCTGTATTGACTTCTGGACTGTTGTTATCATTTCAATTACTTTCATTTCGTCGAAGACATTGCTTTCACTCATTTCTGTTTTCACGAATCATTTCATCTTGCTATCGCTACTGCTATGATCAATGAGTTTGATTAGATGATGAGATTCGTAGAAAAAGGAAAAGGTTAGAAAATTAGATTGGAATTACAGATGTCGATGATGAAGGATAATTTTGTTAAAACAAAATTTTAGATGGAATTTATTTTTATGAATTCTTGTGTTGAGATAAACTCTTTGATTGAAAGTATTTCTTGACACACTTTCACTCAAACTCACTTACATCCTCAGGGAGTTATATTGACACACAATTCCTTTTGTCGTCGGGAAATTCCGTTACAACAAATAAAAGAGGAAGGAAAAGGAATCGACAGACAGGACAGGACATTACATGTCTGGCAGAATATAAGAGAGAGAGAGTCCATTGTCATTCATGTTGTTGTAGGATGTCGTGCTTTACTCTCTGATCCCTCTTCCTTCTTGATCATGTCCTGTCTGTCTTCTTTACAAAGAATTACTTGTCTACCTCTTAGCTTCCTTTTATTCTCGAACATGAAGGGATTCCTTCATTTCGTGTCAAGAAAGTCGTCAAGGAAATCTCTTTTTGCTTCTCTTTTCCTGGTTCTGTCTTGCTTCTTCATCAGACTTGGAAATTAAAGTCAAACATGAAGGCGATGTAGGAGTAGAATAAGATGGAAGAGGGCAAAGACATTTTCCTGAAGAGAATGTGTTTGATGTCACAGTCTTTTCTTCTTCAAGTCATTCTTTCCTGATCTTTACTCCTTTTCTCTCGACACATGCTTTGTATTCTTCTCTTTTCTTTAGTCGACATTCTTTTCAGAGGAATGACTTTGTCTCCTGCTCTTCTCTTGGTGATCGTCTTTGGAAACTCTTTACTTTCTGTCCGTCGTTTGATCCTTCTCTTTTACTGCTTTTGGATCTCCTGTGTCGTCTCAGGAGTAGCATTCCATCCTCTCATTCATTCTTTCTTTTCTCTTTTGTCTGACGGAAGTCATTTTCTCTCGAAAAAGAAGAATGCAAAGTCGAGAGAGAAAGTCAATCGGTTCCTTCTTATGGTAGTCTATCCTCTCTCTTTCTGTTGGATTTCACTCTCTATTTCTGTTTAGCATCCGTCCAAGAGGACACTTGACCCTTTGACAACCTCTGAGACAACAGGAGGAGCAGATGGAGGAGATAAAACTCAAAGCAGCAGGGATTCTTCTTGAAAATCTCTTGTTCATGAGAGAAATGTTAGAATGTCTGCCCACGAATTCCCTTCTAAGAAGCATCTTCCTACTGGTTTTCTTGTTGTTGTACTTGTCTCTTTGGATTTCTTTCGATTCGTTTCGTTCCTTCTCCTTGTCAGTCTCGAGGGATTAGAGAAGGGAATGTTTGTAAACCTGGATTTACTTCCTTCTTCTTATCTCAAGGCTTAACAATGAGTCTCATGATGAAGAGAGAAAAGGCATTGTCTTTCAAGTTTTGACTTCCGTTGCTTCCTTTTCATCATTTCTTGTGTAGGTTCGTCACTCTTTGTCAGTCATCATCCCTCGTAATCTTCTCAAGGGTCTTTGCTGCTCTAGTTTGACACCGATTTAGAAGAATAAGAAGAAATACACTGCGAGAAAGAAAATGATCGAAATTCCAACCAGGCCTGTGTTGACCAGAGGTTTTGAGTCTGAAACTAAATTCTCTCAACAAAAGTAGTGTGGCTTCAGTTCTGATACTCCATCTGCTACTAAAGTGCAAGAATGGACTTGAATTACTAACATGAGTGACCGATGATGATATTCTGTAAAAGTTGTGGGGGAGGATGAGAGGATGGGAGTCGAACAAAGAAAGAGCAAACATGACTTGAATCCGTCAAAAAGTACCACAGTTTCCCTCAGTTTCCGTTGACTCTCTCGTGTTTCTCTGTTTCTCTCTTGTGATGGTAATGGATCTCCTGGAACAGTTGTTTCCTTCTTTCTATCTCTCTTGTGTTGTGTGAATGCTTATTATTGTTTTGGTTCAGAAGGAAATTGGTCTCTTTCTTTCTTTCTCTCTCATGGTCTGGGGTGACCGATCATTATAACATCTCCTTCTGCAACTGATTTCCATGAACAAACACGCACAGTCTCTTGATGATTGAATTTTGGTGTGAGAGTTGGGAAGGAAGGAAGCATCACTTGTCTACCACACGAACCGGAGACAAACGTTAATGCAAACGATTTATGAGGGAGAGGAGAGTCAAAGTGAAAGAAAAAGTGCTGTCATTCCTATTTCATTGCTTTTGTTGTCCTTTTGTCTCTCGATCTCACTCATGATTCCCAGACACCCGTCGAGTCATGGATGGAGTGGTGGGAGTATTACTAACAAAAGGAGAGTGAAGTCATCATAATGACACCCAAACATATGATGGGAATCCAGAAGCTATTATTACATTTGTTGTCCTTTGAATTTTACTGACTTGACTGAGAGACACGTGACCCTTCAATTCCTTCCTTCGATGACTAAGTTGTCGATTGTTTTCATTTGGTCAGTGATCTGTTTTGGAAAAGAGAGTGACATAAAGAGAGTGACATGGAAAGTGAGAAGAATGATAAAACAATTTTTCTTTTTTGTTTATCAAGAAGAGGGTGACGAAAGTGATGCTTTCCATGAGTTGTTTGTCTGCTGGCTATTTTTCTTTGAATTCAAATTCAAAGGACCATAAAAAGGAATCCTCCTCCTTCTTTTCATGATAAATCTAACCAAAATATTTTGGCACTTTTCATGGTGTGATGCTTGAGCTGATGGTTTCATTCTCTTGCCTTGTTTTGTGACTTGAGATAGACTGCCCTGGAGGAGTCATTCTCATCGTCATTCCTTTAGTTGAGTCATCAGGGATGATGAGGCAGAGGATAATGATGATAATGGTTGCTTCGTCTGTTGACTGCAGTCCTGATGATGAAAAATCTGCTTCAGGAAAGTTTACTTAATTCGCTTTAGAATTTGGGAGGCTCGACTTGTGATTTGAAACCGCAAGTTTGTTATCATTATATCATCATCAAGTACTTTTGAGTATGACTTGATGAAATTTTACATGTTCTCTTGAGACCAAATCCTTTTGCTTGTCCTCTTAAGATTAAGTTTCTAAAGTAAAATCCTTTTTCTTCCACACCATCTGTTTATTATTAACTGACGGTGTTATTATTTTGTTTCTTTACTTTGATGGTGTCGATGATGCAGTTAGGGATTGAGATTTAGTAGGGAAACAGCTTTCTTAGTCACACAATCAGTGCATTCATCGCCATCATCCTCATCTGACTATCTTTCATCATCCTCACCTGCCTCTTGAAACTATGAATCCTTTTTGATATGATGATTGTTGTTATGATATTTCGCTCTCTCTCCCTCTCGAATCATCATCAGATCGTGATCATCATCATCATAATTCCCGTCAAGGGATTTTTGTAGAAGAATAGGATGTGCAGTTGGAATTGTTGTCATGATTACTCTTGAGAAACATTTCGTGTGTCATTTGTCTCTCTGTCTCTTGAATGCAGTGTTATTTTTGCATTTGTGTTATGTTATGTTGCCTCCTCTTGTTAGTCTTGGAAGGAAAGGGAAGGTGATTTATGCTAAACAGGAACGACAATAACAATAATGAGTTTTGTTTGTTCCCAGGAATAGCTCTCAAGATGATGGTGAAGGAAGATAAGGAATGGAATGTTTCTCACATTCCTATCAAAAGAAGAATAAGGAACAATTTTGTCGATGATGTGGGTGAAGAATAGAATACACAGACAGTTGCTTCATCGTTTGATTCACGATTCTTTCCTGTTTGTGTTGTATTGTTGTTACCTTTTTTCTCAGACCCAACACAATTGATTGTATTCATACAAGTTCTTCGGAAATGAAGGTGAAGCAAATTATACCCAATTTTTGTATACTTTCATTTTTGCATGAGATTCACTACAATTTCCCAAGTCTTTATGTCTGTGTGTCATTCATTCAAAGAGAGTGCAGTGAACTTTGCTCTCGTGAATCATGACAAGGTGTGAATCAACCATTTTGCTTTTGATCGAATTATCTTGTCTCGACTAAATCCATGAGAGAATTTGTCTTGAATTTTGTCATACTCTCTTCTCTTTTTTTGAAGAATAATTGTCTTGCGTGACTCTATTCGAACCCTGTTATACTTTGCTTATGTGAGTTTGAGTTTGTTCCCTGGGGTCACAACCCTCTCGAGATGTTGACATGTTATCATTATTGTTGTCCAACAAGAGTGCATTATGTTTAATGGATACAGATTTGTTTGAATATACAAGTTTGAATTTGTTACATCACTTGTGATATCAACTACTCTTTTTGTTTGAATCTTCCTTGGGATTTGTTAGTTGACTGGTTCATCAAAATGTTAATGATTACATTTTACGAGAAAAGTAAAGTCATGCATAGCCCTTCCTCTTGTTCTCTCTCTACTGATGATGATAAAGAATCAGTATTTCGTTACTCTTTTTCAATCTACTGTACTGCTGTATTAGTTTGATGATTATAATGAGGATCCAAGTATCTTGTTGATGATGATAACGAGGAGACTGAGAATGAGTTTTAGACACTTTAGTATGGAAGAGATAATGCTAAAGAGAAGAGGAAAAGAATAATAGAAAGAGGATACACTTTAAGTCATGAAGTTTTCATATCCTCCTCCGATCTTTTCTTGTTGTATCATATACTGTCATTCTTTCCTGGACTACATATTTTTTCAACCCTAAAATGAATGGACGAGGCATGAATATCGCTTGATAAGAAGATGAAGAACACATACATACATAGTATCATCAACTGATCTCTCCTTCTCGTTAATAATCATGCACTCTTTCAAAGTAGTAATTATCGTTGGATTGTTAACAACATAAAGTGGTATCCAGAGTACAGTTTGCATATGCATTTTGTCCAGTCTTTAATATCAAGTTATATGTTATGGACTCCCCTTTTATCTCGTTTCTTGGCCTCCTCGTTAACTTAGTTGAGCAAGATATACTGCTCAACTCTTGGTTTTGGTTTCGCAGTTTTTTTCTTGCTCTGGAGTCACCAGTTGTTACGAAAGCGATTCGTTTTCTAGTCTGACTGCACATGAATATAACACTTGAATTCCTTTTTTGATAATGATTCTCTTGTTTAAATGCAAGTCCAGTTGTTATCATTACCACACTTTATATCCGAGTCCTGATCGATTCTTTTTCATGATCCGGTTGCACTCTTTTTATTCATTCCTTTACATGATGATGATGTATCAACTGGACTGTTAGAGAAGAGAGACATGAATATATGGAAGTCAAGTGAAGTCGGTGATGCAAAAGGAAAGGAGAAGATGAAACATGGAATGCATTTTCTTCAAGTTTAGTTGGTTGAATGGTTTTCAAAATCCCTTTAAATTCGATTCCTTCGCTTATGATTACATTACAAGAGTCTTGAGGGACAAGCAGTCCATCTCTCCATCACATCCTGATACCGATCCTTCTTATATTCTTTGCTACTGCATGTGTCCTCTTGACGGACTATATTTGTATTTTATTCATGCAAGAATAAGGAGATTCTACACAGTTTTTGGTATTCTTTCTCTTACTTTACTTCAAGTTTGAGAGAGTTTGTTGCATCATCTTTCTCTCTCTCTCTCTCTCTCTCTCTCTTCTCCCCCACTTGACTTGCAAAGTTGCATCAAAAAGACCTGTCTGTGTCGGCATTTTCTTGAGTGAATTTTGCACTGTTTCTTTCGTCTTCTTGATGTGCTAAAGAGATGCTTGATGTGAGAGAAAATGTTGATACTCTTGGTCACAGATGGCTTGTTGTTTGAGACCCTGTTAGTAAACAGATAGAAGTTGCTTTTCTTGCTCACTTTGCCTTAATCTTGACTCTTGACTACTTTTTGCTTCTTTTCTTATTATTCAAGAGTCACGTCTCTCCTGTAACACCTTTTCCTCCTTCACAGGCTTGTTAATCAGGAAGAGGGTCTTGTGAGTCTCAGAGAATAAAGGAATGCATTAATTACTTTTCTTGTAAAAGACTAGAGAGAAGGAGAGAGAGAGAGATGCAGGAAGTCAAGCTGAGAGGGATAAGGAAGTAAGTACGAAGGAAACTTTCTTGGAATTTCCTTGATTTCCTTGATGTTTACCAAGTAATCCATGTCTGTATCCTTCGATTTTGTCTCTGACTTATACCATCTTCCGCTTCATGTTGTGTCTCTTTCTTGAGGGTAAAGAGTAGTGCTTTACTTTTACAGTCTGCACTTCATTTTGTTACCTCTGGGATACAAGAGAGTATCACTACGAGTTCTTTTCTCTCGAGACTTGAGATCGTCGAACTAAAAGAGTAAGAGAAAATTGAAGTAGACATAAAGCTCTTCTCTCCTTTCACTTCATGCATGAGTTCACACTTGCTCTTCTTTACTTCTTTGTCTTTCTTGTACCTCAGGTTCTTCCTCCCAAACCCTTGCAAATGTGTGGGGGAGGGTTAAGTCAGCGGAAAAGAAAGTGAATTGAAAGAGACACTCTTGCCTTAAGAATTGTATGATGAAGACCTCAAAAACTAACTCAACTCAACTTGTTTTGGTCTTGTTCTCTTGTTCAACTTCAACCTCACTCAACATTGACTTTATATCAGAGACAGTTGAGTTTGCGACCTCTTTCTCTTTGTTTGTTGCACAAGATTTCACTCACTCTCTCTCTCTCTCTCTTTGTAGACGTCGTCTTTTTCAATTATTATTACCCTGTTCTTTTCATTGACTCATTGTCAAGGTGTCGACAACACAAGAAGTAGAGAAAATGAGGGTGCTTCTGTTTCTTTTCTTTGTCATTGTACTCTCCATTAATGATGTTGTGAGTGATGGTGAGTGAATTACCTGCTTCTTGTATGAGACTCTCTCTCCCCCGCTTTTCCTTTCTATTTTTTTCTTCTCAAAGTGATAACATACACGAACTTGTCCTTTCTTTTTCACTACATCCTCATGATGAGATTGAAAGCAGCAAGTTCTTTTATCATTACAAGCAGAGTGACATTGTGTTTGATCCCTCGATCGAAGAGGAGACAAGACTACAAAAAAGGAAGACAGGAAAAGACAATTACATGGTGAGGGAGGAAGACTGACTGTCCTCTCAATCTATCAACTCTTGTTTTGTTGAAGATGAGAGACAAGTCAATTTGCTTGTTGACTCGAGTTATCAAATGCTTGCTGTCATTCTTCATGAGTTGTTTCTCATCTCAAGGTGTATTGCATTAGTTTCTTTCATTCACTACAACATTCATTTCGAAGGGAAGAGTGACAGGAGCAAAAAAATCAGGTAAAGTTTACTTGACTGTCTTTCTCACTGACATGTGTGCAGCAGTATCTAGATCTCTTACTAACTTGCCATGACTGACTCTTGAGTGATTGTAAGGGTGAGCTCTTGATGTCTTTTTCTCGATAAAAAATTCTTGAGGAAGAGAAGAAGAAGAAGAAGAATCGAGGCAACAGAAGGTGACTGTGATGCTGATAACTACTCCCACTCGAAGCCCACACTTTCTTGGCCTCAAAAAATGGCATGGCATGGCATGGCATGTTTCTTTTTTAAGGATTGAAAAACAAGACTCACACGGAAGCCAGTTGTCGTATGAGTTGTTTGTTTTTTCTTTCCTTCCCTCCTTGTCATGATCATTACTGTAGTCAAGCAATAATACAACTCATGGATGTCGGTGATGGAGAGGTATAATGAAAGGGAGTAGTTTCTCTCTCGCTAACCATTACACACTTCCTTCTTGTGAAGGCCAGTCAAACACACAAGACATTGTGAAAGAGATATAAAAAATCGTGTCCGGCAGTCCATTTCTCTCGTCAGATGTAGTTGTGTTGTTTTTACAAACAATAATCGTGAGAGTTTCTTCATCAGTATCTGTTTGAACAGTAGCAGTATCGCAGTCCTCTGTTATTAGAGGGCGAGATACCATAAGAGAGTAAATTGCTATTACGATTACGATGATGATGATCCAAGTCCACATGATGATCATGAGAGAATGAAAGTGAGTCACTCGCATTTCTATCAGTCATGCAGAGTGACCAACAGACCATTTATTCTCACGGATCCTTGCATTCCCTACTTTTCATAATGTTTTCGTTGACTCCCTCTTGCTTTCGTTCTGTTTTCTAGTGATGCTTAATCATTCTCGATTGCATTGCATTTGATCACCATCAATGATGCTACTGGTGATGATCAAATGCAATGAATGAATGAGAGAAAGAAATACTAAAAGAAGAAGAGAAGAAGTGAATCCATGACCATAATTCACACGCGATTCTCTCTCATTCGCTTGTAATGTTGCAAAGTAGTGTCACGAGTCTGGAGGAAGAAGTTTCCTTCCTTCCTTCCTGCTTGAAATCCAGGGGATCTGAGAGGGTGCCTGCAATTTCCTGCAATACTTAGTATATCCATCGATTTAGTCAACTGATGCTTCTTCTGGCTTCTACTGATAAACTCTGTTTAGTAAGTCTTGGTCACCCTCTTCCATAGTTTGATCCGTCTCGTTTTGCTTGCTTTTCTCGCATCGATACCTCCCTTCTCCTTGTAATTTTCGATCGAAATAGAGGGATGAAGGCAGAGGATTCACACCCCTCATCCATGGATAGAGAATGCACTTACGTTGGACTTATTTAGTCCAAGAACAAGATGGAGAGAACAAGTTCTAACTCCGCTCTTTTTCTCTCTTGCTTTTCCATGTCTCCCTCTGCCTCTTCTTAGTTACTTTTAGTTAGTTAGTGTTGTTCAAGTTTCCTGAGTTTGGATGCCACTCGATCTTCTTCTCAATGACTACAGACTAACTGAGTCAGACTTTACTCCCTCTTTTCTCACTCCCACTTGTCTTGTGTCTTGTCATTCACCCTCCCAACTTCCGAACACTCTCCTCTTGCATTTCTTCCGGAAGGAATTCCACTACTGCTTTGATACTTTTGTTGAGGAGGATGATACTCCCTTCTTTCGTTATCTCAGTTTCATTCATTTGACTACTTCCTCTGATGTACTTGGTCTTTTTCTTGTACATGTTCTTCAGCTGCATCCTCCTCAACTGATGTTGTAGTTGAGTTAGAGTTAAGGAAGGAACACGAATCTGCATTCTTGAGATCCTTTCTCTTGTCATGACATGAGAGAGGGATCACTCCCTCCTCCATCTTGTTTAGCTCATTCGACAAGACTTGGATTGGACTTGTCGTGTTGCATTCATTCTTCATTCCTGGTTTCACTCATTCTCTTTTGAATTAACATAATGGCATTACGATCGACGTTATCTTTGTTTCAAACGAGAGAAAAAGCAGAGTATAGTAGTTGTATCGTAGAAACAAAGACATTTCATTACATTTTGTCGATGAAGGAGGAGGAGATGAGTGCCTTTGATTCCATTCCCTTGAATTCCTTTCTCTTCTTGTGTCACTCGTTTCTCTCCCTCATCTAACCCTTCTCGTTCTCATTTGATCTAATCAATTCTAATGTCAAAGAAGTTGTATTTCTCAGCAACAACAAGCATGTAATTCGACTCGAACTTCACGAATCCATCGTCAGCACCACTCCTTATCCTTAATTTTCATTTTACTCTACTTTTACTTTGCATTCCCATCCCCATTACAATTACAATTACAATTTAGAGTTTTCCTTCTCTTGTTGTCTGATTTAAATATTATTATCAAACCTTGTGTATCCAGCTTTTTATCATACATTACATTCAGAAGCAAAAGCTTTCCTTTTCATTTGTTTGTATCTTTGTATTTCAAGTTTGGTTGTTGTTAAGTCACAAGCAATTATTCTTTTATCGAATGGATAACTTGAGTCAGTCTCTAATGGAAAGGGGAGTCAGACAGACATGACATGAGAAAAGATTACATCTGACAACACACTCCTCTTTCCATTTGTCTGTCAAGTCTGTCTGCCTCTCCTGAATCCGTTGTTTTAATTTTGTTCTCTCCCTCTGCATCTGTACTTAAAGTTATATTCTTGGAAAATGCATGATTCATAGTCAAATCCATGCAGAGTCCAGATGGGGATGCAGATTCCCTTCTGATGGACACGTGACACTTTCACTCCATTCTAACGTTGTGTTCCTTTTCGTCGAAAGATAACCCAACCGAACTCCCTTTCACTCAAGTGATACTAGGCTTGTCTGTCCTGGTGTCACTTATTTCTCTCGAGTTTTTGTGACAAAAGTGACGAACCAGCAGAAACAAAAGAATAGATGTACCAACAAATACAAGTGAAAGAAGTGCAAAATAAATGCTGACTTGTTTCCTTGACATGACAAGAAGTTGCATGGAATCGAATACGATGCTGAAATGAAACGATCAAAGGGAGTCAACACCATGATAAAATGAATGACAACAAGAGAAATGAAGATTGAGTGTGAAAACAAAAGCTGATGATGAAGATGAAGAAACTAAAACTAGACTGCCGATTCTCAGTTCAATTGGAATGAATGAGAGAAGAATGTGTGAGGAAAAGAGAGAGAAAAGAATTCCAACTGCATCTCGTTATTCACAAGAATGAGTGAAATGAATGAATGGTTGGAATGAAGAGATTATCAAGTCTCCTTCTCCGAAAGAAACTCTTAATCCTCTCTAATTCCTTTCCGTTGGCATCACTCCCAAGTCCCATCACCTAATTCATTCTGCTTTGTTTCTTCCAAAATTTCGGATCATGTTTGTATCAGGAATATCCTCGCCCTCATTCTCATTTCTCTTTTATCAGACTTGTCATCATTATTATTCCCAGTTAATTAGGGACAATTTAGTAGGGGAGGGATTTGTCGAACGAAATGAAAAGGACTCATGCTGTGATCCTTTTATTCATTCTCTTTTCTTCTCAAGGATTCATTCTCTTATCATTTGATGATGATTTCCTTTTCCCTTGTTTTCTCATGAATCTTGACTTGATGTTGGCAGGACTCCAATCTTGTGTCTTAAAGATTGTATTGAATGAGGATAACAAGTTGACTCTGGCTTTCATGGCTTTCTCTTTCTAATGGCTTGTCATGGCCCTCCATTTTGTCTTAAGTTTTGATGGTGTGTTGATTCTTTAAGTGAATGTTTTCCCTTGACTTGCTTGTATAGAGAATACTGTTTATGTTATTCTTGAGTTGTGTGGTTGTCTCTTTCATTTGCTCTTTAAACTGATGGCTCTGATGATGTACACTTGAGAGCCCTGTCTTTAAATTAGTGTTGGGAGAGTTAAAGATAAACTTAAAGAGTGAAAGCATGCAACTTCCGTCCATTCATTCTTTTGTTTTCCGTCTCCTGATGATGTAGTCTGTTTCGTGTTCTTCATTGCAAGGACTTTCACTCCTCATCCCCTCCTCTAAAGAAAGAAGCAAAACGAAAGAAGAGACAACAAGATTAATGAGATGACAGACTTGAGGATGGATTTTGTTTGTCTTCTTTCTTTCCTTTTGCTTTTCTTTAGCTGCAGAGACAAGAGCGACTGAGATTATTTATTTGTGAGTCAGAAGGATTTCTATCATCTCTTTCTCCCTCATGATGTGTAATATTTCATTGTCTTTCTCTCGAGGGATGCAAATTAAATGCAAGAGAAAATGTTTGCCATGAGAATGGAATGAAAAGTCACGAAGAATACATCAGTCGACTTTAAACTTTAGAGCGATTGAATCGTTTTAAGTTAAAAGTTATCATTTCAACATGTCATCATCCTTTTGATCCCCTTGATTTAATTACACTTTTCTCCCAAGTATTTCAAGTGGAAGTGCTTATATGATGAAGAGCGCAATCTTCTTATGAAAATTTGTTTAGTCCTTTCGAAGGCATGAGTGAGAGAGTGTTGTATGATTATTCATAAATTCTTTGAGATGATGTGATGATGACATGTCTCTAGAATTGAAAAGTGTGACTTCTTCCTGATTTCCTTCACTCACTCTTGATTCTTTTTAATCATAATTCATGCAACACTCCTCACTCCTTCCTTGAACTTCTCTTATCATGTTAATGCCCAGTCAATCATCATCAACATGAGCCTTCAAACACTCTTTTAAAATGGAGATGAGAGATGAGTGGGGGTGGAAGGAATGAGTTGGGAGTCATCATTGCATTTGAGAGTTAAAGTAAGAATGGCATGCAAAGTTGCATGTATTTGTCACGAGTATAACCACTCACTCTCTCACTCACTCTTAGGGTACAGTGAGTTCTTGATTACAAATCATGTAATCATTTAATACTGTTAGTCTCTTCCCTCATCCTCATGACTCCAGGTCAAGGAAGAGAAAATCACGGCATCTTCTCATCCTTATATTTCCTTCATGACAAGTCTCGGTCAGTTTATTGTGTTTGTAAAGCTATTGTTGATTGTCTTGGTACATGTTTTGATCCTCAATTCGATCAAGAAAATTATTGTGGAAAAAGTTCCTCACGAATAACGTATTTTGATCATAATATGTTGTTGAAGAAGAAACACCTCTTTCTTATTTGAATGATGACTGATTGTGGTTCTTCTTCTTCTCAAGTGTCTGTTTACATTCATCTTCAATCTCTATCATTCATGTCCTTAAACTTGAAAATTCTCTCATTCTCATTGTAAAGTGTGTTTACACAACACTATCATCATTAGAATGAGAAGGATGAGTTGTTCTTGTCCATCTTGATCTCTCTTTTCATGCCTGTTTGAGGTCTTGAGGTCATGATTTCTTCATTTTATCTCTTTCTCCTGCACTTGTTCTCTGGATGATGATGATAAGAAAACACTGATTTCCTGGAAAAGTTGATGACGGGCATCATCCAACACTGACTTTGTTTACTTAGCCTTCTTTTTTCATCACTACTTTGTCAGTGTGTTTTCCTTTGTGTTTTTCTCTTTTTCCGCAGTTTTTCCTCGTGATCTACTCGTCGACTTTTTCCACTTTTTTTCTTGATTTTTTCTTGGCTTCGATTGATTTGCTTGGATTGAATTGGTTTCCTAATGGAAGAGAAAAAGGCAGACAACTTGACTTTGAAATGAGGAAGAAGTTTCTGATGACTCGACAGGACAATGAGAGGAGAGGTATCCCATCCCACATTTTCTTGTCATGACTCAATTGTCTTTATTTCGCCAACAATTTGCCAGTTTCCTCTTATTGTCGTCGTCGGCAGTTTACCAAGAAACTAAAGGATGTAGAGAAGCAAATAACGGACTTTACACATGACCGTCTTTGATGAGAGAATTCTTTTAGTGACAGAATCATTTGGAAGAAAAAGACAAGTACCGTTGAATCAGAAAATTGCGGTTCTTTTGTTGTCAAAACCTAGTAAACATGTAAACCTGTTGTAAAAGAGTAGAGTCAAGGTTTCTCTCTTAAGTTCTCATTCTCCTTTTAATTCTGGTGACCGTCTTCTTTATCTTGTGTTATGTGTAGTCGGAAGAGTTAGAGAGCATCTCCTGGTACTATTATTATTGCGCTGTAGATTATATTCCTTCCCTTTCATTGCAAATAGAGTTAAGAAGGAGGCAAGTAGTGTATGATTATCTTTTAGTGTCCTTCCTAATGGGTTCTCTCCCTCGTAATCCTTTGCCGAGACAAAGAAGAGAGAGAGAAGAAGCAATTCTTTGTAGTCTGACTCTCATGCTCGGAAGTCTCACAAACATAAATGAAAATGAACACACATCGCGTGTCTCTCTTGCCTTTTTCGATGATGAAGGGAACATGAACCCATTCATTAGGATTTTTATTTGCTTCTGTCTTGTTATATTGTATGTTGTGTGTACTACTGCCTTGGAAACGAAACAACGATAATTCAAAAGAAGACGGGGGAGAAACAGATGGAAGAGCAAGAGGAAGAGGAAAAGTTATGAGGAAAGAGTTGTAAAAATATATTTTTGTCTGTGTCTACTTCTAAATATGCCTACATAGTTTTATGACTGCATACTTTCCATCCTGATATGGATATGGAATTAGAGTTGTGTGTATGAGTATCCCATTACGTTTAGTAATACTTGCACGGCTTCTTTTATACATTTTCCTCCCAGTTATTCTTTTGTTTTCTGGCTAGTTTTGCGACCGTTTTTGTTGTTTAGCATGTATGCAAGATTGTTGTTGTCATGTATCAGTAATCGTTTTGCTTGTTTAAACTGTGTTGTTGTGGTACAGTTTTTCCTCCTGATCTGAGGCCAAGATTGCATTGATTCTAAAGAAGGGAAAGTATTACAAAAACAATGAATCACTAAAAATGTCCTTCCAAATCTTTCCCTCTTCCTCTCATTCTTTGTAATGGTTGTTGAACGGCTTCCAAATTGCTTTCTTGCCTCTCTATTTGAACCTGAATCAGTTTTCTCTCTCTCTTTATCTCTTGTCTTTGTCTTTTGAAAGAGTGATCCTTTTAATGACCAGTAATAATTTGCGTTGGCTTACACTTGAACACAAACATTCAGGGATTTTACAATCTTTTACATGAAGACAATCAAGAGAAAGGACTGTAATCTTGATCCTTCTCTGATTCCTCTTGTTTTATGTCTCAGTCATCTGATCCTATGATTTGCATGCAATGAATCCCTTATTACTTTACTTGTTTTTGTTTGTAAGTTTGCATTTGCATGTCAAAACCATGCTACCTATCTTTTACTGTCTTAGTGTCTTGAGATTTGTTATCTATCGTGACAGCACAACTCTTGTTTGATGATGAGACGTAAAATCCTTGAAAATCTTGAGATTTTATGGCATCAAGAGATTTAACTGACTTGAAGTTGTCGTAAAACTTGATCATCTTTTATACAGACTTGCATCTCGTCATTTTAGGTCTTCTCTCTCATGATTATTTTTCTCTTGAATCTTGTTCGATCAACATTTCGTCTTCTTCTCTTTTTGTTTATGTTCGTGAAGGAGTTCAAGGAGTGAGTAAGAAGCTCTTTATAACCCTTCTTGTCGTGTACATACTTCTGTGTGAGAGGAAGCATGAGTGAATAATAAGGTTAGAGGATGAGGAAAGGAATGAAAAGCATGATGATCACCATGAATGACGATTACACTCGATCATCAACAGGAAAGAGGATGAGTGGATGCGTGAGAAGAGGAAGATGAAAAGACAGACTGAGATTCATGAGTCCAAAGTCATGAACTTGAGATGCTCAAGTACCTCTCGATAGACTCCTTCTCTTATATTCTTTTAATGATGATCAAGAGAAGTCTGCCAGATTTAGCCTCCTTCTCATTTCATTCTCCCATAATCTTTTCTTTCAAAGTTTGAGCGGAAATGACTTTGAGTACTGATACTTGAATCTGAGTAGAGTTGATGATGCCAATGGTACTTGTCTAGTGAAACACGTGAAGGCAGCTGTACTGACTGACATAAAAAGTAGAAAAACTTGCTCTCTTGTCCTTGTGTCTCTTAAAGGAAATACTTTTAACGAAGAATAACATGCCATCATCATGGATCAAGGATCACCATTTCTTTGTCCATGTTCATGAAGATGATGATCCCTTTTTCTCGAAAATTGTAAGAAGGAATGATGAGATGAAGTAGGAGGAAGTCTTCTCCTGAATCCCATCATGAGAAGACGGAAAAAAGTTCCACGACTACTACTACTACTACTTGTACTTTATTTCTTTATCTCTTGCTTTTATTCAGTCCTGTGTCCAGTGACTCTTCTCTCGAGGAATTAGGTTGTCTCCTCTTGCTCTTGGTTTAGTTCGATTGAATGAATTTGCTCAAAATCCCCCCGATTCTTCTTGTCCTTTCATGTCTCTTTTCTCTCTTTCAATTCAGTCTGTGTCTTCCTTTTATTTCCTTTTACTAGTCTTACTTATGGTCTTCTGCCCCGGGATAAAAAGACAGCGAAATGAAATGAAAGACAGTCAGGCACACAAGAGAGACATGAAAGGGAAGAAGAGAAGAAAAGCATTGGAGTAGACATTCTTGTTTGATCTCGTTATGCTCTATTCTTTCCTTCAAGTCCATCTGGTCTCTCATTCTGTCTGCCTGTCGTCGTGCTCTCTTGTCAGGGTGTTTGCATAACAGATCTTGTCATTTCGTCTCCGTATTTGAGCTCCTTGTTTTGTTGTTGTCCTCTTTCTATGGATGCATCACTCTCTTCCTTGAGAACAATAGGCCATGCTCTCTTTCATTCCGTCACACATCTCTCTTTTTATGCCTTATTATAACTTTCTTTTCAAGATGAAGACAATTATTCCTCACTTTTGCTGTATGACATGTTTGAGAAGAGAGATTCCTTTACTTTCGATCCTTTTTTCGTTTATTCTTGCATACATTTCTCATCCAAATCTTGGCATACTCTCTTTACCGAATGTCAATATCCGTAGTTCAGTAACAATGAATGAAGAAGAATACCCTCCAGGGATTCCAAACGAGAGGAAGACAGAAATAAGGAAAGAATACTACAAGAAAAGAATGAAACTTGTATTGGATTTTTTCATCTCTCATTCCTGGAGTACATGGGAAGTCTTGGGAAGTCTTGGGAGGGGCAGAAGGAAAGACAGGAAGAGACAAGATGTTGAGACACAAAGCGAATGAGAAGGACACACACGACGTCTTGACTACAGTGTCCTTAAGTCTGGTGAGTGAGATACTCTTGTTGCCGGACAACAAACTGCAGGAAGTCAAGTGAGAATGTCATGTCAGGATTAGTGTCTCATGTTGAGTGAGTTCTTTTTGCAAACCATTGACACACTGATTTCTAACAGAATCTCTCTCAACACTTGACTCTTTGGTTGTCATTTCTTCTAAAGCTTTAGTGTGTCATTTTTAAGTGGATCCTCAACTCTATCACGCATCCAATATATTTATTTTATATACGATTTGTTTTGATTCTCGTGATAAAGATTCATGCTCTCTTTCCTGTTCTGTTTCCCATATCAAATTTTAATCACACATGTGATCATGATCGAGCATCCTTTTAATAATCTAATCTTGAGAATGAAAAGATGAGATCTCTCGCTTCCTCATTATATTTTTTAAAAACAAGTTGCAAGAAAAAAAGATTTTAATTCGTTGAGGATACTCATCAACTTCTTAAGGGGTTCATGAAATTTCTCCTCAAGAACTCTTTAAAACTAAAGATAACGCAGTCTCGCTCTTGATATTCTTTTCCCACAAAAATTAGAGATGGAGGCAACACGTTATCCACTCATCATGAAGAGGATGAGGGAGAAAAGAATGAGACTGAAAGGAAGACTGTCATCGTGATCTTGCATGCAAGCAAGTTCATGTTCTTCTCTTTTTTATATTTTCATTCACTTCTTGTTGCTGATGACTTGGGATGTTGTCATGAGTACTGGAGGGAAAGGTTTCTGGGTCAGACTGGTCCATCTTAAAGAGAAGGAGATAAAACGTGATAAAGAGTCGTAGTCTGATAAAGCTCTCTTTCATGCACATGAAAGGAGTAACTGGACACCTGAGACTAAAGGATAAAGGATGGATTATGCTTGACACTCATTCCATCCTTGTTGTCCACCCAGAGATCGACTCTCCTTCTTTTTTCTTATCCATCTACTCCTTCATGCCAATCAATTCGGTCACTGGTCTCTCTCACATAAAGAGATGAATGTATGCGAGAGATCATGAGTACGAGTGGACAACAAGTAAAGGTGCCCATTCTTTTGTGATAATGAATCAAGAACGTAATGATGATCTAGATTTCCTTGACTGATAAAGAAAGAACAGTAGGAGTCGTTGTTCGTTCTGCTTCGTTATTATTGTTACACTTTTCCTGACAAGAAAAGACAGTGTTTGAAGAATGAATGATGTTATGCTCGAGACCCAAAGATTGAGTTTCCTTATAAAAGAGATCAGTTATACTACTTCTACTACTGTTATACTTCCTCTCCCATGAGATCAGAAAAAGACTGATCCCGAGACGAACAAGACAATACAAAAAGAATCTTCTCTCTTCTCTTTCTTGAACTCCATCAGAGATGCTGATGCAGTTTTTGTTGATGAAGAAGAATGATGGTGCATCTCTTTCATTGATTAACTCTTGGAACATAACCAGAGCAAGGAATCCATTACGCAATGAAAGGAGAGATTAGAGAGCATGAGGATGAGGATGAGGAAAAGAAAAAATGAGAATTGATTCATGTTGTGTTGTATAAGTAAGAGGAGGTCCAGTACTCGGTCATCTCCTTTCTTTCCATCTGATGGGGTGATGGATGACTGATAACACAATGATAGGCATCGATCCCCTGAGCTATGATTGCTTGTTGTGTATGTTTTCCAAATTTGTCTTCTTGTAGTGTTTTAAATGGGTTCTGATGGGGAGTAAAATGTATCGATATTCATGGATTCTTCTTGTTTGGTTTAAACAAGTTTCCCGATTCATTCCGCTACTCTTTCTTTCTCTTTTTGGTAGAGAAGACATGAATGAACATGAGAGGAAGTGTAGTAAAAGGAGAGAAGGATCTTGGTATACATCATGACCATTATCAGTCCTTAAAAACATTCATGACCATCGTCTACTAAATTTGTCGATCTCTTGATGATGGTATTCATTCATTGCATCTTATCGTTTATGGTTCAAATGGTTTAGTTCGTTCTCATTCCCTCTTCTTTTAGACTCGTTTTGGGTTTCCTTTCTTTCTTATTCCTTGGTATTCTTTCATTCTTTGATCTCCCTCGCCATCACCATCATTACTATTGTACTTTTATTCCTACTTCTATTTCATACTTCACCCCTTTTATCGTTTCTTTTCCTGGATGTTCCTTTTCTTGATACAACTGATGAAAAAGAATGCGTATCCAAGGAAGAGTATCAAAAAAGAGTAGATGATGATGATGGTGATCGAGTCTCTTCTTTCCATACAATGATCCTTTTCTGTTCTCTTGAGGACATGAAGAAGTTCTTTACTTCTCATTCCTTTCTTTTTGGGTCTCTTTCTTTTTGAGAAGAAGCATTCATTGTCGTTTTCCTTACTCTCGACTCACGATGTTGATGCCATTCATTTCCATTCGAGTTCGAGAGTGAACTGGACTCTTTGCTTCATTTTTCTTCTTCTTCTTCTTGTGTTACTGAAGAGAGAAAAAATACAAGATTTCTTGTCTCGTTCACTTCTTTCCTTCTTTCTCTTCCTTCCCCTTTTATTCATGTCATTCTTCTTCCTTCTTTCGTTTTACTCTCTTGTTGTCTTCCATCCAGGCTTGAAAATGAATCAGGGAGAGAACTGGACTAAACTGAGTGACTCAGGGCGAAAATACTAGAGAAAAGAGAAAAAAAAGAAGTGGAAGTGTTGGACCGGAATAAGAATAAGCCAAGAAAGGACACGCATTCTCTGTCATTGTTTCCTCTTGCTTTCATGTATTTCTGCATGAAAAGTGTCCATTGCAGTAAAGTACTTCCTAAACAGACGTGAAGAGACAAAGAGGACAAAGAAGAGTGAGAGATGTGGGTTCGAGATTCTCTGCGAATCCGTCTTGATCACTGATAAAGTGGAATCGGATGGAATTTTTCTTCAAGTTCTAGTTTGAAAGAGGACTCAAAATCACGCGAGAAAAGCCATGAACAGGACAGACGGGATTGACCAGAAGAAGAAAACAACATCTTGGTTATCTCTTGAGGGAATCGAACTGTTCCTCTCCTTCAAAATCTGTGGTAGTGGTTGTGAGAGAAAATATAAGAGAATGCAATCGACTCAAGGCATCTTTCTTTCTTTTTCTCTCTAACGATCCTCCCATTTTCTTGTGCTTCCGATCTTTCCTGGGCATCTCAGTCGATGTCGTTGGGTCATTCATTCGCTAAAGAAAGATACCCAGTATGCATGACGAATTGTCCTTCTTCTCTCGCCTGTCTATCTTTTATTCTTATCGTATCCTGCAATCTCTCTGCGACAATTTTTCTGCAGTTTCTTTTTGTTAGCACTTCTTCATCTTCTTCTTTAACTAATGTCTCAGGGCTATTTGTGTCGTGAGAGTGGGACCAGTTTCTTCTTAATTCAAACATGTGTCTGTGACTGCACTGGACTAGAGAATCCTTTGTCAATATAATGGTGTTTGGAGTCACGGATGTCCTCTCTATTTTTCTTTAAAAATTCACACATTTATATCTATTGATCCTGATTAGAAGCATGACTGGTAATGTCTTGTGTCCAATTCTTTCCGGCAGTTCCTCCCTTGAATTTGAATGAATAAAGAATAGGCATACACAGTCAACCGTAAAGTCATAGACTAGTCATGAGTGTAGGACAAGAAAAGACCGACACCCAAAACGAGAGAATAACTGGAGGAATAATAGTCAAAGGAATCAAGAGGGAGGAAACGAGAAGAATCAAAACTACCTTCTTATTAGAGTTCTAAAGAAGTCTGTTGAGGAACCGTAACCGAATCAACAGCAGGAGTTGAAGACCAGAAGCAAAGGACACTACTAGACTGTAGTTTTCAATATCAATGGATTCTGTTCAAAGAGCACTGGGAGGGGACGATGGGATGGAATCCTCTTGAAATCCCATTCTTTCCTTGTGCTCTTTCTTACGGACCAACACTTTCTTTAGACTTCCCTTATTCTTCTTCTCCTTCTTCTTCTCCTTCTTCTTCTCCTTCTTCTTCTCCTTCCGTCTGCTTCTCCTAAGAATTATTCTTGAAAAGAGTCAGGCAGTTGGTTGAAGGGTATACACTGTCAAATGCAGTGTATTGTATATGTTTGAGAGGGTATACATACACGAATCGAAACACAAACACAAAGCATTCTTTTCCTTCGAGTCTGGTAAAGAGAAAATCACAGGACTCGATAGTGTTAGTCAGAAAGGAATGGCTAAGAATGGTTTGTGAGAAGAAGGTCGGTCACTCCGGGAGGGAATGATTGTGTGAAACAGGAATGAAGACCAAGCTGTTCTCTCTGTCGGTCTTTTTCTTTAGAAAGACTTTCTTCTTCCCTTCTCTGGTCCAACAGTTGTTTCCTCCTGCTTCTTCTCTGGCCGGCCATGCATACCTAGCAGTCTGCCTATGAGTCTCTTTTCATGGGATTCAAGCAAATGATGTATGGCCTACTGTTCTCTTGTGTTTGTACAGGGAATGAGAAGGGAGTTTGGAATCTCTCTCTTTATCAGGAGAAGAACACTAGTCCAACCAAGTCTTGTGATTCCATTCGATGGTTCCCTTCCTCCTTCGAAGCAGCTCATCTGCATACGAGACAAAGAACCCTGGTCAAAGCAAACTTCTTTCTCTGTAGTTATCAATGGGACAGAAAATTCATCCAACAGTCAACAGTCACTCTGTCACACAAACTCATTGTCGAGATCCGACTGTATTTAGACTTTTATTCCCTTGATTTTGTTCTTTGGACTTTTCCTGTTACTTTCATTCATTTTTGATCCCTGTTGATCCTGCACCTCCTCTCCATCCATGACGTCGTTCATCGTCATCAACGTCAGCTTCTTCTTCTACTTCTTTTCATTGAAAGAATGAGAAGAGGAAGCGATTGTTGCTCTGAATATATAGTCAGTTCGCTATTCTTGTCTCCAAGAGAGTATGTTGGCGATCATGGTAATGATCATGAAGAACAATCCCTGTGTGTTTTCCCAGGCAGTTGACTAACTAGTGTACACACACACTACAAGTCACTTTCGGGACAGACTTTGAAAGACCAGTCACTTTTCTTTCCTTTTATTCTTACCCTCCTCAGCAGGAGAGTGTATTTCCGTTTGGACTTTGATTCGATTCAAGTCCTGGTCTGGAATGATTGTCACGAGGGAGTCATTTTCTCCTGTTTTACATCTATTCTCTCTCTCACTCAGTCTGTGTACACTCTTTATTCCTTTTCGATTTGAGACCATGAGTCACTACCCTTCTCTTCAACACTTGAACCGCCACTACAACCACCTTCACTTCCCTTGCTTTCGATTCCTTTTCAAGAAGAGAAATGGAAGTAGAAGCAGCAGGAGAAGTAGTAACGAGAAGTGAATTTCCTTTTCTCTCATTTCAGTTCTGATTCCTTTTGTTGAACAGTCTCTCGAGAGTCCCTTGAGGTTCATTGTGTTTTGACGGCTGGCTAAGCTAAGGCTCATGTGTTCGGACTTTTCTCTTATGCTTTCAATTACACGGAGAGAGAAGATAAAGGCGAGGGTGACAAAGAGAGAGAGAGAATACTCAAATTTATATTTTTTGAAACCGAAAGAAGTGGTAGAATAGAAATGGAAATGGAATCGGCATCTCATGTGTAAAAGAGAAGGAGGATTTTTAAATACAAGTTTAGTGTGAGAAATGACGGCTGTGCTGTCTGTCGATTCATTTTTAGTGGGACTGAGTGATGATCATTATTGTCATGATACACTGCTGAAGGATACCCATCTGTTTAGTAATTATATCACACTCGTGATGATTCCCTCTGTTTCCCTTTCTCTTCCTCTCATCTTTCATGCCGAACTCACGATCCTGTCTCGTTTGAGAGCAAACGAGATGATAAAGAAGGAAATGCACTTTCTCTGCTCATTCTCATGGTTTTCTCGTATCCTTGATTGACTTGAATTTCTTTTTTCTTTCCAAGTCATGATGATGAAGAAAGAACGTGAGTCAATATCACAACAGAAGGTGAACGAATGGTCTTGCAAGTTGTTTCTTGTTCTGATGGTTTAAGTTTTGGTTTTTCTTTTAGCTTCCTATCGTTTTGTTTTGCTTTGCTTGGTTTACTTTTCATTCCTTTTTGAGTTGTTCACGTAACATTCTGTCAGAGATGATCATCCATCTAACGATCTTTCCTTATTTCCTTCCTTTCTTGTGATCTGTTTCTCATTTCCTAACGAGAATAAGATTCATCTATAACTCAAGTGTTGCTTAGACAACTTTTAATTAAATTCCCTGTCACTTTTCTTCCTCTCGAGGTGTGTATGTTGTTGTGCCTCTTACTTCTTTAGATTCAAAAAGAAGTCTTGTTTCCTTCCTTTTCTTAGTTCCTTCTGATCCTAATTCTCGGATTCATTATTCTTCACACCTTGCATTTCGAAGATACAAGTCTGGTTTGTTTCTTCTTCTTTTCATTCTTACACGTCTGTCTGCTACTTTTTGTGGTCTCATCTTGTGTTGGTGTTTTAACTTTTCTTTCTTTGGTTTCGTGATGTTGTTTCTTTCAAGCAAAACTGGTTCACAGGTTATCAAGTTTTGTGCAGATAAAACGACTTGCAAAACAAGTGGAAGAAGTTGTACAACTAAAAGAAAGAAAGACAGGAAGGCAAGGCAAAGTAGAGATGAAGTATTTTCCTTTCACTTTGAATTCATTTCTTTCATTCTATTTTGAAGAAGAAAAACAACTAGAAATATTTTTTATCTTTGGTTCCCAAAGACACACACGAAGATGTCTTGTGTAAGAACAAGTGTTGGAGGTTTAAGACCGGAAGCCTAGACATAAACACACAGACTTGTGAATGAAAAAGACAATCAACTCAAGTGAAGAAGGGCAGTCCTTTCTAGAACAAGTTCACATCAGCATGAATTGTCTTGGCTTCTGCTTCTTTGCACTTGACTTTTATTCTTTTCTGACGAGTTTGCTCCTGTATTTCTCTTTTCTTTTAAAAAAGAAAGAAAAATTTGGAAAAAGCAAGACACACACAGAGATTTCTTCATCTGAACTTCTTCATCTCAACATCTTCCTCCCCCTCTTGATCTCATGATTTAAAGTGTCTTGTTCTCTCTTTCTTGTCTTGATCTCTTCTTAAGTTGGGCAGAGAAAAAGTACAATTTCAAAGAAAGAAACAAGGAATTTCACTCTGACTCAATGTGTGTGTCTATCTGTCTCTATCAATGTTTACTTTGGTAGTAAAAAAGTGTGGAATCTTGAGAACTTTTCCTTGTCTTTCTTGAGAGCAAGTCTCTTTAAACTCGTCTTGAATCTTTTTCTTGCTCGAGTTTACTCAACCGAGTCATTTGACACAGGAGTCGAGTCTGATTATTTCTTTGAGAGAAGTTTCCTGCCCCTCTTCTTCAGCCAAGAAGTTCTCTTTCACTTTTCAATTTTTTACCCAAACACTTGCTTTTGAGCACCAAATTCTTCCAGACTTTCCTTGTGTAGTGAAAGGGAGAGAGAAAAAGAGAGGAAAAAGTCATGAAATGGCCAGGAATTCTATTGAATTTCTTGCTTCGTCTTCTCAATTACTGTGATCTCTCACTTTCTCTATTGAGAACACTCGTCTTTCGTTGCTTCCATTTGTAAACCATATACAGAATGATATTTCTTGGGCAGACTTCGATCTCTTGAGTCAACTCGATTCCAATCTCATGCCCGACTGTGTTCTCTCTTGATCTCAAGCTTCAATTTATGGGAGTTGTTTATTCCCTTTTCCTTTTGTTTCATCTGCAGGATTCGGTTTTTGATCGTTTCATCGCGGAATCCGAACGAGAGAGAAGTATTCTGTTTCCCGAGAGATTTGAGACAGAAAGACAACAAGGAAGCAAGAATTTTCTTGTTTGAGAGGAAACCAGATTCTTGTGACTTCCTATCTCTCGATGTTACTTCCACTTGACTTGACATGGGAGTCGAGTCAGAGAGAAAAAGAAAAGATGAATGACTCACTCGATGCAATACAACTGGTCAATAACAGCCAAGAATGCAATCCACTGTCGACATACAAATCGAAAGATGAAATGGAAAACGAATTTTGATAAACAAATGAAGCATTTGTTTAGGAATGAAATTGAGTCAGAGAAGCAAGAGAAGAATGAAACCATACAAAATTGCAGAACAAGAGTTGAAGTTGCGGCAGGTTCTGTTCTCTCTAGTCTTGTATTATCATTCTTCTAAAATGATGTCTTGAAAGCAACCAAGTCCTTTCTTTTCAATTATTCAAGAATGTCTTGTAGACCTCTCTTTTATTATTGAGTTCCTTCCTCTCATTTCACGCTAAAGAAAGGAAACGAACCAGAAGTGAAATTGATAACTTTTGTACTCTTGTTCAGGAAAGAAAATTAAAGGGAACCGAGAAGGAGAGAAAGAATGAAGAAAGTCATTGTATTATTTTGTAATCCCTTGACTTGTTTCATGCATCCTCATCATGATTTCATTCCAGATTTTTCGTCTAAAGATTCGATCTCCCGTCGTTTGATCCTGTTCTTTTTCTTCTTTTTTGTGATCTCACTTTCTCTTACAACTTGCCTTAAAACTTTTCTCCAAATCTCTCGAGTTCCTCGAGTGAAAACCATTGAGAGAGTGATTGTTGTTTCGTTGGCACAAATGGTTTACTCAGAGAAACACATAAGAGAAGGTCATTCTCATCATGAGGTTCTTCGTTCTTCTTACCAAACTCTTGATATGACATAGACTTGTTGTCCTGTCAAGATGATGTCAAGGGTCATCATATTCTCCTCAGTCTCTTGTGTCATGATTGAATTTTCTTGCCAAGTCTTTTGATGTTGCATTGAGTTCGAACAAAAGGTCCTTATATCCTGCCAACTCATTTTACTCTCTTGTTGTTGTCAAAGAAGAGGCAGGAAAAGAACACGGATGCCTAGAAAACTTTTCTCCGCCGGAATTTGATTGTGTGTTGTGTTCTCTTCTCTTCCAGAGACATAAACAACCTCTCATTCTCACGCAGGTTGACATGTTAATTGTTTTGCTTCGGTTCCCTAAGCTCTGTTGGAGCATCAAAAGGGAAAATGTCATGTCCTTTTGAAATGACCACCGTCTCTGGCTCATGATTGACTGAATGAAAAGAAGAGGAGGGAAGATTCTTCAACAGTTTCGCCCCTTCTTTTCTTGGTCTCTGACTCAATCTTGACATTCATTCATTCAATCTCTTTCCCAGTAGTTTTGTTAATAATGCTTCTGAGAGAAAGCAAGCAAAAGGCACTAGTTATTTGGATTTCTTTCATCAACTGACTCCTCATCTCATCCATGACAGTCTCTCTTTGTGCAGGCAATTCCATACCAAAGAACACAAGATACACAACGAGAAAATGAGAGGGAACCATGGCTTGAGAGCTGAGGGAAAGTAGCTGGTGAATAAACTGAGTACATGCTCGAGGATGAGAGAGAAGAGAAGATGCTACTGAATGTTGTTCTCATCCCATTCTCTCTTTTCCAAGAGATTGACTACTGTATGTTATTGACTGCAATCTTCCCTTCAGGATTCTTTCTTTTTCTCTCACAAGTCCTAGTCATGAAGAGACCGGATGACAAGGCAGTAGCAAACTCTCTTATAAAGGAATGGAAGAAGAGACCATTCTTGCACACATTTCACTCTGGTTGTCCATTTCTTTCTCATGTGTTCTCTTTTCTTCAACACATTGTTCACGTGTTGTCTGTATTTGTATGCATTGCATCCTCCTCCTCTTGTCTTGTCAATGAAGTAACTTCTTGGTCTCCCTCGCAGGCAATTGAGAGAGAAAAGACATGAAAACAACATTCTTTGCTCCACTCAATTCGTGCAGAACAAGAACAAGAAACAGATGCTCTTTCTCGTGTTATTTGTTGCACTCCTTGTTCTCCTTCATGTTCTTCATGTTCTCAACTTCAGTGAAAGAAGTTTAGATGTATCTGCATCGAAATTGCATCGTTGATGATGCCATTCCTTCATATGTATGAAAGAGAACCAAGGAAAGTGAATTCGAGATGAGTTGTGTGAGAGGAGGTAAAGGAAATCATCTCCGAGTAATTTCCTTTTCCTTCTCATCCTTTTGAGAGGTTCAGGTGAGATGATGGTGATGGTGATGTAAAAATTGTGTGTAACCTTGCTTTTCAAGGAGAATTCTACTCAACTCCTTGTTCAGTCTGCTATATATTCCTGTTTCCATAACTTTTATGTAGTGTGTTAGCCTGCGAGGAGTCCATGTAAAGATGAGTTACGTGTTCATGGTTTTATTATTTTTTCATCTATTTCTGTCTCCAAGGGATGTCTGTCGGCTCGACTTTGTATGATAGGTGTCATGGGTGTGAAGTTGTTGTTGTTGTGTATCCTGATGAACATGAGTCTGATTCATTGACTATAAATGTCATTTGAAGTCAAAGAGGAAAAACTCTTTAGTCTGTCTGTAATGCCGATGATCCATTGGTGTTACTGTGACATTAATGATGTTTTCTTTCCAGACAAGTGATGTCAAGCGAGTGTGTCGAGGGATGACATCATGAGAAATTCCGCCGGTACTTGTAGTGTGTGATACCTTTTCAAGAAAAAAAGAGTGAATAAGAAGATTGAGAAAATGGTAGAAAAACCTATCTTTTCCTTTTAAAGTTGTCTAGATTTTTTTATCGACTTTAGGTGGGTCGAAGTGCAGAATATAAGAAGTAGGAAGAGAAAAGAGGATACCATTTTCTCACAACTTTTTAGCTCATCATCATCATTTCCATGTGTAGTAATGCTTTTGCATCGTAATAATAATAAAACACCAACAGGAATCTACTGGCATGACATGGCAAGAATATTTTACCTGATGGTTGTTGTTTCCTACAAAACTAGTCGTTTTTCATGATGAACAAGAGAGAGAAAAGTCTCCACAGGAATCCATGAGCAAAGAGATCATGCAGAGTCTAAGGAAGATCACTTTCACAACAGGATTTTCTTGCTTCTCTTTTTAGTGTAAAGTGTTTGGCCCAGGTTTTTTTCATTTTCAAGTTAGTTCCTTGAAAAGAAGACGAAATTGAACCTGACGTGATTCCTTACACTTTCTTTCTCAACTTATACTTGTGTTACAGAATACCATTGATTTTGTCAGTCTTGTTGGTGAGGCCCCTGTCAAACGAGAGACAAACTTGCACACCAAGAGAGACAGAGAGAGATTTCAAAATGATAGTTGATTCAGTTGAACTGCTGTTTCATGAAGTGAAAGCTCATCTGTCTCTGTTGTGTGTTCATCCTAATCATCGTCCCAGGAGATGGAGAATAAGAAGAAAATACGAGTTAAATCATAAGCAAAAGGAATAGGAATTCCCTCTTCTTATTTTGTTGCCGAACAGAATGAGCAACATCACTCATTTCAATCACTCATTCACTCCGTCATTTTTCTCTTGCTTTTCCTGTCTCAGAACTTTGACTTGACTGACTCTCCTTCCGAATCATGTTGTGTGTTTGACCAGCACATCAAGGGATGCCAATGATGATGAAGCAAAGATGATTGAATGTATACACTAAGAAAAGCAAGAGACAGACAGAGAGTAATGGTCAACAGGACACGAGCAAGAGAAAGCATTCAATTCACTTCATCTCTCAAGTCAAACCAAACACACAACTCAAATGGATCGTCTCTTTTCCATCGGTCTTTCATTTCTTCTCTTAGTTTTGGTATTGGATTGACTTGAGTTGAGTTGACCTGCCTTGTTGTGTGAAAAACACATCTTTGGTCACACACGATGCTTCCACTCTGTTTGGCAAACTTTTCCTTCCTCTCTCCCTTGTTATTTCATGTTTCTCTACATCAATCGATCCCTCTCTTTGTTCTTTATATTCCTTTGTTGTTGGGAAGAAAGTACCCCACTTGCAAATGACCGTGAAATCTATGTTGTAGTCGATGTTTCTTCCTCTGACAAACAGAGTCATGGGAGGAGAGAAATTGTGAGGACAACAAGAGATTTTCTTGCTCCCCATGTTTGCACAGGTTTCACCAAAAAAAGATGAGGTCCTTCCCTTATTCTTGTTAAGTCGGAAGGAAGAATGACAGGAGAGATTTCTTATTTTCCTGGGAATGACTAGGTTTGTTCTCTTTGACTTTATTTTCCTCCTCCTACTCAACCGCTGGCCATCTCATCTCATGAACATTCCTGTCTTGACTTCCACACGAGACACACCTCATCGTAAAAGTCTCTTCTTCGAAGAAGAGACATCAAATCAACGACAAAATTTGAATCCGTGAGAGTCATTGTAAAATGACTGGACCCCTGTTTCCATGAGTGTCTCACTTTCATCCCTTGAGGTCCTGAGACGTTCTTCTCCCAACATTTTACTCTGACACTGATTTGTGTGTCTGACTGACAAGTCATTCCAGTTTCTTCGCAATAATGTTAAGGGGGTTTGAAGGTGGAGTAGGAGGAGACTAGGAATGTTTGAGACACTTATATGATGGTCTACAGAGAAGAAGCAAAATTTCTTGTCTCTAGTTTTACGGTCCTCTTTCTTGATTTTTTCATTACTATTGCTCTGTTGATGGCAGTTGGAGTTGAAGAAGACTTGAATGCCACATGTATTCATTTTCTTCCTCCTCTTCTTCTCCTTGTATTGTCCATCTCAAGTCAAAGGCAATAAAAACAAGAAGATGAGTGGCATCAGGTTGATTTGAAGAAGATGGAGAAGTAAAGCAAGGCCACCCAAAAAGTTAGTCGGAGAACAACTTAGATCTCAGTTAGTTTTGACCTTAAGGTTTCGCTTATTCTTGTCAAGTTAAGGTGAAGCCGTTGATCTCCTGCTGAAGCAGACAAAAGGACCTCATCTCTCTCTAACAGTCCATCGCATCCAATTCCTCTTAAAGTAAACTAACTCGCATCAGGTGTTCTCTCTGACTTGGATTTGATGGACTTTACTTATGATTATTCGCGCATTTGGTTTGTTGTTATTACATTACATTTTTCTTCTTTTAATCCCTCCAACGAAGAAGAAGGAAATCCCATTGACCGCATCCATGCCTTATCATGTGATCCTTCTTCTACTTCTCCTCTGCTTTGCATGCTTTTTTATCCGTCCATTCATCCACTCCATTCTCTTGCTTTTGTGTTGCACTTCATCTCATCTGATCCTTCACATCTCATTTGTGTCACTCACACTCATACAAAATCTAAACCGACTTGAAAATGGAAAACTCGGTGTACATTTCGATTCCATTCCTTCCTCCTCCTGTTGTTTGAATCAAACCCATAGAGAGTTGGTTCGAATAAGACGACAGAAGGCTTTTCTTTTATCCCTGTCATAGAGACAGTAGTAAACTTTGCATTCATTCAGGATTAACAGTACGGACTCGAATGTGTATTCCCTTGTGGTTAAGAAGAAAGTTGAGCAACATATCGTCATGTCTCTCCCCATGTTATATACTCAGGTTTGCTCTCCTTCTCCTTTCATTTGAGTGACATTCTAGAAGGGAACAGATTCAGGTTCCTTTGTCTTGTTCTTGTTGTGAAACAAGTGAATGATGAGGATGAAATGTACTCCACGAATCACTGATCGATAACATGGAGTCCTTGAGCAAAATGCAAGGATGAGATGATGGTTCTCCTTTTCCATCATCTTCTCTCTCGGGATATGATACTCGAGAAGGATAGACATTTAGTTATATTCAAAAGCAAAACAAAAAGCATATCAAGAGAACAAGAGTGGAATATGGATGTCTGAGCGAGTGACTCACTCTTTATCTTCATAAAAAGGGGGTAGAAATAGAACAAACGGAAGTTGCCCTTAGATCTCGTAGTCATAGTTGCATATCATACTCATGTACTTTGAATACATTTCAAATTCAAAACTAGTCAGGCAAAAGGGAATGGAATCGTAGCAGGAAAAGGAAAGAAACAAAAGTCTTGCATTTACTTTTTCCATAAAAAGACCTCTCCTCTCTTCTCATCCATTTCATGTCTGGAAGGAAGGTTGTTGTATCCATGAGCCATGAATCAAGAAACCGATCCTGTGTAGTGTGAGATGGAGAGTTTTGTCAGATGCCCTGTTGGAAACTTGAAGAGAAATCTGCCACAGAATAATCAAGGATATCATCATCTAAAAAGAGGATGAACCTGGACAAAGTTTATCATCATCTCCTCATCCCTCTTTCAGTGGTAACATTTTCACGGTTCATTCTCTCTACTTCACCCAGGGATCTCGGAAGATACAGCGTGGAATCACCACCATCTCAGCTACAGACACCGCAAGTTAAAAGAGATGATGAGAAGAAGGAAGGCCAAGCGAGGATGGTGATGATGATTCACAAGATTCAGGAGAGAAAAGTTGGGAGAGGAATGGGACTTGTTTTTCAAACTAGAAAAGAGATCTTCTCTGTTTCCTCTCAATTTTAAGACCAACACATTCCTCCTCCTTCTTTCTGTTTCTTCTTACGGTCAGCATGGAATGGTCTCTGAGACCGGTCATGAAAGAGGAGGGAGAGGAGAGAAAGAAGGAGAGAAGAAGTAAAGTAAAGTAAAAAAGAAATGGTTTGAAGGAATAGCACTCCTGAACTGGGTGTGAAAGATGCAGGGCAAGAAGAAGACTATGAAAAGCAAAGTTTCTTTAGTGTTTATTTCCCGAGAATTGAGATGGATACCAGAGATGCAAACTAACTAAGATAGTCTTGTCGTTAACGAAAAGTCGATGAAAATCTCTTTTACTGTCTTAGTTGTCTAGTTGTCTTATATGGTGGTGGACAATTCCCAGTCGTTCTTTACCACTCTCTTGATACCTTCTTGGTATCCTCTTGGTACCCACTTCATGCCCGAGAAAGGGAGTTGAGATCTCACTAAACCTATGGAAAATGTCAGGAATAAAACACTGTTAAATATTATACTAAATAAAGTCCATGATGCAGTTAAAGTGCATCAGATCAAGTTTGAGGCAGCGCCTCATTGTGTTGTATGCCTTGCCTTTAGGTTCACCAGTCTCTATCCAAACCAGTTTTGAGTCGAAGCTCGATTCTCTCTCTCAAGCAAGAGAGTGCGAGAGAGAAGAGAGAGCAGTCTTGTTTGACTGCGACAAGAGTTTCGAGTCAGTTCTCTCTCAGACTTTGCTTGAGTAAGTCGCACTGCCAGT
>Ga0157374_10000593_pt1 | contig 32025 bp, 45 predicted proteins | sample M25metaG_FD_115308 | JGI IMG/M metagenome (GOLD analysis project Ga0157374, IMG submission 115308) | Miscanthus rhizosphere microbial communities from Kellogg Biological Station, Michigan, USA - M2-5 metaG | ecosystem: Host-associated > Plants > Roots > Rhizosphere > Soil | place: USA: Michigan...
ATGAACCGCACCTCCGTGGAACGCAAGTCCGACCGCGAACTCATCGTGACGCGAACGTTCAATGCCCCGGCGCACATCGTCTTCGAAGCCTGGAGCAAACCCGAATTGTTCAAGCGTTGGTGGGTTCCGAAGTCGGCGGGCCTGTCGCTGCTCTCGTGCGACATGGATGTGCGCACCGGGGGCGCGTATCGCCTCGTGTTCCGCCATCCGACCTCCGATCAACCGATGGCGTTCTTCGGAACGTACAGAGAAGTGACGCCGCGGAAGCGCCTCGTCTGGACGAACGAAGAAAGCGATCAGGGCGCCGTAACCACAGTGACGTTCGAAGAAAATGCCGGCAAGACGCTGGTCACCCTACACGAACTCTACCCCACAAAAGCGGCGCTCGACGAAGCCCTCGCCGGTTCGGCGGAAGGCCTGCCCGAACAGTTCGCGCAGCTGGATGAGTTGCTCGCAGGCAGATCGTGACCACACCGCGGCCACCGGCGTACGGAAGGGATGACGATGATACACACGATCACCGCCGCGCTGGCCAGTTCAGCGCGACGTGAGGACGATATGCTCAGACGCGACAGCGTCGCAGCAGGATTCGATCTGTGCCTTCATCTGATTCGGGGACGCCCAGTCGTCATTTCCGAGCACACGTGGGAACAACCCCGGCTGCGGTGGTGTTTCAAACTGTTAGCCTAGCGAGGAGGATTGTATTGTCCGCTTACAATCATCTCGCGCGTGAACACTTGCATGTGCAAGACGAACTCCGCAAATCGTCAACTCTGTGCTGACCAGCACAAAGAGATGCCGTGATTACTGACATCGGGGAGGTCGGTCCAGTTGGGCGCGAAGTGTCTGGTCGGAAGCAGAGCGTTGCAACTTGAGTTTTGCTATTTTCTCACGTTCAGCAGCCGCTTCCTCGTCTAAATGTGCTAATTCTAATTCATTAGCAAGGTTTATGTGATACACAGGATTGCCTGGCTCGAGGCTCACGGCACGCCGATACTCTCCGATTGCCTGGTTCAGTAAGTTCTGTTTGTGTAGCGCGAAGGCAAGGCCATGGTGGGCTGTCGCGGATTGCGGGTTGAGTTCTATTGCCGCCTGATATTCCGTTGCGGCTTCGATGTACTTTCCTCCATCAAGAAGAGCTTTGGCCAGACAAAAACGACATTCCAGGTCCTTCACATCAAGCTGCATCAGTTTACGCAGCTCGGCAATAGCTTCCATCCGACGTGTTTGTCGGTGGCTCACGAGCGCCTCTACCACGAGCGCCTCTACAAGGCGAGCTCGGGCCAGATGAAGCGTATTGTCATCGTCAAGTTCGCTCTGCTTAGCATCTGCCACGACGCGATACTGCCGAATCGCTTGCTTGAGATGACCTTGCCTCTCAAGCACGTAGCCCAGTTCAGATTGTGCCGCGCGGTAGTTGGGCTTAAGCCTGAGGGCTTCGCGATAGAAAAATGCGGCCGCGCTGTATTTGCGGTGCTCGCTTAGTGCATTGCCCAACCACTGGTTGGCAAGGACCAAAGCATACCTTCTGTCCGGCTCACGGGGACTGAGCTTTGCCACCTTGAAGTATTCGGCGCGGGCGGAACCGAGGAATCCCTGATGAGCAAGGCTGGAAGCGAGCCTGCGGTGGGCTTCGTCATAATTTGGGCGCGACTCCGTCGCTTTTCTGTACTGCTCGATGGCGCTTCGCCACTCCTGCTTTCTTGTCGCCAGTAGATTACCGAGTTGTACGTATGCGAACGGAATGGAATCTTGGTTTGCATTTTCCTCAACCAAACTCTTAAGTTGTTCAATGCCGGCATCCAGTTCTCCAGTCTCAGCGGTTTCCACAGCAAGATTCACTTGGATTAATACATCCCCCGGGGCATGTTCGAGAGCTTTCTTATATTCGTCTAATGCCGACTCGTGGTCCTTTTGGTGCGCATAGGCTGCGCCCATGTTCACGTGAACGATCGCGAGTTCGCGATGGCTGTCTTCCCCGGTCCTTGCTAAGAAATCGTGATATGTTTTCAGAGCTCCTTCATGATCACCGGTGTCTTCCAACGCTTTGCCGAGTTCCAATCGCGCGCTGTTACTGCCCTTGTTGACCAAGTCTTTGAAATCCGTGATCGCGTCTGGTCGCTCCCCGTTCAAATATCGAGCATGCGCGAGAAGCTCGGGTACATCACGGGGAGCAGATTTCATGCTTTTGACATCCCTATAACACTTGATCGCGTCAGAATAACGATGACCGGCCTCATATCCCATGCACAAATTTCGCCTTGCATTCACATCATTCGGCTTCGCCCTTTGAGCCCGCTCAAAAGCCGAGATAGCACGGTCAATTTGACCGTCTTTAAGTAGGGCGGCGCCGGCAAGGGTAGGATTCTGTGTTTCCAGGATCTTCACTGCGAGATCTCTGCTGGCCCGCTTCAAGCCTTCGGCAGTCATCGGGCTGGGAATCGATTGCCAGGAGTTTGCTGAAGTTCGTGCAATCAAGGTGAGTTCATTGCGCTTGGCGTTGAGGACAACATCCCCTGATACTAGTGTTTCGCTGCTCCACATCGCTCGAGCTGCGGCAACTACGGCTGCATAGGACATCCCCTTGACTTCGACATCGAAGTGAGTAGGTCCATCTTGAACTGCGGAGAACTGTGGAATGCTCAGTTCTCGTAAAATCGGCAAGTCCATCTCGGTTGGCCGCAAACTCTCATCATTCTTTTCGCTCTTGATATCCTGAAAGGTTGAGTTCAAGGCATCCCGCACTGCATCGGCGACGATTTCTCCAGTAAAAGGCATCTCCACTTTTGGTAGCTCGAACGGCGCCACAACCGTTACGGGGTAATGCCCTCGCCAGCAAGCAAAGCCTGCCAAGAGTGCAAGAAGGTAGTGGGGGAGGTGAGATGGCAGTGGCGGCCACAGGCCAGAGAACAATCTGACGAACCATGGCCGCTCGCTCGATATCGACCCCATATCTTGCCTGGTTATGCTGGGACCTCCCTCAACACTACGGTTTGTCTGACCAGGCTCACCGGGCAGATGTGCTTTCTTTAAGAACCGCCTCCACAACATCGATATGCCATCCATCAGCGCGCTGTGCCACACCCAAACCTTTTCATGAAACTTGTTTGACATGAGAGGAACTCCTGATTGCAGTGCATTTTCGTTCCACCTGTACCTCGGGAACAATAGACCGCTGCATAATTCGAGCTTTACTTTGTCTTAACAGCTAATGGGTTGAGTACAGGGCCTTTGTATTTGTATGTGGCGGCATTGATCCCAATTTGACGCTGTTATAGACTAAAAATGGGGCTCGTTAGTCCATGCCTCTCCAACCACGAAATTCACGCAGGTACGGATTCGGTCCGTTTGAGGTGTTCTCGGAAACGGGCGAACTTAAAAAAAACGGCCGAAGAATTCACCTACAAAACAAACCATTCCAAATCTTGGTTGCCCTCCTGGAGCAAGGGGGAGAGTTGATGACGCGTGAGGCCCTGCGGAAGAGGCTCTGGCCAACCGACACCTTTGTCGACTTTGACAACGGTCTGAACACGGCTTTGAGTAAATTGCGCGAAGCTCTTGGAGATACGGCTGAAAAACCTCGCTACATAGAGACCCTCGAACGGCGCGGCTATCGTTTCACAGCTACGGTCGAAGAATTTGGAACCAATAAAGCAAGCCTGCTGCGGGAACTAGAAGTGCATAGGAAGCACCTAGAACCTGATATCGTTCTCCTCGAAATAGTGGGAAAGGTGGTTTACGGACCAGAATGCCAGCAGATCGAATGGCTCACCGCAGAACTCTTGCAGGAGGGAGAAAGGAAGATCATTTTTGATATTTCTGGCGTCCAGCATCTCGACAGCAGTGGGATAGGCATCCTCGTTATGTGTTCCAGCAAAGTGAAAGAAGCCGGGGGTGAGCTATGCCTAGCAGGAGCGGAAGGACACGTCAAATCGATTCTTGAGGTGACTGGTGTCGGTAGAATTGTAGCTTCATACCCGAACACGACACACGCCATGAAAGAATTTGCGGACAGAGCCGCCTAACTCGTTAACGAAATGTGTCTTGTTAGCGTCGAATGGATTGCTAAGCGGCTGAACGTGGTTCAAGTTGGCCGGATAAAGTTCGAAAGTTGGCATATCGCCGGCGATCAGCCCGGAGCTTGGCAACACTTCGCCTCCCAGGAGGTGGAAATAAAAGTCGTCATCTTCAACAAGAGCGGCCGCAAGGTGAATCCGTTCGATATTCAGACGTCTGTCGGGCGCGAGTTCAAAGTAGAAAGTGAGTAGTTGTCGGAATTCAGCATCTGTTAGCGCCGAGTCGGAGGGCGGTCGCCGCCCATCGCGTTCAGTGCATCCCGCAGAGTCCGTTCGATTACCGCAAAGGTCTGCGTTACTTTCGGAACCGCCGGGTTGATGACGTCTATGCCCGATAATCCCGTCGCGAATGAGAACATTTCCACAACGGAGAATGTTTCCCGCGTCGTCCATGGTGACGACGGTTCCACGAAGGACGATTCCGACGCGCAGGGTCAAACGTCGACTGCGCTAACATGGAAGCGAGCGGAAATGTGGCGACCAGCGCGAGCAGCGCCCCTGGTAACAGGTATTGTCCCTTTAACGTACCCAGATTAATGGTGGCTTTCTGAGATCAGCAAGCCGAGCTCCAAACTTCTACAAGCCAACTTGACCTGGCTCCATTAGATCGCATTGATTGGTGTCATCCGACTGTCCTTCCAAGCTGGAATGGCAACCATCACATCAAGAAGAAGGACGAAGAGTGGGATCACCGGAGTCTTAATACCGAGTGGTAGTACCTCGGGCGGAACTCCGGGCTGGAGGTGAACATACGCCGCTACAAGCATCTCGAGAAAGAGGCCTGAGCAAGCAATCAATAAGATGCGGCCCTCCCATTTCGCTTGCCATGGCCGGAAGCGCGGAAGTAGGAAAAGAATTCCCGTCATGATCTCGGCAATCTTGCCCATCAGAATCGCCGAGTGTGGCAAGTGGCTTTCTTGAATCTGCACATGAAACCATCCGTCGATGGTGGGATTGACAAACTTCAGAAATCCAAACGTAAACATTAGCAATCCGAGAAATAGCGAAAGTCTCGTCTTTACCGAACGAAACAACTCGCTTCTCTCTTGGCTCATAGCTCCTCCCTGTCTCATAGTTTGTTCTCTTTTTTCAGTTAACAGCGGGACGATGATGTTGAACGATCGCCGTTGAATGCAAGATGCTCCGCGCGCCCGCCGGCCTCCACAACGAGTCGCCGCAACGCAGGGAGGGGCTCTTCCAGAAACGGATAATCGATATATCCGCGGTCGTCGCCGCCATAGAACGAGCCGCGATCCGGTATGTTCAGCGGTGCACTTCGAGCAAAACGGAGTGGTAGGTCCGGATTCGCGAGGAACAACTTCCCGAAGGAGACGAAGTCCGCTCGTCCCTCCGCGATTACCTTCATCGCGCGGCCGTAGTCGTAATTTCCGTTCACGATATAAGTACCGTTCCACAGATTACGCAGACCACCAATATCGAATCGAGGCCCAGATTCTGGTGTGCCATCCTCTTCGACGACGTGCAGGTAGGCCAGGTTAAAGCCAGCGAGTTCGGTCACTAGCGTGCCGAACGTCTTGCCAGGGTTGGAGTCAAACATGGTGTTGAAAGCGTTCAGCGGGGAGATCCGAATGCCGACCCGATCCGCCCCCCAGACGTCGGCGACGGCCTCCGTTACCTGAATGAGCAGCCGGATTCGGTTCACCACCGATCCACCGTACGCATCTGTTCGCTGGTTGGAACCGTCCCGCAAGAATTGATCGAGGAGGTAACCGTTGGCGCCGTGAATCTCCACGCCATCGAACCCAGCCAGAAGAGCGTTGTGGGCCGCGACCCGAAACTGCTGGATGATGTTCGGAATCTCCTCCAGCGCAAGCCCCCGCGGTCGGACGAATGGGGTTGGCCCCTGATCTGTTGGCGTCTGCCCGTTGGGAGCAATCGGAGAGGGTGCAACGGGGAGGGCTTCCCCAGGCTGCAGGGAGGGGTGCGACACGCGGCCAGCGTGAAACAGTTGCAGAAAGAAGCGGCACCCAAAGCGGTGCACCGCATCCACGACAGGTCTCCAGCCCGCAACCTGATCAGCCGTGTGAATACCAGGCATTAGTGGATACCCCACGGCCTGCTCCGAAACCGCCGTCGTTTCTGTGACAATCATGGCGGCACTGGCCCGTTGCGCATAGTAGATGACCGCAGATGGGGACGGAAGGCCGTCGCGTCGGGCCCGATTCCGTGTCATGGGCGCCATGATCAGTCGGTGCGGCAGGGTGTAAGGTCCGAGCCGACCTGGCGTGAAAAGTCCTGCTGTGCTGAACGTGAGGTTGTGGGAAGTCTGGTCCAAGTCTCTACTCTCCGTGTTCTGTACCGATTAGTACATAATCTGTCGCGGCGATCTGCTCTTGGCTCCAGCGGCTGGAGCTGCCATCCGGATTACTTGAGAAGGGATAACGCAATTTGCATTACTTGCCTTAGCGCATTCCGATCATGTTCGGCGCATCCGAGCGTTTGCAGTCTGGCCGGATCGAGTAGCACCGTATCGCCACGCTCCTCATCTCAGTCGGGTCCAATCAGACCTGCCCCATCCCGCCGTCCACATTCAGGTCTACTCCCGTGATGTAAGAAGATTCAGGACCCGAGAGGAACAACACGGCATCGGCGACTTCCTCGGGCTTCCCTGCGCGCTTCATCGGGACCTGCGAGACGAGGCCGCGCAGGGTTTCATCGATCGCGCCCTGCGACATGCCAGTGCGCTCCAAAATGGCGGTTGGCACGGGACCTGGACTGACTACGTTAATACGGATGCTCCTGTTCGCCAGCTCCGCCGTCAGCGTACGCGCAAAAGAGCGCACTGCAGCTTTGCTGGCAGAATAGACGCTGGCTCCCGGCATACCGAGTTCGTCCACCACCGAGGCATTGAGGACGATTGCGGATCCGTCATTCAAATGAGGAAGGGCCTTTTGCACCGTGAAGAAGAGCCCCCGAACGTTGATACCGAAGATTTCGTCAAAATGGCCTTCAGTTGCGTCCGCAACGGGGACAAATTTTCCGACTCCTGCATTGGCAAACAAAATGTCAATCTTGCCCCATTGCTCCGCAACGGTTGTGAAGAGTCGCTGGATATCGTCTAGTTTGGAAACGTCGGCGCGCACGCCGAGCACATCGCCTCCAATGACTTTCTCCGCTTCATCGAGCGTCCTCTGATTCCGTCCTGAAATGGCGACCTTCGCACCCTCCGCGCGGAACAATTTGGCCGTTGCCAGCCCGATTCCACTGTTTCCGCCAGTCACAACTGCGACTTTTCCTGCAAGCCTTTTCATAAAACACTCCTTCGAGATCTCCCAGAACGGCAATCCACGAACGTCCCGAGGTTATTTTGACAGTTTGATGACTGTCAAACTAATAAGTTTCATACTTTCGGAATGCGATTGTGGAAAAAACATCTCATCGAGTTAAAATCAGTGAACATTCCATGGAAATCGAGCAGCTTGCAAAGATCTCAAGGGCTTTGGCCGATCCGACCCGGCTCCGCATCTATGAAGCCATAGCGGCGAGTGATGAGACCTACTGCGGGGAACTGGTGGAACGGGAAGGGCTGACCCCGGGCACTGTGTCCCATCACCTCAAGATTTTGGCGGAGGCTGAGCTGATCAACTCGCGCCGCGAAGGACAGTTTATTTACAACCGAGCAATCCCGGCGACCATGAAGCGCTACTCAGAAACGCTCACGAAGTTCAGCCGGCGACGCTGAACAAGAAGCCAATCCTTGCGGTGGGACGGCAGCACAGGTTGCGCACAGAGCGATTCACGTTTGGAGTGGTCCATTGATGCAGCACGCAATTGTTGGTCATTGCGGCTGGCTCATGCCGGGAATAAGTTACCGGTAGACTCTGGCACCGGCTTGCCGACAAAGTACAACAACGAGCAGTTTCTTCAGCCATTGGTGGTGAATGGAAAGCTTTGGGGTGGCCAGAAGGAATAGTTGGATTGTATTTAGACAGGAATTTGGAAGTGCCTCCCGGCGTGAGCCTGAAGGCTGTCACCTTTGTCGGTTACACGACCCTGCTCCTCCGGCTAGAGTGTGGGCTGGGCCGCAATCCATCGCGGCCCACCATGGCGAATTAATTAGCAATTATGCCGTTCACCCCGGCAGATGCACGAAAACTGCCGCGTTCTCCCAGTGCCGTCAACAATCCATCCTCACCGATAGCGAAAATACTCACGACACCAGTTCCCGAATCCAGGCTGTAGAGAAACCTGCCATCTGAGGTGACCGCGAGGTCGAGATTTGTGCTACCTGTGGGCAGAGTAGCGAGAACAGTCCCCGCCAAAGGAGCCAGTGAACCATCGGGCGAAATTGTGAATCCTGATATGGTGGAGGTTCCCGCGTTTGATGTATAGACGACCTTGCCATTTGGAGTCACCGCCAGCCAGCAGGTTGCGGCTCCGAGAGTTGGAACGCTCGCGCTCACGGCGGAGAGGGAGAGGTTGGGGAGAAGGGCATAAGACGAAATAGCGGATGCGCTGTTCCCGCCGGCAGGGCCGGTCTCAGCGACCAGTGCCGCACCATTCGGCGCGAAGAACACAGCGAACGTGCCTGGTCCGACCGCCGGATTCACCACAATCGGACCAAGGGTCCCGTCTGCATGAACCTGGTATGCGTCGATTCTGTTCGTAGCCTTTTCTGTGATTAGGAGCGTATGGCCATCGGGACTAAATGAAAGAGAACCTGGCGCCGAGTTCGCTGTTGTAAGAAATGCGAGTGAGTTGCGGATTTGTTTGAGCTTACCGTTGCGATCTAGATAAAAACCCACAACGTTGCTGGTTCCGCCCGCGTTTACCACGTACACGAGATTTCCGTGTTGAGCCACGGCGACAGGCTCACTGCCATCACAAGGGGTCACGTCCACGAGTTCGAGCAAAGCCTGGTGAACCCGGAATACCGAGATTTCTCCACTACCAGCGTTAACCGCCAGCAAGAAGGTATGATCTTCCGTGATCGTTAGTGATCCCTGGGATGCGAGTGGATCGATTGTGCCACCACTTCCCCGCCCACCCGTTGAAAAACGCCTGCTGCGCCCCAATGAGCCATCTGTGTTTCGTTCGTAAGCGATGATTTCGTTCTTATCCGCAGCGTTCGTCATTACGAAAACCGCTCCGGCTCCGGCTTGAGCGTTGCTTCGAGTTGGCAATCCCAATGAAATTGCCAAGATTGACATCAACACAATGCGATTGATATTGACCACCGTCGTCTCCTGATTGCATAAATTGGGATCTGTTGGATCCGTGTTGCGCAGAGGAGATGTTGGCGCCCAATGGAAGTTACGAACTGATGTCAATAGCTTGTCAAAAATATTGAATGGGCCAGATTCTGTCACCAATCGTTCACTCGTGAATCAAATCCTTAACCGTGAAGCTGGAGACTCCGATTGCGATCGCGGACCTGTTTGAGGCGCATCTTTGCGTGAGCGATCTCGATCGGTCGATCCGGTTCTATGGCGAGCAACTCGGTTTACCGCTGGCGCATGTTGTGCCGGCACGCAACGTTGCTTTTTTTTGGATCGGCGCACCGGGGAAATCGATGTTAGGCCTTTGGGCAGAAATAGCTGTCGCGGGTAGCCGAGCTGCTCATCTGGCTTTTCAAGTGGAGCTGGCCGATCTTCATGCGGCGCCTTCACGTTTAGGGAACGCAGGCATCAAGCCGCTGGACTTTGCCGGTGCACTGACCGAGGAACCGGTAGTGTTGGCCTGGATGCCGGCGGCCTCCGTTTACTTCCGCGATCCCGATAATAATCTGCTCGAGTTCATCACGATGCTGCCCGGTCCTGCGCGCCCAGATTTGGAAGTCCTGCCCTGGAGCGACTGGGTTCGGCGCACTTCAGTGCCATAGTTTGAGGTTGCATAGAATGTTTAAGACAAATTGTCCCGATAAATTGCTACACGAAGGCTGGGCGCTGCTGCCGCTACGTATAATTCTGGGGTTTGGCTTTGCTGCCCACGGGTATGCAAAGCTCAATCGTGGACCGGAAATCTTCGCTACTATTCTCCATTCCATCGGCGTCCCGCATCCGGTGGCTATGGCGTGGATGACCTCTCTTGTGGAATTCCTCGGGGGAATTTGCTTAATCGGGGGAGCCTTTGTTCTGCCTTTGAGTCTGCCACTAATCGCCATTATGTTGACCGCGATGGTCACCGTCCATTGGCCCTACGGGTTCTCTTCGGTCCGACTTCAAGCGATTACTAACGAGGGGGCAAAGTTTGGACCGATCGGGTACGAGATGAATCTCCTCTATATCGCGGGACTTATCACACTCGCACTCGGCGGATCGGGTGCGCTGTCTGTTGACCGATACATAAGTCGAAAAACGAGAGAAAGACAGGAGCTCATTTCTGTGGAATCGTCTTCGGACTGAAGGGCTGGTCCCGTGAGCAAGTTATGATCACCGCACATATAATCGGCGTCGCATCGCGACCCGAGCTTCGGGGTCGAGACCTCGACGTTCCTCCTCCTGGAGTATTGAAAGCATTATTGGGCTGAGTTCCTCGCATGCAACCAGTTCGAATCCGAGCCGTAAGTAGAATGGCATGTTCCACGGCACTGTTCGAAAGGTCGTCAGCGTCAAAGCATGATGTCCAGCTTTCGTCGCCCAACCGCAAACTGCCATAGTCAGCCTCGTACCCAGACCGCGACAGCCGTGTTCGGGATGAACGTCGATCTCCTGAAGGTGAGCGGCGTTTGGTTCGAGCAGTCTTACGTGCGCGAACCCGACCGGACGATCCCCGCTGAGCGCTACCCATAACAATCCACGCTCTTGGGCATACCGCATCTCCTGTTCGCTCGTTGCTTCCTTCAGCACCCTCTCAGGTGCATAGCCGGCAAGAAGTTGGGCAGCTGCGAGTTCTATTGCGGAGAGCAGGGGTATATCCTGCTCTCTCGCTAGAGCGATTTTGTACATAAGTCTGCGATCTTGTGTCTCGAACTTCCGATTGGGCTCTATACGCAGCGGCGAAATCGTAGATGGCAAGTGCTACCTCTGAGCACATTCTGCGAGGCGACCAGCACCTTCTGAGCATTAACCCTCGTCAACTAGAACATTCTGACTGAGTCGTCCTTCGCTTCCGCCGACAGCCGTGTTACGAGACTATAGCCGTCTTATCGCCGTAATGGACGCCACGTCATAGCCCATGCGCCGATGATAGAACTCACGGGCATGATTGTTTGCGGCATGATATTCCAACAATGCGAACTCCGCCCCCTGTCCACGCCCCCAATCTTCGGCCGCTCGTAGTAGTCGGCCACCGATCCCGTGTCTCTGGGCTCCCTTGCTTACGGCGATTTCCAGGATCTGGCAGTAGACCAGCTCCCGGTGCATTGGATCGGGCGACCGTTCGAGGCGGGCATCTATGAATCCAAGGATCTCCCCCTTTTGTTCAGCTACAAGGGTGATGCATTCCGCACTTGCTTGGGGCGGATGGTGTCGACCTTCTCGGTAGCGCGCCGATATTGTCCCAAGGGCAGGGGCCGAATACCTTTCAGGATCAAGGCGAGCGTGATACTCGGCACTCTCCAGGAAGATGCGCGCGATAGCGACAGCATCCCCTGAAACCGACGAGCGGACAGATATGAGTGATTGATCCATTTCAACGAACTCTCGTAGCACCGACTATCGTGGATGCACCAACTCGAAAAAAGTGACAACCAAACTGCTTTGTTTGTAAGACTTCGCACATTCTTTGTCACTTTCGGGGATTTTGTGACTCAACTGGGGCATGAGGTGCTGCGGTCAGGGGTCCGCGTGCGTTTGGTGGAAGCCGGAAATCACTGTCAGGGCTGCATCTTTCGGGATGGTAGCCATCTGCTCTCGACAGCTTTGCGTGATCGCATCGACGAGATCTCCAGAAACATTCCTGGATTCTTTATTGGCCGTTACGATATCCGGTACGCAAGTGACAAAGCATCTCGAGAGCGGCAGGTTTAAGATCATTGAACTCAATGGTGCTGCATCGGAAGCGACGAATATCAAAACTCGCTTGAGTCCCAATCTATTCCATGGGAACGGCGCCAATGGTGCTCATCTAGCCTTTCCGATGCCGAGGCCGAACAGCGTCGAGGAACCACTCTTCCTCTGGCCTTGCGAGAGAGTGACACCGGCTCGGGGCCATGACTCCGGAAACTTCACCGCTCACACCTGCCAGGCGATCGGGCATTCAGCACTTGTGTGCACCGCGGCGATGTCGAAACTGTGCGCTATACCGAGTTGACCCGCACTGACCGGCGTGTCGAGTGCGAGTATCTTGTCGGCAGTCCGTGCCAAGTGGGCGCCTCGCCCCATTGTGTGTCCATCACGCGATCACCGCTGTCACGAGTTAAGAAACGGTTCCGTTAGCAACTCGCTTCCGACTTCTTACCCCCGCTCTAAATGGCAATTCAGTCGACACGCGCCCAGTACTGGCACAGCCTAGCGTTGCGCCGGTCCAGAAGTGGCGACACGCCTTGGTTGCGTGTAACCTTTCCTCGACTCCCGAATCACACTCAAGTTGACGTTCGTTCCTCCGGAGATCTCCATGTATCGCCGTGTCAATCAGCGAAAATTCAAGAGCATGAACCGTCGTGAGTTGCTCAAGCTCACTCCTGTCGTCGCTTTGGGCGCATTTGCGATTCCGGCTATCCAACGGCCGTTGCTGCGAGTTGGACTGGGTTTCAGCGACTGGGCCTCCAAAGTACTATTTCGCTCGGGCCATCTTGCGACCACATTCTCTGATTCGGAGCTCACGCCAATCGAGAAGTTTCCAATCAATGACTACGACGTCGATGACCCCGGAGTTGACTTTGACCGCTGGAGTCTCACAGTGACCGGCGCCGTCCAAAAGCCGGGCGATTACAAACTTGATCAAATTCAGACGCTCCCGAAATTCCGGCAGAACACGCGTCACGTTTGCGTCGAAGGCTGGGACGTGATCGGCCGCTTTGGAGGTGCGCGACTCTCCGATTTCTTGACGTATATTGGGGCTGATCTCACGGCTCGTTATGTTTACATCGAATGTGCTGACGATTACTACGAATCGCTCGACATGGCTACAGCGCTGCACCCTCAGACCTTGCTCTGCTACGAAATGTACGACCAGCCGCTCACGCGTGAACACGGTGCGCCGCTACGGCTCAACGTTCCAACCAAGGTCGGCTACAAGCAGGCGAAATATCTGACAGACCTGAAGGTTACCAATGTGCTTCAGCGCGTCGGCTATTGGGAGGATCAGGGTTATTCGGAGTTTTACGGACTCTAGTGACGAGAGGAATCCACATGGCAAAACCAGCTGTCGTAATTGAGAATACGAAGAACGATGAAGTGAGCGAGGCCATCTACGAGCATCCGTTCATCGTGCGTCTTTGCCATTGGGTGAACGCGGTGGCCTTGTTTGTGATGGTCGGAAGCGGGCTACAGATTTTTCGTGCATTTCCAAGTTTCGGCTCAAAAATACCAGAAAAGGTCCTGATCAACTGGCCGAAATCTCTCGCCATAGGTGGGTGGCTCGGAGGTGCGCTGCAGTGGCACCTGACATTCATGTGGATCTATATCGGCAGTGGCCTCGTGTATCTGGTGTACCAGATCTTCAGCGGCAACTATAAACAGATATTGTTTGCGCGCAGTGACATTGCCGGAGTTTGGCCTATGGTTCGACACTATTTTTTTTTCGGACGGAACCCCCCCCCGCGAGAAGCCTACAACGCATTGCAGAAACATGCGTACACGTCAGTCTTCATTCTGGGCGTGCTATCGGTTGCCACGGGCTTCGCCATCTGGAAGCCCATCCAATTTTCATGGCTGGCGTGGATGATGGGTGGTTTTCATTACGCCCGCTTGTGGCACTTCATCATCATGTGGGCGATGCTGGCATTCGTCTTTGGACACCTTGTCATGGTTGTCCTGCATGGCTGGAACAACTTTGTTTCCATGCTGACCGGGTGGAAAAAGGACCCTGAATACGTTGCGAAGTAGCAGTTGTAAACGAGTGACTCTGAGTCTTGCAGTGAGGGCGAATGGCCGCAGGCACGGGACCGCTGGAACACCCAGCCCAACAGGATTACGAACAACGGCTGATCCAGCGCATCAGGGATGGCGAGCACGAAGCATTTTATGAGCTGATACGGCCCTATGAGCGACGTGTGTATGCCGCGGCACTGGCTCTTCTTCGCAACGACGCCGATGCTGAAGATTGCGCTCAGGAGGCCGTGCTCAAGGCGTTTAAGAACATTCGCCAGTTTCGCAGCGAAGCGAGGTTCAGCACTTGGCTCATACAGATCGCCATCAATGAGGCACGTATGCGAAGAAGAAAGCAGCGCACCGATCTCATGGAGCCGATCGAACAGGACGAACGTAATGAGAGTTCCTACGCTCCACGGGAGTTCGCTGATTGGCGCGAGATTCCATCAGAAGCGCTTGAACGAAAGGAAGTTCGGGAGAGATTAGCTGCGGCGCTCGGCTCCATTGGCGAAATCTACCGTGAGGTTTTTATTTTGCGCGATATGGAGCAGTTGAGTATTGACGAAACAGCCAAGGCGCTGGGAATTTCGACAGCGTCCGTTAAGACCAGATTGCTGCGCGCACGGCTCATGTTGCGCGATTTATTGGCACCCGGTCTCGGCGGCTCCTGGAGTCGAAATCTTTCATTCGCTAAGGGGGCAAAGCCATGGTAGTCAATTGCGAACAAGTATGGAGCGAGATTTCGAACTATCTGGATGGTGAAGTTGATTCTGAATTGCGTGCCGCTATCGAAGAGCATGTTCGTGGATGCCAACACTGCACGGCCGTGCTGGAAGGTACTCGCAACGTGATTCAACTGTATGGCGATGAGCGCATGATGGAGGTACCCCTCGGTTTCAGCCGGCGTCTGCATCAGCGATTGGAGAGTGACCTAACACCGAGTAGGAGAAGCTTCCTTGGCTGGGCAGTTGCCGCAGCCGCATCGTTGTTGGTCGCTGGTGGAATTGAAGTGGCACGATCATCAGTTTTTAGCCGCCCAAGCCTGCGCTCCGAACACGCTCGACCTTCCAACCGCGTGCTTCCAGACATGATGGTGATTGTTGCGGATGATGGCAAGACCTTTCACGTCGCCGGCTGCCCATTCATTCACGACAAAACGCGATTGAGAACCATCCGTGCTCAGGAAGCAGAGAAAGAAGGTTATGCCCCGTGTGTTCGCTGCATGAAGAAGTACATCGACGCTACAGCGAGTTCGCGGCCCAGCCACGACGAACTCCGTGGTGAAAATACGCATCTCGGATGATTCGGTAGCTGAAGGGCACGTCTCTACTGGAGGTTTTGGGTAGCTGGAGGCCCCTTTCGCAGCTACCCTAACTAACGAGAACGAGACTCCTAGTTCTGCTTCGGACTGTCGTTTTTCATTGTGTCGTCGTGCTTCATGTTGTCATCATTCTTCATTTTGTCGTCTTTCTTCATGCCGTCTTTCTTGGTTTTGGGTTTCTTTTTGCTCGCCTTTCTGTCGTTCATTTGGTCGTTTTTCATTTCATCGTGTTTCATGTTGTCGTCATGCTTCATCTGGTCCTGCTGCGATTGGTCCTGCTTCATACTGTCTCCAGACTGGGCCGTCGCTGCGAACGGCACGGCAAGGAAGCACGTCAACATCAGTTTGCATAGCGTTTTCTTCACGATTCGTCTCCTCTTTTGGATTGGGAATTCTCCGGACACTCTTGCCCGTAGGACAGTAGGGATGCGCAACACTGGTGAAAGTTACAGTGCCGGGTGCGTGAAGCCAGGTTTCAGTGATTACCCTGAAACTTTTTAGGGAGCCTAGGCTCTAATTAAACGGTCAATTTTGGTTGGCTCCAATTGGAGGTACTATGAGGCAGTTTCTTTTGCGTGTTTTTGTTGTTGGTGGGGCATTTTTATCTTTCAGCTCCGTGCTCTGCAACGCGGCAGATCGAAATGTGTTCTCCGTACCTGCCCCGTCCGTTGATGTCGCTCTCGCCAGTGGCAAGAGCGATCAAACCGCCGTTTTCGCTGGAGGTTGTTTTTGGGGAATTCAAGCTGTGTTCCAGCATGTAAAGGGCGTGATTAGTGCAACGTCAGGGTATTCGGGGGGAGCTTCTGCAACCGCTGAATATGAGCTGGTGAGCACGGGGAAGACCGGGCACGCAGAGTCGGTAAAGATCACCTACGACCCGTCCCAAATCACATACGGAAGACTATTGCAGATATTCTTTTCAGTCGCACACGATCCCACACAGCTCAATCGGCAAGGTCCTGATGAGGGTACTCAGTATCGATCGGCAATTTTCTACACCGGCGACGAACAAAAGCGAATTGCGGAAGCCTACATCGCCCAGCTCCGCCAAGCCAAGGTCTTCTTACGGCAGATCGTCACTCAAGTCGTTCCGCTGAAAGCGTTTTATCAGGCAGAGGCTTATCACCAGGATTATGCAACTCGCCATCCTGACAACCTGTATATCGTCTATAACGATGCCCCGAAAGTCGCCCATCTCAAGCAGCAGTTCCCGGAACTGTACAAGAATTAAATCGCCGCTGAAGGAACGACCGAGGCTAAGACTCGATCGTTCCTCTGGCCGTTTCTTACGCCGCGGTTGCCTGCCCGCTTATGGTTCGCTGAAGGAACGCCTTGATCGTGTCCGCAATTTCAGTAGCGTGTGTTTCCAACGCGAAGTGGCCTGTTTCATAGAAGTGGACCTCGGCATTTGGATTGTCACGCTTGAACGCCTCCGCGCCGGGTGGAAGAAAGAACGGATCATTCTTTCCCCACACAGCAAGGAGCGGCGGCTTGCTCGTGCGAAAGTAATCCTGGAATTTGGGATACAGCGCCACGTTGCTTGCGTAGTCCAGGAAAAGGTCGAGTTGAATCTCGTCGTTGCCGGGCCGGGCCAGCAGCGCGGCATCGAGCGTGTAGCTTTCCGGCGCAATCTGTGACGCATCCGCCACGCCGTGCGTATATTGCCATTTGGTGGCTTCGGGCTTCAAGAACTCGCGCAGCGCGTTGCGGTTTTCCTCCGTGGGTTCTTTCCAGTACCTCTGGATCGGGTTCCACCCTTCGCTCAAGCCCTCTTCGTAGGCATTTCCGTTCTGCGAAATGATGGCGGTGATGCGCTCCGGATACGCCAAAGCCAGGCGCAAGCCCACAGGCGCGCCGTAGTCGAAGACGTAAACAGCGAAGCGTTCCAGCCCGATCGCCTCAGTGAACTTCCCGATCACTTTGGCCAGGTTCTCAAAGCTGTAGCGGATGGTTTTGCGGTCAGGAGTGATGGAAAAGCCGAAACCCGGCAGATCGGGCGCGACTACGTGGTAATGTTCAGCCAGGGCTGGGATGAGGTTGCGAAACATATGCGAAGAAGTGGGAAAGCCATGCAACAGAAGAATGGTGGGAGCCGATCTGGCGCCGGCTTGGCGGTAAAAGATCTTCTTGCCGTCAAACTCGGCAAAGTGATAGCTAGTCATGGTGGGTCTCCTTATTTAGGCTCTTACAGCATTTTGCTTGCCTACCGCATCAGATTAACTAACCGATAAAAAGATTCAGTATCGGTGTTGGACATTACAAAGGATGGCGATGAAACCGGTCGAGCGCATAGGAGGTCCTGATTGGACAGGCGGCTTCCTCTTTGTTGGCAATGAGTTAATTCTGGATTTCGTGAATACCCGTCCCGTACAGGATGGCGAGGCGACCGAGTTGTTGCCGGACTTTGCATCACTCGTTCGGTGGTTTCGAGCTGCCGGGATATTGAATGAGCATCAGGCAGATGAGCTAGCGAAAAAATGGGCGGAGTCTACTGCTGGCAAGCGGGCTGTGGAGCAGATGCGGCAGTGGCGTGAGCGGCTCAGGAAGCAGCTGATCGCATGGGAAGAAGGAGGTTCCGTTCATCCGGCGATGGTGGAAGAAGTGAACCAGTTGATGGCGGAGCATCCCATGCGCTTCCGATTAAGTTCGAAAAAAAAGCCCACCACCGAACTCTGGTTTGAACCGCATCAGCCCGAAGACCTGTTTGCACCACTGGCCCACAGCGTGGCCACGCTCGTCGCCGAGGTAGACCGAAATCGCGTGCGAAAGTGCGGGCAATGCGTGCTGCACTTCCACGACACGAGCAAGAAAGGGACGCGGCGCTGGTGTAGCATGCAGCTGTGCGGAAACCGCCTGAAGGTAGCAGCTTACGCGCGACGGAAACGATTGGGCGAATAAATCCGTCATCCAGTTACTAATTAGGCAGTTGCCGTTTTAGCCACTCCCCACCTTGCGTACGAACAGCCTCGCTTGCTCCGTTCACCTTTGTATAAGCGGTAATGAATGGACCGAGAAGCCACGGCCAAGCGGTTCCCTGATGAGCGCCGTCCCGCTCGGCAGGTAGGCCGGTGTAATGGCCGCGGTACTGTGAATCCTGCGGAGAGAGGCTCATATTCTGGCGGTGTCTGCCGACACCGTTTAGGCAAATGAGAAGCTTTGTTTAAACGGACACGTTATCAACACGGAAGTGTCGAAAGAGAACAGCGGAAGAAGGGTACCGCGGTTTGGGTCTACCGATCGTGGGAAGAAGACATCAACGTTCCTTGGAAATACTTGAAAGATAGGCACAAGCACTCCGCCTACGGAGTTCCCACCGAAATACCCAAACTGCACTGGCAAGTACGCTTGCGCCACATCCGGTCATCAACAACGACATACGCGTTTAAGCGCGCCGGCAAAAACGTTCTGCTATGACGGTGTATCTTTCGGAGGGGACCAAAACGGATCAAAGTCAAACGGTCGAGGATATCTGTCCCATAAACCCGGTGTCCGTTGACTCGATGTGCGGGCGGCAAAACGCCGATACTTTCGTAGAACCGGATTGTCGTCGGCTTGATACCAGCATGCTGCGCCACTTCCGAGATCCTCATGAGAAACAGTCTAGGTATCGCTTGACGTCCAGTCCACTGGAACCTCTAGCGTAAGGATCGTCGACCCCGACGCAGGTTTGAGTTCCCAGGTGGAAATCCAAGAAGGAGTGCTATGAACAAAAGTAAGTTATCGATCCTGGTGTCGCTTCTAAGTTTGACTTTATCTCTGCGAGCCAAGACACGCTTCAACAGCATCAAGAAGCGAAGCACCACGAGGAGGAAAAAATGCCCGCACACGACCCGCATGCGATTAGACATGGTCCGGCAGGATTTAAAACCGAATTTGAGAATGAATTCGTCCAAGTCGTGCGAATTAGAATCGGGCCTCACGAAAAACTCCCCATGCATGATCTGACGCCACGCGCTGTAATTCTATTGACTGACCAGAACCTAAAAATAACTTTCCCAAATGGCGACACGAGAGAAGAACACCACAAGGCCGGGGAGACCATGTGGTTGTCAGCGCAAAGGCACTCCGGAGAAAACATGAGCGATCAGCCCATCGAATTCATCGCGATTATCCCGCCCTCAGGAAAGGCTGACGTCCATTGACACGTTTCTTATAGCCAGCGACGCACGGAAGCTTTATGGGCCAAGTAGTCCGAAATGAAGCGGCCCAGTGTTGTTCGCTGGCGGCGTATGAGTCGCGCTTGTTCTGATTTCGTAACAAAACGCAAATTGTAGTTCTGCTTCTGAATTGCGTGGCAAACTCACGCCACTGACCTTACGCAAAACACCGGGAATCTTGCGACCCCTCAAACATTCCAAAGAGCTTCCCGGCGTAGATTTCCGCCTAGGAGGATTCATGTTCAAAAATTCGTTTACCACAATGTCCGGAATAATGGTGGGGCTTGGTACGCTCCCCCTCCTCGCTACGTCCTCACGCCTCGCACTCCCTCTTTGGTGGAACCATTTCCAATTTCCACTGTTCTTGGTTGGGGCCGTGGGTAGCATTCTCTTAGGCGTATCGACTAAAGGAGTAGACCAGCACAGCACCCAAACTCAAGTGCAACAGGCAACCGCAGAAGACAAAGGTAAGTATGCAAAAAAACAACCATGACAATAGAGCAGCAATAAATTTCTGATTCTGCCGCGTTGAAACTTCAATTGTCGACAAATCGCATCACGTACGAGTCGAGGCCAAGCGGAAAGCGCTCGATGCGCTAGCTGGAGGTGTCAAAAGCGTCGGTTACGACACAACTTCAGACAAGACTCCCATTCCTTCTCTGGAAGTGCTTGAAAAGAATGGCGGGGACGACGGGACTCGAACCCGCGGCCTCTGCCGTGACAGAACATCAAATATATGTATTTCCAATGACTTGGAGGACGACGACGGCGCTAAAAGCCATTGAAATACCAGAGCCGAATCGGTGCTGTGTATCGCGATACACAGTTCCATAAATCCGTTACGCCAAGAGGCGAAACAGCCATTGTTTATCCGGCCAATCCGTCGCTGTTACGTACCTCTTAGACAAACGTCTTAGACATACAATGTCATTGTATTGCTTCGTTTACGCCGGACACGCAGGCAGTCGAGGTGCAAAATCCGGTGCAGTTTGGATACCTCGCCTTGGCTACCCAGATTTGGCCGGTTAACGGCCGAATAGTCGTTCAGTGCCATAACTTCCGAATCGCCCGTGATCCGACCGCGATCGGCGGCGGGCGCGAAGAGCACCTCCTGATTGGCCCGATGGCGGCGATTTTTCACCAACTACGATCTAGCTCCCAGCCTTTGTGACCTCCTGTGTTGGCTGGACATGGGGCCGGCCTGCTGTTTCAGCGCTCGTGGGGTGAAGCATGCTCGCATCCTCTATGTCATACGTGCGGTCGTGGTACGCTGAGACTCTCACCAGAGGGCAGGCAGGCCAATGGAAAGGAAGCAGGTAGCGACCGCTTTCTTCTTATTATTTCTGGCGGCGATCGCGCTCTACTTCTGTTTCTTGATCATCAGGCCCTTTCTCAGCCCCATTTTCCTGGCCGTCATGCTCGCGATCGTTTTCTACCCCATTCACACACGCATCCAGGCACGCATTCGAAAGCCTAATGCTGCGGCACTGCTTTCTACCGTTCTGGTCATCCTTGTATTCGTCGCTCCGGCCATCGGATTAGGGATCGTCATCAGCCGCGAAACGCGCACGCTGTACCAACTGCTGAACGAGCGGAGCACGGAGCAGGGCGGCTGGAATCCATACGTGATGCATGCGATGGATCGCGTGGTCCAATGGGCAGGACAGTACGTAGATCTATCGAATCTAGATTTGCGAGGCACGGCGTTGCGCTGGTTGCAGCAGGTCAGCCGATACTTGTTTTCTTGGGGAGCACAATTTGTCGGAAACTTCGTTTCGTTCATCGCTACCGCCGTGGTTGCATTTTTCACGTTGTTCTTCCTTTTCCGTGAAGGTGGAACAACGAAGGAACGCGTAGCCGAGATGCTTCCTCTAACGCGCAGCCAGGTGGAGCGGCTGTTCACGGGAGTCAGCAACTCAATTGTTGCCAACGTGTACGGCGTGCTGGCAGTCGGCGCAGCACAAGGCGCCCTTACCGCCCTCGGTTTCTGGGTGCTAGGGTTGCATTCGCCTGTGTTGTGGGGATTGGTGACGGCGCTGTTCTCACTTGTGCCGATAGTTGGCTCGTCGGCTGTTTGGGTGCCTGCTGCGATCATTTTGGCCGTCAGTGGACATTGGATAAGAGCTCTGATTTTGCTGGGTTGGGGCGCGGGGGTGGTGGCGCAGTCTGACAATGTGATTCGGCCCTATGTAATCAGCCAACGAGCAAACTTGAGCACGCTAGTTGTATTCTTTGCTCTGCTCGGTGGCGTAAAGGCATTTGGCGTTCTGGGACTGTTCATCGGCCCGGTGGCACTCTCATTCACGCTAGTGGTACTGCAGATGTTGCGGGAAACAATTCTCGGTCACTCCGCCAGTTGAGGGCACGAGGCGTTTCATGACGAGGAATCCTGCCATTGTTTTCATACTCGCGGTTTTGGCGGCTGGCTTCTCCCTCCCTGCAGCTTCCCAAACCAGCGCCGAGCTACAGAACTACTTCAGGGATTCCATTGGTCTGAGTCAGGAGCAGATCGCTGATATCCGCAACGGAAAAGCGGTTGCGAAGGTCTTGAAGTCGCGAACTCCAGCTGAGATTTTTGTTTTCGGTGCGGTTTACATCAAGGCCACTCCTGATAACTACGTCAAGCTCGCTGGTGATTTCGACCGTCTGCGCAAGCTGCCTGAATTTCTGGCGATTGGAAAATTCAGCGATCCTCCCCGAGCCGCTGATCTTGAGGGATTCAAATTCGACAGTGACGATATCAAGTCCTTAAAAGAATGCAAGCCTGGTGACTGTGATGTCCAGATGCCTGCGGAGGCCATCGAAAACATCCACAAGTCAATCAATTGGTCGGCCCCTCCGGCTGAACTTGATCGCCAGGTGAGCCAACACCTTCATGAGCGCGTAATTGAGGGACTGCGGGCCTACCAGCGCGATGGCAACCAAGCGTTAGGCGTCTATGTTGACAAGGAAAATCCAACGAATGTGCCCAAGCAGTTTGAATACATGCTGAGCTACGCGAAGGCCCTGCCAAAGTATCTGCCGGATTTCCATCGTTACCTCCTTGCTTATCCCAACGCGAAGTCCGAAAACATAAGCGACATGTTCTATTGGGCGAAGGTAAAGTTCGGATTGAAGCCAACACTGCGCATCGTGCAGGTGGTGACCCTACGAGACAACTCGGCCAACGAAGCCGCATATGCGATAGCCGAAAAACAGCTGTATTCGAGCCACTACTTCGAGACCGCACTGGACCTCACGTTTTGTATCCGCGGCACCGATGATCCGAAGCAGCCGGGCTTTTTCCTTATTAAGGCGATGGGTTCTGAGCAGGCGGGTCTCACGGGTGTTAAGGGTTCGATGGTCCGAAAGGTGGCAGTCGGCCGCACTGCTTCCTCGCTGGAAAAGTCTCTTGCTGCTATCAAGAACATGTTGGAGGCGCAATAGCCGAACTGCCTAGATTACGCAGTTGCGACTGACACCACTTTGGAGTACATTGAGCCTCGTCCATTAAGGCCTTCGTTGCTACAACCGGGAGGGCTGACTAGAGCCACTCGATTGCCCGACCTGGGCATTGCATAAACCCCGTAGCGAACCCGACCGATACCACAATCGTTTGACCCAGAGCCTGGCTGAAATCGGGTTGCTGGCTAACGCGGCCTAGAAAGCTAACCCACCCGCGACTGACGTCTACGGCAAGGGAGGTCGCGACACTTGCCGATCAATCAACTTTCACTAAACCCTCAAACGATATTCGAAAGGAAAGGAGATGACCTATGGATCGCATGCTAGTGGTGGTTTTTGACAACGAGAACAAAGCTTATGAAGGCAAGAAGGCGCTTCTCCAGTTGGACGGAGAGGGCAGCATCGGCGTGTACGGGTATGCCGTACTCGCAAAAAGCGCAGATGGCACAGCAAGCGTAAAGCAAGGAGATGACGTGGGGCCGATTGGTTCGCTGGTTGGTACATCGTTGGGAAGTCTCATCGGCGTGTTGGCAGGGCCGGTAGGACTGGCTGTCGGCGCCAGTGCAGGTCTCTTGGCGGGCGCGGCGGCCGACGTAAACAATGCTGGAATTGGGTACGACTTCATCGACGATGTTTCAAAGGTCCTGTCGCCAAACAGGGTCGCGGTCATCGCCGAAATTGATGAAGACTGGACCACGCCTGTGGATACAAGGATGGAAGCTCTCGGCGGTACTGTCTTCCGGCGTGCTCTCTCCGAGGTAAAGGAGCAAATTCACGACGAAAATGTCGCTGCAATGAAGGCAGACCTGGCCCAACTGAAAGCGGAGCACGCCAAGGCCCAGGCCGACCGGAAAGCGAAACTCCAGGAAAAGATCAACCAGCTCGACTCCAAGATCCAAGCTCAATTACAAAGCGCAAAAGACAGGCGCGAGGCGTTGCAACGGAAGGCGCAGGCCAAGGTTCAGGTGCTGAAGGACAAAGCAGCGGAGACCCGAGCTAGAGCGTCGTAGGCAATAGCGGAACACTAATCCGGAAAAACGGTGAGCGCGCATCCGCGCTCACCGGCTTGCATATTGCGGCATCAATCCGTGGGTTGAGAAGCGATCGGTCGCCTGCCTTCGAACCATCGAGCCGTTACGGCTCCGAAGATGAAGCCGCCGACGTGCGCCAGATATGCCACGCCGCCGGTTTGCGTGTGTGCGACGGCTCCGGCGTGAAAGAGTTGGCTCAGGAACCATACGCCGATCAAGAGCGCCGCCGGAATGAACTTGATCCTCGCGAATACGAAGATAAAGAGGACCGACTTAATTTGATCGCGGGGATAGGTGACGATGAATGCGCCCATTACCGCGGCAATCGCGCCGCTCGCACCGAGGTTCGGGACTGTCGAATGGGGGTCGGCGGCGACCTGGGCCAGCATGGCCGCCAACCCGCCAAGCAAATAGAAGATAAGGTAGCGTCCTCGGCCCATTGCATCTTCGATTTCGGGAGCAAAGGCCCACAAGAAAATCATGTTGCCGATGATGTGCGACCAACTGCCGTGCATGAACATGGCCGTCAGGATCGTGATCCAGTGGTGGCCGGAAGTAATTTGCGCGGGGATCGCCGACCACTGGGTCACGAACGCTTCACCGTTCATCAACTCGAGAACGAAAACGAAGGCGTTCACGAGGATGATAAAGACAGTGACGACGGGGATCCGTGTGGGGCGCCGGGACGCGTCACTTAATGGGATCAGACCTCCCATGTTCTCCTCATTGCTGGCCAGACGCGTCGCACTTTTGCCGAATCACGCTGCTTTACCTGGCGACAACGATGCCAAGTCAGCCGCCGCCTTGCGTACCGCCAACGATAGCATCAGTCGGGTCACGCCGCTGACGATCAGGCTCACTCCCACCAATGTGCCTATCGCCCAATTGGAACTCGACGGCCATTGCAAGTAAATCATCAAGCCCAGCGCCAACGTAATGATCCCGTCAGCTAGAATCCAAGCGGACCCTCCAATAGCGCGCATTTGGAAAAACAACGCGATGTCAAAAATGCCTTCAACCAAGAATAGCGATGCCAGCACCAGAGTGAGCGAAACGACACCCAACGCGGGATGCGCAATCAGGTAAACACCAAAGAAAACATATGCGAGCCCAACCAGTAATTTCCAGAACACACTGCCTGCTTTATGCGCGTAAAAAGCGAGAGAGAGGTGAACCACGCCGGCCAAAACGATGAGCCAGCTAATGACCGCGTTGACTGCGACGGCAGCTAGAGCGGGCGATCCCATTGCCAGCACACCAAGCACGATGAGTGCAGCCCCGCACAAGATTGACCAGGTCGAAGCGTGTCGCACGATATCGGACGGACTTTTATGTGTCATTGAAGCCTCCTCGGTGGACGGACAGAGTGTACTCCTTAAAGACAAGGGTGGTGTGACCGATTTCTGGCTGATCTTCTGCATCCGGCACAGACATCCATGCCCTTTGATTGAGCCGCAACGACTCCTAGTACTTGCGTGGTACGAGAGAGCGGCTCACATTAGTCGAAAATGGCGAGGCTAACGTACAGTTGTCTAATCCCCCATTGATTTCGGAGTCGACTAGAGGATGAGTTCTGTTGTGGAGGCTTCGTGGCGAGTTTTCCCAAAATCTCTCCGGCTCTAAAGAAGCGCGCGGCACAAATTCAACTGCTGCTCATGGATGTGGACGGCACGATGACAGAAGGTGGTGTCACTCTGCTCTCCCAGACCGAAGAGATCGCCCTCGAAATCAAAACCTTTGACGCGCACGATGGTCAGGGCCTCACACTCGCGCACACAGCGGGTCTTCGCACTGGCTGCATCACGGGCCGGCAGAGCTCTGCACTACTCCGGCGCGCGCACGAAATGAATATGGAATTTATTTATATGAAACAGCCGTTGAAAATGCCGGCCTATGAAGAAATTGTCCAGAAAACGGGAGTCCTCGACTCTGCTGTCGCATATATCGGCGATGACCTTCCGGATCTTCCCGTAATGCGCCGCGCTGGGCTCGCGATCGCAGTGGGCAATGCGGTTCCGGAAGTTAAGAGGGCAGCGCACTACACAACTAAGGCCCTCGCTGGCCACGGCGCGATCCGCGAAGCCGTTGAGCTCATCCTCAAATCCAAAGGCATCTGGGAAGAGATGATCGACAAGGCTCGCGCGTGATAGTCCCGGTCGTTCATTTTCAACCCTGTCGGCTCTCGTCTCAGCACAAAGACGAGTGATCCGTTATTTCCGTCGAACGGCCAACGTCATGAGCACCGTTACGGTACAAAATGCGGCCATCCACCCACAATTAGCGCGGTAGGCGACGATTGGCAATCTGTACTGCTATATCATAAAGTTCGATATTCTTCCTGTTCCGGGAGAGTTGCATGCCAGCCATGATTCCCCGCATTCGGATTCAGCCACCTCTTTTTTGGGCAGCGACGATAATATGCTGCCTGATCAAATCAATGCGCTCTGGGCGACTCTTTCACCAGAATCGAACCGACTTGAACGGTTTGCGGCATGAATCCTCCCGGAAGAAGAAGTTGGCTGGCGCTTACGCGCGGGTGAGCACAGCCATTAAGAACAGGATCAGGGATACGAATATCAGTTCGCCGAAGCCCAGCAGTATGATTTCGCTAAGCAGATCAGGGCACAGCAGATCTTCGCGATGCATTTCAACTCCTGTTCGCCCAAGCCGCTCTTCAGTGCCGCCGGTTTCTCTCGGTTGAGCTCGATGCGATCCGGGAAAATTGCGCGGCCGCGAAAACTAGGACGAAATTGTTCATCGTACTTCTCCTGGAAATCGGGGCATGCCCTGACCAAGTGCCCTCCGTGGAGGGCGACCGATTGCGGATTCCGGCTGATGAACATCAGCGGCAATGGCCCGCGAACCACTTGGTCTGGCAAGCCCGCTCCCTCAAGAAAATAGGCCGTCTGTTTTGGCGGATAAACTGCTTTTCTTGAGCATTCATAGAATGGCGTACTTCGCGCCGAAATACTGAGCAGTATGGCTCACTTCCAACCCTGGTCCGACGCGGTCAACCAAGGTCCGCCGATCGCCAAATGCGCTAATCAGCCACTTTTGGACTAAAATTATGATCAATGAGTCCTCGTGCCGAAAAAAATAAGAAGGGTCGCGGGTTCGACCCTGACACTTTTCTCGCAACCATTGGCGAGGGTCGGAGGATGGTGGCGGTCCCCAAAAAACAGACGATCTTCGCACAAGGCGACGAGGCCGACGCTGTCTTTTATATTCAGAAAGGCAAGGTGAGACTCACGGTCGTATCCAAGACTGGCAAGGAAGCGACCATCGGCATAGTGAGCGAGGGGAATTTTTTTGGCGAAGGGGCACTGGCGGGTCAGGTCCATCGTATGGGATCCGCGGCCGCTATGACCGATTGCGATCTTCTGCGCATCGACAAGAAGGCGATGATGTCGGCACTTCACCGCGAACATGCATTTTCCGATCTCTTTGTGGGGTATTTGCTGGCGCGGAACATTCGTTACGAAGAAGACCTAGTTGATCAATTATTTAATTCCAGCGACAAAAGACTGGCCCGCGTCCTCCTGTTGCTAGCTCGTTTCGGCAAGGAAGGCGCGCCCGAGGCCGTGGTTCCGAAAATCAGCCAGGAGACGTTGGCCGAGATGGTGGGTACGACTCGTTCGCGAGTCAGCTTCTTCATGAATCGGTTCAGGAAATTGGGTTTCATTCACTACAACGGCGGGCTACAGGTCCACAGCTCCCTGCTCAATGTAGTTCTGCACGATTGAGTTCCTGCCGGAGTCCAATCAGGCTTTCGACTTTCTGTACTGCTGGGTAGCTGCTTCGCGCTGCGACAGGATTCCATTGAGGGCTTCAACAAGAGCCATTAATCTTTCAGGGTCTTGCTCTTTGTTAGCTCTTTCGGCGAGCTCGCGCCAAGTGTCGTCGGACATGGTGGACCTCCTACAGCAGGCACCAAGCTACTTTGGATTTGGATCTGGGTGTGTGCAATATTGGACATCCTGAAATTGCCGTCGGCGTTATTGTCAGCTTAATTGCGAAGCGAGGTTCTCAAACCTCTCTCAAGAAAAGCGCTCTCCTCTCCAGCAGGGCGCTTTTTTCTTATCACTTCAAACAATCACTTCAAGCAAAGTGGTGCAGTAGAGGGCTCACTGTTTCAGACAGGGCTGAGATCTGCAACATTCTGGGTGCTGTAGTGATAGAATGACGTTGAGGTAGTTACCACCTTCTCCTCTTTCAGGTTCCCTGAACTAAGTCAGCCCATCTGAAATTCTTATTTCTTAGGTCTCTCAGGAAAGCTGGCTACCCATGCCTTCAACCGCAATTCTGTACGAAGCTGAACAATTACACCACGTGAGTGACCGTCTCGACTCGCTGTCGGAGAAACATCCCCTGGTCTCAGAATCTCTTCTCAGCATCTCAGGAAGCGTTCGTAACACCGCAACTCTGCTGGAAGTGCTGGTCGCGGCGAAGATCGCGCCGCTTGCCGGATCAGATCCAGCGAATGCCTAATTGGCAGGCATGGCGTAGTGCAGAGTGAAGACTCGCATTTTTCTTTTTTGACCTTTCCCCGCTAGTAACTCCTGCAAACTCGTATCTGCGCCTTCAATAAGTCTCGCCAACTGCGATGTTCAATCTTGACCAGACGTCAGAAACTCTGAATGGGAGAATTTACCAACTCTGAAATGGCAGAGGCGGTCGTGTCTTAACTGCCAAATCTATGGAAAGGTCCTAGGGTTTGATGGGGAGGTACTGTGGGGGTTTTTCACATATTGTTGGCTGACGATCACCCGGTTTTTCGTCTGGGTCTGTGTTCACTACTCGGATCTCATGAAGGATGGGAGATCTGTGGAGAGGCCACTGACGGACGGGAAGCGGTGGAGAAGTGCAAGCAGCTGAAACCAGATCTCCTTATTTTAGACATTTGCATGCCAAGACTAAATGGGGTGGACGCGGCCCGGCAGATCATGAGAGACAATCCGAGGCAACGAATCCTGGTCGTTACCGACGTGGGATCCGAGCAGGTGGTTCGGGACTGTTTAGAAGCGGGTGTTCGGGGATGGATTTTTAAGTCTGACGGGAGCGCTGAGCTAACCGCAGCGGTGGAAGAACTGCAAAGGAACAGGTCCACATTCAGCTCGCGCGTGTCCGATCTCATTCTTGACGGTTACCTGCAGCCCCATCGCGTTGCTCCAGCGCTGGCCCTTCCACCTAGATTGACGTTCCGGGAGCGAGAGGTCGTGCAGCTGGTTGGTGAGGGTAAGACTTCTAAGGACATCGCCACGATGCTCGGCATGTCATTGAAAACGGCAGAAACGCATCGCAGCAATGTCATGCGCAAGCTCAGGCTTCATTCCACCGTCGAGCTAGTTCTGTATGCGGTGCGGAACGAAATCATCCACGTGCAACTGCCCTCGTTTGCTCTGCGAGATCATCTCCACTCCAGAAATGGCAGAGCGCAAGTTGCCCTTTGGGGACTCAACTAAGAATTGTTGTCTGCCTCGACTTCGGTGGAGTCTTTAAGAAGTTTGCATCACCGGAAGGAGGAGAAATCTAAACCGCCTTAACCAACAAGCAAGTGATGTCATCTTGCTGCGGCGTGTTTCCGACGAAGAAATCGAGGTCAACCATGATGCGGGCTTAGCATTTTGACGGGCGACGTTTCCGTTCCCGCATGCAGAATTGAGATCAGGCGCTCTTCACCGCCGCAAAGCACTGTGAATCTGTTCGAAATTGCTCATTTTTTTCGTTCATGTACTGCGACACTACTTTTGAGAAGGGCACGCGCCGAAAACATACCCCTATGCGTACAGAGCTCAGGTAGTGTAATGATTATTAGTTTGGTCGAAAAAGAGCGGTACAGCATTATGCCTCCGGCCTCTATCCATCAGCACGACTGCCGCATTCTGGAAACCAAAGACAAAAGAATTCGTATCAAGCTAGATCGCACGATAGATTCCCGCCCGCCGTTCTTCACGGTATACGACCTCAGCGTCCGCAGACCGCACCCGCCGCCCCTCAAAGTGGATGGCAAAGTGAATTGGGGCTTTGGCCTGAGGTGGAAAAAAGCAGTCACCATGCTGACAAATGAACTAAGCGCGACGAAGCTGAAGTAGGACAGATGTGCCCGATGATGAGAGATGCATTTGACTTTTCTTCCGGCTGGAGAAGAAGACGGCTCCAGCACAGTCACGAAAGGACGGTCTGGAGATGACTTTAATGGACGTTGCCTTTCGCTACGGCGCACAACCAACCGAAGCCCAGACGCGCGCCATGGCTCGCGTGCGTGATGTTTACGGTATTTGGCGTATGAATCTTGACGCGAAGGAGCGCACGCTGCGAGTCGAATACGATGCGTCCCGTCTGTCGGAACACGTGGTCGCGAGCTTGCTGCGGAGTGCAGGAATCGATCTACTGAAAAAGCCGACCCTCGCCTGAGCGGTACTTCATAGCAGGCGAGGAGTCATTGTGATTCCCTGCAGCCTATTGCAGATTACGGCTTGTCTTACGGTCACGACTTTCGATACGGGAGAATGGAGTGGAGTTCCTGGTAAACGGAGGGAGTACCTAAGCAGCAACCGTCATGCAGCCCAAATTGGTAATTTTCGGCCAAGCACCTGTATTCGGCAAGTGTTCTGAATGCGGCGCGATCGTCTCCATAATTGGCGCTCAATACTCTGGAGACTCAGCCTTGGCTGAACACACCCGCATACTTCAAGAAATCTTCCGTCAGCACGTAACAGAGAAACGCTGCGGTGAAGGCCGTTCGCAGCCGCGGCACAAATCTTGAGAGGATCAACTGTCTTCAACTGGCTTTGAGAGATCTATAAACCTCCAACATAACGCCAATCATGCGATTTTGATCTGCTTGGCGAGGCCGAGCAGCTTCAGCGTCCAGATTCCGTACCAGTTCATGTCTACCTCGTACCACCGAAGTCCGTGCCGGGCGGAAGTGGGATGCGCATGATGGTTGTTATGCCAGCCCTCGCCAAATGTGAGCAGTGCGATCAGGAAGTGATTCGTGGAGTCATCGCGCGTTGCAAAGCGGCGAGAGCCCCAGACGTGTGTAGCTGAGTTTATCAGCCAAGTGGCGTGCAGTCCGACCACCGTACGAAGGAAAACTCCCCATAACAGAAACGGCAATCCACCGATAGCCAGCAGCAGCAAGCCGAGCACTGTTATTGGCAGATAGTGATACTTAGTGATCCACACGTGAAACCTGTCTTTGGCAAGATCAGGTACGTAGTGGGTCAGCGTGGTGGTGTCGTGATGCATGGATTTACCGATGAGGATCCATCCCATGTGCGCCCACCATTTTCCATCCCGGGGTGAGTGCGGATCACCCTTCTGGTCTGTGAACCGGTGGTGAATACGGTGGGTAGCTACCCAGAAAATGGGCCCGCCTTCGAGACTCAGCGTGCCACAGAAGGTCAACAAATACTCGACCCACTTGGGAGTTCGGTAGCCGCGATGTGTGAGCAGCCGGTGATAGCCCATCCCGATTCCCAGGCTTCCCGATATCCACCAGAGAGCAATTGCAAGGAACAGAGCTTTCCAGGAAAAAAAGAACAGTGCCGCAATAGCCCCAATATGAAAGGCGGCCATGAAAAAGGTTGTTATCCAGTTGATCTCGCTATCGCCAGCGAACTTCTGTGTTCGTGCGTACTGATTTTGCATAATTGCACCACTGCACGTGCCAACCGTTTCGATGTTCGACACCAGTTCTGGGGAATCCAATCAGGCCTTGAGGGTTGGTAATAGTTCTGTAAAGAGGGGGATGGATGCAAACCGGTGCGGTATTCAAGTACGCTCGCACCTTAGTGTAGTTCTTTACGATTCACCTCCTCAAAGTACGCGCTCACCAAATGGTCTGGTTCAAAAGGGTTCGGTGGGTCCCATTGAACTGGCGGAAAATCGCGTGTGCCGCACGGGGCAGTTGCCTTGTTCTGCCTGTGGCCGCACGAAAGGCAAATCGCTCCCACGTTTCTGATCTCAGTCTCTTTCGATATTTCATTCTCGCGTACTCCGGTCGAGCATGAGATAACTGGTCCTCCGCATTTGTCACAGAAATAAGCAGAGACGTGA
>Ga0157374_10000597_pt1 | contig 31979 bp, 25 predicted proteins | sample M25metaG_FD_115308 | JGI IMG/M metagenome (GOLD analysis project Ga0157374, IMG submission 115308) | Miscanthus rhizosphere microbial communities from Kellogg Biological Station, Michigan, USA - M2-5 metaG | ecosystem: Host-associated > Plants > Roots > Rhizosphere > Soil | place: USA: Michigan...
GCATTTATCACGGTGTAATTTGCAAACGCGGAATTGTCCTGCCACTTGTAGGTCCTGTAAGTGCCGGGCGACAGAATGATATGATTTCCCGGACACAGGGTAGTATCATTACCAAGAAAAACGGGTTGGGGTTCATCATTTAGGATCGTTGCCACTGTTGAAGCTCTACAATTATTTTGATCGGCTACAAGTAACTGGTAATCGCCAGGAGGCACTTTATTTAAAGTTTCTGTTGTATTGTTGTAAGATGTCCACAAAAAGGTATAGGGTGACGTGCCGCCGCTTACTGCGGCCGTGGCGCTTCCATTGCTGAGTGCGCAGTATGAATGTTCGGTTGTAATGTTGATATTAAGAACTTCAGGTTCTGTAATGGTTACTGAGGCTGTTACGCTGCAACCGGCCATATCCTGTAATTTTAAATTGTAAATGCCGGCGCCAACATTAATAATTGGATTAGCGTTAAAAATCTCTGTGTTGTTTGTCCATTGAAAATTATAAGGAGGTGTGCCACCGGTAACCAAGGCTTTTGCTGTTCCCGTTTTTTCACCGGGGCATAGCACATTTGTGTGTGAAAGCTCCAACTGGATCGGAGATGAGGGTGCAATATTTGTAGAGTCAGTTTTTATGCAGCCGTTGTTATCCGTTATGGTTACAGTGTATTGCCCCGGTGCAAGGTTACCGACAGAAGGATTTGTCGAATTAACGGGACTCCAGGTATACTGGTATGGGCCAGTACCACCATTCACTGCCACTGAAGCAGTTCCGTTATCATCTCCACAAAAAGTGTTTTGTCGTTTTATAGTCGACGTAAGGGCCGGCGGCTGATCAATGATTGTACTGGCAATCGCTTTACATCCTCTGGCATCCGTAACCGTAACAGTATTGTTGCCCCCAACAAGATTTTTGTTGCCAATTGCATTTCCACCGGCATTTGACCATGAGTAAGTGTATGGTGAAATTCCACCCGACACTGTAACCGCTGCCTCTCCATCACTGCTACCAAAACAACTTACCGCTTTGACAATTGAGATGGATGCTTCGAGGTCACTTGAATCAGACAAGTCAATATTTATGACCTTATAACATTGGTTAGCGTCCTGGACAGTGACCTTGTAAGTGCCTGACGGAAGATTTGTCGCAGACGACGTGTTACTCACATTAGGGAACCAGCTGTATGAATAAGGAGGTGCTCCTCCAAACATTGTGATATCAATACGTCCATTCCTGGCGGCGCAATCGGGCTTCACAAGTTTCGACGCGTATATTATTGGCGGAGGTTCACCCAGTAATATATGTGCTGAAGCAGGACATCCATCTTTGTTTAGTATGGTGACGTTATAGTCACCGGCACTTAGATGCACAGCCGTTCGCGTGTCCTGTTCAGGCTTAGTGTCCCAGCGATAGGTAATCCCCGAAGTATCACCGATAAAATTAACAGTAAGGATTCCGGTCGTATCGCTATAACAACGTATGGGGTTTACAACTGACGCAACTATATTCTCTATGATCTCTAATCCGGGAAGCGTAAAAGTTGAAGAACTGTTTCCCGGCCCGAAGACAGTCAGACGTACATTGTACTTACCTCCTAACGTGTAGGCATGCGTTGGGTTTGGATCTGCAGATGTATTATTTGCCCCGGAAGAGGGATCTCCAAAATTCCAAAGAAAAGACGTTGGACAGGACGTTGATTGGCTGACAAAGTTTACGCGGAGGTTGCTCGAACAGTTATAAGTAAATGAAGCAGTGCTCGGGGGTGCTTCTTCAATGCTAAAATCATCAATAGCAAAACCGTCGAAGTTATTACAGGATTCATTGCTTGCAAATACAAAGCGGAACATAACGTTTGGATTGCCAGCAAGGCTGGGAACATGATGTTTTGCAGTTACCCAGCCCGCGCTTCCTCCACTTACAAAACATCCGGGCCTTGACGATTGTATGTTTCCTGACCACGCATCCTTGTTGCCTAAACTTGCGATGGGCCCGTCATTATACCATCTCTCAGTAAGGCAGCCATTTGTTTCGATCTTATTACCAAGTAATTGCCAGGTGGCGCCATTGTCAGTTGAAAACTCGAGATTAGCCCCATCAAATTTTCCCTCAGTTTCCCAGAACACTTTAAATTTTAAGTAAGGAGCCTTAAGATTGGTAAAGTTGAAACAAGGACTTTTTAACCAGGCATTTTCTCCGTTGTTGTAGCCGGAGTTCTTTAGTCCCCCGGTGATCCAGCATTTTGATCCGGAGCCCGCTGCATTGATAACTGGTTTGGAGGGAACTCCCCATGTCCAGTCAGAAAAGGTGCCGCCCGGTACCCACTTGCCATCTGATGTTTCAAAATCTTCCCTGTATGGAAAGTTGCTGATTGTGCCAGTACATTGCGAAGAAGAGAAATAGGGTGAAAAAAAAAGAGCTATTGAAAAGATCGTTTTCGCTAGCGGCAAAAGAAGAATATGATTGATCTTTTCTTTCATTTATTATAAAAGAAAATCCGAATGGCTTTATTAAGTTAACTATAAAATGCGATTCCTGAATCCGCTTTCGGTGATTAATTAAATGTCAGTGTAAAAGAAATTCTCCAGGAGCTTCTTCAATTGTTTTGTTACCAAAAGAATCAATGGCTTCTACTACAACTCTGTAAAATCTAAATTTCTGTTCAGGGATTTTCTTGCTGAATAATCTATCGCCCTTAACACGATCCTCCGCCAGGCCGTCGTCCTTTAATTCAAGTTCAAATGACTTTTCGGGATTTTCTTTCACGATGAATCTGGCCATGACAGACTGAATCTTTGAACCATCGTAAACTTTCACAGAAATAATGTTATCGCCAGGAATATCGACCCAACTTATTTGGGGAGGGGTGGCATCTTTGCCTTGAACTTTTATTTTTATTACTCCCTGTTTGATGATATGAAGTGGATACTCGGGAAGCCAATACTCAGCAAAAAACTCGATGTTGTGATTCACGGGACAATCAGACGCTATTAGTGGAACACTGTACTTCGCCGATGCTCCGACGTGGTCAAAATCCGTCCAGTCATCAGACTGCCGGATATCTACCCCAAACGGATTGACAAATTGATCGGACGACAATAGATTGGTGCGCCAGTATTTATTCTGCTCCTTTACCAGCAACACAATTGATTCACCAGGGTTTGCTATGCCGTCACCATTGCCATGCCCCAATAAAACAGTTTCGTTATCAATACCCCCTTTTGCAACGGTAAATATTCTTCCATCAGCGATCTCAAAATCTTTTATTTCAGGCAAATTATTTTTTAATGGTATTTCAAAAAAATCAACCCATTCGTCACTATTCTCATCCTTCAGTGTCAATTTGAATTTTTCAATTTCAATGCTGTCATCCTGTACACGAAATGAAAATGGGGTTTGGCAACTTTTTATTTCATTTACACCAATGCTGCCAAATTCTGATTGGCTTTGTATGACATTTGCACTTTTTCTTGTGGCTGATAATTTTGCCTGTATTTTTTTCCCTGTTGACATTCCTTTATTCAATATTTTTATCGAAAGCGAAACATCTTTTCTATTAGTCGCCCAACTCATATTCTCAATGTCGACTGCGGCGATACAGATATTGGCCTTATCGTCTTTTTTATTGATCCCAATTTCGTGTCGGGTACCATTCAATGAAATCTGCAACCTCCCTGAGTTATCACTGGCTGCGGTGAAAGTTTTGAATTCCTTATTTGCAGCATCATTGATGATATACGGTTGGTTTTTTTCATATAGAGGGGCGGTGGTAATGGTTAGCTTTACAAATGGCAGAATTTCTCCACCCGGGAGAAACTCCCGCACAGTACACCTGAAACCTCTTTTATCTACATTCTCCAGTATCGTGAAGCCTGGAACATTACGGTCGGAATTTATTTTATAGTCCCAAACCGAAAATTCCGGATACACATCGATATGGTCCCATCTCAGCGGTCTTGGCAGGGGATTTTTGAAAGTATTAAATAGAAATCCAAACATCTCACCAAGTCCGCAGGTAGAATGCTCGGCATCATAAACTTTGTATTCATAGTTATCCATTACCTGGGGCCAGAACCTATTCATGTCCTGGTGGTAGCTTCGAATGAAATCCTTGTCACCATAATTGAGACGGAGATTCATGCCAGCATAATTTTTAAACATATCTATGTGGCGGTATTCAACGGGAATTTTTTTTGGACCGACTATGAACTCAGCGGAACCACAAAAATTTCCTGCCCCTGAAAATAAATGGGGATATTTTCCCGCGATCCAAAAGCTCATGAAACCACCCATGGAAAGACCCGAGATAGCCCTATGTTCCCGATCGGCGATCGTACGGTAATGTGTATCGATATAATCAATAAGTTCCGGGTAATATATTGGGAATTGCCGAAAAGTTTCTACGGGATCAATATTGTAAGGTCGCAGATAATATTTTTCACCGGGCTCCCGGTTGTAGCCGTCGGATTTCACTACAATTATCTCATGAGCAGAAACGAAATTCGCAATATTATCTCCTTTGTTGTCGGTGCCTTTATCAAATTCATCAAATTTCTGGCCCCCGTCTCCGAAATAACGTTGAGACCAACCATGAAGAAAATAAATAACCGGATATTTTTTCCAGGGATTATCAAAATAGCCGGGAGGTAAAAAAATTCGATAATTTCTTGTCTCTCCAAACACGTTGCTATAATGCCTGGAATCAACAATAGTTACACTATCTGCATGTTGGGCCGTGGTGGGGGAGGAGAATAGAAACAAAAGGGAAAAGCAAGTGAATATGGCTTTGTGCTTCATTATTTTTTGAAATTTGTCCTTCACCGGTTCTTAATAATAGGTTTTCAGACGTCGTAAGTCTGAGAGATTTGTTGTAAGGAAGACTTAATCTTTTCTAGATATGATCTAAATCATAAATGGCCTGAACGTCTCAATATCTATTTCGGTAAATATCCGAAAAATTAAACAATAGTTTGGAGCCAGCTGGCCATTAAAAAAATTGAGTTAGCATTGTATCCTCATTCCAGTCGGCCGTAAATAAACTGGACTGATCATTCTGGCGTGTGAGCCAAAAACAAAGGAAATCTTCTGTATGAAAAGACTATTTATCGCAACAAACATCCTTTTAATTTCTTGCATTACATCTTTTGCACAACAGAAAGCAACTATTAAGGAATACGAAAAGATTTTTAAGACTTATCCATTCTCAGATCCAGATCCTGTGCCCGGAGTGGGAAGGATTTATCCTTATTACAGGTTTGACGGTTACACCAATTCCGCGGTACAAAAAGAATGGAAAGTCGTTGAATTGGAAAACGATTATATCAAACTAATGATATTGCCGGAGGTCGGTGGCAAAATATGGGCGGCCATAGAAAAAGCAACAGGCAAGCCTTTTCTTTATTATAACCATGTAGTAAAATTCAGAGATGTTTCCATGAGAGGTCCCTGGACGAGCGGGGGCATCGAACCGAACTATGGCATTATAGGCCACACTCCAAACTGCGCCACTCCTGTAGACTATATCACGATGACGAAACCGGATGGAAGCGTTAGTTGTATAATTGGAGTGTTGGACTTGCTCACACGTACATCATGGCGTATAGATATTAACCTGCCGGCAGATAAAGCATATTTTACTACGAATTCCTTTTGGTATAATTCATCTCCGATTGAGCAGCCTTATTATACATGGATGAACACCGGTATTAAAGCCGATGGTAACCTGCAATTTATTTACCCAGGAACGAAATACCTGGGACATGAAGGTGAGTACAGCGACTGGCCGATAAACCGGCAAAATGGAAAAGACATTTCATTTTATAAAAACAATGATTTTGGAGGATACAAATCCTATCATGTATTTGGAAAATACACCGACTTTTTTGGAGGATACTGGCATGATGAAGATTTTGGCATGGGCCGGTATTCAACGCATGATGACAAAGCAGGTAAAAAAATATGGATATGGGGATTATCACAGCAGGGAATGATATGGGAAAAGTTGCTCACCGACACTGACGGGCAATATGTGGAAGTGCAGAGCGGAAGATTGTTTAATCAATCGGCCGATGGCAGCACGTTTACTCCTTTCAAGCACAAAGGATTTTTACCGCATACAACTGATGTGTGGACGGAATACTGGTTTCCGGTAGTGAAAACAAAGGGATTCGTTGCGGCTAATAATTTCGGCGCACTAAACATCAAACACGAAAATGAGTTCCTGAAAATTTATTTCTCTCCACTGCAAAAAATTGATGACGAATTAAAAATAACCTCCGGTGATAAAATTATTTTCTCAAAAATTCTGAGGTTGAGTCCACTTCAGACTTTTGCCGATTCGATAAAGATCAATGGGAACGATAAAACGGTGGTGGCAACTCTTGGAAACAAGCTAACATATGACGAAGACTCCACAGCTAGGGTATTAAGCAGGCCGTTGCAAACACCTGGTGATTTTAACTGGAACTCTGTCTCAGGTCTTTACCTGCAAGGCAAAGAAAATATTCGTGAGCGGGAATATACAAAGGCAAAAGAAAAATTAAAAGCCTGCCTCCAGGCAGATCCTTATTGTACTCCGGCACTAACAGATCTTGCCATGCTTCTCTATCGAAGCGCCGCATACGATGATGCATTGAGAATGGTGAAAACAGCTTTGTCGATAGATACTTATGACCCTGCTGCGAATTATTATTACGGATTGATTAATCTCAGTCTTGGAAACATAACGGATGCCAAAGACGGTTTCGATATTGCCTCGTTGGATATGTTGTATCGGAGCGCCGCATACACTAATCTTGCAAAGATCTATCTGCGGGAAAATAACCTGGAAAAGGCCACGGAGTATGCACGCAAAACGATTGACTTCAATAAATATGCGGTGGATGCCCTTCAAATTATTTCATGTATTTACCGCCTCCAGAACAACAAGGAGCGGGCAGAGAAAATATTGGATACGCTTCGGCTATATGATCCTCTGAATCATTTTGCTCGATTCGAAAACTATTTATGGCAACCGACAACAGAAAATAAAGCACGGTTCACAGGTCTGATAAGAAATGAAATGCCGCAGGAAACATACCTGGAATTGGCGATTTGGTATTTTAACATCGGCAGAAAGGAGGAAGCGATCAAGGTATTACAATTATCACCCACGAATGCTGAAGTCTTATACTGGCAATCGTTTCTGGAAAATAAGTCATTGAATGCTGATCAGCTGCATCCAGACCTGGTATTTCCTTTCCGTTCAGAGACTGCGGAAGTGCTAAAGTCTCTCATTCAGAAAAACGATCACTGGCTCCTGAAATATCATCTTGCTTTGATTCAATGGAGCTACGATAATATATCCCAGGCGAAGCAACTCTTTGGAGCTTGTGGTAACAGGCCCGATTATGCGCCCTTTTATGCTGCCAGAGCGAGGTTTAACATGAAGAACGACACCAGCCAGGTACTCAGTGATCTTGAGCAGGCTGCAAAACTGGATAAACAACAATGGCGGTACGGAAGCGGTTTGGTTAACTATTATTTATCTCGAAAACAATATGAGCAGGCACTGAAGGTAGCAGAACAATATAAAAATCAATTTCCTGCTAATTATATTATAGGTATGCTTTACGCAAAGACATTAGTGCTCAATAAACAATACAACACGGCAAATGCGCTACTTAAAGCAATTCAGATATTGCCTAATGAAGGCGCTACAGAGGGACGCCAGCTATACAGAGAAAATCAACTGATGCTCGCATTGGATGCAATGGAGAAAAAGAACTACAAAAAAGCCTTGCAATACATAGCGGCGTCGAGACAATGGCCCGAAAACCTGGGCGTGGGAAAGCCCTATCCCGAGGATATAGATGAGAGGGTAGAAAACTGGCTGGCTTATGAAAACTACACAAGGCTGGGCAATGAGCAAGCTGCCGGGGAAATGTTGGACAAAATTCTTGCTTTTAAACCTTATAACGATGAAAATGGAAGTGTTTTTCCGTCGGTGAAAAATCTTGTCACCGCATGGGCACTTCAAAAAAACGGCAAGGCGGATGAGGGCGAAAAACTTTTAAACGACTGGGTTGCAAAGCAACCGGAAAACAATTTAGCCAAATGGACACTGAATGCGTACAATGGTAATTATTTCAAACTGCCAGATGAAACACCAACCGATGAAAACTATCGTGTGTTACAAAGGTGGATAACGATCTCCCCGAAGCGATAATTTCCTTGCCATAAATGCATAATCCCTACCGCAGCCTGCTATCAGGCAAGTAGTTTCAACCATGTCCCTGCTTATGACGACTTTCAAAATGTTTTTTTGCTGCCTGCAGTTGCTAATACAGCTCATGTTTGCGGTTCGTCGTTAGTCTTTTGAACGCTCAAAATTTAATATTTCTTTCATTCCGTCTCCGGTGCGCCAAATAACACGATTTTTCAACTCGCTGATACGCCAATGATCATCAACTTTTATTGCCTTGGCTGAAAACACTCCGTCGGCAAGAAAGTGTTTATTATATAGGGATGGGTTATTTTTATTGTCTGCCCACACGTGGTTGGCAATTATATTACTTCGTAAAGTAGCTGAATCATTATTTATGTTAACAATGACGTTTGTTATTACATGATGAGTCGCTGTAAATCTGGCAAAGCTATTTAGATGTCCATCAAGTATGTTTTCTTGTCCAACTATTTCGGCGTCGTCAGGTCGTATAATTTTTGCATCGCTTGTAAAAGTCGCTTTCACGATTTCCATATCCAGGCACTTATCATCGACTGCGGCAAAATATTGAATCAGCAGGTCGGTTATATGCGTCTTTTCAACAATCGCTTTTAGTTGTTCTTCTGTTGTCACAATGTTGTTTGTTGATGTCTTTTCTTGTCTGTTTGGCGTCCGTTACAAATAACGTCCAACGGCTTGCTCCGCGCTGTTAAGGAATTTTTCCGGCTGAGCCACACTATAAATTTATTTGCTTTTTATTAATGAAGCTCCTCAATTCGGGCCGTTTGTTAGTGTTTATAGTTAAGCATTAAGGACCAACAACCGAAATGAGAGAGCTTTTTTTCACGATTTTTGTTTGTCGGTGCAGAAACTTGAATAGAAACTCTCGAAGTTTTGCAAATTTTACACTAAGAATGGAAAAAAAAATCGATCATTAATAGCAGCTTGAATCTTTGCAAACAAATATAACGGCGCATAATTTTTGTGGCGGGAAAAAATAATTACGGCTCAACTGTGCCTTCCACCTACCACGGGTTGCAAACAATTTTCAAAATTTAAAAACAAAAACAATGGAAGAAAACACAGGCGTACTTGCCAGTCCAATTAGTATTGGAGCAAGTAAGACAGGGTCAGGGTTAAGTACTGATGCCAAAACCTCCGAAGCGATCCGCCCCTTCCAAGTTAATGTCTTGCAAGCTGATCTTGATGACTTGCGTTACCGGGTTTTAGCGACGAAATTCCCCGAAAAGGAAACTGTTGCCGATCGCTCACAGGGTGTGCAACTTGAGAAGCTGAAGGAACTTGTGAAATACTGGGGTACCAGTTACGATTGGCGCAAAGGAGAAGCTAAGCTGAACTCCTTTCCACAATTCATTACGAACATCGACGGGTTAGACATCCATTTCATTCATGTCAAGTCAAAACACCCAAACGCGATGCCACTGATTATAACCCACGGATGGCCTGGCTCAGTTTTCGAGCAGATCAAGCTAATCGATCCGTTAACTGACCCCGCTAATTATGGTGGTCGTGCTGAAGACGCTTTTGATGTCGTGATCCCATCTCTTCCCGGTTTTGGATTCTCTGGAAAACCAACTGAGGCTGGGTGGGGATTAGAACGTATCGGTCGTGCATGGGACATCTTAATGAAGCGCCTGGGATACGATCATTATGTTGCCCAGGGAGGTGATTGGGGCGCCGGTGTAGTAGAAGCGATGGGCCGATTAGCGCTGACCGGCCTTCTTGGCATTCATACCAATTTGCCTGCTGTAGTAATAAATGATGTTGGTGCCATACTCGGTGGCGCTCCGATACCAGCGGAATTTTCTGAGAAGGAACGGGCAGCTGTCATGGATCTGGGAAATTTCCTCCGCCAGGGCGGCCTGGCCTATTTGGTAATCATGGGTGCCAAACCACAAGCCGTTAGTTACGGACTGACAGATTCTCCGGCCGGACTTGCAGGATGGATGCTTATGCATGGAGGGTTCGATAAATGGTCGTTTGGAAAAGACCCAGCACAGTCGCCGACAGTGGATGATGTACTCGACAACTTCTCCCTGTACTGGCTAACAAATACTGTGGCTTCGTCGTCAAGGATCTATTGGGAAAACCGTAACATGAACTTAATTAGTGCGGCAGATCAGAAAACCGATCAGATCTCCGTGCCCGTTGCCATTACCGTGTTTCCCGATGAAGTCTTCCGCGCACAGGAGACCTGGGCTCGTAAAGCCTTTCGCAATCTGATTTATTTTAACGAAGCTGATCGTGGAGGTCACTTCGCAATGTGGGAGTATCCACAGATGTTCGCAGCCGAACTGCGTGCAGCGTTTAAGACATTGCGATAATTCGATCGAAGGGAATTGCACGCGCAGTTCCCTTCAAGTTTTTATATTCAATCAGGTCAAGCTATCGCAAATGTTTCATTCTTTTACGGATTAGAGTAGTTGCTGGCAGATCATCAAAGCAGAATTTAAAAGCCGTTGTTTTTTTGAATAGTCATGAGCCTTCAGACGTCGATCTATGCACCTGTTTCACTGCCTTCAAATGATGCGCGGACAACAATAATGTTTCCGACCCTTTATTGGGTGTTTCAGAGTTATGTTTGTCCATTTCAAGCTTCTTTTATTTGACTTATGTTCGTCGCTCAAATTAATTTTGACTCATCTGCCGATAACTTTTGAGAAATTCTAATAATGAAAAAGGGCGATGCTCTTGGCAATAAAAACGTTTCTATTATGAAACAAGTCCAAAACAAGACTATAGAAAGTAAAGAAGGAATTTTCAATAGGTCTATAAAGAATAAGATGCTCGTCGAATTTAATGGGCAGACCGTTGCTGCTGCTGAATACTTTCCGACCTGGCTAAACAACCTCGCCGATGATGTCACCGTCGAGGGCTCCTTAATGTACGGGTTCGTGCAGGGCGCCGAGGCCGTCAGCGCAATCGTAAAATGTATTCGGAAAATCTATGAACGCCAGGAATTCAGCTTTGCAGGTCCCTTCGGCGAATCCTTTTTCTTCGAAAATTACACTGGTTGGATTCAAGGCGAGCCGATTGACTGCATCGTCATGGTCATTCGCAACGCTGCCGGCCAGGCGCAGCATATTGCGGCCAGCTATCGACCGCTGAACTCTGTGCTGCTTTTGTCCCAGCTGCTAGGAGAATACTTCACGGGCACTCCCTATGGTGAGCATTTCGCCGAAAAGAAAATTTGACCTATCTATCAATAACATTTGAGCGCAGGTAAGGGCACTCGCTGGAGGTACTGATCCTGTACCGTTTAAATTTGGTGAAGTACGTCAGCCTCTTTGTACCACTTTGATTAAAATAAAACATGAAAAGTCGAATCGCTCGGTTAGACGTTTTGAGAATTGATGCTCGTGAGAAAATTTCGAGGGTTAAAAAATCTTTTTGTTGCATAGCGGGTATTGAGCAGGAAATTTACAACCTCCGTCAAGTCGCTAGTCTCAGTAGAGGTAGCTCAAGGCACAAAACCTCCAAAGGCTGATACGGCCATGATGCCGTTTCACTCACAATCGACCCATGGCTGACCTGTTGAAATCAACTTTCTCGATTGGGGGATTTATAAGTGGGCTGAACATTGTCCCCAATAGGTAAGAACGCTGGCCTTTTTTGCGAATTGAAGTCTCGAAAGGTAGAAATTAGCCTGGTCGACAAAGTTTCTTCGTTCGTCAATGTTACTTTTTCCATTTTGGAAAATCAGCATTTCATTAGCAAAGTAATATTCTTGAGCACACTGCATACATTTACCCAGTGGCGGACTTAATTTGACTTTTGCAAGACTGTTTCCTAGAAAAGTATAGACAATGTGAGTCGCTGGTGGGATGCTCTTGTTTTTCCTAAAAATCCTCTCCGCCGTATGTCTTCTTAGGACCTGATCAAATTCATAGACGTCGATAAATCGAAGCTCCTTGTTCACCCAGTCATAATAATAGGAATTTCTCTGCGTATAGGTTCTGCCTGTTAAGTTATCTACCGTATCACGCAATTCGGCAAACAGCAATATTGTTGTATGCTGACTAGTCTCATTGGCAAGACTATCGATAAAAAGTAGGTGCGGAAGCTGAGCGTGAGCAAAAAAAGCAAAGAGCCATGCGACTGTTGTCGATATTAATTTTTTGATGGCGCATGATTCGCGTGCGAACTTCTTCCATTTCGCAAAAACCGAAAAGTGGCTCGAAGAAATTATGCCTGTGCCCGCATTCATTACTTATGTCTAAATTTTTTGAAATAGGTCTTGCAAAAATATTTTTCAGAATATGTCCGGTCCAAGCACTAAACAGGCAAGTGGACCAAGTTGGCCCTGAAATAGTCATTTTTAAGCTCAAAAATTTTTTGGATCGTAATCGGTCAGCTGGTCCGAACTTTTGATATGTAACTCCTGTGACTTTGTATACTGCGCTGGTGGCTGTTTTTGAAGGGAAGGCGGGATGATTTTCCCAAAAAGTGCGGCCGGTTGCCGCTGTTTATTTTTAGAGGTTCAATAAGACTCTTTTCGAATCCCAAGCTTTTTCATTTTTGATTTTAACGTTGAAGGTGGGATGTTCAAAGCATCTGCCGCCCCGCCGGGACCCCATACTTTGCCGTGGCATTTTTTGAGTATACTGACGATGTAGTCGCGTTCAGTTTCATGGATTGTTTTTATGTGAAAGCCCTGTGCGTTGTTCGACAGAGTTGCTGTTTGTAAGGATGGCAAAGCGATATCTTCAATGATTGTTCCTTTCGCAAGCAACACACTTCGCTCTATTAAGTTTTCAAGTTCACGAATATTCCCCGGCCAGTTATACGCGATGATATTGTTTAACACTCTATCTGATAAACCGGTGATCTTTTTCCCAGCCTTGCGATTGTAAATATTGATGAAATGGTAAGCTAATGCAGGTATATCTTCAGCTCTGTCGCGTAACGGTGGTAATTGAATCGGAAAAACATTCAGACGATAATACAGATCCAGACGGAAACGCCCCTCTCCAACCTCTTTCTCCAAGTTCCGATTGGTCGCAGCAATGATGCGGACATCAATTTTAACGGGTGATCTGCCACCAATCGGCTCTATTTCTTTTTCCTGCAGCACTCGCAAAAGTTTTACCTGCAGATCAATCGGCATCTCCCCGATCTCATCCAGAAAAATAGTTCCACCATTAGCCTGTTCAAATTTGCCTATTTTTTTTTCTGTCGCTCCCGTAAAAGATCCTTTCTCATGGCCAAATAATTCTGATTCAATCAGGGTAGCTGGCAACGCGGCGCAATTCACTTTCACTAATGGTTTTCCTTTGCGCGGTGAAAGTTTATGAACACAATCTGAGATCCTTTCTTTACCTGTTCCACTTTCTCCCAATATTAGGACAGCAGTATCAAAGGGAGCTACCTGTGTAATTTGATCAAACACGTTCAACAGCAGATGACTATTTCCGATGATTCCCTCAAAGATGCCTGGAGTAGCATTCACATTTTCTTTAGTTGACGGGGAAACTATTTTGTTTATATTTTCAGCAGCAGGCTTCTGTTCAATAATCTTCTTCAAGGTTTGTTGCAGGCGATCAAGCAGCACAATATGTTCTCCGTTGTAAGTATCTGATCTGCGACTGTAAAAGCTAAAGCTGACTGTGTCTGCACTATTTAACAGCAGCGGATAGTAAAGCATGGACTCCAAATCAAACTTTTGGCTGACCAGCTTTGTCAACGAAGGTCTCTGAGTAATTCTCTCAAATTCGCCGTCGTTAAAAAAGCCAGGATTAACTATATCGGCAGAGGTAAGACTTCTTATGAGTTCAATCGGTTTAATGCCGGTTATCACCGACAATTCTTTTATTCCAATGATTTGGTATTCATTAAATCCGATTCTTAAAAAACTGGTTGCTACACTTTCAACCTTGTCGGGATCATCAAAGCCAAGAGCAAGGTAATCGAAAGGTATTTCCTGTTGAACTATCTTTGCGACCTGCGGCAACTTTTCTTTCCAATCAGAATGATTGGCTACCCTTTCTAATTGCTGTATCAATTCTACTTCTCTTCTGTATCGTGATTCACGGCTGTGCTCGTGCCGGTATTGTGCAATCTCCAATGTGATTAGCAAGTCCTTTTCCCGAAAGGGTTTGACAATAAACCCATACGGTTCGGTTGTTTTGGCTGCATTCAATACTTCTTCATTTGAATTTGCTGACAGGTAAATAAAGGGAATATTGTCTTCTTTTAATCGGTGGGCAAGGTCGATTCCCGTGCGTTTTCCTTTTAAAAAAATATCGAGAAGGACTATGCCAGGCGTCTCTCTTTTCAACGCTTCTTCAGCACTATCAACCGAACGTACAATGCCACAAATTTGATATCCAGCTTTTTTAAGGATGAGCTGGAGGTCGTTAGCCTCTACAAACTGGTCTTCGACGATGAGTACTTTTTTATTCACCTTTACAATCTTAATTGTTTGAAACAAATGATGAGGGAAATATGTCTTGGCGCTTAACACCCGCATCATGCGCGAATGAAACCTTTATTGTAGTACCGTCATTATTTTCGATGGACAGATTTCCATCCAGATCCTCACTCAGTCCTTTCATCAAACTCATGCCGAGCGATCCGGTCTTTTTAGTATTGAAACCAGGTGGCATTCCGATTCCATTATCTGAAATGCTGAGCAGGTAATGATTGGAAGTTGTATTTGAAAGTGAAATAGATATCACGCCATTTCTGCCATCAGGAAATGCATATTTTATTGAATTGGTGATTGCCTCATTCAGTATCAGACCAAGGGGAACAGCCTGGCTGACGTCCAGTTCAAGTGGCTTGACGTCGTATTCAAAGCGTATACGTTGTCCCGTCTCAAAGCTATCACCAAGGTAGGATACCAGCTCACGTATATAAACCGGCATATCAATAGAAGAAACGTTTTCTGAGCTGTACAGCTTTTGATGAATCAGCGACATCGCGTGTACGCGGTGTTGACTGTCATGAATCGCGGTGAGTGCCTGCTCATTATCAATATATACAGATTGTGAATTTAAAAGGCTCATCACGATTTGCAGATTGTTTTTGACACGGTGATGGATCTCTTTAATTAGCCATTCCTTTTCGTTCACCAAGTGTTGCAGCTGTTCATTCTTTTGGGTAATAACGTTATTGCTCTTTTGCCTGAGCTTGCTTTGCCTGAATAATAATCCAGCGATAATCAGAACGGCAATAATACCTGAAATGGTTAGATTTTTGACAAGGGTAGCTTGTTTCAAATTCGCTTGCTGCAATTTTGCCTCGTTTGTTAGCAAACGAATATTACCTTCTTTCGATCGAATTTCCTGGTCTTTCTTCGCAGTTTCAAATTGTATCTTCAGTTGATTGATCTGCTGACTCGCGGTAAAACGTAGCAAAGAGTCGCTAGCTTCCTTGAATAATTTATAATGAGCAATTGCATCTTTAGAATTTCCCAGCGCAGAATCTGCTTTGTACCACCACAGGTAGTTGTCAGCCAGACCTCCGATGATATTATGTTTTTTGCAAATCGTTTCGTTTGCCGGAAGGTAGTTATACATTGCGCGATATTGGCCTGAGGCCAAGTAATACTGGATTACTGCTCTGTGGAGGCTCCTTAGCTCATAGAGGTTTGGATTAGTTCCCACGAGCCGTAACAAATCGGCGACCAGTGGCTCAGCTTTTTTATAATTGTTGGTTAACAAGTATGCCCGTATGTAATCAGCCAAGTAATATACTTTTTCATTCAATGTTCCAATGTCATATATAAATCTTTGATGTTGGAGGAATGCAATCATTTCTTTTTGATTCTCTAACCGTAGATAGGAGTCCGTTACATTCGGAGCGATGATCCTTGCATTCAAACTATCTTTATTGCTCATAGCCATGGCGAATGCTTTGGTAAAATAATTAGCTGCTTCTCTGTATTGTCCTATGCCGTAGTAAGTAACCCCAACTCGGTTATAAATTGTACTTAGCTCCTGGCTGCTGGCGTTCACCCTTTCCGCAGTTTCAACGGCAAGCAATCCATATTTTAATGCCTGCTGAAAATCATTATCGTAGTCCAATATGTAACCAATTAAATCATATATTCCTTCCACTTCCTGATAATTTACAGTCTTGGCAATTGCGAGCGCCTCTTGTAGACGGTTTAGGGCGATGCTGTCCTTCTCGGTGATTTGATAGAAGTCACCAAGATCTTTCAGAGACATTATTTGCTTTAGCCTGCTTCCACTTTCCCGATATAATTGTTCAGCAAGTTCAGTATACTTTACCTTCCAGGCCCATTGGTCTTCGGCGTATATATCGTAATAACGCCCCAGCTCCGTATAAGTGTCTGCAAGATCCTCTTTCCGATTATATTTTGTAAAAATTGAAATTGCGCTGTCAATATATTTTTTCCCCTTCTCTTTTTGATTGCCTTCGCGGTATAGTTGAGAATATGCTTGAAAACAGCGCGCTTGCCATACAGGGTCGTTCAATGATGTCGATAAATTCATTGCCCGGTTAAGGAAAAACAAAGTGCTGTCAAAATCACTTTTCTTCATGCCAGGCCTCAAAATATACACAAATGCCGCCTTAAGCAATAACTTTACTCGCTGTGAATCGGCGTTGTTTTTTTGTAATAAGCTATTTAGTTCCGCGATTGAGTGTGCCTTTTCATCCTGGGCTATAATGAGCTGAACAGGAGATAAATAAAAGAGCATACATATAAAGAGTGACTTCAGCATAACTCTCTTTTTAGTATGAATAATCCATTAAAGATTCACAAAGGGTATTAATCGTGAAAATAGTTCATCACGATGCAATGCAGAAGTTCTTAGTATCAGCTGCGCGGACCAATCGTCTATCTGTGCCGAAGACTTTCCGTTTGTAGGTTGAATTTAAAGGTACAATTTTTAGAATTCAATCTAATGTTATCATTTTTAATTCCGCGACCCATATCATTACCTCAAGATCATTTTCAATCATAATTATTCGAAACAACTGACGTGGCCGGCGTATTGGGTCGCCTTTCGCCCATATGAGGTGCGAATGAAATTTTTATCGTGGTTCCATTTTTGCTTTCTATTGAAAAATTACCATCGAGGTCTTCACTTAATCCGGCAATCAGGCTCATGCCCAATGATCCCGGCGACCTATTATTATAGTTTGCCGGCATTCCGACTCCATTGTCTGAAATATTCAGCAAATAGTGACCACGGGTGTCGGTTGAAAGGAAGATAGAAATGACCCCACTTCTTCCATCCGGGAATGCATATTTAATGGAATTGGTAATAGCCTCATTTAGTATCAGGCCAAGAGGCACTGCTTGACTCACATCCATTTCCAGTGGCTCAAGTTTTAACTCAAAGCGTATCCGCTGCCCGGTATTAAAGCTGTCAGCAAGGTAGGACACCAGTTCGCGTATATAAACCGGCATATCGATAAAGGAAACATTTTCTGAATTGTACAATTTTTGGTGAATAAGCGACATGGCATGCACGCGGTGCTGGCTGTCATGAATGGCGGTAAGTGCCGGCTCATTATTAATATAAGCTGACTGTGAGTTTAACAAGCTCATTACGATTTGAAGATTGTTTTTAACGCGGTGATGGATCTCCTTTACTAACCAATCTTTTTCATTTACCAAATGATGTAAAGAAAGATTTTGTTTGGCGATTTCCTGTTGTTGCGATTCCAGTTTTCTATTCGTTTTCAGTTTTAGCCTATAGCGATTGAATAGAAGAGCCACAATTATGATAAGCAGCGCTGCTACGGCAAAACTTATGTTTCTAAGGATTGTTCCCTGATGCAATTTGGTTTTTTGAAGCTCATCTTGTTGCTGCAGCAATTGAATATTACGTTTATTTAATGCGATAATTGAGTCTTTCTGCTCTGTTGCATACATTATTTTGAATTCTTCTATTTGCTTGCTTTTGGTTGCCGTGAAAATGGAATCATTAGTCCTATGAAGAGCTTGCAGGTGTTTGATGGCCGAGATATAATTTCCTTTTGCCGAATCAAACTGGAAGAGGAATTGATGAAAATAGAGGCTCGGGTTTGATTCTTTTGGAGCAGATGGCCAGTCTTTGACATACCTGCCAAAAAATTTCCAGGCTTTATTATATTGACCGGTTTCGAGATAAAAGGATGATAAGAATTGATCAACCGTCATATCGCTCGGTATTTCCTTATGTCTTATACGTTCATCTGAAAGTTTTATCAATTCCTCGGAATAGAATTCAGCCATGGTGTAATTTTCTACCGCCTTATAGCATCCCGTCAGTGACAATAACATAAAAGTTTTTTCCCAATTATCAACGGGGACAAACTTTTTGCTTTTCTCAACTATCATATCCAGAGCTTCTTTTTTTCGGCCCAATTTTATTAGGTCAGTGGTAATGCCGAACAATGAATTGTAGATATCATTTGTTTGCCTGGTGCTGATCAGGTAGTCTGCTCTTCTCATATTCAATTCTACCGCTTGGGCTATACTGCCGCTGGCGCTGTAGTTCCTGGCCAGACGTAAATAAAAATCGGATAAATAAAGCGAATCACTTTTTGTCTTCACATTTTTTAATGTTTCCAATGAATAATACATCGATTTGTCCCAATTGCCTCCTGTATAATACATGCCGGCAAGCAGATCATAAGTAAAACAAATCCCGGGATATCGTCCGGTTTGTTGCTCCCGGGCTATTTCCAACAACTCATCGATGGCTCCATATAAATTGCCTTGCCGGTAATGCAGATCTGCGAGTTCCTTCCTTGCCCAGAATTCATCTATTTTATTTTGGTGCGTTTTATTCAGCTGTACCAAACGTTCTATCAAATTAATTTGCAGGTCGATCTTAAAGTCAGTCATATCCACGGTATAAAAGTCAAGGAATTCTATTGTGTATTTGCCCAATTCTTCGGGACTTATTTCGTTGGGCAAAAGTTGAAATGCTTTGTTGAGTAAATTTTTGATCATTGCAACCTGATCGGGCGCGTTTGGGTCGTAACACCTGGAAAGCTGCAAATAGGCCTGAATCAGTCGAACCGTATCCCCAGAAGTCTGGAATACCTTGATCGCTTCACTTGCGAAATGTTTTGCCGAATCCAGACTTCCATTTTTCAGTGCAAGTTTTGTTTCATCCAATAAAATCCGTCCATCGAATTTCTTGGATGTCTGTCGTGCATTTAATGCTTTTACATATCCGATAAACATTGCTGCACTGTCCAGATTCGGTTTGTGATATTCTATTAGGTTTAGGTGATAATCCAGTATTTCCAATGAAGTCTCAATCCGGGATATATCATCCGTCTTTTTCCTTAACAATTTCAGCAGATTATTTTCATCCTGCTGACCGTATCTGTTTTTTATCACTATCTGACCAAATATGGAAGTGGCAATAAACAGAAAAGTTGTTGTAACGATAAACTTTACCATGAATTTAAAGACTTTATTAAAATCAATGTATTGAATAAGGATACAATTTCATCAAGGGTTCTGTTCAAAATGGCGATATGAGTAATCCACTATTGCGCCAGATTCATAAAGGGTATTAATTAGAAAGGGATAATCTCTGAATACCAATCATGAAGACTCTTAAACCAATACATGTATCTATCCCGGAGCGCTTTCCCTTGCAGGAGAACTTAAAGTTACCATTTTATTTCGCGGCGGATTCAAAACGCACCACGATATTTCGCGGTGATAATTATTGGCATGACCTATAACAGATCGTGATTTAGAATAACTTATCACAATGGCATTCGGTTGGATTTCTCCGTACCAAACACAAACATGGCCAGTAGATTACCAAAATCAATTGTTTTCATAACCGGAGCTTTTATTAGTAGCAATTGCTGGGATGATTGGAAGCCTTATTTTGCAAATGAAGGATACAAGTGTATTGCTCCCCCGTGGCCTTTTAAAGATGCGCCTGCTGAAGAGCTTCGTAACAGACCAGCAAAGGATCCGATCGCATCAAACACTCTCGGATCCTTGGTAGATCATTTTTCCTCTGTTATAACCAGCCTGCCGGAAAAACCAATACTCATCGGTCATTCGCTGGGTGGCTTGATCGTACAATTATTATTACAACTGGATTTGGGGATCGCGGGTGTTGCCATTCATTCTTTTCCTCCGCAAGGCGTAAACAGGTTCTGGTTGTCATTTTTGAAAATCCTCTGGGAAGCTATGGTGCTCTTTAGTTCTGCCGAGGAAACCTATTTAATGCCTTTTAGTAAATGGAGATTGGCAATTGCTAACGGTATGGACTATGAGCAACAAAAAGCACTGTATTATCTGTATGCGGTACCCGAATCAAAAAGGATCATAAGGGAAGCATTGAAATGCGTGGCTCGCATTGATTTTAATAGGCCACATGCGCCGCTATTGATCACCTCAGGCGGTAGTGACAAACTTATACCTCCTTCATTGAACTATAACAATTATAAAAAATATTCAAATGGCAATGGTGTAACTGAGTATATAGAATTCAAAGCTCACACACATTTGGTTTTCGGTGTAGCCACATGGAAAGAGGAAGCAAATTGTGTCCTTCACTGGCTACAAGAGTTAAAATAAATCTTTGACTACATAAACGTTCAAAAAACTAATGAAATGAAAACTCAACCTATTACAAATAACATGAGTTCCGGAGCAGTTGTGGTGGACCTGTCAGCAGGTAATGAGATTGTTTCTCCCTCTGGAGATATTATGAATGAATATAGGAAGTTCTTTCAGCAGCTTCGCTTGCCAGGGCTCGTTGATTTTCTAACAAACCTTACAGCTTCAACGGGCAAGAAAAGTTTCCTGGTCTTCAAAAGCAATAAGTACTTCAATGTGCCTACCGAAAACATCGCTTTCTTTTATATCAAGTATGAATCAGCAATGATCCTGTGCTTTGACCGACAAGAATATTTTGTCAATTATTCACTTGAACAGATACAAAACCTTTTACCTGAGAAACAGTTTTATCGCTTGAACAGGCAATACCTCATCAACTTCAACGCGGTAAGGGAAGTTGAACATTACTTCGCACGAAAACTCCTGGTGAACCCAGCTATACCAGTGAAGGATAAACTCATCGTGTCCAAGGAAAAAGTAACACAATTTTTGCGCTGGCTTGATAACAGATAACTAGCGAATTTCCATTAGCGATTCAATCATTTCTAATATTTAAAATAAGTAGTATGAAAAATTATAACCAGATAGAAATAATTCTTTTCTCTAAGTATTCCCTTAAGAATTTAAGTCAGAAGGAGCTGGCAAGATGGTTGGGGACAACGGCGCAGTATGCCATTGGACGCCAGCATGAGATCGCAAAGAAAATATTTCTCAGAATCTTGAGAGACACGCCTGCGATTTACTTGTCATGAGATTGACGGGAGAGTTTTTCAAAATGTTAGCCACACGCCAGGTTATTTTCAAGTTAACAAATGACCGGTTAAGGAGTAACAAAGTCCGGATAGGGTAGTTGGAACTTGACGGGAAGTTGATCATAAAATAGTTTTGAAATATCAAGTTCAAAAAATTTAAACAAATGAAAAGGAATAGAAAAACAATTGTCTACGCAGCCTTTGCATGCGGCCTTGCGCTACTGTCTCTCAACGCGTATAATCAACAATCAATGGCGAGCGACATCTCCTATCCCAATATGCCCCGTATCGCTCCGATCGGTGAACGGATTGAAAAATACCAGGAGGTAAATGAATCCGCAAAGGGGCCTTCCATCGATCCGCAAAAAGGATATCGTTTGCAAAAACTTGGTGCAGGCTTGTATATGATTACTGACAATGCTTATCAGTCCATGTTTATGGTGTATGAAAAAGGAGTTGTCGTGGTTGATGCGCCACCACCGTTTGCTCAAAACATTCGAAGGGCAATCGCGGAAGTAACTGATAAACCAATTACCCATTTAATTTATAGTCATTCGCACGCTGACCATATCGGTGGCACGAAAACCTTAAACTTAAGCAAAAACACGATTATCATTGCTCACAACGAAACCAGGCGGTTGCTTCTTCGCGACAATGACCCGAATCGTCCGATCCCAACTGTTACATTTAATGACAAATACATACTCCGGGTTGGAGGCCAAACATTGGAATTGTCGTATCATGGAAATGCACATGAACCAGGGAACATATTCATCTATGCGCCTGCCCAGAAAACGTTGATGGTTATCGATGTCATCTTTCCTGGCTGGATGCCCTGGAGACGGTTTGCTTTAGCGCAGGACATTCCAGCTTATTTCACACAGGTGCAGGAGATCTATCAGATGAAGTGGGATGTACTTGTATCTGGCCACGTTGAGCGAACCGGCACACATGCCGATGTTGCTCTTCAGCTTGAATTCATGAACGATTTGAAGAACACTGCGCGGGAGGCTTTAAAATCTACAAAGCCAGGCGAGGGAATGAATGCTGCCGACCAGCAAAATCCATGGGCGGTGTTTGATAACTACATTGACCGGGTAGTAATTCAGTGCGTCAATTCCCTTACACCAAAATGGTCTTCAAAACTTGCGGGCTATGATGTTTACATCTGGGATCAATGCTATTCAATGGAGCAAAGTCTTCGTATTGATTAAAAAGAGTGAGATGGTTGATTTTTTAGCCGATTAAATGTTTGTGAAATGAAGAGAATATTTATGAAAATATATTCAAATGCCAGTGATGCGATAAGTGATTTGCATATGCAGGGATTTACTAGTGACTTTCATCTTTCAGGTAACGACCTTTTATAGGTGCAGGGAGGTTTTCTTATCAGGGCCGGCGAATTTGCCATCGTCAGATATTGCGAAATAGAAGATACGAAAAACCGCATAAATAAACTCGCAATTTTCGGAGTCATCACACTCCATCATAGCATTAAGGGAATATTACTGAATCATTTTAGAGCTTATTCAGAAAGAACACCGCCGGTATTGATCAAGAAGCTCAATGAATTGCGCTTTTATAGTAAAAATAAAACTGAGAATAGTTATATAAAACTTAAACAAAAACTTTAAAGCAAATAAAATGCAAACTACAGAAGTAATTACCAAAATAAAATGGGCTATTGATCCATTGAACAGTCAAATTGGCTTCAGAGTGAAACATTTGATGTTCACGAATGTAAGAGGAAGCTTTAAAGAATTTGATGCAAGTATATATACAACCGGTGAAGATTTCACGACGGCGGAAATTGATCTGTGGATTAACCCGGCATCAATCGATACAGGAAATGAAAAAAGAGATGAGCACTTAAAGAGTACCGATTTTTTTGACGTGGAAAAATTCCGCGAAATTAATTTCATGGCTGACAGTTTGCTTGAAGTTGACAAAGACGGCAATTATGAGTTGTATGGGGCACTTACCTTAAAAGGCATCAGCAGGCAAATCAAATTAAATGTCGAGTTCGGTGGACTCAGGAAAGATCCCTGGGGTACGGACAGGGCACTCTTCACCATCAACGGAAAGATAAATCGGAAAGATTGGGGATTAAATTGGAATGCAGCTTTAGAAACAGGTGGAGTTCTAGTAAGTGAAGATGTTTGGATCATTTGCGAATTGCAATTGATAAGACAATCAGATTTTCAGGATGACAAAGTTTATTGAAATCTATTTCACCATAGCTATTTCAACCGGCCAATAATATAAAAACATGATACTGTCGAAAGGAAACACGGCTCCAAATTTCGCTTTGTTTGCGAAGACGGATCAAAAACTCAGCCTTGACGACCTAAAAGGTTTACCAGTTATCCTTGCCTTCTATCCTGCAGATTGGAGCCCAGTTTGCGGCGATCAGATGTCTCTGTACAATGAAACGTTACCACTTTTCAACAAATTCAACGCACAGCTTATTGGCATATCTGTGGATAGCAAATGGTGTCACAAGGCTTTTGCAGAAAGCAGGAATTTACACTTTCCACTATTGTCCGACTTTGAACCAAAAGGAGCGATCTCAAAATTGTATGGTGCTTACAATGAAGCAGATGGCGCAAGCAAAAGAGCGCTTTTTGTAATCGACGAACAAGGAATAATTCAATGGAGCTATCTTTCTCCGGACAATATTAATCCTGGAGCTGATGGCATCCTGGACGCACTAGAAAAAAATGGTTCACTAAAATATTAAATCATGTCAGTATTGAAACTTGCTATAAATTCAGCCGATCACCACGCGGGAAATGTCAAGGCCGACATAACATTAGTTGAATATGGAGACTTTCAATGTCCCTATTGCCGACGTGCACATCCCTTAGTCAAGCGTCTTCTAAAAGAAAAGGGTGAGGTCTTGCATTTTGTTTTTCGCAATTTTCCACTCAGGGAAATTCACCCTCATGCCTACATCTCGGCGGTTACTGCAGAGGCGGCCGGTAAACAAGGGAAGTTCTGGCAAATGCATGATCTGATTTTTGAGAATCAGGATAAGCTTAGCAAGACTTATCTATTGTCGCTTGCGGAACTTATGCGCCTTGATCTCACAAAATTTGCAAAAGATTCAACAAGCGAGGAAATACGAAAAAAAATTGAAACAGATTTCGAAAGCGGCATTCGCAGTGGAGTCAATGGAACTCCGACATTCTTTTTAAATAACTATCGGATTTCAACTTATGATGAAACCTATGAATCATTGTTGGATGCTATTCAGCTTGAATCTGAAATGAAATTGAAATCGTGAACAATGATATAAAGTCTATGAGTAAAAGGAGTAAAAATAAAAAAAGCTCAGCGGAGAACAGGAAATTCCCTTTGCCGATCTATAGAAAGGAAGATGACATTTACAATCGTGACAGAGCAGAGCACTTGGAAGATGAAGATAGTATTAGAATGCGAATAGGAAATGAAGACAGAGGCGTGGGTGCGGACCTTGATATTCCTGGTGCAGAGTTAGATGACCCGGACGAAGCCATGGGTGAAGAAGATGAAGAAAATAATTATTACAGCCTTGGCGGTGATAATCATAATGACCTCGAAGAAGATAATTCTTGATAATGCGGCAACCATCGGTGACTTGCAGTCACTAATCAATCATTCAAGGAAAAGGGGAAATGGTTATGATAAACAAATCAAAGGTTGCAGTAATTGGTCTTGGAAATATCGGTACTGCAGTTGCGACCAATCTTGTAAAAGGCAATCGTGCTGTTATTGTTGCAGACAGAAGGATTGAAAAAGCAAAGGAGCTATCTCAAAAGCTGGGAAATCTTGCACATCCAATGGAAATTCCTGATGCAATAACGCATGCAGATATTATTGTGTTCGCAGTTTGGTTTAATGGCATTAAAGAGTTGCTGAACAAATATGCTACAGAACTTCGTGGAAAAATTATTGTTGATCCCTCGAATCCAATTGCACGGGATAACAAAGGCGGATTCAAAAAGATTATCGGGAAACAGGAATCCGCTGGCGGGATACTTTCTTCACTTCTTCCCGAAGACGCGAAGCTTGTAAAAGCATTGGGTACATTAAGTGCTATTTCACTCGCAGGCGCCGCTTTCCAAAAACCGGCAAATGTTTTATTCTATGCAACCGATGACGCAGGCATTAATGAAGAAGTTGAACAATTAATTCGTGACAATGGTTTTGAGCCGGTACGTGTTGGTGGTATTGACCAGTCCATTCGCATCGAGGCATTTGGGGACTTACATGAATCTGGCGCGCTTGGGAAAACAGTAACCATGTCTGAAGCAATTAAAAAATTATATCACGATCAATTTACTTAGACGATGAACATAAGTATCATACCCTCATCAAATTCAGGTTCGGGAAGGACTGTTTCGTCGCTGATTTGGTCCGTGTAGGCTAATTGGTGATTGGAAAGGTGACCGTGTGACAAATAGATTTGTATAATCAGATTTGAAGTCCGAAAAAAAATTAATCAATGAAACACAGCAATAAAATTATCGCAAGCAGCCTTGTTGCTGGAACCCTTGTGATGCACAGCACCCTAGCCGATGGGCAAACGAGCACTTCAGTCAACCTATCACAGGATGAAACCATCAAGCGATTTGAGGTGCACGTTCCGAAAGAAAAGGTACAAGATCTTAAACGCAGGCTCATTGCAACGCGGTGGCCCGACAAGGAAACAGTTTCCGATAAGTCGCAAGGCGTGCAACTCGATAAACTCCAGGAACTCGTTCACTACTGGTCTACGGATTATGATTGGCGGAAGGCCGAGGCGAAGCTGAACGCCTTACCGCAATTCTTAACAAATATCGACGGAGTAGATATTCACTTTATTCACGTTCGATCCAAAGAACCAAACGCTCTCCCTGTTATTATAATTCATGGGTGGCCGGGTTCAATATTTGAGCTATTGAAAATAGTTGGTCCCTTGACTGACCCCACTTCCTATGGTGGAAAAGCTGAAGACGCCTTTGATGTTGTTATACCCTCATTGCCGGGGTACGGTTTCTCTGGCAAGCCAGGCACAACCGGCTGGGATCCGGAACACATTGCTCAAGCCTGTACGGAGTTGATGAAGCGCCTCGGGTACACGCGCTTCGTTGCGCAAGGTGGAGACTGGGGTGCAGTCATCGCCGAAGCAATGGGGCGACAAACGCCATCCGGTTTGCGCGGTATCCATATCAATTTGCCAGCGACGGTTCCGCCCGAGATCGACAAGGCACTCAATGACGGCGGACCGGCGCCAGCTGGGATCTCCACAGAAGAACGTGCGGTGTTCGACGCTCTCAGCACATATCGCAAAACGGGAAGCGCGGCTTATGGGGTAATAATGGGAGCGAGGCCACAGGCAATCGGATATGGAATAACTGACTCCCCCGCTGGACTCGCGGCTTGGATTCTTTTACATCCCGGTTTCACGAAATGGACGTACGACAGCAAGTCGCCGACCAAAGACGAAGTGTTGGATGACATTACTCTGTACTGGCTCACCAACAGCGCGACATCGTCAGCTCGATTATACTGGGAAAATAAAGGACGAGGTGTCATTAGTGCAACCGCGCAGAGAACTGGCGCGATCGCGGTCCCAGTAGCTATAACAGTATTTCCTGAGGATGTCTACAAGGCGCCGAAGACATGGGCTCAACGAGCATTTCACAATTTGATTTACTTCCACGAAGTGGACAGGGGTGGCCACTTCGCCGCGTGGGAAGAACCACAACTTTTCGCTGAAGAGATGTGGGCCGCATTTAAATCACTTCGTTAAAGCGGTCACAACAGAGAACTCACTTATCTCCGACAAAAATGAGGGAAGGATCGCCTGTTGTTAATTCAAAATAAGATTTAAACAAACGCTATATGAAATCGATTGCTAAGTTTCTGGTTACAGCTATAACAGTGGGCGTCCTTTTCACGACGTGCGACACTTCATCAAATCGTAGAAATGCAGACGACACACAGTCGATCGGCAAACAGTCTGCATCTAAGGTCGCTGATCGAAGTGCGAGGGAGATTCGGGGCTCTACTCCGTACATTGAAATTCAGAACGAGCCTGCGCCCAGGTTGATTGTGGATCCGCCGCTTCCCGATATGTTGGCTCAAGGAATTGTCTGGATCCAATGGCGGGTTGAGAACGTGCGCATCACACCGGTGTTTGGCAAAGGCGCTCTCAATGTGTCCCCGCGAATCGGACATTTGCATGTACAGGTAGATGACCTTTCCTGGTGGTGGGCCGACGCGAGTGATTTAAATACGATCGACGTAGCCGGCATGTTGCCTGGCCCGCACAGGGTCAAGATCACCTTGGTGAATGCCAACCATGAGAGCTTCCCCGAACAGTCCAGAACTGTAGCTTTCACAATTCCTGAAGGAGCAAGAATGTCCCACTCTCACTGATGGAGGCCAAAGTGTGCAACGATTCAGGGCGATCAAATCAGAATGGTGTCAACAAGTCGGACTCATGATCTGAGAATTGCATGAGCGCCGCAAAGACACCTTCTCAATGCTTCTGAAAACTTATCAAAGAAAATCAATGATACGAATATTCGCATACCCTTATCATCGTCTTTTGGGCATTACGCTCTTAACGATTATCTGCGCGGGTTCGATCAAGGTTGATTATTCATCAAGACATTTTCAAAGATCAAAACCATCGACAATGTTTTTATTACAAAGTGAATTGTCTTCACTTAAAAAGGCAAATGCATGGCTCAACTCGCCGTCGCTAACAGAAACAGAGCTCAGAGGCAAGGTAATTTTGATACAGTTTTGTACCTACACCTGCATCAATTGGCTACGCACACTACCTTATGTCCGGGCATGGGCTGAAAAATATAAAGAAAAAGGATTGGTGGTGATAGGGGTTCACACTCCGGAATTTTCATTTGAAAAAAATATTGATAATGTTCGTCGCGCAATTAAAGATATGAAGGTTGACTTTCCCACAGCCATCGACAATAACCAGGATATTTGGAATGCTTTTAAAAATCAATATTGGCCTGCCTTGTATCTAATCGACGCGAATGGACATATCCGGCATCATCAATTTGGTGAAGGAGGGTATGAACAATTTGAAAAGGTTATTCAACAGTTACTGATTGAGACGGGAATCAAAGACATAGATCCTCATAATGTAGAGATCAATGCACGCGGTGTTGAAGTTGCTGCAGATTGGAGCAATTTGAATTCAGCTGAAAACTATCTGGGTTATGAACGAACGGAAAATTTTGCAACTTCTGATTTACTGCATAACAAGCAACATGTTTATACGGCATCCGCATCTTTAAACGTTAATCAATGGGCGCTTTCGGGTAATTGGACAGCACAGAAAAATTCTATCATTCTTAATAACCCCGGTGGAAGGATTGTGTATCGGTTTTATGCTCGTGATCTTCACCTGGTGATGGGGCCGGCAGTGCAAGGAACATCAATTCGGTTTCGTGTATTAATTAATCGTAAGATTCCAGGAAGGGCGCATGGCATTGACATTGACGAACAGGGCAATGGCAAGATCACCGATCAGAGATTGTATCAGTTGATACGACAACCAAATCCTATCGCTCCTTGTGAGTTTCAAATTGAATTTCTCGATCCGGGAGTAGAAGCTTTTTCGTTCACTTTCGGTTAGTCGATACAAAATTCGGTTATCAAATTTTCAAATCAGCTGTCGATGTCAAAAGAAAGCGTTACCCTCGCTTTTATTTTTTGAACAAAACCTTCATTGGCTGGTCAAAATTTTAATTGTAAAATATTTTTCATCTGGACTTTTTGGAGCACCTTTTATCAAAATGGCAGAAGGCAAGCGGACCTCTGATTACATCTGAGGTCCATGCCGACTTTCGCGTAAATGAATGAGGTAAAGGAAGGTTAATTGGTAAGTTTATGCGTATCATAAAATGGTCGCCGCGGATTTTTTTGCGATCTGTCACTTATATACTCCGCCAGCCATTGAAAATACTCTCCCAAAAAAGGATCAGAATGTTTAATCCTTATCTCCTCAAAAATTGCTTTGTATTTCTGCCATGCGGTGGTTACAAATGACCCAAGCGTTTTATCCACTAGATCGATCTCTATTAATTGATCAGCAACCAAAATTCCTAGCGATTCCATTTCCTGCCCAAACTGGATGAATTTCGCCTGTTCAGGAAGCGAAAGCTTCTCAAACTCTTTAAAGCTGGTGGGCACCTTGTGGTAACTCAGTTTGCCACTAAGCTCGGCAAACTCCCTGGATTGAAAGTTGCGAAGAGCTTCAATCGTGCGACGTTCTTTTCGATCCCTTGCCGCATCACGCACCTGGAAAATACCAAATACAAGCGCCACAATAAAAGATAGCGCAAGTGAAATATCGGCGATGAGAGAGACGACATTATAGTTCATAATCTTCGATATCAGGTGTTCTATAAATCTTTGTCCAGAAAATAATTGCAATGTTCAACAAACATTTCAGGGTATTGGAATAATGCACCATGTGCTGAGTCAGGATAGAGGAATAATAATGAGCCTCGTATTCCCTGAAATAGTTTATAGGCGTTAATCGTGAGTAACATCTCATCATCGCTGCCATTGATGACCAAGGTTGGTTGCTTAATATCATTCAGAATAATTGAAGGTTTCATTATTCCCCAGCTATGAATGGCATGAGCCTGTGCCTGCATTGTTTCATTACTCACGATTGAGTCCCTGCGATTGCTGGGTGCATAAATTCTTTTCAGGCTTTCCATACCTCTTGATCTACTGTAGTCAGTGGAAGAGAAGAAAGTAAAAAGAAATCTGTCCGGTCCTGCGTGCATTTTCATTTTATTAAAAAATTCTAAAAAAGAGGAAACACTTCACTGGGGTGCGGTACCTACTAATATCATTTTTCTTATCAATCCGGGTGCGTTGATCGCCATTTGCTGCGCAATGAAACCACCCAAAGAATATCCGAGGACATCCGCTTTATTTATATTCAGAGCATTGATGAAACTGATTGCATCTTTAGTCATTTGAGCAACACTATCCGGAGTCTCTCCATTTGTGGATGCCACTCCTGTATTATTGAATAGAATTACATTCCTTGATTTTGCCATTTCATTTGTGATAGCGGGATCCCAATCATCTATGTTGCCAATGAAGTGCTGAAAAAATATCAGCGGAACTTTTGATGATGCACCAAAATTCCGGTATGCAAACCTGACACCATTTGTCTCAACATACAATGCTGGAGCAGTTTCTTGCGCCAATGCACAATTTTTCATACAATCTCTTTATTAGTAGATCTTTCATCACCGCCACGTTAAGTTAGCATGGTGTTCCTTTAACCGAATTTCAATCATGTTCCATTGCAGGATCAAAAAATCAAATGGTGGCGTTCATCTTTTCGCCACCGATCTATCTTTTGAATGTGATTTTAAAATTGAAAGACAACGCAACTTGTGCGTTGTCTCTTTTTTGCTACCTCACCGATTTGAACGCTGCGCGTACTTCTGCCACGAACAATTCTGGCTGTTCCCACGCTGCAAAATGTCCGCCTTTATCGAGCTTGTTGTAATAGATCAGGTTGGGATAAGCTGTCTCTGCCCAGCTCCGCGGTGTTTGAATGACCTCTTGTGGGAATGCACTCACTGCGACCGGGATTGTGACGTGCTTCGGTGCAAAGAATGCATTCTTGTTCTCCCAGTAAATGCGCGCTGATGAGACGGCTGTGTTCGTGAGCCAGTAGAGTGTTATATTGTCAAGAATGTCGTCACGCGTGATGTCACCATAAGGCTTTTCATTGACAAAGAGCTCGGAGATATGTGCATAGCTTGCGGCATCATGGTCGATGAGCCACGCTGCAAGACCAACAGGTGAATCTCCCATACCATAAATCGTCTGCGGACGATTCGCCATTTCCAGGGCATAACCAACTCCGTGTTGGTAGAAAAAGCCTAACTGTTCGACCGCATGGCGTTCGTCCGCTGAAAGATCTGATGGCAACTGGCCGCCGGTTTGGACTGCCTTATCGATATCTGATGGAACTGTGAAAGGCCAGGTGAGGTGAATGGCAAGTAATTCCGGAGGCGCCTGTGTACCCATCACATCCGTGATCATCCCACCCCAATCGCCTCCTTGCGCTACAAATCGCGTGTAGCCGAGGCGCTTCATTAACTCAACCCAGGCCTTACCTATCCGCGGAGGATCCCAACCAGTTGTTGTTGGTTGTCCCGAAAATCCATAGCCTGGGATCGAGGGGATTACAACGTCAAATGCGTCTTCGGCTTTGCCCCCGTGTGCAGTTGGATTAGTTAGTGGATCGATGATTTTCAAGAGCTCGATAATCGAGCCGGGCCAGCCATGCGTAATGATCAGCGGCATCGCATTTTTCTCTTTCGAGCGAACATGAATAAAGTGAATATCTACGCCGTCGATATTTGTTATGAATTGCGGCAGGGCGTTTAGTTTCGCTTCGAACTTGCGCCAATCATAA
>Ga0157374_10000598_pt1 | contig 31965 bp, 35 predicted proteins | sample M25metaG_FD_115308 | JGI IMG/M metagenome (GOLD analysis project Ga0157374, IMG submission 115308) | Miscanthus rhizosphere microbial communities from Kellogg Biological Station, Michigan, USA - M2-5 metaG | ecosystem: Host-associated > Plants > Roots > Rhizosphere > Soil | place: USA: Michigan...
AGAGGTGGCTAGCTGGTATAATAGCTGTAACGCCATCGATAATCTCGTTAAATAGGACTTTAGGAGCCGCATGATTTCACAGGAAAAGAAGACTAAGATTGTACCCGAACTAAAGGCTGGCAAAACTGACACTGGCAGTCCTGCGGTGCAGTTTGTTATTTTACCGAGCGCATTCGTGAACTGACCGAGCACTTGAAGGTCAATAAGCACGATTTTATGGCTCGCCGCGGTTTGCTACAGCTAGTTGGCAAGCGCAAGCGCCTACTTCAATACATTGCCGCTAAAGATGGTCAGGCATATCTTGACCTCATCAAGAAGCTTGGCATCCGCCGCTAATTCTTGTGCGTAGATAGGTAACTCAAACCTTGAGTTACCGAACTTGTGCACATTAAATAGTTCTCCTTCATACGTAGGTAGGGACCAGATATATAGCTCTTATTTCTAGCACAAGGCCGGAGCCGTATATTTGCACCCCGCCTAGGTACATTTGTAGAACGAGAACAGAAAGACTGGTAAACATGAGCCAAACGGCAAACAATGCAACCATTAACCCTTATGGTAAGGAAGTTATATCTGTAGAGACCGATTTTTGCGGCCGCAAGCTGACGCTTGAAGTAAACCGCGTTGGGTTCCGTACTACTGCTAGTGTGCTGGTTCGCTACGGCGAAACAGTAGTGTTAGGTACGGCCATGACTGGTGGTGTGATTCCGGGCATGGATTATTTCCCGCTCAGCATCGACTACGAAGAAAAGTTTTATGCAGCTGGCAAAATCAGCGGCAGCCGCTTTATTAAGCGCGAAGGCAAGCCTAGCGATGATGCAGTGCTGATTGGCCGCCTAATTGATCGCCCCATCCGCCCACTGTGGCCCAAGGGCTACCGCAACGAAGTGCAGGGCGTGGCTAGTGTACTTAGCATGGACCCGAGCTTCCGCCCCGACATGGTGGCGATGATCGCTATGAGCGCTGCCTTTATGCTGACCGGTGCACCGTTTGACGGTCCGGTGGCTGGTGTGCGTGTCGGTATCGACGAAAATGGCGAGTACAAGGCGTTTATGAGTGCCGCCGAGCTGGCCGAGGGCAAGCTCGACCTAGTGGTTGCTGGTACTGACGGCAAAGTGATGATGGTTGAGGCTGGCGCCAAAGAAGCCACCGAAGACGAAATTGTCAAAGCTATGGAATTTGCGGTGGAGGCCATTAAGCCAGCCCTGGAAATCCAACAGAAGCTGGCTAAGAAAATGAAGATAGTTGCCCAGGAATACACCTTGGCGCTGCCCGATGATACATTCCAAAAAGAAGTAGACGAGTGGGTGGAAGGCAAGCTGGGCGAAGATCTGCGTTTGCCATACCCAGAGCGCAACGAGTTGATTAAGACGCTGCGTGACCAAATGCACGAAGAGTTTGCTGGCCGCATCGGTGAAGAAGCCTACAAGGCGCTGCGTGGCGAATACGACGACGCTATGCAGCTGGCCATTCACAAAGATGTCCGTAAAGGCATTGTAGAGCATGGTATTCGTCCAGACGGCCGCAAGCTGGATGAGATTCGTCCACTTAGCACCGAAGTTGGATTGCTGCCGCGCGCCCACGGTTCCAGCTTGTTTACCCGCGGTATGACACAGGGTATGAACATCGTTACCTTGGCACCGCTTAGCTATGCACAAATGGTCGACACTATGGAAACTAGTGACGGTGAGCGTCGCTACATGCACCACTACAATGCGCCGGGCTACACCGTGGGCGAAGTGCGCCGCTTAGGTTCACCAGGTCGCCGCGAAATCGGCCATGGCTACTTGGCTGAGCGCGCCCTTCTGGGTGTATTCCCCAGCGAAGCAGAATTCCCGTACGCTGTGCGCAGCGTGACCGAGATTATGAGCCAAAATGGCTCTACCAGCATGGCTGCCACTTGTTCTAGCTGTTTGGCACTGATGGACGCCGGTGTGCCGCTGAAGGCCCCAGTTTCTGGCATTGCCATGGGGCTTATGGTGGACGGTGATAAGTTCTGGGTGCTGTCGGACATTGCTGACGCCGAGGACTTTGCCGGTGATATGGACTTTAAGGTAACTGGTACCACTAAGGGCATTACAGCACTACAAATGGACATGAAGGTGCACGGTTTGCCCGTTTCGACGCTGAAGGCAGCGATTGAGCAGGGTAAGCAGGGCCGGGCGTTCATTTTGGAGCACATGCTAAAGACTCTAGCCGAACCACGTGCCGAGCTTAGCCCATACGCGCCACGTGTAGAAAGTATCATGATCAACCCTGACAAGATCCGCGAGGTGATTGGTAAGGGCGGCGAAACTATTCAGAAGATTACGGCTGAAACTGGTACTGAGATTGACATCAAAGACGATGGCACGGTAATGATTGCTAGTCCTGACAAGACACACATCGATGCAGCTATTGAGTGGATCAAGAGCATTACCGAAGACCCAGAAGTTGGCGCAATTTACTACGACAAGCCAGTGGTAAGCGTGCTCGACTTTGGTGCCTTTGTGCAGGTTTTGCCTGGCAAAGACGGCTTAGTACATGTTTCGGAAATCAGCGAAGAGCGCACCGAAAAGCCTAGTGATAAGCTGAAAGAGGGCGATAAAGTGACCGTGAAGTTGGTTGCGATTGATGAGCGTGGCAGGCTACAACTGAGTATAAAAGCCGCAGCCCGCGAGCTGGCTGAAAAGAAGAAATAGCAGTGGCAAAAGAGAATAAATATTTGTTTACGGGTCTCGCGTTTCTAGCGATGTTCATGCTGGCAGTCATTGTTGAGTCATTTCGACACGTACCGCAAGTAGTAGCTTTTATTCTCTATGCTATGCTTGCCTTTCCGGGTTTTGTGCTTATTTATCTGGCCCGCCAGGAAATGGTGAGAGTTGTAAAGGAGCTATGGTCTGTGCGCTCTCAAAGTGCGCGCGTGACGGATACAAAGGCAGCACGTGATTGGCGCATAAGAGCAGTCACTGCGGGGGTGATAGGTTCAGCGTTGGCATATTTTGGTCGCCGCCTCATCATGGATAGCAACAAAGTGCTACCTTCGGTGGTAGGTTGGATAGCATTGTGTATAGGTATGATGATAGTAGGAGTAGCATTTGTACTCGGAAAGTTTGCAGACCTATGAATTTAGCAAGGCTTGATAAGTTTCATAAAACCCAGCTAGGATTTGCGGTTTTTGGGCTCATCGAGCTGGCTATGTCATACGGCTTTCTGGATTGGGGACTAGATAGCGGTGGTTGGTGGCTTTGGGTAATTGCGTTGTTCCTGTTTGTGGGTAGTTTGCAGGATTTCTTTTACGCGCTAAAGGGGGTCAAAAAATGAGTACGGCTAAAACCAAACAACAGCAACTTGACGAGCTGAAGGCTCGTATCGAGACAGAAGACCCCACGCCGGAGCTGCGCAAAGGTGCTATCCAGCTAGTGTTTGGCGACGGCAGTGCCGAAGCGCCAATTGTTTTCATCGGTGAAGCGCCCGGCAAGAACGAAGACGAACAGGGGAAGCCCTTTGTGGGTGCTGCTGGTAAGTTTTTGAACGAAATGCTAGAAATGATACACTTGGAGCGCCAGGATATCTACATCACCAATATCGTCAAATACCGGCCGCCAAACAACCGCGACCCATTACCCGACGAAAAGAATGCTTTTCTGCCGTTTTTGCAGGAACAGCTCGCTATAATTCAGCCAAAATTGATTGTCACCCTAGGCAGGCACAGCATGGATGTGTTGCTGCCCGGGCTGAAAATCAGCCAAGTGCACGGACAGCCAAAACGGTACAAAGAGCATGTCTATCTGCCGCTCTTCCACCCGGCCGCTGCACTGTATAACGGCGGGATGCGCCAAACGCTTATTGATGACTTTGCGCTGATCCCCGCTATCTTAGAAAAGATTAAGAACTAACTACTAATAAAACAGTCGTCTATCTTTAGATGACAAAAGGAGAATTAACAATGGATCCAAAACCAAATAACGAAGGAAAACCTCCAAGACAGAATAATCGGGGCCGTGCCCCTGGACAGGCTGGTCGTGGCGGTCGTGGACCACGCCAAAGCCGTCCACAAGAAGGTGGCAAGGATGGGGAGCGTAAGCCTGGCGTGAGCCGCGGTGCGGCTGTTCGTGCTCAAAAGCGCATCCAAATGGACGCCCAGCGTGTTGCTAACCAGTACTTACCAGCCGCTACCGACGAAAAGCGCCGCGCTAATTTTATTGATGACAGTCCACGGCTAAAGATCATCGGCCTTGGCGGTATGGACGGCGGTGGCTCCAAGAACATGATCTTGGTGGAATATGTGAACGACGCGGTGATTATTGATGCTGGCAACGATCTAAGTGTTGATCTGCCCGGTATTAACTACGGTGTTGCCGACACGGCATATGTAGAAAGCATCAAGCATAAACTGCGCGCTTACGTAATTACCCATGGACACCTTGACCATATCGGTGGCTTGCCGCATATCGTGCCAAAACTACCGGCACCAATTTACGGCAGCAAGTTTACCATTGGCCGTGTCGAAGAAATTTTTGAAAACTTTGGCCTCCCCATGCCCGAGGGCTTTGAGTTGCAAACCGTGACGATGAACGAAAACACCCACGAGCGTCTAAAGGTAGGCGAGTTCTATGTGGAACTGGTGCGTATTACGCACTCCATTCCAGGCTCGACCTGCGTGGTACTGGATACGCCAGTAGGCCGTATCATTAATACCGGCGACTTTCGTTTTGACCCCAACCCGCTCGACCACGAGCGCAGCGATATTGAACGACTGAAAGAACTTGGAGACGAGGGTGTTCTAGCCCTGCTCAGCGAATCGACCACAGTAGAACGCATGGGCCGCACTCCATCAGAAAGCACTATCGAGCAGAGCTTTATCGACATCATGGACCAAGCGCCGGGTCGTATTTTTATCGGCCTGTTTAGTACCAACATGAACCGCGTGCAGATGATCGTGAATGCCGCCGTGCATCATGGCAAAAAGGTAGCTATGGATGGTCGCAGTATGGTTTCTACTCTGGAAATGGCGGTGCGTAACGGTTTCATGAAGATCCCCAAGGGAACTTTTGTTCCAATCGCTAGCGTGGGAAGTCTACCAGACGACCAGGTTGTTGTTGTTTGTACGGGTAGCCAGGGCGAGCCAAGTTCAGCTCTGCAGCGTATGGCAAACGGCGAACACCGTCACGTAAAGCTTAAAGAGCAAGATACCGTTATTCTTTCCAGTACGCCAATCCCCGAAAGTGGTAACGACGCTCTAGTAGGCGCCATGGTGGATAACCTGGTTAAAAACAACGTGCATGTCTTTGAGGCTCGCAACCACGACCTGGACAACGTTGGTCCACTGCACGTTTCCGGCCACGCCTCTAGAGACGAATACGCTGACATGATCAACTACACCAAACCAAAATTCTTTATTCCCATTTACGGTGCCTACCGTGTCAAACAGCGCCACATTGACCTGGCAGTCGAGAACGGCGTGCCACGCGCTAACACCGTAAACGCTTTGAATGGCGATGTTATCGCACTGACTGAGGACAAAATGGAAATCGTCGGACAAGTACCAAATGGTACGATTTTGGTAGACCAAACCGGCGCGATCGTCAATAACGTAGTTGTTAAAGACCGTGTGTTGCTGGCCGAAGAAGGTTTGGTAGCGGTAGTAATTACGGTTGATAAAAAGTCTGGCAACCTATTGACCAGCCCCGACATTATCTCGCGGGGTTTCATCTATATGCGTGAACAAGAGGAGCTGATGAACGGTTTGCGGGCTGAAGTTCGCCGGGCTGTTTCGCAGCGTTTTAAGCGCATTGATCTGGATCGCTTTAAAGCCGAGCTAAAGGATCATATGACACACTATCTGTTTGAACAAACGCAGCGCAGCCCAATCGTGATCCCAGTGGTGAATATCGTTGGCGGCAAACCGGAAGGCGGCAATGGCAAGCCAGGGGTGGGAACGTCTCAGGCTAAGGCCAAAACACCGGAAGAAATCGCGGCTGAACAGCAAGAGCGGTTCCAGAAGATGCGCGAGCGACTGCTTACTCAAGACGCCAGAACTGACTAGTCCTAAGCCTCTATGTAGATTTAGAAAAGACCTCTTCGGAGGTCTTTTTATTAGATGTTACTTTTGGATCGCAAAAGTAACCAAAACTCTCCGGCTAGTCCACGTTCCCGCGGTTGACTGTCGTAGAAGTCGACAACCAATTTGATAACTTGCGCCTGGATGGCGCTTCAAACAAATCGAATTGTCTCTCCTTGCGGAAAGGCGTTGTCGATTCTAGCAACAGACCAAGCCGGCGGAACTCCAAATAGCCGGCTTAGGCTATATCTCGGTGGAGGTGAACTTGGCGAGCAGTGCTTGACAAAAGAGCTTATGCTTGGTATAGTGTAGACAGGCTTAAGAAATAATAAAAAGACTTTCTTGGAAAACAAAAGCCTAAAACAAAAAATGGAACCTTAAAAAAGTTCCAACCCTAGGGGAGCTTAAAAAGCTCAATCAAACTATGGAATTGCCTTAAACAAGCAAATTCTTGCACCTTTCCTCACACCTAAAAGATAAGAATCTACAAATTCTTTTCTTACCTTCTTTGGAAAGTACCCCTAAAAAAGGCTCTTTCTAACCTCCTTGTTCAGGCAACAAACATTGCTTGAACGTTGTCTTTATGGAAGACGAGCGGCAAAGGCAAAAACCAATGCTTCTAAAAATCCATGAGATTTGATGGTTGTCATCAACTTGGTGGCAACTCCTCTAGCTACAGGTTATCTGTAGTAACCAGAGCGCTGGCATGTGTAAAAAGCAGGTTCGATAGTGACTGGCAAAACAGTTGAGTCGGCTATGATTCTTCAAAAGAGGTCACGGCAGCGCAAAAAACGATCAAAAATACACCTCAAGGCATGATCTCCCTAGGGGTGTATTTTTAAATCAAAAACGTAAGCATTATAAGATTTGTACGGTATACTTGGGATTAGTATGGAAGCCCAGCAACTTGTTGACTATATCAGCGAACAGATGCGTGTTGGGTATAGTGAATCTACCCTTCGTGAGCATCTGTCAAAATACGGTTGGCAATCAGAAGCCATTGATGATGCCTTTATAAAATATCACCGCATTAACACTGCCGAACTTAAGGCTGCCCGTGCTGCGCGCCGCAAAAATCTGCGTGGGGCGTGGACAGTAATGCGGCGGCTCAAGGTAAGTGCGGCCTTATTGTTTCTGATGGTTGGTTTAACAATAGGTGGTGTGCGGCTATTTACGAAGCATGGTCAGCTTCCAATAGTTACTGCTAAGCCGCTCAGTTATGAACAAAAACAGTCGTACGACGTTAACATGATCGCTGGTGCCATAGCCCAATATGCTGCAGAAGTTAATGCTTTGCCGACGGTGGTTGGTGCTAATCAAGGCGACAGCGTCAACCTTTGCGGCGTTAGCTGTAGCGCTGATTCGACCGCGGTAGTAATGACGGCTTACAAGCCGGCGGACATCAAATTTGCGTCGTATAGTCCGCAACTTTCTGTGCCGAATCAGCACACTATGTATCTAGTGCCCGGTGCTAAATGTGCTAACCAAACAGCCATAGGGGCGATTAATACCAAACCACGCTCGATGGTTATTCTGTACGCGCAAGCAGCTGGCAGTAGCTTAGCGCAACACTGCGTAGTACTATAAGCACAAGCAAATTGACTACTGTTGTAAATTTTGTTATAATATAAATAGGTAAGGTGTTACGGCTTTCTCGCTCCTGGCGCGCAGCTGTAGACCGCACAATACGCAAAAGGTATAATTTAAACCAGTTATGGCAAAAAAGAAAAAATCGAGCAAAAAGAAGGCTGCCCCAGCCGAGGTCTCACGCGAGCGGTCGCCGTTTTGGGGGTATAGTGCTGCAGTACTATTGATACTGCTAGCACTCTTTATGTTGCTGGGTGGTTTTGGTACGGGTGGGGCGCTGCCTAAAGGCCTCTTTGGTGCAGGCTACTGGCTGTTCGGGTATGGGGCTTGGCTGGCTCCAGTGGCGTTGGTATATGGTGGTGTGTACAAATTTAAGGCCGAAGATCACCGTGTGCCTCTGGGCAACTTATGCAGTATGGCAGCGCTGCTAGCTTTTGCCAGCAGCTGGTTCCATACGGTGTTTGCTACAAAAGAGCCCACCGGCGTGATAATGGGTGGTCACGGTGGTACCATCGGCAAGGGTATGGGTGGCGCGGTGCTTATGATGCTCGATAAAATCCCAGCCAGTCTGTTGTTCTTCGTGTGTACGCTTTTTTCATTCCTATTCGCCTTTAGTATTTCACCTAGTGTACTGCTGCGGCCTTTTAAACGCCGTGAGCGCGAAGCAGATGAAGAAGACGGTCTGGCAGCGCTCAAAAACAAAGCTGCCGAAAGCGGCTTTAAATTGAACGAAGGCGTGCCGGTAGAACACCACGGTGAACGGGCTCAGCCCGCTCCCCGCCTAAACCTCAAGAATACTGCTCAAAAGCTAACGACGCAGGAAAGTCACGCCGCATTAACTGCTGCTAGTGATCCTGACTGGAAATTCCCAAGTGTTGGTTTGCTAGACGCCAAACAAGACAAGGCCGATGCCGGTAACGTGGAGGGTAATGCTCGGGTAATCCGCGAAACCTTCCAGAACTTCAATATAGACGTGGAGATGGAGGGTGCCAACATTGGTCCACGCGTGACACAGTACACCTTAAAGCCGCCAACAGGCGTGAAACTGACTAAAATTACCGCACTGGAAAACAACCTGGCACTCGATCTAGCGGCTACCAGTATCCGCATGGAAGCCCCAATTCCTGGCAAACGCGCCGTGGGTATTGAGGTGCCAAATGTAAAGGCGGCCATTGTGCGCCTGAGCAGTATTTTGCAGTCTCATGACTGGACCGAGGCAGACGACCCGCTAACCTTTGCAATCGGTAAAGACATTGCCGGGAAGCCGGTGATGGCCAATCTGGCCAAGATGCCGCACCTTTTGGTGGCCGGTCAGACTGGTTCCGGTAAGTCGGTGATGATCAACGATATCTTAACCAGTCTGCTATACCGCAACTCGCCGTCGGATCTAAAACTCATTTTAGTGGACCCTAAAACCGTTGAGCTAACACCGTATAACGAAATTCCACACCTGCTCACGCCTGTTATTACTGAGCCAGAGAAGTGTATTAGCGCACTCAAGTGGGCGGTGGCGGAAATGGAACGTCGTTACCGCACATTGGCTGAAGTTAAGAAGCGCAACATTATTGAATATAACTCTTTGAAGAATGAAGAGGGCATGCCGTATATCGTTATTGTGATCGACGAGCTAGCCGACCTTATGATGATGGCTGCGCGCGATGTTGAAGCGCTAATTGTGCGCATTGCTCAGAAGGCTCGCGCCGTGGGCATCCATTTGATTCTAGCTACTCAGCGTCCGTCGGTTGATGTTATCACCGGTCTCATCAAGGCAAACGTGCCGGCCCGTATCGCCTTTACGACAGCCAGCCAGGTTGATTCGCGTACTATCATTGACCAAATGGGTGCCGAGAAGCTGCTGGGCATGGGCGACATGCTGTTTTTGACCAGTGACATGCCAAAGCCTAAGCGTGTGCAGGCGGCATTTATTAGCGACGACGAAACGGTGAAGGTAACAGCGTTCATCCAGGAACAGCGTGCACCGCAGTATAACGACGAAGTGGTTAGCCAGCCGGTCCAGATTGGCAAGGGCGGCGTGGTGAGCGACATGGGCTCTGGCAACAGTGATGCTGATGACGACATGTTCCGTGACGCGGTGCGGGTGGTTATCGAAAACAAGAAGGCCTCAACGTCTCTGCTGCAGCGCCGTCTGCGCATTGGCTATGGCCGCGCGGCGCGCCTGATTGAAGAAATGGAAGAGCAGGGCATTATCGGTGCTGCTGATGGATCACGCCCACGTGAAGTGCTGGTAAGTAGCCTGGACCAAGTCTTTGGCGGCGTAGGCGATGCCGACATGGAAACTGGCGACGACGAGAGTCCGATCCAGGACGTCTACCCAGCTTAAGACGACTATTGTAGCTGCCTGGACTCGCTGAAACTTATTTCACTAGATTGTAAGTCTTTGTCGCGTTACCATAGCGGCATAGCAGAGGAAACAATATGAGTGTCGATAAACTACTCCATCCGGCCCATGTGGCAATTTTGCAGGTGCTGCTGTTTGCACCGTCTGCCCGTTTTGCGGAACTGCAAAAGGCCAGCGAACTCAACAGTGACCATTTCAATTTTTATCTCAAACAGCTGGTCGACGAAGATTATGTGGGCAAGAACGACGAAGGAGCGTATGTGCTGACCGGCAAAGGCAAAGAGTTTGCCAACCGCTTTGATACCGAGGCGCGCACCGTGGAACGTCAGCCAAAAGTTGCGGTATGTCTAGCGATCTATGATGAACAGGGGCGTATGCTGACGCAGCAGCGGCTGAAGCAGCCCTTTTATGGCTACTGGGGCCGGCCAACCGGCAAAATTAGATGGGGTGAAACCATTTTGGACGCGGCCACACGGGAACTTATGGAAGAGACGGGACTGACTGCCACTTTGTCATTTCAGAATGTGTATCATAAGATGGATTTTAATAAACAGACAGGTAACATATTAGAAGACAAGATCTTCTTTATGGTTCAGGGGGTGAATCCACAGGGTAAACTCCTTGAAGCGTTTGAAGGCGGACGTAATAAGTGGATGACGCCGGCGCAGATTGTGAAGTTGGAGCGCTCATTTATTACCGCTGATATAGCAGTGCAAGGTCGCCTGGCGACTCCTGAAGCTTTGGTTGAAGTCCGGCATGAATACGAACCTGAGCAGTATTAATGATTCAGTAAGATTTACAACACCGTTTTAACAGATAAAGCTGTGGCTAATTTGGCTACAGAAAATAACGCTCTTAGGTGATGATGTTGTATACATATATGGTGCGTAATGAGGTAAAAGGCTTGTGCTTTTGGGGCGAGCGTTCTAACATAGACTTAAAACAAACAGCCGAAATGGAGTAGGTGTGCGGTCTAAGTTTGAATACTTTGAGAGACGGTACTTAAGCTGAACCAAACACCTTCCCCAGGCAATTTTGGCATTAATTAGTTAACAAGCTTCAATCGCATGATTGGAGCTTTTTGCTTACTAGACTGGCATGTCACCCAATACTAAGAGCTGTCGCAACACTCTCTACCGCTTGATACGTTACTACGATAAGATGGTACAACAACCATAAGGTTGATTGGTACAAAAGCATGAAATATTCAAGCGAGTTTGCGACTGATGAGGCTCATGAAGCCGCCCAACTCCTAGGGCCGTTAATTAAAGAAACACGTGGCTTGCTCGGAAACCTGGCGGCTAGAGGTATAAGGCAGCTAAAAAGGCTGTCCGCTGACGAGCCTTATCCTACAACTATTACCGAAGAAGGCCCTAACGGTGGTATTCGATTTTTTGCCCGACGGCAAATAGTGCGTACTGTCTCACCCAAAATTAACGGTGAACTCAACATTGATGGCTATCCGACTTTAATGGTCGTATCTGCGGCAGCTAGTTATTACAAGCGTCAACATTTTGCGCAGCACTTTGTCTCCTTGAGAGGTCCGGGCAGTGCCACTATCTCGCTACCTTTTTCTCGGTCTAAAGAAGATTGGCTTACTCTTGGGATTAGGAGCAAACAAGATACTCGTCCTACCGGTATAGGTACTTATCCTGTGGGTATGAGCACCAGGGGTGATGTAAGAGAGAACGGATGGCACTACATAGAACCAAAAAAACCTTTCAATTCGCCACACCTCTATACTTCGGCTGACCAAGTAAATAGCAGTTATGGAGAAGCATTTGCAGAGTCGTTGGCGCTTGGGGGCTTGATTGCGCATGGTATGCGGGCATTTAGGATTAACCTCGATACGGCGCCGGTAAAAAATCTACTCGACGAGTGGCGAGCAATACTAAAGCAGGAGCCAGTCACAAGGGATGCCTTTTGGCTAGAGAGTGGTAACCGCTATCTCATAGATTATCAACCAAGAGGGGAGTAGACTGTGTAGCCCTTTTAGGTAGGCGCTTGTTTGACTAACAGGGGTAATTAAGGTAGAATAATCAGGTAATATCAACTCAGCCTGCGTCCCCTAGTGAGCACGGGCTTAACCCAAAGGAGTCGATTCGTGAATCAGTACGAAATCGCTATTCTATATGATCCTGATCTGGAAGTAGATCTGGAAAAAGCTACCAGCCGCGTAGAGAAAATCTTTACCGACAACGGTGCAACTATCAAAAACACTGATAACTGGGGCAAGCGCAAGCTGGCTTACGCTATCAAGAAGCACGAGATGGCTATTTATGTGTTTTACACCGTAGATATGCCGGGTAGCAACGTTCAGAAGCTGGAAAGTATCCTAAACATTACCGACGAAGTAATTCGTTTCCTGATCACTAGGCCAGACCTCAAGGCTATCGCCAAGGCAGAAGCCGCTAAGGCCCTTAAGGCCGAGCAGGCTGCTAAGCGTGGTGACTCTGACGACAAAGACGATAAAGAAGAAGAGTAGGCTTGACGCCGCTCGTGCGGCAGCGTAAGTTGAAAGGTACAAAGTAATACGGACATAGTTTCCGGAAAGAGGAGGGTACTGCCATATGGCACGTAGTTTTAACCAAGTTGTATTAATGGGGAATCTGACTCGTGATCCTGAGCTTCGGCAAACGCCGAACGGTCAGAACGTGTGTAGCTTTAGCTTGGCGCTCAATCGCAGCTACAAGGGTGCAGACGGTAACTGGCAAGAGGCAACCGATTATATCGATGTTGTCGCCTGGGGTCCATTGGGTGAGCGTGTAGCACAGTACCTAGGCAAAGGACGACCTTGTCTGGTCAATGGCCGATTACAGAGCCGCCAGTGGGAACAAGAGGGTCAGAAACGAACTAAGGTGGAAGTGGTGGCACAGGATGTTACCTTCCTGGGCGGTGCCGGCGACGGTGCCAGCGGCCAGGGAAGCTACTCTTCTGGTGGCTCATCGAGCGACTCGGGCAGCAGTAAGCCTGCGCCAAGCAAGAAACAGGATGATGTCGTCATCGAGGATATCGGCGACGAACCAATTAATTTAGATGATATTCCTTTCTAGGAACTCAAATAAGGATGTAAATAATGGCTAAGATTTTTAAGCATCGTACAGACGTAGCTTACTTTGACTACAAGGACTTTAAGACCTTGCAGCGCTACGTAAACCAATATGGTCAGATCGAGACTCGTAAGAAGACCGGTCTTACTGAGAGCGAACAGCGTCACCTGAGCGTGGCTATTAAGCGTGCACGGCATATTGCACTGCTACCTTTTGTAGCAAACGCCTAACCTAAAGCACTCCAGGCGGCGCCCTGTGCCGTTTTGGTTTCCGGTACGCGCTCTCCGTATTACAATACGGTTCGCTTACGTTCCTCGGCCAAAGCGGCACATTGCATCCGCCCTGAGCACTTTTATTTAGGACTGAGGTCACTTTCTTACGCCTAGCTGACGTGAGAGAATATAGGTATGGGGAACGAATCACCATTTCTGGCGATGCAGCGGGCGGAGACGTCTATTAAGGCGTTGCTGCGCGTGGTCGATACGGATTTGCTAACGCCGGATGAAAAGAAGGCGCTTGGCAGTCTGAGGCGGCTTAGTGGTGATGCGCGGATTGATATTCGTGATTATGAGCTGAGTGAAACACGCGAAGAACAGCTGGCGAAGGCGCATGATGCTAAAAAACGCCTTGCAAAGCTAAAGGCTAACTTGCTTGCATCGGGCATGGTATTTGGTGCAGCGGACGTGGCGCAACTCGATGCACAACTTGAACACATTATGGAACGGGTTATCTAAAGTCTCTATGGATGTATCGGCCGTAATTACACTACTAATGGACTGCATAAATACTCGTCAGCAGCTGGTCGGCGGTACATTTGCGGCCTTGGGTGGTACGGCCGGTAATGTGCCGATGTTGCAGCGCGACGCTAATGCAGCGATTACACAGTGGCACGATAAGCATGACGTATCGGGTTTAATGCAGCTGGCTACGACCCTACATATGTATGGTATTGTCAAGGACGAAGAGTACGATCAGATTATGAAAACATTGGACGGAGAAAAGTAACATGGCACTAAGCATTACTAATCTGAAAAAAGGCGTGTTGTTCCAAATGGACGGCGTGCCATACCGGGTGGTCGATTATAATCAGAAGGTTATGGGGCGCGGTGGTTCGATTGTGAACGTACGCATCAAGAGTGTGCTGGACGGCAAGGTACTAGATAAGACCTTCAAGGGTAACGAAACCGTCGACAGCGCCACCGTAACCAATGAGGCTGCGCAGTATTTGTACAGCGATGGCGATACCTTTCACTTTATGAACCCGGAGAGCTTCGAGCAGTTTGAACTCTCTAGCGACATGGTGGGCGATAATGCTGGCTACATGAAAGAGGGCGATACGGTCAGTCTGCAGTTTTTTGAGGGCCGCGTTATTAACGTGGAACTGCCTAAAAACGTCCCATTACTGGTGACCTATACCGAGGACGTAGTAAAGGGTGACACGACTAGTAGTGTACAAAAAGATGCAACGCTAGAAACGGGCATTACTATTAAGGTGCCGGCGTTTATTAAGCAGGGTGATCTTATCTCGGTTGATACAGCTACTGGCGCATACCGCGAACGAGTCAAAGAGTAGCGCTTATGGCGGCCGTTCCTGATAATGAAGCACTGTTGCAGGAATATTTAAAACAGCTGGCTTGCACGCCTCATAATACAAAGCAACTATTTGCCGTAGGTATGGTGGGCCTGGTAGGTTCCGGTAAATCAACAGTAGCGACTGAACTAGCTAGGCGCTGTAATCTTTTTATTACACGCAATGATGCCATCCGTCGTTTTTTAAATGCCAAAGGACTTGCGGGCGATCACCCCGCGCAACAAACACTTGAATATATCGCTGAATCAACCGGCAAGTGGTTGTATGCCCATAAGGTTAGCCATGTCATCGACGCTGATTTGCTGAAGTTCTCGGAGTTGGCGCGCCAGAACGCTGTTGCAGGCCAAGCACGATTCTATCTAATAAAGCTTGAATGCCCAGACACAATTATTCGGGAGCGTATTCTGCTGCGGGCCAAGCAAGTGCAGCAGGGCAGTGACAACGACTCTCGGGCGGACATTAGTGAATATGAACGCCGAAAGGCAATTTTTGAAGCGTCCGTTCAACCGGAATATGATTTTGTGGTTCGCACAGATCAGCCACTGGATGCGCAACTGGACATTTTTTGTGTCCGGCTCAAGAATGATGGAGTCATACGCTAATGAAACAGCGGCTGGATGTAACAATGGCAGAGCGGGGGCTGGTTAGTAGCCGGTCGCAGGCGGAAAGCTATGTCCGCTTAAACCAAGTGAAGGTGAATGGTCGCGCTGCTGTCAAATCCGGGCAAATGGTATCTGAAACAGATGTGATCACGCTGGCGGCTCAAGAGCAGTATGTGGGCCGGGCTGCACTGAAACTTAAGAGTGCAGCGGAAATCTTTAAGCTTGATTTTAAGGGTAAGGTGGTGCTTGACGTGGGCTCTTCTACTGGGGGCTTTACGCAGTATGCACTTACGCACGGTGCCTCAAAAGTAATTGCAGTTGATGTAGGGACCGACCAGCTCCATCCTAGCCTGCGGGGCGACGAGCGTATTGAGCTACACGAAAAGACCGATATCCGTGATTTTGTAACGGGCGAGCATATTGATATGGTAGTGGGCGACGTCTCGTTCATTTCCTTAAGGGAAATCTTGCCACATGTAGCGACCTTAGTTGATGTTAAAACGGATATCGTGGCCATGGTAAAGCCACAATTTGAAGCAGGGCAGACCAACCTCAAGCACAAAGGCGTGATCAAAAATGATGCCATGCGCCGCGAAATCTTAAAAGATTTTGAAATGTGGGCACAGCGGCACTTTTTTATCAAAGCCAAGGCTGACTCGGCAGTGGCAGGTAGCAAGGGCAACCTAGAGCGTTTTTACCTCTTACGAAAGCTGAAGTAACGCGGTACAATTTTGTTTATGGTTATATTGGGTACTATTATGGCTGGGTGCTGCTAGGTGCACTATTTTCCAAGCCGCCAGGTTGCAGGCTCGTTGCTGGCTGATGAGTTGGAGGCAAAGTATCGCTATGAGGACTGTGCGGTCGTATGCCTAAGTGATGGTGCTGTTATGGTAGGCGCACAGATTGCTATGCGTCTCCACTGTGTGCTGACAATGCTGATGACTGCTCCTATAAAACTGCAAGGCGAAACGGACGTACTGGCCGAGATCAACCAAACAGGCGGGTTGACGTACAACAATATGTATTCGGCGGGTGAATTAGAGGAAATCCAGGCCGAGAACTTCAACTATATTGAGCAGCAAAAACTGGAACGTTTGTTCGAGATGAACGAGTTGTTGGGGCAGGGCGGTATCATCAAAAGGGATTTGCTTCGCGGCCGAAATATTATTGTAGTGTCAGACGGACTATCTAATGGGCTTTCGCTTCATGCGGTTGCCGACTATCTAAAGCCAATTAAAATCCAAAAACTGATTATGGCAACACCGTTTGCCAGTGTTAATGCAGTTGATCAGATGCACATCTTAGCTGATGAAATCTTGTGCCTTAATGTGCTGGGCGAAGTGATTTCGATTGATCATTACTATGAGGATAATACAGTGCCGCCCCATGAGAAGATCGTGCAGGTTATTGAAGATATTATTCTGCATTGGAAATAGAAATAGGGTGCCATTTTGCCCGCAAATGTAGCCGGTCTTCTTGGACTACAGGAAGGTGCGGAGGGCGGCTTCGTTAAGTATAGTAATGTGCGATTGCTCGGCTTTAATGTGGCCTTTGCGCTCTAGTTCGGAAAGGGCACGGCTAGTGGTTTCACGGGTTGCGCTGATAGAGCTGGCGATATCCTGATGTTTAAGCGGGACGCTAATACGTATGCCTTCCGCCACTGGTTCACCGAATCTCCGGGCGGTCGTAAGTAAGAATGAGATAAGCCGCTCGCGGACGGTTCGATATTCGAGTGTCATGATACGTTCGCTGTGGACACGGTACATATTGGTGAGCGTGTCTATAATGGGCAGCGAAGCATTGGGGTGGTTACGGATGAAACTGATAAAATCGTCGCGCGTAGCCAACCAGACTGTGGTGGGTGCTAGCGCAGAATAAATAATGTGACGGTCTTGGCCGGTAACCGCCCAGGTGACTCCCAGTAGCTCGCCGCCCTTACGGATGATCAGCAGATTTTCTTCACCATATTTAGTGATGTCATAAGCTTTTACTAAGCCTTCCTGGATATAAAAGACACCGGGCGGAGACTCGCCGGGCCGAATAATGAACTCACCTTTAGAATACGTCAACTTTGTACCGCTATGGAATAAGTTGACGAGAGCGCGCATATCATCTGCGTTCGCCAGCATAATGGCATTATGCCACGTAGTTCTAGAGGTGTCCAGGGGCATGTTGGAAGATGATGTGATAAAAATCGCCGTAAGATTGTGACCAAGCTAACTGCCTAACCTGCAGCTACCCGACATACTATAGAAGTACAGGGTAAGCCAACCAACAGGTCAGGCAGCCCCGTAGGAGGAATATATGATTAGTTTGCACGAGGTAGAGGAGCAACTCAAGCAAGTGGGCTGTAACTTCAAACTCTGGGGCCGATCTGAAATCCGCGAACTCAGCAATGTGCTTATGCCCGAAGAGAAAATTGCTCAAGCTGTAAATGGCAGCTATGAAGGTGGCTTTGCGATGCTCTGTGTGACCAATTACCGGGCGCTGCTGATTGATCGCAAGCCGATGCTGCTGACAATAGAAGATATCCGCTACGATATGATATCGGAGGTCGATTACAGTAACCGGCTCTTTGGAGCGACGGTACGTATCTATACGCCAATACGCAACCTGGTGTTTAGCAGCTGGAGTATCCCACGGCTTCGCAAGTCGGTCAATTACGTGCAGCAACGGGTGATGGAGCTCCGTCAACACAATATGATTGTCGGCCAGATGCAGGGACAGCTAGTTGGTGCGGTGCCACAATTACCGGGGGCGGCCCAACCTTCGCAATCTTATATGCCGATGAATCCCTACACCAAAACGCCACTTTTAACACGGCGACCACGGTTCCCAGGTGCGTATTAAAACAATAGGAGAGAATCGGGTAGATTCTCTCCTGAACCTATTTGGAAACGTTAAACTTGAACTCGACGACGTCGCCTGGTTGCATAACGTAGGTTTTGCCTTCGGTTCGGAGCTTGCCGGCAGCCCGAGCCGCACTTAGAGAGCCAGCCGCAAGTAAATCATCGTAATCTACGATATCAGCGGCAATAAAACCACGCTCAAAATCGCCGTGAATGACACCGGCGGCTTGCGGAGCAGTGCTGCCGTGCCGAATAGTCCAAGCGCGTACTTCTTTGTCACCGGCCGTCAGGTAGCTTTGCAACCCCAGTGTTTGATAGGCGACGTTGATCAGCTGATGCAAACCTGGTTCGTCCTGACCATAGCTTTCCAAAAGCTCAGTTCTGTCTCCAGCATCTAGACTACGCAGCTCGTCTTCCAATTTTGCGCAAATAAACAGGCTCTGGGCAGGGGCAACCAGCTCTGAAAGTTTTGTATGCAAAGCGGCATCACTTAGACCTGATTCGTCGACATTGAACACATAGATAGTCGGTTTGGCAGTCAGCAAAAATAAATCCTGCAAAACAGACAGATCTACACTGGTATCGCTCCAAACGGGTTGGCCGTTATCAAGCAAATCGTGCACTTTCTGTAGTGTTTCGTACTCGGGCTTTAGTTTGGGGTTAGCACGTGATTCTTTCTCTAGTTTAGGCAGACGCTTGGACACTGTTTGCAGGTCGGCCAGTACTAGTTCGGTATTGATGATATCAATATCACCTGCAGGGTCATGTTTGCCGGTAGCTTCATCGGTAAGCACTGCGGGGTCGTCGAAGGCACGTACTACTTGTACTATAGCGTTGGTGGCACGAATGTGGCTTAGGAATTGATTGCCCAGCCCCTCGCCCTCGCTGGCACCCTTAACTAATCCGGCCACATCTACAAAGGTAACAGTAGCTGGCTTGATTGGTGCGCCGTGGTATAGCTCGCTTAAGTGTTGCAGTCGCGTATCGGGTACGGGCACGATGCCGGTATTTGGCTCAATGGTAGCAAACGGATAATTGGCAGCTAAGACCTGGCTGTCGGTTAGGGCATTAAACAGGGTGGACTTACCAACATTGGGTAATCCGACGATAGCAATTGACAGCGAACTCATAGACAGTATTTTAACAGATAAGAGCAAAAATTAGAGGAGTATTTATTGCGAAATATACAAAATAATGCTAATATATACATAAATCTAAAAATAAATATGTCATAAGAAATCATGTTAGAGCGGTACCCTGAAACACCCAACGGTTATGAACCAGACAGAGACGAACCTCTTTCGCTAGCGGCTGAGCTCTCTAGGCGTGACATGTTTTGTTTGCACGGGGTGGCGTTGGATAGTGTTGGCCGTAATTCGCTGCTGCCTGAAGCTACAAGCCTCGCAGAGCGTTTCCGAATAGCGATTGTGGAAAAGCCTGTGTTATCGGCTTTTGCGCACACTGACCAGGCCACTACTAGTAAGGCATCATTTTGGAGCTCCGTGGGGGTCGTGATTGCCGAGGGCATGATACAAGCGGCAAGCCAGAGAGACATAAGCTCGGTAATGCTTGCGGATGGCAAACGTCAGACGGAAGCCCAATCCGCCACTGCTATGAAAGATGCGCTGGATAAGATTACGGCAAGTGATGCAAGATATCCTGACTACCCGCTGGACAATGAACTGGTGATCGCTAATCCAGGGGCGGCTGGTATATATTTCAAGGACACTGCAGGACTTATGCCCTACCAGATTAACGAACAGCATGTTACCGCAACACCTAATACGGTACCGCCACTTATTCGTGCTCTTGCAACAGAGGTTGGCTTACCAGTGTTTGCCGTGCGTACTACCGGGATGTACCAGGTAAGGGAGTGGGATACTGAAACGGGTAAATATCTTTTTTCGGCTGAAACGGCCCCACGAATACACCCTAGTGACATTGTGTCTGGCTAAGCGCTGTTAGTAGGGCGCGGACTCACAAGTAGGTACAGCGCTTATGCTACACTAAAAATACGATGTGGATGGGCTGGGGGCAAAGCTCAAGATCTAAAAGTGGTCGGTGGAAAAAACTGTGGCGTTTTTTAGGTGTGCGCCGCCGCAAGGAGCGTACTCAGGCACTCCTCTGGTTTTTAGTCGTTTGTACAGCAATGGGCGGACTAACAGTAAGTACAGTGTATGCGGGTATGCAGTACGAGCAGGGTAGGCGTGAAAGATCCGATACCAAACAGGCTATAACGTTAGCAAATAGGCAGATAGCGGCACTTGGTACGGCAAAAGGCCTGGCACCTGGCAGACAGTGTTTTGACATCCAAGGTACGCCCAGAAGCGCCACCGATCCGGATGCGCCTTGCAGTTATTATCCAAATGGTGTCGCCTCAGGTTGTCTTAGCTACTGGAGTGGACCGTGCTATATGGTGCGCATTGTACCGGACAAACTGCAAGGACCGGTTGCGGATAAGTTGATAGATGTTACCTACAGGGTAAAAGTTTCGTGGGGCAAGACAAACAGCCTGGAAGTAGCATACCGAATGGCGCAGTCAAATCCAGCCTACAATGTAAATTTGGTGCACGATGGGGCGGCTAACTTGTTAGAGGGTAAATCACAAACGGTGCAGAGTAGCTTGAAAACGACGACTGGGCAGGCGATTACCAAGCTAAGCGACATTAGCGGCGGACCCAGCGTAAGCGTTAGTATACCGGAATGTAAACCTGGGACATCATGTTACGGTGCGGCAGGCAGGTATAATCTGGTAGACGCCTTTACGATTGGGACTAATGTGCCCAGTAAGCTAATTACGGGTTGCAGCTGGAATTTTGGCGATGACAGCGGGATAGTGACGGTTATGGACGGCTCGGGTTGTGGCGATGGACAGACGATACAGCATGACTACCATACTGATTGGCAATTGCAGAACATACCGCCGTTCCCGGACGCGTGCTTTGCACCGCTCGGCTCAGGAGTGGATACCCATATATTTTTGGTAACAGTAACGTTGCACACTACTGAAGGAGTTGATGTTGCAAGTAAGGCGCCGGTACTGACTATACTGCCCAGCTGCACAACTTAGGATCCTGTATAAAATTTGTGGACAGCGCTTATGCTTTGCTATACTTGAAAGTAACCATGAAGGGGCGCAAAAAGAAGGGTGTGGCTGTTGGTACAAGCTCCGGGATTATTGTAGGGGATGGAAAACAGCAACCGTTGCATCTTGGACCGCGAACGCGGTTGGCTGCTATTGTGGTAGCGAGCCTGCTAGTGATTAGTCTGGGCAGCATACCTTTGTATGTGCAGCATAGGAACCGCCAAGAAGCTCAGCAGGCAAAGAACCGTGCAATGAAAACACAGAAACCGTTACGGCCAGGCCAAATAGTCGTGACACAGGACCAGATAGATCAAGCGCAGAACGTCATAGCGTTAGCCGGAACGGTGCAATCATTTGACGGTACTGTTATGCGATTTTTAGCGGATGGGTCGAGTCAAGCAATGAAACTAACAGTAACAGCTTCAACCGGCTATACACAGGGAGCTAACTATGCTCCAGCGAAGGCTAGTGGTTTGAAAACAGGATCGCACGCGGTCGTAGCCTATAATCAGAAAACAGGTAAGGTGTTGAATGTATCATATGGCCTTTAAATCAAGAATACAGTATTGGCAACGGTTGACCTTGTTCGCCGTAACAATGGTTGGCGTAGCAGGGTTTCTGGTAACCATATCGCCGGCGCAAACGGCATCAGCAGCATCGATAGCAACTAAGAGTTTAGCAAGCAGCTCATCACGCACACTACAGACACGTTGGTATAGTTTGCGCGGGTATGGAAGTATTAGGAATGAGGTGTATTGGCCTCAGCGCAGTGACAACTGTGGTGGGGCGGGTACTAAAGTATCGCCTTGGCAGCCCTCCTTGAACGGTGTCTTTAACGGCAATATATTTAACCAGAGCTCAAATTGTTTTGACCGCTATAGCGATGCGGGTACGACCGCCAATGGCGGAGCGTGGATTCAGCCATTTGCACAAGGCAGCTGGTCGGTAGGTGGGCCAGGGCCGGGCTGGCAGAATTTTTCGTATCCGGCATTTTCTTCAGTCATGAATAATTGTGGGGGACTTATTGGCGGGGGCGCTATCGGTATCTGGGGCCATAACAATATAGACCCTACTGAGCAGTTTTATACTCCGGGGCCAGTCGGGAGCGGAGGAGGTTCAGTAGCTGGCCTGTACAACCAGCGCTACGCCGGGGCTCCTCAGGCTATTAAGCTCTACTCTAATGGGGTGACATTAGTTCGAGACTCCTTTAATTTGACTGCTACGGATATGAGCCGCCTGGGACAGGGGACTACGAGTCTTACACTGCAGGCGTATGCGGATGACTGGTTGCGTGTGTATGTGAATGGCGTACCGGCGCAGTACTCGGTATCGTCAGTTGGTTTCGTGCAGCTGGACATGAACGCGGACAAAGCTTTACTCCACGCTGGAACGAACTGGGTTGGGATCATGGTTGCCGACAAGGGAGTTTTTGACACAACGGATCCAGGCGGGCGAGGTGCGGGCGTGTGCTACAACATGGTGTATCAATACGATCAAGACTTCTCGTTGAGCCCCGATGTACAGTCTAGCGTGTATAGAAATGGAGTGTTCCAAGGCACCTCAATTGCACAAGTTGGAGATCAAATACAGTTTAAGTACAGTGTATCCAACAATAGTCCAGGATCAACGTCAGGCCCGGTTAGCTGCACGATCTATGCCAACGAATACAGCACCAGCCATAGTATTCCCAACCCGGCGGATGCAGGCCCGGTCGACGGGCCTGCAACGGCAGCAATGCAAGGACAATGCAACACGATTATCGGACCCAATGGGACGGTCACTACCACAGAGACAGTTTCGGTAGTGGGAAGTGATGCCGGTAAGGTAATCTGCCGCTCGTTATATGTGAGTCCTACGTCTATTTCTGGCGGAACAGGTAGCGCCGAGAAATGCGTGTCGGTTCCTTTTAGACCTTACTTCCAAGTGTTGGGTGGTGATATTGCTGCTGGCCCGGGCTTTGCCGGTGGCAGTTGCACTGAAAGCGCAGCCGATATTGAATCGTGGAACAACAACGCCACTAGTGCGCCCAACTATTTTGGCGGTAGCTCGGTGTTTGGTGCGTTAGCCACCGGGGACATTAAAAACTTTGCGAGCGGCCTAGGGCTTTCAGGAGGGGCGGGCAGTCAAGCCGGGCATGGCCTATCCTTTGCCAATGCCGGTAACAATGGCGAAGCGAACAGCCCACCTAACTATGGTGGGGGTTTTGGCACTGCTATGACGTGTATTGATGATTATTACGGCACCAAAGCCAACGCAGGTGCTCTTACCCTGTTGGGCAACTCTACCGCTAGCCTTAGCAACGGTAAATTTGTAGGCGATGGGAGCAGTGCCTTTACCTTGGGCAACGGCTCACAAATTACGCTAGCTCCAGGTACTACGACAACACTGTATGTCCAGGGTAATGTCTATATCAAAAGCAACATTGTCTATGCCAACTATGCACTTGGTACGGTGCCACGGTTTAACTTGTATGTCCAGGGTAGCATTTACATTGACCCCAATGTAACGCAGCTGCATGGGGTGTATATAGCCCAGCAATCGGGTTCGTATAAGGGTGATATTGTTACCTGTGCGGCTGGCCCTAGCGCTACCAGCGAACCGTATGCTACCTGTAGGAAGCAACTAGTGATGGTAGGCGCTGTAGCGGCTCAGGGACACCTGCGGCTCACCCGCACCTACGGCAACCTAGAGGCTTCCGGTGGCACACCGGCAGCACCGGCCGAAATCTTCCAGTACAGCCCCGAACTGTGGCTCAATGCACCGCCGCTAACTGGTTTGTCTATCAAGACATACACTAGCCTGCCACCGGTGCTTTAAGAAGGGGTTGCGCTGAGCCATAATGCTTATGGTATAATCGAAACAAATACAGAGTCCTGCGGCAATAGACTACAGGGCGAAAGGGTGCGGAAAGTTAGCCGATATGACAACAGAAACAGCAGAACGGACGGAGCTCTAAAGCAATGGGGATATTGAGTGGGGTGTCATCATTTTTTGGGCTTGATATTGGCACGACGGGTATTCGATTAGCCGAACTACGGGGTACAGGCCCTACTAAAGTGTTGGTCAAATACGCCTATGTGCCGGTAGAGGGTAAAATACTCCAGAGCGACAGCAAAGCCGATCAACAAAAATTGGCCCAAACTATTGCTAATCTGGTTGCCGAAGCCAAACTATCCACCAAGAACGTAGCTGTGGGTCTACCGAACAATCGGGTATTTACGACCGTTACCGACATGGACCGCTTGCCGGTGGCAGAGCTTGGCAAGGCGCTGATGTATCAGGCTGATTCGTTGATTCCCACGCCGCCGGCCGAGAGCAAGATAGATTGGGCATTAATTGGCGATTCCCCTAAAAACAAGACCCAGATAGAAGTGCTGCTAACTAGCGTGCCAAATAATTTCATTGAGCAGCGACTGGATATGATTGAATCAACTGGCCTGAATGTGATTGCGTTTGAGCCGGACAGCATGGCGTTGGCCCGGGCGATTGTGCCGGCTGGTACGGTAGCACCCCAACTGGTTATTGATATGGGTAACCTGACAACTGACCTGGTTATTACAATGGGCGACGCCCCACGCCTGACGCGCTCCATACCAACAGGCGCCGAAGCGGTGGTCCGGTCTGCTCAGCAAAACTTGGGCATTGATGACAAACAGGCACAACAATTTGTGTATAAGTTTGGCGTCAGCAAGGATAAGCTGGAAGGCCAGGTATATCAGGCAATTCTTGGCACCGTTGATTTGCTGGTGAGTGAGATTGATAAATCAATTAAATTCTTCCAGGCCCGCTATCCCGAAAACAAGCTGGAAAAGGTGATTGTCACCGGCGGTGCCTCGACCATTCCCGAGTTCCCGCTCTATCTAGCAAATAAATTTGGTTTAAGCGTCGAAATTGGCAACGCTTGGCGCAATGTATCGTTTGCGGCCGAGCGTCAAAACGAACTGCTAGCAGTTTCAAACCAGTTTAGTGTGGCTGTGGGCCTGGCGGAGAGGAACGAGTAATGGTCCAGTTTAACCTGCTGCCTAACGTAAAGCTGGAATATGTTAAAACCCAGCGCACCAAGCGTCTTTTAACACTAACCTCCGTAGTAGTAAGCATTGCTGGCGTTGTACTGTTGGTGTTGTCACTTATGACCGTTGATGTTGTGCAAAAGAAAAGTCTGCACGACCTTAACAATGACATTGGCAGATACAGTACACAGCTAAAGAATGTGCAAGATCTAGACAAGATTCTAACGGTCCAAAATCAGCTCAGTACATTAACCAGCCTGCATGAACAGAAGCCTGTTACTAGCCGTTTGTTCTCCTACATTTCGCAGTTAACGCCGGCCAATGCTAACCTAAATCAGTTATCAATTGATTTTTCGGCTAACACTATAACTATCGGTGGTTCGGCACCCACGCTTGATGTGGTTAGCACGTACACTGATACGTTGAAACAGACGACCTACAAAACCAGCGCCAAGGCTAGTGGTATCCACGCCTTTAGCAATGTGGTGTTAAGTTCATTCGGTAGGACCGATTCCGGAGCAACATTTACCATTACCAGCAGCTTTGACCCGGCAATTTTCAATACTGACGACACCATTACGTTGACTGTGCCGCAAACTGCCGGTGCTGATCAGTCAAGTGTCTTTGGGGGGAGTAACTAAACTATGGCGTTACCAATAGCCGTCTCGACTAAACGAGTCCAAATCGACAAAGCGAATGCCCGGATAGTTGCCTATGTAAGCGTGGCTGCGTTTATCTTGGTATTTTCGCTGGTCGCCACCAAAACGTTAGTGAGTCAGGCTACCTATCAAAACCACGTTATTAGTAAAAAACGCACTGCAGTTAATCAACTTAAGGCTGATATTTCCGCCACCAGTCAGTTGAAGACTGCTTATCAGGGGTTTATCGATACTTCGCAGAATGTACTCGGGGGCGACCCTAAAGGAACTGGACCAAAAGATGGTGATAACGCCAAAGTAGTGCTTGACGCGCTGCCCAGCAGCTATGACTTCCCAGGCTTGCAGGCCAGCCTTGAGACGCTGCTTGCTAGCCAGAATGTGAAGATTGACACCATGAGCGGTACTGATGATGAAGTAGCCCAAAGTGGGAACCAGAGCAGTATCAGCCCGCAGCCAGTTGCTATTCCATTCAGCGTTACCGTCGAAGGGGATTACACGGGGATCCAGAATGTTATTACTGCCTTCGAAAAGTCGGTTCGTCCTATCCAAGTACAAACGCTGAGCATTGCGGGCAACCAGAGCAAGCTAACGCTCACCATTACCGCTCAAACATACTATCAGCCCGCCAAGTCACTGAACATAAAAAAAGAGGTCGTACGATGAAGCAAAAAGATGTAGCTATGATTATCGTTATTGCCTTTATTAGCGCCGTAGTATCATTCGTGGTGTCAAATAAGCTGTTTGTAACGCCCAGCAACCGGCAACAACAGGTGGAGGTAGTAGACCCGATTACCGCTTCGTTCCAAGCGCCGGATAGCAAATACTTTAACTCCTCCAGCCTTGACCCAACACAGAGCAGTAACGTGGGCGGTAATACCAACCAGAATCCGTTTAATGGCGGTAATTAGCCAGAGAATGCTACTATGAGCGTTCTTTCGGCTACTGCCCAAACCCAGGTAGAAGATAAGCTGGTTGAGGACAAAATCCTTAACTTGGCTGATTTGCAGCAGCTGAAAGACGAGTCCAAAAAGAAAGGAACACCGCTGTTTGGCTTGCTGGTAAGTAGCGGCAAGGTCAGCAATGAACAGCTGACCAAAACGATTGCACATGTTACTAAGGTGCCGTACGTCAACCTGGTAGATGCCAAGGTGGACCCCAAAGTTTTGGCACTGCTGCCCCAGGATGTAGCTGAACGGTACATGGCGGTGCCTTTGGGTGAAATGCAGCACCGGCTGGTCGTGGCCATGCTGGATGCTGATAATGTGCAGGCCGTGGATTACCTTAGCAACCGCATTGGGCGGCCGCTCAAAGTCTATGCCGCCAGCGAAGAGGGCGTGCGCCAGGTGCTGCATCAGTATCAGACCAAATTATCTGATGAGATGGTTAACGAACTGACCGGCATGAGCGGTGACGTCAAGGTAGATACTGCCACTCAGGATGAGCAGGCTGCTCAAAAAGAGGTCGACCGCAAAGCCGCCATTGGTACTATTGTACAGGATTCGCCTATCAGTAAGGCGCTTAATACTATTTTGGAATATGCTGCCAAAAACCGTGCCAGCGATATACATATCGAACCACTGAAAGACGCGCTAAAGATCCGCTGTCGTATTGATGGTATTCTGCGCGAGCTGATGAAGCTGCCTAAAAGTACCGAGCCGCCGCTAGTGTCACGTATCAAAATTTTGTCTAACCTAAAGATCGATGAACACCGTGTGCCGCAGGACGGCGAGTTTAGTGTGCAGGTGGCAGGTAAAGATATCGATTTGCGCGTCTCCATAAGTCCAGTAGTTTGGGGTGAACAGGTAGTAATTCGCTTGCTGGATAAAAGCGGCACTAGCCTAAAACTACAGGATATGGGTTATGTGGGCCGCAGTCTGCGCACCATTCAAAATGGCCTGACACGTACGAACGGTATGGTACTTACCTCTGGTCCAACCGGTTCCGGTAAGTCGACCAGTCTGTATGCTTTGCTGCAAGAAGTGAAAAGCGATGGCGTTAACATTGTTACGTTGGAAGACCCGGTCGAATACAAGATGGAAGGCGTCAACCAGATTCAGGTGAACGCGGATATTGGCCTGACGTTTGCAAATGGTCTGCGTTCAATTTTGCGCCAGGATCCTGATATTGTGATGGTAGGAGAGATCCGCGATAAAGAGACGGCCGAGCTGGCTGTGCAGGCGTCGCTAACGGGCCATCTGGTATTTAGTACGCTGCACACCAATTCGGCGGCTGGAATTTTGCCGCGTCTACTTGATATGGGAGTAGAGCCATTTTTGATTGCCAGCACCGTGCACACCGTAATTGGCCAGCGCTTGGTGCGTCGTATTGGTAAAACCAAGGAAACCTATAAATCTGATGCTGCCGAAGTTGCGGCTATCCACGAGACACTGGGGTCACTGCTACCTGACGCCAAAGAGAAGGCTATTGCTGTCGCCAAGGACTTGGGCTACCAAAACTTGCCACTGGGCACTGATAGCGCTTATACTTTAACCAAGGGCGTCGACAGTCCGGATTCACCTGGTGGCTACAAGGGCCGCATGGGAATTTACGAAGTGTTTGATGTCAGCGAGGCGATCCAGGAACTTATCTTAAAACGCGCTACCAGTAGTGAGATTCAGACTCAAGCACAAAAAGAGGGCATGGTCACTATGCGTCAGGATGGATACCTGAAAGCCTTATCCGGCCAAACGACTCTAAAAGAGATCAACCGGGTAGCCTCAGCCAACAGTGCATGAGTAAGTCACAACGAAGTAATTAAAAATAAGAAGTAAAGTACATATGAAAACCAGGGTGGAAAAAATGAAAAAAGCTCTCGGGCCAAAGCCCGGACGTACAAGGCTCAAGCTGGAACAAACTAGTTTTTTTGATCTTGCACCCGCTATTTTCGGAGGTGTGCAATGAGCCAGGGTCAACCACGTATCGAAATTTTGCTGGAAGAGGTAGTAAAGAAAAAAGCCTCGGACTTGCATTTGCAGGTTGGTTTGCCGCCGATGTTGCGTGTGGACGGTGCTTTGGCGCCAGTGAACGGTGCCGATGTGCTGACCGAAGAGACGGTGGAAGCACTAATTTTTGCGATTCTAGACGAAGACCAAAAGCAAATTCTACTCAAAGACAAAGAGTTTGACTTCAGTTTTGCCTTTGGCGATCTGGGCCGCTTCCGTGTCAACGCCTTCCATGAACGGGGTAACTTAGCGGCTGCACTTCGCCTAATTCCTGGTGATATTCTAACAATCGAACAGCTTGGTTTGCCGCCGATTGTCACTAAGTTTGCCGAATATCCGCGCGGACTAGTATTGGTTACCGGCCCAACTGGTTCTGGCAAATCAACCTCGCTGGCAGCTTTAATCCACAAGATCAATTTGGAACAGGCCAAACATATTATTACCATTGAAGACCCGATTGAGTATACTCACAAGAGTAAGAAATCGGTAATTGTGCAGCGTGAAGTGCACTACGATACCTATTCGTTTAGCGCAGCGTTGCGCTCCAGTCTCCGTGAAGATCCGGATGTAGTGCTGATTGGAGAGATGCGCGACCTCGAAACGATCGCCAGCGCCATTACTATCGCCGAAACCGGCCACCTGGTGTTTGCCACGTTGCACACTAACAGTGCGGCTCAGAGTATTGACCGTATGGTGGATGTATTCCCGCCGCACCAGCAGCCGCAGATTCGGGCACAGTTGTCTAATATCCTGATGGCTATTTGTTCGCAGCGCCTGGTGCCGGCTATCGGCGGTGGACGTATCGCTGCGGCAGAGGTGCTGGTGGCTACTCCGGCAGTGCGCAACATCATCCGCGAAGGTAAAACACATCAGCTTGATGCCGTCATTCAAACTGGTGCTGAGTTTGGCATGCAGAGTATGGATAAGACGCTGGTAAGTCTGATTCACTCCGGTACCATCAGCTACGATGAGGCCCGCAACTTTGCTGTTGACCAGGATGAGCTTGACAGGTTAATGAGAGACTAATAACAAGAGAAAATCATGCTGAGTTACCAATACATCGCTCGCAATCCCGCCACTGGCCAACAGGTCAAGGCGACTGTTGAAGCTGAAAGTGAAGCGGCTGCGGCCAAACTGATTAGCGGCCAGGGCTTAGTGCCTACTGATATTCGTCTTGGCAGTACCGGCGGACATTTAGCCGGAAGGTTTAAGAGCCGAGTAAAGGTTAAGGACCGCGTGCTGTTTAGCCGGCAGCTGAGCACGCTTATCAATGCAGGCCTGCCCTTGCTGCAGGCACTGCGTAGTGTTAACCAGCAGACGGTTAGTAAACCACTGAAAGTGGTCCTTAGCCAGATTATCGGTGACGTAGAGGGCGGTGCCACCTTGTCATCGTCGATGGCTAAACATCCCCGTGTATTTAACCAAGTGTATATTAGTCTAATTGCAGCTGGTGAAACGTCCGGTACGCTCGACAAAGCCTTGGAGCGCCTGGCGGTCCAGCAGGAAAAAGAAGCCGATTTGAACAGTAAAATCCGCGGTGCCATGACGTATCCGGTTATTGTGCTGGTAGTGATGATTGGCGTGGTTGGTTTTATGGTCGTGAAAGTTCTGCCTCAGGTAAAGACGCTGTATAGCGGTCTGCCCGGGGCGCAGCTGCCGTTAATTACCCGTGTGCTGCTTAGCATATCCGACTTTACGATTCACTTCTGGTGGGTTGTGCTAATAGTGCTGGCAGCACTAATCTTCTTTACTACTCGCTATGCACGGACTGGCCCCGGCAAAGAAGTGGTAGATAAGGTTAAAATGCACGGTTGGCCGGTTGGCCCGCTATTTATGAAGGTGTATATGGCCCGCTTTGCACGAACCGGTTCAACACTGGTTGCCAGCGGCGTGCCGCTTTTGCAGATGCTGAGTATTACGAGCGATGCAGTCAACAATGTCCATATTCAGCGTGCTATCCACAAAGCTATCGAGAAAGTGAAGGGTGGCAAGAGCCTAGCAGACAGCATCGAAAACGATCCTAACTTTTTGCCGCTGGTGCCTAATATGCTGCGGATTGGTGAGCAGTCAGGTGCCATTGAGCAAATGATGAGCAAGGTAGCTGACTACTACGAAAAAGAAGTTGATAACGAAGTTGCCAACATCTCTAGCATTATTGAGCCGGTTATGATGGTTGTCCTGGGTGTGGTGGCTTTCATTATTGTAGCGGCCGTTTTGCTGCCAATTTACGGGCTGGCCGGCAACAGCAACTTTACTGGAGGCTAGAAAAGTTCTGTAGTGTCGGAATGCCGTCACTCACTAGCGGTAGAACTGTGGATAACTGCTTGCTTTTTACTGTCTCAGGCCGTACTATTTCAACCATAAGCATTAAACTAAAAAACGCAAAGGGGCACTTGCACTATGCTTAACCAACTTAAAAAACGTAAATCAGCCGAGGGCTTCACCATTATCGAAGTCTTGATTGTGCTGGCGATTGCTGGCTTGATTATGGTGGTCGTTTTCCTGGCCGTACCTGCACTGCAGCGTAGTGGCCGTAACAACGCGCTTAACACAGATGCTAACAATACGCTGACAGCAGTCGGTAACTATGTCAGTAACAATAATGGTACGTTGCCAACGGCTGCATCGCTATCTGGTAATGTTATTACCATCACCGGCCCTAGTGGCTCGAACTCCGAGACAGCCAAGGTTGATAGCGGCACAGCTGGTGTTTCATTCTACAGTGGTTCACAGCTAGCCACTACGACAGCTGGTTCGATCATGATTGTAACGGGCAAAGACGCCCAGTGTAACTCAACTGCTTCTGGTCTGGCCGCTTCAGGTGGCGCTGGTACTGCTAGCCCACGTAGCTACGCTGTTCTGTATGTTGCAGAAAGTGGTAGCGGTAATATCTTGAAGTGCGTAGGCGCTTAAGCCGACTCAAAGCTAGATAAATATAAAAGAGCGCTTCGGCGCTCTTTTTAGATTTTATGCTACTATTACGGTAATGATTATTGCTTTGCTGGCGGTGCTAGGGCTTATCTTTGGCAGTTTTGTGAACGCCTTTGTCTGGCGGTTGCACGAGCAGGACGAGCTGGCGGGTAAGAAAGATAAAAAAAGCCTTGCACGGCGGAAGGCTCTTTCGATTACACAGGGGCGTTCCATGTGTCCGCATTGCGGTCACGAACTAGCGGCAAAAGACCTGGTGC
>Ga0157374_10000600_pt1 | contig 31879 bp, 31 predicted proteins | sample M25metaG_FD_115308 | JGI IMG/M metagenome (GOLD analysis project Ga0157374, IMG submission 115308) | Miscanthus rhizosphere microbial communities from Kellogg Biological Station, Michigan, USA - M2-5 metaG | ecosystem: Host-associated > Plants > Roots > Rhizosphere > Soil | place: USA: Michigan...
ACATCCCAACGTACCTGTAGGGAATAGGCTTCGGCCTCACTGTTTGTATCGATTAGCACGAGAACAGTGGGATAAAACAGGACAAAATCAGTAGCCCGGATTTCGCCGCAAGCGGCTAATCCAGACTACAACTGCGATCGGCGTCGCGCGTCCGAATTTTTGAATCAACGCTACTTTCTGCGCCATTCCGTCATGTTGCCCGGCTTGTCTTCCAGCAAGATACCGGCGACGTCCAGCTCTTGTCGAATACGATCGGCCTCGGCGAAATTTTTCTCTTTACGCGCAGTCAGCCTTGCAGCGATCAATTCTTCTATCTTTGCTTTTTCATAGCCAGTGGCATCCATCGATGAGGCCTCTACAGATTGGGACGACTCTGCCGCAGCCTCATTCTGCAAATAGGCTTTCGGATCCGATTGCAAAAAGCCCAATATCCCACCCAACGCCCTTAGCAAACTCGCCACTTCAGGAGATTTAGTCTTATTCACCTGCTGCCTCAATTCGGTCAACACGGTAAACGCTTCCCACGTATTGAAGTCATCGTCCATTGCCGCCTTGAATCGCGCAGCGTGAGGCTCATTCCAATCGATCCGGCTATCATCCGAAGAAGGCGTGTCGCGCAAGGCGATATAAAGACTTTCGAGTTCCTTACGAGCCCCATTCACCACTTCTTCCGTATAGCTCAATTGACTGCGGTAATGTCCTCGCAATAGAAAAAATCTCACCGCCTCTTCATGTCCTCGATATTTATCTAGCACATCGCGAGTCGTGAAAAAATTCCCCAGCGATTTCGACATCTTCTCGTTTCCCATGTTGAGAAACGCCGCATGCATCCAATAGTTCACGAACGGATGGTCGTGCGCACCTTCGGATTGTGCGATTTCGTTTTCATGATGGGGAAACTGTAGATCCTCGCCGCCGCCATGGAGATCGAAATGCTGCCCAAGGAGGGCTTCGCTCATGACCGAACATTCGATATGCCAGCCGGGCCGCCCCGCTCCCCATGGCGAAGGCCACGAGGGCTCTCCCGGTTTTGCCGCTTTCCAGAGCACAAAATCGAGCGGATCGCGTTTTGCCGCCTCCACTTCGACTCGTTCGCCGGCCCGCAAATCATCAAGCGACTTACCGGACAATTTGCCGTATCCGGGGAATTTATGAACCGCGTAGTACACATCGCCGTTCGGCGCCGGGTAAGCCAAACCCTTGTCAACCAAGGTCGCGATCATTTTGACCATGCCGCTGACATGGGCCGTTGCATAGGGCTCGTAAGTCGGGTCCAGCAATCCCAAACGCCGCGTATCGGCGCGCATCGCCTCGACCATGCGGGAAGTCAGCGCATTGATCGGCTCGCCGTTTTCGTTAGCGCGCTGAATGATTTTATCGTCGATATCGGTGACATTTCGGACATAATCCACCTTGTAACCATGGGCACTTGACTGCAGCCAACGAAAGACCATATCGAAAACAGTCAGCGTTCGCGCGTTTCCCATATGGAAATAGTCGTACACTGTAAGTCCGCAGACATACATGCTGACCTCGCCCTGGCGAAGAGGACGAAATTCTTCTTTACGCCGAGTCAGCGTATTATAAATTTTTAGCATGGTGCTTCGGACCGAAGCCGAGCCTCGGTGCAAGAAATGAAAAGAAGCCGAAGATTAGAGCGGATTTACTATGAATACAAGGTATCGTTGTTCCCAAATGAGTTTCTCCGCTAGGCGTCGCGACGCAGCCAATGCTTATTGCCTTGGCAAGGAGCGCAACGACGCGGGAGGCTCATTTGGGAACAACCCGAAGGGCTGGTTTTCTTTGGGGCGCATTGCGTCGTTGTTCGTCGCTTGCTTGGAATGACCAAGCGGCGCTCCTCACGTCTAGCACTGCACCCCAAAGAAAACCAGCGACACCTTGTATTCATAGTAAATCCGCTCTAGCAGAGAAAAGCGTGCGAAAGGCTTATTCGGAGAATTGAGTTAAAAAAACCATTAAGTTCTCGTCGCAATATCAGGAATAAATTGTGGATACTGTATGCTTCTTGCTAGAATCCTGCGTCGGAATTTTTTAACGGGAAGTGAGTATAAGATAATGATCTCTCGGCCATTTACCCCCCTGTTGGTCGCAGCACTGTTTGCAATCTCCGGCATCAGCTTCGCCGCCGGCGACGATCTCAAAGAAATCAATCGCCTATACCAGCAAGGCCAGACTTCGCAAGCACTGGAACAGGTGAATGCCTATCTAGCATCCAAACCTAAAGACGCTCAGGCTCGTTTCATTAAAGGCGTCATTTTGACCGATCAGAAGAAGACCGAAGAAGCGATCAAAGTCTTCACTGAACTCACCGAGGAATATCCCGAGCTGCCTGAGCCCTACAATAACCTCGCTGTGCTTTATGCCTCGCTCGGACAATATGAGAGAGCCAAAATCGCACTCGAGCTCGCTATTCGTACCCATCCCAGCTACGCCACCGCACATGAAAATCTAGGCGACATCTACGCACAGCTTGCTTCGCGTGCCTACGACAAAGCATTGCAACTCGATGTCACCAACACCACGGCGCAAACCAAACTGTCGATGATCAAAGATCTGTTTGGACCTAAAGCCACTCGGGCCAACGCTGCTGTAGTCGCGACTGCGAAACCCACTCCTTCCAGAACGGTAGAGCCATCTAAACCCGCCGTAGCGACAGTGGTTGAAGAACCCGTCAAATCAGCGTCGCCTTCCAAGCGCGTCGATACGCCAGCCAGCGCCGATTCCGGTGACGTTGTAGGCGCCGTAGAAGCATGGGCTAAGGCCTGGTCCGATAAAAACGTACAGCGCTACCTATCGGCCTATGCTCCGAATTTCCAAACACCTAAAGGCGAAAGCCGGGAAGCTTGGGAGAGCGAGCGTAAGAAGCGGATACAAAGCGCCAAGTTCATTAAAGTGAATGTGTCGCAAGCTAAAGTCTCTATGTCCGGTGATGACGAAGCAACCGTCGTCTTCCGCCAAACCTACCAATCCAATACCCTGAAAAGCTCAGGGAAGAAAACATTGCACTTAATGAAAGTTGACGGTAAGTGGCTTATCAAGAGTGAAAAGAACCGCGGTTAGAATCAAAACATTGAGTGAATGCGCGGATTAATGAAACTACCCCAAATTGTAGCCTCGATTGCCTTTATTGCTTTAGCGTTTGCACCTTCTTCTTTTGGGGTAGCCCAGGATCTGGCCGTCTTTAAGCGGACGGCATTGGAGTCGATTACAAAAGGCTCCGGTGTTGCCAGCAAGAATATTGAAACAACGCTGGTGCTTAGCTTGGTCAGAATCCTGGAAAAACGACCGGACGAAGCGCTAAAAGGAATCGATTCGATCATCGCCGAAAACCCGAATTTTCGGCTTGCTTACTTGATCAAGGGGGACCTGCTCCTCGCCCGATCCCGCGCTATTTCAACGCTGGGCAACACTAATAAGGCTGGAACCGCCGTCGAGGATATGCGCCAGGAAGCCAAGGCTCGCCTCGACCGCTATTTGCACTCTCCGCCGCTGGATCTCGTTCCAAGACAAATTCTGCAAATGTCACCGGATCAACCTTATGCATTACTGGTTGATACGGCTCGTTCGCGGCTTTATGTCTATCAGAATAAAAATGGAGAGCCCCGTTACATTACGGATTACTACATCAGCTCCGGAAAAAACGGCGCTGAAAAGGTCCGTGAAGGTGATCAAAAGACGCCAATCGGCGTTTACCATGTGGTCTCCACGCTACCAAAGTCCAAGCTAACCGACTTTTATGGTCCCGGCGCGTTTCCTATTTCTTATCCAAATGAATGGGACCAACGTGAGGGCCGCAATGGTCACGGCATTTGGCTGCATGGAACACCCAGTGACACCTATAGCCGCCCGCCACGATCCAGTAACGGTTGCGTAGTGCTTGCGAATCAGGACTTGATCGAGGTTTCCAGATATCTCCGTATCGGATCGACTCCCGTCATTATCAGCTCTAAAGCCGAGTGGGTAGATTCGGCGAAATGGCAAGCGGAAAGAAACAAGATACTTGCCACATTGGAAAACTGGAAACGGGATTGGGAAAGCCGTGATATCGATCGCTACCTGTCCCATTACCACAAGCACTTTACTTCGGAAGGCAGAAATCTCGCCTCCTGGGCTACGCAAAAACGCGCCGTGAATGCGGCGAAGACCGATATTAGAGTGGATCTCTCAAATGTCAGCGTCTTTACCTATCCCGGCTACGAAAATATGGTCGTCGTTTCTTTCGAGCAGAGTTACAAGAGCAACAATCTTGCCGGCCAAATGAAAAAGCGCCAATACTGGCTGCGTGATGGTAATCGCTGGCAAATCGTGTATGAAGGCTCTGTAGATGCTCAGCCGTCGACTGCCCCTCCCACCCTTACCGCACAGCGATGAGAAATCAAACCATACAATCAAAGCGCCTTTTTTCTTTCCTCGCAGCCGCTTGCTTGTTCGTTCCCGCTATCACTAATGCCGCGGACAGTGCAGCGAAACTAGCTCCCTGCCAATCAAAGGCAAAAAATCGCCCGATGGTAAAGCTGCATACGACGCTCGGTGTGATTACGCTCGAACTGAATGCTGAAAAAGCGCCGATATCTGTCGCTAACTTTCTCGACTACGCAAAAAGCGGCTTTTATAACGGGACCATTTTTCATCGAGTTATCGAAAGCTTTATGATTCAAGGTGGCGGCTTCGATAAGAACATGCACAAAAAGCCCACCAAAGCCCCGATTAAAAACGAGGCTGCCAATGGACTCGGCAACGATATCTATACCATTGCCATGGCTCGAACTCCCGATCCCCAATCGGCTACCGCGCAATTTTTCATTAACGTGAAAGACAACAGCGGATTGAACTTTACCTCGCAAACACCACAAGGTTGGGGTTACGCCGTATTCGGTAAAGTGGTGGAAGGCATGGATGTGGTCGACAAAATCAAGAATGTGCCCACCGGTAATCGCGCTGCAGACCAACAGGTAATGGCCGATGTACCGGTAACAGATGTGGTAATCGAAAAAGCGCAGGTTTGCACGAACTAAGATTTGTTGTCGTCGCCACTGAGCATATTCTTTTCATCGATTCTTTATCAGGGCCGTCATTCAAGGTGACAGCCCTGATTTGAACTCACCTTCGTCGGCGCTTACAATGCGCACAATATTTGAACCTAGATCCCATAGTTGAACACGTCTCAACTCAAAACACTAAACCTCACTTCAGCAGCAAAAAGAAAGCATATGTAGTCAGTATCACCCTTAAGTATCCAACCTCCCTTTGTGTTTAATCGAAAGGACCGACATTATGGTCAAGCTGCATACCACGCTCGGCGTGATTACTCTGGAACTCGATGCCGAAAAGGCACCTGCAACCGTCGCTAATTTTCTCGAATACGTGAAAAACGGCTTCTATGACGGAACAGTTTTCCATCGCGTTATCGACAACTTCATGATTCAAGGCGGCGGATTCGAAAAAGGCATGAAACAAAAGCCGACCGAAGCGCCGATCAAAAACGAAGCATCCAACGGCCTTAAAAACGAGAACTATACCGTTGCTATGGCGCGCACGCCCGATCCGCACTCTGCTACTGCACAATTCTTCATCAACGTTAAAGACAACGCCTTTCTGAATTTCACCGCCGAGACATCGCAAGGCTGGGGTTATGCTGTTTTCGGCAAAGTCATCGATGGAAAAGATATCGTCGACAAAATCAAGAAAGTGCAAACCGGCAACAAGGGAATGCACCAGAACGTTCCTGTGGAAGACGTCGTTATTGAAAAAGCTGAAGTGTGTTAATTCAGCCGAGCGGCCGCGTTTAGAATAAAGGGCTGCACAGATAACGGCAGCCCTTTTTATTACTACCAATGCCAAAAACCCTTTTTATCTCCGATCTACACCTCGCCGAAAACCACCCTGCGACAACGGACACTTTTCTGCGTTTTGCACGGACACTCGATTCGCAAGTCGAAGCGCTTTACGTACTGGGAGATTTGTTCGATTACTGGGTTGGTGATGACGATTTGCAAGAACCGTTTCACCAAACTATCGTTCGCGCTTTCACCGATGTAACAAATCGCGGCATCGATCTATTCTTCATGCATGGAAATCGGGACTTTCTGCTGGGTGAAGTATTCTCCGCCGCTTGTGGCGGAAGCTTGCTTAATGACCCCACCAGCATTGACTTATACGGCACCCCGACGCTGTTGATGCACGGCGACACCCTATGCACCGATGACGTAGAGTACATGCGATTCCGCGCCATGGTTCGCGATCCAATGTGGCAAAAGGATTTTCTTGCAAAGCCATTGGTGGAACGCCGCGCGATAGGTGCGGAACTGCGCCGCCAAAGCGAGCAAGCCAAGCAGCTAAAATCCTCCGAAATCACCGATGCGTCCGCATCAACCATAGAAGCTGTGCTGCGTGCCCATGATTACCCTTATATCATTCACGGACACACGCATCGCCCCATGCATCATATTTACACACTAGATAGCAAAACCTGCGAACGGTGGGTATTGACCGATTGGCACGACAATCGAGGCGGGTATTTAGAAGTGACGCCGATGGGATGGACAGCGCATACACTGCCCTAGAGCGGATTTCGACTTAATGTACGGTATCGCTGATTTTCTTTGGGGTGCAGTGCTAGGCGAGAGGAGCGCCGCTTGGTTATTCCAAGTAAGCGACGAACAACGACGCAATGCACCCCAAAGAAAATCAGCCCTTCGGGTTGTCCCCAAATGCGGCTCCCGCGTCGTTGCGCTCCTTGCCAAGGCAATAAGCATTGCCTGCGTCGCGACGCCTAGCGGGACTCCGCATTTGGGGACAACGATACCGTACATTAAGTCGAAATCCGCTCTAATCCTAAGGTATTACAGAATTACGTTGCATCAAGGGCCGCAAGCTCATTCTCTCTACTGCTGCCTGCGGTACGCAAATCCATATGTTTCCCAGACAACACCGCTTCCATCCGCGGCTTTTTCGTCTCCAAGGAATAGAGGCGATTGCTGTCGTGGTGCGGCGTACGAGAATCCAAATTGATCACGCCTAGCCCGATCGCACTCGTTTTCAACTTATCCGCCAATATCTTTCTCGGAAAAGGCCCGAAACACCGAGCATATTGATCATAGCTCGTCACCTTCGACTTGCTAGGCCATAAGACGTAATAGAAACCTGGGCGGAGTGGCTGTTTGTCCCGTGTTACATAACGGCACATACGCCAATTGGATGATATGAGAAATGCATCGCCGATCACTTGAATGACTTCGTGCTGCATATGACCCTTCCCAGAAACCAAGAACCCCTAAAAAAAGATGGCGCCTTTCCACTGCTTCGAGTGGTCAGGCGCCTATAGGGGGATCATCAAACCGTTACTTTTCTCGGTTTATTGGGTTCTGGCTCCGATTCTGTGTGCAGACATACTTCATCGGCATTTTTTTCTTGCCGATCCGCCTGCGACCAACCATTACCGGCAGCCGCTATTTGGTCATGGATAACATGAATCGCCTTAACATGAGTCTTGGCGGTATCTTCAAAGTAATTCTGAATGACATCGAGCGTCATTTGAATATTGTTTTGATATTTGCGACCCCAGTCGACCAATTCATCGCTTGTCTGAGCAGACCATGCGACGCTCAATTGAGCGGTGTCGGTATCAAAAAACTTGCGGGAGGTCCGCATCGTAGCTTTCAACATATCTTCTGTGCCACGAAAAAATATCGAAGCTAGTTGCCGCGTTGCGGTCAAATTAGCTTGGCACATTTCATTGAATTGCTCTGCTACAAGCGACATGTTCCTCTCCATAACACTACATTTTTGCTTGTTAAGGCAGCAAGAGAGTAAGTCATTACGCCCTTGCATCAGTGGCGATATAGTATCCGCATCGCTCTTAATCCCCAATCGGGAAAATCCTGACGATTTACCGCTAAAAACCTTAGGCGACAGCAAAAATGCCTTATGAAAGAAACAGCCCTACTCCATTACGCTTAAATTGAGGTCCAATTGAGACTCCGAACTACCCTCGGATTGGCTTTCGCCATCGTTTCTACTGGATTCGATTTTCTCTAAATATTCCGGCGTTACATCGCCTGTAATGTACACCCCATCGAAGCAAGAAGCATCAAAACGCTCGATCGCAGGATTAAGGCTGCGCACGTCATCGATTAACGCGTTTAGGTCTTGATAAAACACCGCGTCGGCACCGATTTCGTTAGCAATCCCGGCTTCCGTGCGACCGGTCGCCAGCAACTCCTGCCTCGTTGGCATATCAATGCCGTACACGTTCGGAAAACGTACCGGCGGTGCCGCAGACGCAAAATAAACCTTACGAGCGCCGCATTCGCGCGCCATCATCACGATTTCTCGACTGGTTGTGCCGCGAACAATCGAGTCATCAACCAGAAGCACGTTCTTGCCCTTGAATTCCATTGCGATGGCGTTCAGCTTTTGGCGAACCGATTTCTTTCGAAGATTTTGTCCCGGCATGATAAAGGTGCGCCCTACATACCGATTCTTGATGAAGCCTTCCCTGTATGGCAACCCAAGTCTATTGGCAAGCTGCATGGCCGATGGACGGCTGGTATCGGGAATAGGAATAACCACATCGATATCTTGAGCGATAGGAGATGTCTTAATTTTCTCCGCTAGGCTCTCACCCATTCTCAAACGCGTTTCATAAACAGACACGCCATCAATGACCGAATCGGGCCGCGCAAAATATACGAACTCGAACAAGCAAGGATTCAGCGATGGCGCATCGGCGCATTGACGGCTATGGAAATTCCCGCCCTCGTCGATGAAAATTGCCTCGCCCGGCGCAACATCACGCATAAATTTAAAGCCAAGCGAATCCAACGCTACTGATTCGGACGCCACCATGAATTCGGCGCCCTCATTGGAAAGATGCTGACCAATCACTAAAGGCCGAATACCATGGGGATCGCGAAACGCCAACATGCCATATCCGGCAATCATCGCAACAATGGCATAAGCGCCTTTACAACGTCGATGTACATTGGTGACCGCATTGAAAATCGATGCGGGATCGAGGTGATGACCACGAGCCGACTCAGCCAGTTCGTGAGCAAGAACGTTCAGTAATACTTCGGAATCGGAATTAGTGTTTACATGCCGGAGATCTTGCAGGAACATCTCCCGCTTTAATTCTTCCGTATTGGTAAGGTTGCCGTTGTGGCCGAGCACGATACCAAAAGGCGAATTAACGTAAAACGGCTGCGACTCGTTAGACGCGACTGCAGAACCCGCCGTCGGGTAGCGACAATGAGCGATTCCCATCTTGCCGATCAAGTCCCTCATGTTGCGCGTGCGGAATACATCGCGCACCATGCCGCGTCCCTTATGCATGTGAAACGTCCGGCCTTCGCCGGTAACGATACCGGCAGCATCCTGGCCACGGTGTTGCAAGACTAACAGCCCATCATAGAGCAATTGGTTGACCGGGTTCTTAGCGACAATCCCGAGAATTCCGCACATATCACGCCTTCGTCGGTGGATAAAAATTAATACGTTTAGCGAACTCGTTAGGCAGCCAGGGCTTCGCCGCTATGACCATCGTTTCGAACGGCTTCGCTGTGACAGCACCACGCCAAAACGGTTCCTGTGGCAACGCCGTCATGCCGCCTACCATAACGATGACAAAAACGATGACAACGCCTCGAACAAGTCCAATGGCAAAGCCAATCACTCTATCGATACCGCCTAAGCCAATAGCTACAATGACCTCATGAAGCACAAACTTCAATACGCTGACTATCAACAACGTGCCAACAAAAAGTACAGCATAAGCTATTACAGTGCGCGCTCCCGCATTGGTAATCGCGCGGGCAAGCAAGCCGGCAAATGGTTCGGCAAACTGGTTCGCACAAATAAATGCTGCGACCCAACCGCCTAACGACAATACTTCTCGCACCGCCCCTCGTAACAAACCTATTAATACGGATATGCCAATGATGGTCAGTACTGCGTAGTCGAAAACAGTCATTGAAGGCCCCCCTTCTTTTTTACCTGACGCTATTATCGCGGGTTCTTATATTAGCCTCAGTCGCCAACAACGACTCCGCCGGTAATTCCTGCCAGTTTCAATTGAGTAACCGCAGCTTCCGCATCCTTGCGGGAAGAATAAGGACCAGCGCGAACACGAATGGCGCCCGGTGGACTTTTCAGCGTTTCTCGATAATGTCGTACTTTATTTTCGCTCAAGCGGCTTTCAAGCTGTTGTGCATTCTCGGCTTTGGAGAACACACCTAACTGGACTGCGAATTTACCCGGTTTCGTATTGGCCGGTTTAGCGACCTCGTGGGGTTTCTTATTTTCGGCGGGCTTTGCAGTTTCTGCGGTTTTGGGTTTTTCCACGGGTTTATTTAGAGGCTTCAGCTCAGCCTCAGCAGGCTTGGCTACGCTGTTGGCTGCCTCGCTGACCGGAGGAATGGGTTTAACGTCCGCGATTTCGGTTGCAGGTTTTTCAATGGGAGCCACCTGTGCAATCGACTCGGGGGATGTCAATGAAGGATTGAAAGGCGGCGCTTTCTCTGACGCCGGAATTGCCGTAGAAATTTCCGATTTCCCACGCTTGGGCGTGGAATCGAGCACCATGGGTAGTAATAACACCAGAATAGCCACCAACGCACAGGCCCCGATAATTCGGTGGCGCGCACGCACTTTCAACTGCAATTCTTCGTCACTAACTGGTTTGGACATAAAAACTATCGCCTTATTTTACTTCCCGCCACGAGCGTGCGTTTAAGACATTGGGCGGTGAACGCGGAGAACATCGGCGACTGTGTAGAAGGAACCAAAGACGACAATTCTATCATTTTGCTCAGCCACATCACAGGCATGTGAATAAGCGGATGCAATGGAAGAAAAGGCATGAATCGGCTTGTCAGGCGCCACCTCGGTGATTTGTTGCCGCAAAAACTCCACCGGCGCGCCTCGTGGATGATCGATGGCGGCGATAAACCACGCATCGAATCGATGTTTTACGATATCGATAACACTACGAATATCTTTGTCTTGAAGCATCGAAAAAACAGCGAAGCTGTTCTGATAAAACCCCATGCTACCCATACTATCGGCCAACACACGCGCCGCATGAGGATTGTGCGCCACGTCTAATACGACTGCAGGTCGGCCCGGCAACACTTGCAAGCGCCCCGGCAAACTCACTTCCAATAGGCCACGCTTGACGTCTTGTTGAGCGATCGGCAGCACGTCCCATAGGGAATCTAAGGCCGCCAATACGCCGGCGGCATTATTTAACTGATAGCTACCCCGCAAAGCGGGAAACGGCAGCGCATATCGATTGCCTCTGCGTCCGTGGAACTGCCAATGGGTGTCCAACCGGCGATAATCGAAATCTCGTCCGGCCAATTGCAAATTGGCGCCGATCTCGGCGGCATATTGAGTCACACTGGCCGGCACTTGCTTATCGGAAAAAATCGCCGGTTTACCGGGGCGAAAGATTCCGGCCTTCTCAAAACCGATCGCTTCGACGGTATCGCCAAGATACTCCTGATGATCAAGATCGACACTGGTAACAATGGCGCAGTCCGCATCGAATGCGTTCACCGCATCCAAACGCCCACCCAGCCCTACCTCCAGCACAGCCGCATCCAGCCCGCTCTTGCAAAACAACCATAAGGCGGCCAGCGTACCGAATTCGAAATAAGTAAGGGACGTATCGCCACGAGCGGTTTCTATCGCACTAAATGCTGCGCATAGATCCTCGTCCGACACCGGTGTTTGTCCGATGCGAATGCGCTCGTTATAGCGAATCAAATGCGGAGAGGTATAACAGCCGACGCGATAGCCGGCGCAGGAAAGAATCGTCTCCAGCATGGCACAGGTTGATCCTTTGCCATTTGTTCCGCCGACCGTAATGATTGGAAAATCGGGCCTGAGGCCAAGGCGATCACGCACATCGATCACCCGCTCCAAGCCTAAATCTATGCTTGTGGAATGCAGCCGCTCTTGATAAGACAGCCATTCATCAACTGTTGTCGGCTGCATACACGCTCAAAATACAAATGTAGGACTTACGCAAAATCGCCCCAGCGGCGTTGCTCCTCCTTGCCGCACTTACTTGTACTGTCTGCGTCGGTGCGCGTTGCTGGGACAATTTTGCGTAAGTCCTGAAATGAATCCAAAAAAGAAGCAAACACGCAAGCCATTAGGCCGGCAGTGGCTCACGCATGAACAAAGTCAGCAGATTCGCCAATCTATCGCGCATTTCGCGACGATCGACAATCATATCGATAGCGCCTTTTTCCAGTAGAAACTCGGCCCGCTGAAAGCCCGCTGGCAGCGTTTGCCGCACAGTCTGTTCGATAACTCGTGGACCTGCAAAGCCGATCAGCGATTTGGGTTCTGCAATCACCACATCGCCGACGAAAGCAAAACTTGCCGATACGCCACCCATGGTCGGATCGGTGAGTATCGAGATATACGGTAGTTTTTTCGAAGCGAGTAGTTGCAGCGCCGCAGTGGTTTTCGCCATTTGCATCAAGGACAGCAAGCCTTCCTGCATACGCGCGCCGCCGGATGCGGTAATACAAATGAACGGTAATTTTTGATCGTAAGCGGCCTGCACACCGCGTACAAAACGCTCACCCACCACCGATCCCATGGAACCACCGAGAAATTCAAAGTCAAATGCCGCCGCAACGACCGAAACGGTTTTAACGGTACCTTGAACGACAATCAACGCATCCGTTTCATTGGTCAGCTTCTTCGCCTCTTCAAGCCGTTCCGTATAACGGCGACTGTCCTTGAATTTCAGGCTATCGACAGGAACTACTTCAGTGCCGATTTCGAAACGCCCGCCCGCATCGAGCAAAACATCCAAACGAGCCCGTGCTGATATGCGATTGTGATAACTGCACTTCGGACATACATGCAGATTTTTTTCCAGATCGGTGAAATACAACACCGCATCGCATGAAGGACATTTATGCCACAGCCCCTCAGGAACGGCTTTTTTGCCTTCGCTCTGGGTTCGAATCTTTGGAGGAAGTAATTTCTTGAACCAGCTCATTGTTGATCCATTGCTTTGCGGATCTCATTAACCAGACCGCTAACATTTCCGATTACAGTCTCTTTGATAGAGGACTCCATCTCTTGAACGATGCGGCTACCGATCACAACCGCATCGGCTATGTGGGCGACGCTTTTCGCTGTCGCGCCGTCACGGATACCGAAGCCAACGCCGACCGGAATACCGCAACGCGCTTTGATTTCGGGAATACGTTGCGCAATTTCTTGAAGATCGATATTGGCAGCGCCGGTGACTCCCTTTAACGATACGTAATAAATATAACCACTAGCCACTTCGGCCACTTGCCGAACTCTCTCAGGGCTCGATGTAGGCGCAAGCAAAAAGATGGGGTCGATGCCGTTCTCTTTGAGAACGGCGGTTAACTCTCCACCCTCCTCCGGTGGAGAATCCACCACCAGAACACCATCCACGCCTACCGCACGGGCTTCTTTACCAAACGCGCGATAACCAATGCGCTCTATTGGGTTGACATATCCCATCAGCACTACCGGCGTTACGTCGTCTGTTTTACGAAACTCGGCAACCATGGCAAGAACTTGCTTCAGTCCGATGCCGGCTTTTAATGCACGCTCGCTCGAACGCTGAATCACCGGGCCATCGGCCATGGGATCGGAGAATGGCACACCGAGTTCGATCACATCCGCGCCGGCTTTTACAAGCGCATGCATCAGCGGAACCGTGGTCTCGCGGTCCGGATCACCAGCGGTTACGAAAGGAATGAGTGCCTTGCGCCCCTGCTGCTGTAGAAAGGCGAATTTTTTTGCTATACGAGACATCGAAATGTATTTTCTTCGTTAAAGAGTGATACCAGCCAGCTTGCTGACGGTATTGATATCTTTGTCGCCGCGCCCGGAAAGGTTGACCAGCAGTATCTGGTCTTTACCCATTGTGGGCGCGATCTTCGCCGCATGCGCCAGGGCATGGCTCGATTCCAGGGCCGGAATGATACCCTCGTAACGGCACAAGGTGTGAAATGCGGCCAATGCTTCGTCGTCGTTGGCGGCAACATATTCTGCCCGACCGATATCTTTGAGATGGGAATGCTCCGGGCCAACGCCGGGATAATCCAACCCCGCCGATATGGAATGGGTTTCTTGAATCTGACCGTTTTCGTCTTGCATCAAATAGGTACGGTTACCATGCAGCACGCCGGGCGTGCCCGCGGATAACGGCGCCGCATGCTTGCCGGTAGATAATCCCATGCCTCCCGCCTCGACACCGATCAGGCGGACGTTATCGTGGGGAATGTAATCATAAAAGATACCCATGGCATTGGACCCACCGCCAACGCAAGCAATGACCGCATCGGGCTGGCGTCCAGCGACATCGGGCATTTGTTTTATGCACTCTTTGCCTACAACCGAATTGAAATCGCGCACCATCATCGGATAAGGATGCGGCCCCGCCACGGTACCAATGATGTAAAAGGTATTTTCGACATTCGTCACCCAATCGCGCATCGCTTCATTCAGCGCATCCTTCAGAGTTTTCGATCCGCTCTCCACCGGCACAACAGTCGCGCCGAGAAGTTTCATTCGAAAAACATTGGGTGCTTGGCGGGCGACATCTTCGGAGCCCATGTAAACCACGCACTCCATCCCATAACGAGCCGCAACGGTCGCCGTTGCAACACCATGCTGACCCGCGCCGGTTTCGGCGATAACGCGGCGCTTGCCCATGCGTCGCGCCAACAGCGCTTGACCAACCGTGTTATTAACTTTGTGCGCGCCGGTATGATTCAGATCTTCGCGCTTCAAATAGATTTGTGCGCCGCCTAGTACTTCGGACCAGCGACGCGCGTGATAAATAGGGCTAGGACGGCCTACATAGTGGGCAAGTTCATAGGCCAATTCAGCCTGGAACTCGGGATCTGCTCGGAATTTTTCATAAGCCGCGCGCAATTCTGACAAGGCGCCCATCAATGTCTCGGCAACGAAAATGCCGCCATACGGCCCGAAGTGCCCCCGGTTATCCGGGAGATCGTACATCTGCATAATGAACACCTTTGATGAATTCACTGATCTTCGTCGCGTCCTTGATACCAGGCGACGCTTCGACCCCACTTGATACATCCACTGCCCACGGCCTTATCGCCTTTACCGCGTCGCTTACATTGCTTGGCGTCAAACCACCGGAAAGCACGATGGGAAGCGGTAAATCCCGTGGAATTAAGCGCCAATCGAACGTTGTTCCGGTACCACCTGCCTTGTCCGGCACATAAGCATCCAGCAATAAAGCCTTAGCGGATTCGTAGGTCGCCGCGTATTGTACCAAATCGAGGCCAGGCCTCACGCGTGCGGCTTTAAGATAAGGTCTACCGAATTGCCGACAATAGGCTGCGGGCTCCTCGCCGTGAAATTGCAATAAGTCGAGCGGCACGGCCGAAAGCACTGTATCCACCGCTTTCGCATCCGCATCGACGAACAATCCAACAGTAGTAATGAAAGGCGGCAGCGCGGCGCAAAGTTCGATAGCTGCTTCGATAGTCACATTGCGAGGACTTTTAGCATAAAAGACAAAACCCACCGCATGAGCGCCAGCGGATGCGGCTGCCAATGCATCTTCTATACGGGTAATGCCGCAAATTTTTACTCTGGTCATTTTTGAAAGCGTCGATAGAATCGGCAAAACCGACTCTCAATAATAAAAGGCCTGCATTTAGATTTGATGATATAAAAATGAATCGCGCTTAGCCGCCGCAGCCGCTTAGGATGAAAGGGTGATTCGATACGCCAGGCAAGCCAAAGGATGCATCATAACGCACTCCGGTCAAATACAAACCGTCCGGTGCAAATGTAGGCGCCGCACTAGTGCGGTCACGCGCTACGATTAATTGAGAAAGCCATGTCACGGACTGTCGGTGCGCACCAATATAAACCAAGCATCCGACAATATTTCTCACCATATGATGAAGAAAAGCGCTGGCCGTGAAATCGAATATCACATAATCCCCATGTCGAGATACACGTGCTTGATGCATAACTTTTATAGGTGATTTAGCCTGGCACTCGGCCGCACGAAAACTAGTGAAATCTTGTTCACCCAATAGGCTCTGAGCCGCTTGCGCCATGGCTTCCACATCGAGCTTTTCATGAAACCATCCGACTTTGCCGGCAGCTAATGCAGGTCGCACTGGATGATCGTAAAGCAAATAACGATAACTACGGGCAGTGGCGCTAAAACGAGCGTGAAATTCATCGCTGACCGGCTGCGCCCACAGCACCCGAATGGATTCCGGCAAATGCGCATTGACACCTCGGACCCAGGCAATTAGCGGACGCTCCGTGCTCGTATCGAAATGGACGACTTGACCTGATGCATGGACGCCTGTGTCAGTACGTCCTGCAGCAATTACCGCAATACGGTGTTGGGCAAGCTGCGATAACGCCGCTTCCAATTTATCCTGAACACCGCAGTTGTTCGGTTGGCTTTGCCAGCCACAATGCGCTCGCCCATCGTATTCGACACCGAGAGCAAATCTCATGAAAAGTGATATCCAATAAAAACGCCACTCAGCAAATAGCCAAGTGGCGGAAGTCGGTACCGGCGATGCCGGAAAACAAAACAAATTACATTATGGCGAAATGGCGAAGCAGGAAACTAAGCCATGTTAGCGGTCAACTCCTCCGCTTCACGCTTCTGATCTGTGTCACCTTCTTGCATGACTTCCTGCAGAATTTCGCGAGCACCTTCCTTATCGCCGATTTCCAAATAGGCTCTGGCCAAATCGAGCTTCGTAGCTACGCTATGCCATTCGCTATCAAGGTTGGCGTCCATACCGGTATCAATCTCGGTCGCGACATCACTATCGGAATCGGCGTGAGTGTCTATTGTGGCTTCCGAGGGCGTATCGAGCGTAAACGATACGGGCGCCATATCGAGATTCAACCCATCTAACTCCAATGTCGGGGCTGGACGCTTCGCAGCAGTATCCACTGCCGCCGGGATAATGGGTGTACCGATATCCAACGAAAGATCAGGTAACGGCGTATCAAGCTTTGCCGCGGTTGGCATATCAATAACCGGTGTTTCCTCCGGCTGTTCAGATGCGGCAGAAGAGGCCGATGCGGCTTGGTCTCCACCGAAATCCGACAAATCTAAATCATCATCGGTAAACTGGGCTGTGAACTTTGGTCTCGCCAGCATGGTCTGATCAGCAGCAGGAGGCTCTGCCCGGTCAGGCACAGGCTTCGGCAGTTCGATTCCACCTAAATCAAAATCAAGGGCACTACCTTCCGTAGGCGACAACGTTGGCTCGGATGGCACTTCTTCGGGCTGTACTTCTTCGATATGGATCGGTTCTTCTTTCAAAGGCAAATCAAGCGGCGCATCTCCCGACGACAAGGAAACATCGATACTGGCCGGTGCATCTGATGACGGCAAATCTAAATCGAAGTCCAAATCGTCACCATGTGCTGCCAATTCGCCAGTCGTCGGCCCCCCATCGTTAGAAACGCGTGGTGACTCCGGCTCAGGAGCACTCGGTACAACCGGCACTTCTATGTTGGTAGTCGCGGGCGGCTCGATCGTTGATGCCGCAGCAGCCCCTATGACGTATAGGCTGTTCGATGGGTCGAGTTTTTGCCCCATCTCTACAACACGCGCCCATAGCGGATGGCTCGAACCGATAGAATCGTGCAACTGCTTTGCAACTGCCTCAAAACTCGAAACGCTCTTACGTGCCGCGTAGATCTCCAGCAACTTAAGCGGTATTTCGTGACGGCCGCTATCCTTGGCCATCGCTTCCTTAAGAATCTCTTCAGCTTGGGCATCGCGACCATAAGCGATATACACTTCCGCTTCGGCAACAGGATCAACCTCTTCCACGTCAATAATTCCGGGCCCCGTCTTCTCGAAATCCGTCAAGAAGGAACTGTTGCCGGTATCGACGACGCCGCTAGATTTAGCATTGGGAGAGGTACCCGATCGCAGATCGCTAGCAAGCGAACTCGTTGTGCCGGTGGTGGTTGAACCATCGGACTTACGTCGCTTATAGGCGCCAAAAAGAATCAAGCCGAATAACGCCAATCCGATTCCAGCACCGCCCATAATGTAAACGGGATTTTCCATCAACCCTTCCATGAAATCAGGCTCTGGAGGGGGTGTCGGTGCAGCTTTCTTAGGCGGTGTTGCGGGTTTGCTTTCGATTGGAGGAACGACCGGCTCCGACTTTGCCTCAGGCGCCGGCTTCGCTTCTTGGGCGGGAGCAGGTTTCGCTTCGGGTGCTGCTGACTTTGCCTCCGGCGCTGGTGCCGGTTTCGCTTCCGGTGCGGGGCTAGCGGGCTGAGCCGTTTTCGCTTCAGGCGCAGGTTTCGCGTCTACGGGAGATTTGTTGGTTTGCGCCTGTGCCGACTTGGCACTTTCAGCCTGTTTTTGCAACTCGACCATGCTCTGATTCTTCAAAGCAAGCAAGCGCTCCATTTCCGCAATGTTCTTCTCTAATTGAGCAATGCGGGCTTTGTCTTCCTTCATTTGATTCGAACGGGCAACGAGTTCTTCTCGCAACGCCGTAGACTTATCTTCAGCAGTGCTATCGACTCCCGGCGCTTTCTTATCCCCTTTGGATAACTTGAGGACGTCTTTAGGCGCCGCCGCGGGTGCCGCGGGTTTTTCTACGACAGCCTTATCGATTTTACCTGCTGAACTATGAGCCCCTGCTTGAGGCTGCGCTGGAGTTGCTGCAACTTGATTGGCTAGCCTACCGCGATAGCTGGCCCAACTTCCCGACTGGGCAAGGACTTCTCGTCTCGCTTCGGATTCCGGGACAGCCTTTGCCTGTTCCGAACTAGGTACGCGAAGAATCGTTTTAGCTCGCAAACGATTCATGTTATCGCCGATAAAAGCCTGCTTGTTTTGACGGAACAAAGCCACCAGCATCTGGTCCAGATTGACGTCCCGGGATTTTAACTGTCCAGCGATCTTGGACAATGTGTCACCGCTTTTGACTTTATAAGAACTAGACGGCTGCGCTTCTGTAATAGGCAATGGAGCAGAGGCCGCCGGCGTTGCCGACTTTGCCGGCTGTGGCGTTGGCGTAACTACCGGCCTTGCAGGAACAACCGCACTCTTCGCGATTGCTGGAGGCTTGCTGGGATTAAAGCCTGGCGGGTCCAGTAACAAAGGAAACTCGCGTAATAACCGTCCGGAAGTCGAACTTATTTCAACCAACATATCGACAAACGGTTCGTTTATCGGTTGGACCGTAGAAACACGTAGGTAAGGCTGGCCGGAAGGTTTAGTTTCAATGCTAAAACGAACGCCATTCAGCGCTGGCGAATATTCGATTTTGGCTTCCTGAAAAGCCTCTTGCGTCGCAATGCGCGCAATCAATGTGTCGAGCTCGCCTTTTTGAAGCGATAATAATTCGATTTCCGCCTGCAGCGGCTGACCGAGGGACGATTGCACAGTAAGTCGACCAAGGCCCGCGGCAAACGAGGATACGGATGCCAGCCCGACGAGTCCCCCCGCAACTAAAGCCCGGATCAGTTTGCTTGTTTTCATCTGCCCCTCAAATTTGAAACGGAATGTTAGAAATTTTAGACTAACATCATAGGCTTACAAAAGCAATCTAAACATGTACATCAGCTTACTTATACGGCGTCTAGATTGCTTTGAGATTTTCGACAAAAATATATTCGGCTATTTAAGTCAAAAGCTTAGGAATTTCGACATAAACTGACAGCGCTCACAATCATACGACTCTCCGCGCTGCCGCTTCACCAAATATTTAAATTTATCGCGATTAATCGTCAACTAAAATGCGCAACATACGCCGCAACGGTTCAGCCGCTCCCCATAGCAACTGATCGCCGCACGTAAATGCGGATAAATATTCTCCACCCATCGCAAGTTTGCGCAAACGCCCCACAGGAACGGTCAGCGTACCGGTAATAGCAGCTGGCGTTAGTTCACGCATGCTTATGTCACGCTGATTGGGAATTACCTTTACCCAGTCGTTAGCTGCGGCCAGCATAGAATGAATTTCGTCCAATGGCACGTTTTTCTTTAGCTTTATCGTCAGTGCTTGACTATGGCAACGCATCGCACCGATACGAACGCAAAGGCCATCGACCGGAATAACATTATCGGTACGGCCTAAAATTTTGTTCGTCTCGGCATGACCTTTCCATTCTTCTTTACTTTGGCCGTTGCCTAGATCCTTGTCGATCCATGGAATTAAGCTGCCCGCAAGCGGAACACCGAAATGTTCTTTAGGAAAGCTCTCATCGCGAAGAATTCCCGCCACTTCACGATCGATATCCAAAATTGCAGAATGCGGATCATCCAGCAACGACTTCGCCGCGCGGTGGGTCTCGCCCATTTGACGAAGCAACTCGCGCATATTCTGCGCACCGGCACCGGATGCGGCCTGGTAAGTCATTGCGGTCATCCACTCCACAAGATCGTGGTTGAACAAACCACCCAAGGCCATCAACATCAAACTAACAGTGCAATTTCCGCCGATGTAATTCTTAACGCCATCATGCAACGCCTGTTTGATGACCGGCATATTGACAGGGTCGAGAATAATGACCGCATCTTTTTCCATGCGCAATGAAGAGGCGGCATCGATCCAGTACCCCTTCCAACCTTCGCTGCGCAACTTCGGAAATATCTCGTTGGTGTAATCGCCACCTTGGCAGGAAATAATGATGTCCATTGCCTTCAAATCGGCAATGCTTCGTGCGTCCTTCAACGGCGAAGACGCGCCCCCGAACTTAGGACCATCGCCTCCAACCTGAGAAGTGGAAAAAAAGATAGGTTCGATGACAGCGAAATCTCCTTCTTCTTGCATCCGCTGCATCAATACCGAACCGACCATTCCTCGCCAACCGACCAACCCAACGCGCTTCATTATTCGACCTTACTTAGTAATGTAAAAAAACAATCTCATTAATGCGGTAATGTTTACATCGCAGCAACAACCGCATCGCCCATTTGTTGGGTCCCGACCTTTTGCGTGCCCGCTTCATAGATATCACCGGTACGCAAACCTTGCCGCAATACCTTTTGCACAGCGCTTTCGATCCGAGCCGCGGGTTCGGAAAGGTTAAAGGTATAACGCAACATCATCGCGACGGAAAGAATCATCGCTAGCGGATTGGCCAACCCCTTGCCTGCGATATCAGGCGCGGAACCATGTATAGGCTCATAAAAGCCTTTACCATTCTCATCCAATGATGCTGACGGCAACATGCCGATCGAGCCGGTTAACATCGAGGCTTCGTCGGAAAGAATATCGCCGAACATATTACCGGTAACGATCACGTCGAACTGTTTGGGATTGCGCACCAACTGCATTGCGCAATTGTCCACCAACATATGAGTGAGTTCTACTTGCGGATATTCTTTCGACACTTCGATGACCACATCACGCCAAAGTTGTGTAGCTTCCAGCACATTCATCTTGTCTACTGAACAAAGCTTCCGGCCTCGCTTCTCCGCTGCTCGGAATGCGACGTGCGCGATGCGACGGACTTCCGATTCGCTATAGATCATCGTATTGAAACCGACTCGTTCGCCATTGCGTGTTTCAATACCGCGCGGTTCGCCGAAATAAATATCGCCGGTCAATTCTCTAACGATAAGAATATCCAAGCCGGCTACTATCTCAGGCCGCAAGCTCGATGCGCCTGCCAACTCGGAATACAAAATCGCCGGACGAAGATTCGCGAAAAAATTAAGCGCTTTACGAATACCAAGCAATGCTTTTTCCGGTCGCTTTTCGCGTGGCAGCGCATCGTACTTAACGCCACCCACGGCACCGAAAAGCACTGCATCGGCATCCTTAGCAAGCTTAAGCGTGGCTTCCGGCAACGGATCTCCGCTCGCATCGTACGCGACACCACCGACGAGCGCCTGTTCCGTTTCGATTGGCAGGCCTTCTTGTTTCAGGACTCCCAAAACTTTTATGGCTTCGGCCATAATTTCCGGACCGATTCCATCGCCCGGCAAAACTGCAATTTTCATGTTCATTCCATTCGGATAGGCTTAGAGCGGATTTACTGCAGACTTCTTTCGTAATCTACTGCGCAGTCTCAAGCTGGACCCGCTCGCTACGGTTTCGAAAGAAGTCTTGCGAATATTATGTGAAGAGCCACGGCTCGCTGATTCGACGTTTTTCTTCGTAGGCTTTTATCTTATCGACCTGTCGTAGCGTAAGCCCGATATCGTCCAAGCCGTTTATCAAACAGTACTTGCGAAATTCATCGACGCTGAACGATGCAACAACACCATTCACATTAAAAACGGTTTGCGCTTGTAAATCGATGTTGAGCGTGTATCCCGGCGTCGCTTCGACTTCGCGGAACAATTGATCGACAACGTCGGCCGGCAACACGATAGGCAATAAACCGTTCTTGAAGCAATTATTGAAAAAAATATCGGCAAAACTCGGTGCAATGACAGTACGAAATCCATAGTCTAACAACGCCCAGGGCGCATGTTCACGGCTCGATCCGCATCCGAAGTTTTCTCTGGCCAATAAAATTTGAGCGCCTTGGTAACGAGGCTGATTAAGGACAAAGTCGGGATTCTTCGGTCGCCCGCTTACATCTTGCCCTGGTTCGCCATGGTCGAGATAACGCCATTCATCGAACAAATTGGGGCCAAAACCGGAACGTCGAATCGACTTCAGAAATTGCTTCGGAATAATTGCATCGGTATCGACATTGGCACGATCAAGCGGGGCCACAAGCCCTTCAAACTGACTAAACTTTTCCATCAATCACCCTTCTTTTCTGTGGCCTTGCTTTCTATTTTGTCGCCCAATTTATCTAAGCCCTTGCCGACTCCGGCAACACCGTCTTCGACTTTTTCCCCGAGCTTACTGACATCCTTTCCAAAACCGGCCACTGTGTTGCACCCCGTAAAAACAATTGCAGACAACACGATTAAACCCAACAAGATCTGCTTATCCATTTTTTATAGTTCCTTCTCTAATCTTATTATCTATCGAGCTAGCGAAAACCTAGGCTGCCGTTATATTTTCCTCACATCAACGAAGTGGCCTGCTATCGCCGCAGCGGCCGCCATTTGCGGGCTGACCAAATGGGTGCGTCCCCCGGGACCTTGGCGCCCCTCGAAATTTCTATTGCTAGTGGAGGCGCAACGCTCTCCGGGGCTAAGCTTATCGTCGTTCATTCCAAGACACATGGAACAACCGGGTTCGCGCCATTCGAAGCCTGCATCGATGAACACCTTATCCAACCCCTCTTGCTCGGCCTGATGCTTCACCAAGCCGGAACCCGGCACCACCATGGCAAGCTTAATATTCGAAGCGACTCGACGCCCTCGAACCACATCAGCCGCCGCGCGCAAATCCTCGATGCGGGAGTTTGTGCAGGAACCGATGAAAATCTTATCCACTTGAATATCGGCAATCGGCGTATCGGCCTCGAGCCCCATATACTTGAGCGCTCTTTCGACACCTTGACGCTTCACTGGATCGGCGATGTTCTGCGGATTGGGCACGCGATCCGTAATCGAAGCTACCATTTCCGGCGATGTACCCCAGGTTACCGTTGGCGTAATTTCTCTTGCATCGATGTCGACTACCGCATCGAATACCGCACCATCATCGGACTTCAACGTCCGCCAATTTGCAACCGCCTTTTCCCACAAATCACCGGTCGGCGAAAAGGGTCGGCCTTGCAAGTAATCGATCGTTACGTCGTCCACGGCAACCATACCTGCACGAGCGCCCGCCTCGATGGCCATATTACAAATGGTCATACGGCCTTCCATGGACAATTCGCGAATCGCAGAACCGGCAAATTCGATAGAGTAACCCGTGCCACCGGCAGTGCCGATTTTGCCTATTACCGTCAGGGCGATATCCTTGGCGGTAACACCAGCCGGCAAGGAACCCTCTATCCTCACCAGCATGGCCTTGCTCTTTTTCATCAAAAGGCATTGTGTGGCCATGACGTGTTCCACTTCGGAAGTGCCTATACCGAAAGCCAGCGCCGCAAAAGCGCCATGGGTACTAGTATGGGAATCGCCACAAACCACCGTCATGCCCGGCAAAGTAGCGCCCTGCTCCGGACCAACCACATGGACGATGCCTTGGCGACGATCGGCCATCGGGTAATATTGAGCAATTTTGTATGCGTGGGCATTTTGATCCAGAGTCTCGACCTGCAGACGAGAAATGGGATCGGCGATCACTTCACGCCCCTTGGTAGTCGGGACGTTATGATCCGCAGTTGCCACTATAGAGTCGACCCGCCATGGCTGGCGTCCCGCTAGACGCAGACCTTCGAAAGCCTGAGGACTGGTAACTTCATGTACCAAATGCCGGTCGATGTAAATGAGCGCAGTGCCATCCGTCTCTTGATGAACAAGGTGCCGTTCCCAAAGTTTGTCGTATAGAGTTTTTGCTGCCATGGTCTGATTCACGTAGTTAGCGTTGGATTATGCCACAGGCTTTAAGCCTCGTCCGGCTCCGGGTCTTCAACCGGTGGAATAGATCGCAAATGATCGATGTATTGTTGCGGCGCCTGAGCCGCGATCTTCGGCGTTGGGCAAATCACATCGGCATTTTGCGCTCGATGCTGAAGCGCATGGTCCATAAGCACCAGCGCCAGCATCGCTTCAGCGATAGGTGTGGCTCGAATGCCGACGCAAGGATCGTGGCGTCCGTGGGTTTCGACCATAGCCGGTTCGCCCATTTTATCGATCGAGCGGCGCGGCAACCGAATGCTGGACGTCGGCTTGATCGCCATACTAACGACGATATCCTGTCCGGTCGAAATACCGCCCAAAATGCCGCCGGCGTTATTGGAAAGAAATCCTTGCGGCGTCATTTCGTCGCCGTGCTGCGTACCGCGCTGTTCAATGGAAGCGAAGCCCGCTCCGATTTCAACGCCTTTAACTGCGTTTATCCCCATCATGGCGTAGGCGATATCCGCATCGAGTTTGTCGTAGACCGGATTGCCCCAACCCACCGGCACATTTTCAGCGACCACATTGATTCGCGCGCCGCATGAATCGCCGGCCTTGCGCAGGGCATCCATGTATTTTTCTAGCGCCGGAACAACATCCGCATTGGGAACGAAGAAGGGATTCGTGTCGATAACATCCCAACTCTCGAATGTAATAGGCATATCGCCCAACTGCGCCAGATAACCGCGAACGGCGATGCCGTACTTTTCTTTCAGCCATTTGCGCGCAATCGCCGCAGCCGCCACCCGAACCGCCGTTTCCCGCGCCGACGAGCGACCACCACCGCGATAATCGCGAATGCCGTATTTTTGCCAGTAGGTATAGTCCGCATGTCCCGGACGGAACGTTTCGGCGATATTGCCGTAATCTTTGGACCGCTGATCTTCATTGCGAATAAGCAGCGCGATCGGTGTGCCCGTCGTTTTGCCTTCGAATACACCGGAAAGAATTTCCACCGTATCCGACTCGCGCCGTTGCGTAACGTGGCGCGACGTGCCGGGTTTGCGGCGATCAAGGTCCTGTTGGATTTCTTCTGTGGAGATGCTCAAGCCCGGCGGGCAACCATCCACCACGCAACCGATGGCCGGTCCATGGCTCTCGCCGAACGAGGTGACACAAAACAATTTCCCAAAGGCATTACCTGACATATGACTTTAACCGTTCCTAAGCTCGCAAATTATTTCTCGGAAGTTTACCATAGCGAGCGTCTTGCCCCCCTTAGCATCGGACTTTTGCATTTGCGCCTCGTTTTCTCTAACTAAAAATTCAACTACTCCCTATGCTCGACGACTTTAAAAAGAACGCTCTCGACTATCACCGCCTGCCCGCCCCAGGAAAATTCGAAATATCGCCGACGAAGCCAATGGCCACACAGCGGGACTTGGCTTTGGCCTATTCTCCCGGCGTCGCCGCGGCTTGCGAAGCGATCGTTGCAGATCCCAATGAGGCGCGGCACTTAACCTTGCGCGGCAATCTGGTCGCCGTCATTACCAACGGCACCGCCGTGCTCGGTTTAGGCAATATCGGACCGCTGGCCGGAAAGCCGGTCATGGAAGGCAAGGCCGTACTATTCAAAAAATTTGCCGGTATCGATGTATTCGATATCGAAGTGAACGAGCACGATCCCGACAAACTGGTCGACATTATCGCGGCGCTAGAGCCCACCTTCGGCGGCATCAATTTGGAAGATATCAAGGCGCCGGAGTGCTTCTATGTGGAAAGAAAACTGCGCGAGCGTATGAAGATTCCGGTCTTTCACGACGATCAGCACGGTACGGCGATCATCGTCGGTGCCGCAGTGGTCAACGGTCTGCGTGTCGTCGGCAAAGATATTGCGAAAGTACGCCTTGTCGCATCCGGCGCCGGCGCCGCTGCCCTCGCTTGCCTGGATATGCTGGTAGCGCTTGGCGTAAGGATGGAAAACATCGTCGTCACCGACATCAAAGGCGTGGTCTACAAAGGTCGCGTCGAGGAAATGGATGATAACAAAGCCCGCTACGCCATCGATACGGACGCGCGCAAGCTTTCGGAAGTCATCGGCGATGCGGATATTTTTCTTGGCCTTTCAGCCGGCGGCGTCCTGAAACCGGATATGGTGAAACGCATGGCGGCCAAGCCCTTGATCCTGGCGCTCGCAAATCCGACGCCGGAAATTTTGCCGGAGGAAATACAAGCGGTTCGCGACGATGCCGTTATCGCAACCGGCCGGTCCGACTATCCGAATCAAGTCAATAATGTGCTCTGCTTTCCGTTTATTTTTCGCGGGGCATTAGATGTAGGCGCTACAACGATCAATGAGTCGATGAAGCTCGCGGCTGTGCACGCCATTGCCGAACTCGCCATAGCGGAGCAATCGGACATCGTCACGATGGCGTACGGCGAAACCGCACCGCCGTTCGGTCCGAATTATTTGATTCCGAAACCATTCGATCAGCGCCTCATCGTCAAAGTTGCCCCTGCTGTCGCTGAAGCCGCCATCGCGAGCGGCGTCGCAACGCAACCGATCGAAGACTTCGATGCGTATCGTGCGCGTTTAAACCAATTCGTTTACCACTCGGGCTTAGCGATGAAGCCCGTATTCTCTCGCGCCAAACAAGCACCGCAGCGTATCGTTTTCGCGGAGGGCGAAGATGAGCGAGTATTGCGCGCAGTACAAAACGTCGTGGACGAAAACATGGCCATGCCGATACTGGTCGGCCGCCCCGCAGTGATCGAAAAACGCATAGAACGTTTTAACTTGCGCATTAAACCGGGCGTCGATTTCGAGATCATCAATCCGGAATACGATGTGCGCTATAGGGACTACTGGCAAGAATATCACCGCCTTACCGAACGGCGAGGCGTCACGCAGCCATATGCCAAAATCGAAATGCGCCGGCGCAACTCGCTAATTGGCGCAATGATGATCCATCGCCAAGAAGCCAGCGGCATGATATGCGGCACTTTCGGCACACACGATCTGCACTTGCATTATGTCGATCAAGTCATCGGCCGCCGAGCCGGCGTCAGCCATTACTATGCGATGAATATGCTAATGCTGCCTAAACGCACGGTGTTCATTTGCGATACACACGTCAACCTCGATCCGACTGCCGAACAAATCGCCGAGATGACCGCCCTTGCTGCGGAGGAGATACGCCGCTTCGGCATCGAACCCAAAGTTGCCCTACTCTCTCATTCCAGCTTCGGCACCAGCGATAGTCCATCGGCGAAAAAAATGCGCGATGCGCTCGACCTCATTACTCGTGCAATGCCCGATCTGGAAATCGACGGAGAGATGCACGGCGATGCGGCATTGTCCGAAACGATACGCAAAGCCACATTCCCGAATTCGCGATTAAAAGATGATGCGAATCTATTGGTCATGCCGACGCTCGACGCCGCCAACATCGGTTTCAATTTGTTGAAGGCCGCAGCCGGTCAAGGCATTACCGTCGGACCTATTTTGCTCGGCTGTGCGAAACCGGTTCACATCCTGACGCCGATGGCGACAGTACGCCGTATCGTCAATATGACGGCGTTGACAGTCGTCGATGCTCAATCGCCTCTATGAGTAATTTCGCTTCCGTGCCTCGTTTGCCAAAACGCGTTGCAGGTCCTGTCACCATCGGCATCTGCGCGCCATCCGGCACCATCGATGCGGAAGCGCTCGCACGAGCAACGACATATCTTGAAGCAGCCGGCCATCGCATCATCACCACACCACAAACGACGATGCGATGGCGCTACTTCGCTGGCCCCGATCAAGACAGGCTCGATGCGTTTCATTCGTTACTAGCCGATCCCACCATCGACATCATCATGGCGGCACGCGGCGGTTACGGATGGACGCGTTTATTAGCTCACATCGATTTCGACGCCGTTGCAGCGACAGACAAAATCATCGTCGGCTTCAGCGATTTCACCGCATTCAATTTAGCGGCGTTAGCGAAGACAGGCCTTATTACTTTTGCCGGACCAATGGCAACTTCCGATTTCGGCAATGGTGATGTCAGTCCATTCATGGAAAGCCATTTCTGGCCATTGCTTGCTGCGTCCGATCATGCAATACAAGTCGATGGCGAGCAGCTTTATTCATCGCAAATCATTGAAGGGCAATTATGGGGAAGCAATCTTTCGCTGCTTGCTCATTTGGTAGGAACGCCCTATATGCCGACAATCGAGAACGGCATATTGTTCATCGAGGAAATCGCCGAGGAACCCTACGCGGTCGAGCGAATGTTTTTCCAGCTTTACCATGCGGGAATTTTGCATAGACAACGTGCGCTGATTCTAGCCGACGTCGATAACTGCAAGCCAAGCGCAAAGAGCAGATCGCCCTATTGCATGGCTGAAGTAATCGAATCATTGAGATCACTATTGCCCATTCCAATTCTTACCGGACTACCATTTGGACATGTGCGAGAAAAAATCACGTTGCCGGTAGGAGGTCACGCGTCGATCGCCATTAGTAGCGATGGCTATCGACTCGACTTATCCGGTTACAATAAAACTGCTTGAGGTTTCATTTCTTCTCTTCTTTTTATAACTGTTCTCCGACCGGTATCTCGTTCACCGCGATCGATTTCAACATCAGTACTCCTGAAATGACAGTCGTTTTTCCCTCAGACGCAAAGAAGCATTAGCGTTCTTCGGATTTGCTAAGTTCCTTTAGAGCGGATTTCGACTTAATGTACGGTATCGCTGAGTTTCTTTGGGGTGCAGTGCTAGACGAGAGGAACGCCGCTTGGTATTCCAAGCAAGCGACGAACAACGACGCGGGGGCCGCATTTGGGGGCAACGATACCGCACATTAAGTCGAAATCCGCACTAGATAATCTCAGTGTTGGATGATAAGACTCTGTTGAATAGCTATTTGATCGCCGGAAGAAAACGCGGTGTAAAACAACGCACGCATGGTACGTTGTTTTACATATCAAATTAACCCAAGAAAGTGCTAGATACTGCGGCGAGATAAGGTCAACCCGGCTAATCCAAGAGCTAATAATACTGCTGTGCCGGGAACGGGAACAGACACCGGCGTAAAGTTCATTACAAGCCATGCGCCGGATGTCTGCGGCGGTTGCGAGACAGAATTAATCGGGTCGTTGAATTCAAAGGATGGCAGCGGCTCCAATAGACTTTGACTATTGATCGCATTGGGATCAGTTTGGCTATTACATATTTGACGAGTGCTGGTATAGCCATCAACCCCGGCCGCGCCACCGCCGATTTCACTGGTCACGCCTCTAACGACAAGAACACATCCATCACCGCTTAAGTCGTGCGCTTGGCCGCCGAGTAAGACGGATAGATCGCCAAACGCGCTAAATGCTGCTGCGCCGGTCAAGCCCAAAATCCCGCTATCAGTTACCAATGTGCCAACTTGCGCAGCGGATGCCAATTGAAAGCCTGCAAATTTTCCACCTGCTTGCAGTTCCGTATTGACCAATTGGTTATACGAAAAATTGCCGCTCTGATTGAGATCGAGCCATAGCAGATTGGTAGCCGTGTCCAAGGTACCGGACCCAATGCCAAACGACGTGTCTATAGAAACTAGGTTTGCATGAGCCGAGGGGGATGCGAACGCAAAAACACTTAACAATCCGACTGCGAGTTGACGTACTTTATTATGATAATTGCGCATAATGAATCATCTTCCTTGTGAAAAAAACGAACCGTCTTGAATTTACGTTTGACACCAGCAGTAGTACGAAATTGAATGCGTAAGCCCGATTGGCCTCGCAACAAGATCTTAAAAAATGCTGGACTTATTATCGTCGATGGATTTGTGACACCCTCATGCAACGTGAAATATTGAATAACTTTCTTTTCACTTTGCATGGCAGCGCCTAATTCAAACGCGCTGCGAGAATAGCATTTGGCTGCTCATCGAGCCAGCACAAGTATTTCAAGTTACAAGAAGAGAAACCGCATGATAAGGAGGGCTTTACGCGCCTTTCACTCCAAAAAATTATTCTAAAATCCAGCATTCAAAAATCGTGGTGAGTTCTACACGCTTCGAGGTTCATTAAGGCGTAGCGTTAAACACTTCGCGGAACCGCCGGCCTTCATGAATTCGCTTAGTTCGTTTTCTTTGACAATAAAACCAGCCTCCCCTAAACGCTCTGTCAACGCGATACTTGCTTTATTCAAAACCACGAGATGGCCGACGTTGACGGCATTGCAAGCAAAATTCACCGCATCTTCATCAGCGACCACAATGCGATGGGATTCCTGCACATGTTCGGCGATGAGTTGTTGCGAGTCCTGATCGAACGCCGGCGGATAATAAAGTAAATAGCCGTCCTCCAATGGACAGAAGCAAGTGTCGAGATGATAAAAACGCTCATCGACTAACTTAAGCGGCAATACCTCTACCGCCAACCAACGAGAAAGAAAAGGCATCGCCTCCCGGCTCGATCGATGTCCGTGGCCGAGCCATAACAGCTTTTTGTCGCGAGAGAATAATGCATCGCCCGCGCCTTCGAATGGAACGGAAGAAGGCAATTTCAATACAGCGAATCCCTGATCGTAAAACCAACGCTCGAAGTGTGCCTCTTCGCCTTGTCGTTCGGGATATAAAAAACGGCTCAATACAAACGTATCTTCGAACACTAAACCAGCGTTGGCTGTAAAGGGCATATCCGGTAATCCGGGTCGCGGTGGCACCAATTCAATCGACGCCGATTCGCTCAATAAACCATAAAGAGATTGCCATTGATTCGCTGCTCGTTGTAGCGATGTGGCCTTCACGTTACCTTGCATCCATGGGTTAATCACATAGGACACGTCGAAGTAAGATGGCTCGCACATCAGATAACGATTTTGCTCGTTCATAAATATTCCTATTCGTAAAACTTATCGGTCGTAACTACGCTGCCGCTTTACTATTTATTTCATTGTTTCTAAACGTCGCCAGCAATTGCCCTTCCTTTTGTTTAGCCACTTCCAGGGAACGCGCTTTCACATGGCCATATCCGCGAATTTCTTCCGGAATCGAAGCGATGGCAATGGCAGTGGAATGATTTTTTTCATTTAAACCCGCAATCAATTCTTCAATCACCTGCTCATATTCCACGATCAGTAAACGTTCCCGCCTACGTTCTTCGCTATAACCGAATACATCCAATGCAGTGCCGCGCAATCCTTTCAACTTCGCCAGCAATTTGAAAGCTGTCAGCATCCACGGGCCGAACGTGCGCTTCACCGGTTCACCGCTCGCCGACTTCTTTTCCATAATGGGCGGCGCAAGATGAAAGACCAATTTGAAATCACCATCGAATTGCTCATTAACCCGTTTTAAGAAATCGCCATCGGTGTATAAACGGGCGACCTCGTATTCGTCTTTGTAGGCAAGCAATTTAAAATAATAACGCGCAACCGCTTCCG
>Ga0157374_10000604_pt1 | contig 31821 bp, 24 predicted proteins | sample M25metaG_FD_115308 | JGI IMG/M metagenome (GOLD analysis project Ga0157374, IMG submission 115308) | Miscanthus rhizosphere microbial communities from Kellogg Biological Station, Michigan, USA - M2-5 metaG | ecosystem: Host-associated > Plants > Roots > Rhizosphere > Soil | place: USA: Michigan...
GCCCCCAAATGTGGATTCCCGCTAGGCGTCGCGACGCGGCTAATGGTTACTCCCTTAGCAAGGAGCGCAACGACGCGGGGGCCGCATTTGGGGGTAATCCTTCGGGCTGAGTTTCTTTGGGGCGCATTGCGTCGTTGTTCGTCGCTTGCTTGGAATACCAAGCGGCGCTCCTCACGTCTAGCACTGCACCCCAAAGAAACTCAGCGATACCGTACATTAAGTCGAAATCCACTCTAGGAGCATATATGAAAAACTTTCTCCTTTTTAACAGCCGTGCGCGGATCATTATTCCAATTTCCTGCGGTGTGTTATTTATCGGGCTTTTTTTCTCTGGATTGGCTCTTGCGAATGAGGTAAAGCAATACGAAATACCTATTGATTCCACAGTAAATGAAGTCTTTTTCTCGGTTTCATTTACGCCCAAAAACACCAAACGCCAAAATGATGCTTATGACCTTATTGCGAAATCTACCGGTGGGCAAAGTATTAAGTTAGGACGATCGGAAGTGTCTGTGCCGGAGGAATATATTCGAACATTAACGAAGTCGAATATGAGTCTAGCGTTACATGTAAACGATGAATTACTAGAAAATTCGACTAGGGAGATTGTCGTAATATCGCCTTCGGGGAAAGTTGTAACGCCGACGGATAAAGATGCGGTCATTAAACAGTGGTCAAATGGCCAGTACGTAAAAATTAAAAATCCCCAGCCAGGTGTTTGGCATTTGCATGTGTCAGGACAAGGCGCTTTCTCTGCGCTTGCGCATGTGGATTCTCCTATTTTTATATACGACCATCTATTTATTAAACGGATCGGCGCGCCGGAAGGGCATCATTTGGCGCAGAAAATCGAGGAAGAGAAAAAATTAGAAGCGGGCAAGGATGTTCTTTTGCGTGTGAAGATGAGTGGGAACGTCTCGTATTCCGGCATGCCCGAATTGGAGCTAATTACACCCGCCGGCAAAATAATTCGCCGTTATAAATTGCAACATATCGATCAAACCGAACAAGAAGCCGAGATTTTATTAAAAATAGAAACACCTAAAGAAGCGTTTCGTTTTCAGGTATCCGGGGTAGACAAGAAAAACATGAAATATCGACGAATCAGAGAACCATTATTTTTGCCCAAATAAAGAATATTTGATGCCACGATCGGACAAATGACGAAGTATAGTGAATGCGTGTATGCAACAAATACAAATTGTTGCAAATTGCTGTGTCGCCTTTTTACGAGATCGACCGTTGTTGGTTATTAACGAGAATATAGATTGCGGTTTTAGCTGATAATCTACGAGCCACGCTGTATAGCTAAAAAATACAGAGCGCAGAAGATGGCCGGTCATGTGTTAATTAAAGTGCGTGTAATAAGCTCTGTGCACGATTGCATAACATGTTGTTACTGCGTTCTGCTACATGAGTATTCGTATCACGTTTGGGGAGGTGTCCTATGAAAAAAGTTATTGTTGGATTGGTAGGTATCGTCGCGTCTTTTGTTGGCCAAGCGGGTGCCGCTGAATTTGAAGATTACGCCCGCATCCTTAGTGTCTCGGAGCGTGCCGAGCAGGTTAGCAAGCCGCGTCAGGAGTGCATAACCGAGACTGTACAGACTACAAACGAACGGGGAGTAGCCGGCTCGATTATTGGAGGTGTCGCCGGTGGTTTGCTGGGTAATCAAGTGGGAAAAGGAAATGGGCGCACCGCGGCGACGGCAGCAGGAGCAATTACCGGTGCTATTGTCGGTGACAGAGTTCAGAATCAGAACAATTCTGGTCAGCAACCGGTTCAACGGTGTCATACCGTAAATGAGTTGCAGACGACGGTGACCGGATATTTTGTTACTTACGAATTTAAGGGCAGCACTTACACCGATGTTGTTCCGTTTCGTCCGACGGGCGATCACATGAGAGTCCGTGCGCATTTAACGCTCACGCCGTAAGACGTATTTATATAGGCAAGGTTTTGACAGTTTGTTTTCGCAAGCGCGGAGACTAATCTTGGTTTGTTGTTCAGTCTCATCCAGGTCTGCCTTAACCCGGTGCTCATACAACCGGGTTTTTTTATTGCTAATGCATCCGTATCACCAGACCGCTGGAAGAACCCAATCCTCCTTAGTGCATAAAGTAATAATGCAAACATGTTTGCCTTTTTCCAGTTCATTCGGAGATTGGGGATGGCCGTATCGCATTAAATAAGCGGGAGCTGCAACGGTCAGAACTCTCAGGTCGAGTAATTTTCTGGCAACGAAACTTGAGCCCCGAGGATGGCCAAAACGTAACGCTAAATTGTGTGATTTACAGACATCGTTTCAATTTTTTCGTAAAAAAATGGCCTTGATTTTGAAGGTCCATAGTCAACTATTTAGGAATTGAATTGGTTTTGGCTTGATGAAGCGCAGAGACCGCCATATCCGTTTTCCAACAGCTATGACGAATTCTCTCCTTTGATCGTAACCGTTAATCCTGCGGCGTTATGTTCATCGGTGTAACTTCTTGTCAGACTTCTTCCATCGTTAGCAATGGAGGAAGTCATGCGAAGAGAGGAAGTTACAGCCCAGTTAGAAATAGAATGGCGAGAGCGATTATTACGGCAGGCTTCTAGCGGCAAAAGTATTGCGGCCTTTTGCCGTAGTGAAGGCGTAACGGAAGGGACATTTTATGGGTGGCGATCGCGTCTTGGTTTAAAGGCCTCAAAGGCAAACACCACAGAGCCTGAAATAAAAACGCGGTTGCCGTTTATCGAACTGGGGCCGATAAAACCGGCAGTTAAAAGTAATGTATCCGTTGTCGCTGATAAAAATGAAAGTGCTGCGATTCCATTATCATCGCTGGAACTGCGATTGGAATTAGGCAACGGTGTTGTTTTACAAATTACGCGTCGCTGATGTTTTTCCCCGAAGGTCAGGTACGTGTATTTTTGTATGGTCAGCCGGTGAACATGCGGCTATCGTTCGATGGATTATATGCATTGACGCGTAATGTCCTGCAGCAAGATCCGTTATCGGGACATCTGTTTGCTTTTATTAATCGGCGCGGTACGCAAATAAAAGTGCTTTATTACGATCGCACGGGCTTATGCGTCTGGACGAAACGTCTTGAACAAGGGCGGCTGATTCGCAATTGGCAAGAGGTGACGAACAAGGAAATGGATTGGACAACATTGAAGTTGTTGCTGGAAGGCATCGAACCTGCGCGTGTGCATAAACGCTATCATCATTCACAAATGTTTACCAAAAATACTGCTGTGCATATCACGTAATCCGTTATGATAGCGGCATGTTTAGCGAACGCATTGCCGATACTGCATTTCATGACCGTGCTAACAGTATGACGTCTGCACAGGTTGCGAATCTGCTTCGCAGTCATTCGGAATTGCAAAACAACCATAAAAAACTTGAACAGGAAGTTGTTCATCTACGTCATCAGATCGCCTGGTTTCAGCGGCAACTGTTCGGGCAAAAAAGCGAGAAGCGGATTATCGAATCCGCGGGCGTACAAGGCACGTTAGGCAAGGCATTCGATGCATTGCCGGATCAGACTGAGCCTCCGGAGAAGCAGCGCATTGCTTCGTATGAACGGCAAACAAGCGCGAAGAATAAACCATCGGAAGATTCACCGTTATTCTTCGATGAATCCAAGGTGCCTGTTGAAACCATCGAGCTGGCCAATCCAGAAATAAGCCACTTATCGCCAGACGATTATGACGTGATTGGCGAGAAGGTCAGTTATCGTTTGGCGCAGCGTCCTGGCAGTTACGTGGTGCTGAAGTATGTCAGGCCGGTCATCAAACGCCGCGACACGCAAATGATTTCTTGTCCGCCTGCGCCAGTCAGCGTGATTGATGGCAGCCGCGCCGATGTGAGTTTTATTGCAGGACTGCTCGTCGATAAGTTTGCTTACCATCTTCCTTTTTATCGCCAGCATCAACGGTTAATCGATGCAGGTTTTAAATTGAGCCGTCCCTGGCTTACCCAAATCGGCGGTAATGCTTGTGCAATGTTGAAACCGATTTATCTGGCGCAATTCGATTCCGTTCGCCGCTCCCGCGTGATGGTAATGGACGAAACACTCACCAAAGCCGGACTCGCCGGTCCGGGTAAAATGCAGAAAGGCTACTTCTGGCCCATCTATGGTGAGCTAGATGAAGTGTGTTTTCCATTCTTCTCAAGCCGGAATTACGAATGCATTGAAGAAGCGTTAGGATTTAGTCTCCGTAAAGATGCGGTGCTACTTTCTGATGGCTATGGCGTATATAAACGCTATGCAGAGAAAACCGGCATCACGCACGCGGAATGCTGGTCGCACACAAGACGTGGCTTTTTCAAAGCGCAAGATATCGAACCGGAAGCCGCGAATATGGCCATGGATATGATCGGCGCGCTATATCAAATCGAAGCACGAATTCGCGAAGCGGATTTGCATGATGAAGCCAAACGTGAGTACCGGCAGCAGCATGCAAAACCCATCGTTGCAAATTTTTTGACTGGATCGACGAACGCTTTGCCAATCACGGCTTATTACCGAAGAATCCCTTTCTTAAAGCGTTGAAATACGCCAGGGATCGCCGGGCGGCATTGGAAGTCTATTTGAATGATCCCGATGTGCCGATTGATACCAACCATCTTGAAAGAGCTTTAAGAGCTATTCCCATGGGAAGAAAGAACTGGCTCTTTTCATGGACGGAACTCGGCGCCAAACATATCGGCATCGTGCAAAGCCTGATCGTCACCTGCCGTTTGCATGATATCGATCCGTACACTTATCTGGTTGATGTACTGCAACGAATCGGCACGCATCCACAACGGCTCGTCGAATAACTCACGCCGCGATTATGGAAACAATATTTTGCGGATAATCCGCTACGGTCGGATTTAAGTAAACGCTAATCGTATATCCACCGGTTACCCAGGAGCCATATACTTATCTTTAAATAAATTAGAGGGAGAGAAACATGAATAATGAAGAAATCAATCCACTGGAAGTATGGGAAAATCGATTTTCTTCCAGACTTAGGGACCTTAATTCTAAAGAGTCTGTCGGTGAACAAGACCGAGAGAATGATTCATACCTCGCGCCTGTTTGTCTAATGGCGCTAAACAGTCGATCAAATGTGGATAATACTGTTCGTCTTGATGGCACTTCGGATTTACTTCTTTATGCGGAGCATCGATATAAAATGCATGACCATAATCAATGGCCATTACGATGCTTCGCTTCGGTAGCTGTAAATAATGGTAAACACGAAGTGGCGGCTGAGATTTATGGGGATGAGAGAGGAATTTCTATAGCAATTATAGATTCGTTAAAAGAATACGCCAAAGACGCAGTAGAGCCGGAAATCAAAAAATTCGGACGCCCTCCACTAAAAGTTGCATCATACTTTTTAGATCATAATCAGAAATCTGGCTTTCTCTGTGGAACATTTGCTTATCACGCAATTAAGCAACTTGTTAGAACACCAGAAAGCCCCATCCCCCATAACGATTTTTTAAGCAAAGCCGAATTAGAAAATGACGGTGTGCAGTTTATCGGAATATCTGATGCACGCGGCCAGCTCCCATTAGAATTTCTTAAACCTGCACAAGAACCTAACTCGGCTAAAGATTTAGCCGGCTACGATACAGATATAGTTACACACCGTCCGGGTAAAAATGAAACCACAAAGAAAAGAAATGAAAGAGTATTTAAAACCGTAAGAGTTGAAGATCCAGCACTTCCCGGAAAGTTTATTGAGAAAACACTTAATTTTTCTCTTCAGCGCCTACGAATTCGTGAATACAAACGAGTACTGGATATTATCGGTGCTCTAAAGCGCGATAAGGGCGATAGCGCAGTCCAGGAATTTCGTCGATTAGTTGAACAGACAAATCCTTTGAGGCCAATTGGATGGGAAACCTCTCCCGTATTTTCTTCACTAATAAAGAATGGCGAGGACCTTATGAAAGGTCCCGTACAGCTAATGCGAGAAGCGAGCGACAGTTTACTTCAGCTTACGCCTGCTCTGCGGATAAAAAAAATTTGCCAAATACTCGAAGCTTTACCAACCTGGCAATCGCCGTCCTTATGTGAGTCTGCTATTAAAGCCATAGAAGACCCTATCAAAAAACTACCAAGAGATAGTCTTGGGCCAATTGTTGCTTTGTTTCAACAGGTAACTGACCACATGAGTAAAGAACCAGTAAGATGGGATAATAAGCAATTGCTAGAGTCTTTAAATCGGGTGCGCGAAGCTGCGGTTTCCATGAAAAAGCGCACACACTCTCCAAGTGAGTTAGATTTACCACAACAAGGCGGAACATCTACAGACCATAGTAAGAGAAGACGCTGAGCTGAGAAAGCATTCTCTAAATACGGCATACGCAGCAATGCTATTACCACTTGCTGCGTTACATGCCAATCGGTTCCACACCATTCAATTTCTAGTTGTGCACAGAAATCATCTCTTCGCATCACTTACTTCATTTCTAATGATGGAGCAATTCTTTATACCGACGAATACAACGCCGTTAGGTTACCGCTTACCTTTGATCGATCATAAGCAATAACGACGTCTTCATGAAGTGGCGTTTTTTTACTCAGTTCACCTAGCTTATCGATAGGCGTCTTACCCATTAATGAACCATGAGGTCGACGCCAATTGTATTCAAACTGCCACTCCTGAATCCGTTGATCAATGTCTGGAATCTTAGGTGAGTAACGCGACCAGAATTCTATTTTGTCGGTAAGTTGCGAGCGTTCTACTTTGCCATTTAAGTGCGGCGAGCGTGGTAGTATAGGGCGGAATTTGATGCTGTTATCCATCAAATACCGCTGTACCGAATCGGCAAAAAATTCTGTCCCTCTATCCGTCTGAATGCGTTGTACAGGAAACGGCATTTCTTCAAGTACGCGGTCAATGAAGTGCAAGGTGGACTCAGCACTCCTAGAAGGTAGATCCCTAGTAATCGAAAGCGTGAGCAATCATCTATGGCGGTGTATTGATACAAACCAGGCGTTACTTTCATCGTATCCATTTGTATGCGATCACCTGGCACGGGACGGTTATAACGTTGTGGCATAAAGGTTGGTTTAGGCCTTACCAATGGCTTTTATTGCGCAGCATGCAGCACTTTATGAATGGTTCTCAGTGACAATTCTTTTTGTTCATAAAGGCGCAATTCACTCTGAATGCGGCGCCCACCTTTTCTCTCACTACGCATTCGCAAAATAGTGGCTCGATCAACTTCGGCCACTTTGCGGTTAGGACTGTGATGAGGGCGGCGGCTTAGTGATCGAAGACCTTCCTCGCCTTGCTCTCGATATCGCGTTAACCACTTGTGTAACGTATTGCAGAAATGCGTTGCCGACCAAAAAATCCAATTATTCAATAACGCCTTACGAGAGGTGTAATGATCGGTAATGGTTTTAATTCGCCGACCACGTGATAGTGGCCAAGGTGTCCGCAAAAGTGCGGGTTACCTGGCCCGGCTTACATAGTGCACGATAATGCATTTTTATAGGCCGCTTTCCTACGTTCGAATCAAAAAGGCGAATCATCATGAGTACAGACATGTTTATCAAAATTGGCAATATCGAGGGCGAGGCTGTTGACTCAGTACATAAAAAAGAGATTGATATATTAGGATGGAGTTGGGGAATGAGTAACTCTGGTTCGGCGCATTCCGGAAGCGGCGCAGGCGCCGGTAAGGCAAGCGTCCAAGATCTAACTTTCACGAAATTTTTAGACAAGTCCACTCCCAATTTGATGATGGCCTGTGTCAAGGGTACTCATTTCCCAGAAGCCGACCTAACTATCCGCAAAGCGGGGGAAACCCCTTTGGAATACGTCAAAATCAAGCTGACGCAAGTGCTAGTCACCGCAGTCAGCACAGGGGGAGGAAATGGGCAGACACGCTTAACGGAAACAATTACTTTGAATTTCGCCAAATTTGAATTGGCGTATCAGGCGCAAAACGATAAGGGCGGCAAAGAGGGCGGAGAAATCTTCGCAAAATACAGCATCTCTGAAAACAAAGCCTTGTAACCGGCAGATAAAGGAGAGGTTCATGCTTATATTTTATATGAATCAAGGCAGACAGGGCTCGAACACGGTGGATTGGAGGAGGTACGACGCCCTTCTTTTGGCCGAGACCAATAGGGATGTGTCGGACAACTTCACGATAAGTCAATCTAGTGGCAATCCGCCACTTAGTATCTACGAAAAACAGAGCGAGAGTCTCCACGAGGCACGTGGCGCCGCCTCCTCTAGTAGCAGTAGCAGTAGCAGTAGCAGTAGCGCTAGTACCCATAAGATGTCCCTTCGAAATATAACTGCTGCAACGGATATCGACAAAACCGCGAGCGCAGCCCGCCCCCTGTTTAGGTTTCAACTCACCGGTTTACCAATTTTTGTCGTCTTCGTGCATCTAAAATCTGGAAGCGAGACAATTGCGACTGAGGAGATCGACGCGGCTTTGAAAGAAATGAATACCGTTCTGACTGACCAACGTCCAACGCTTTGGGTTGGTGATTTCAACAGAGCGGTGCCAGAGGGGCTGACACTTAAATATCAGGGCGGCGGCCAAGCGAAGTGGCCACTAGATAGAGTATATGTTTCAAATTGGGACAGCAAAAAAGGTAGCGTCAAAGTCAGGTGCCGTAGCGTGAATATATACGACCATCATCATGAAGGCCTTGAGATTGACGTTGAATATAAATACTGATCAGACGCAAATGCTTTCATTGATTGGTTTACATTGAGATGCTCGGCGCCAATGAACCCGAAAGCCAGGTCGTGTTGGGCATTTGCTACAACAACACATCGTAAGCGTTAAGCCAACAACGTCGCTAACTTGGCGCTTACGTTTGTCGGTAAGCGATAACTAAGCGGCAAAATTGTCAATACTCTGTTTCATTATCGCTTACCGACGAGCAGTTGAAGATCATCAAGGAACTGGAAGAAGAAGGGATGGTGAGATGACGCCGGAAATTCTGGCGGCGATGAATCCGCATCGGACCGGCCATCTCAGTCGGTTCGGTACTTATGAATTGCGCGGCAGGGAGGTAGAGCAGATCGACTATGATGTGCGATTCAGGGCGAAACCGAAAACAAGGGGCAGGGTATGAACTGGATTTCGCTTACGCAACCGCGTTATTGCCCAATTTTGAAGGATTGCGGTCACCCTGTAACAAGCGATATTCGTTCAACACTGTGTTTTGGGGCAGAGGCCGCATCGCACCTGGACGGTTTCCCGGTGTGAGAGGAGAGTTGCTTGAAAGTCTGACCTCCTGTGCTCATGCTGGGGACTCGGATCGAGGAAGGCAATTCTGAAGAAGGTCGGCCGGGCTGAATTCTCCCTCAAGGCTTGAGCCGTGCACGATCTGAAATTTAAATGACGCGAATCGCACTTCGCCGCGACGCCTTTCGATCACGTCCGGCGGTGGAATTTCCGTCGGCAAAACTTTTGCTAATTGGCTGCGCATTCTGAAAATTTGGATGTTCAGATGCGATGCATCGAACCCAAGCATGCGCGACAATCGTTCCGTATCGATCCATCCCTGGCTTGCCGGATCAAATCCCCGGTTTGCATCGTCCAGACGCTTTCTTGCCAGTGTCGCGAGTAAGTAGTGATGCGCCCGCTCTCCGAGATCCAACGTTGTTCCGGCGTTCATTATTTTTATGGAGACATGCTCCTCATCCTGGCTGATATAAAAGTGGAAAGCCGATGTTTTGAAACCGAAGCGATTGCAAGCGGCCAGCTCGTTAGTCAGGGTCGATTCTGTTTCTGGCGAGTACTGAAATTTCCAGGAACGCTGGCCCGCATGCACAATATCTCCATCGTTTAGAAGAGTGACTTTGTCGTGGTCTTCCCATACCCATTGCCCTTTTTCCGAGAGGTAGATCGAGCCCTCAGGAGAAACGTCATTCGGCAATAAATGAAAACGTTCCAGCTCGATGACCGGCCCATCGTCTTGAGGCAGCAGCGTATTGCGCGGCGGACCCAAGTCCTCAACGTGCCATGTGGAATTCTCTCCACGCCCGAACTGGATTTTGTTTCCACGCTGGAGTGGTGCTCTTGCTCCTCGGGTCAGTATGGTGCCGTCAAGCAGCGTGCCGTTGCGGCTATTATCGAGCAGATCCCATTTTTCCCCATCCCAATGGATCGATGCATGAAAGTGAGAAACATGCGGGTCATCTAGAAACGTATTCGACAGAGAAAGATGACGTCCAAACAAATGACATGCACGTAAAACGATTCTTTGCTGCGACACGCTGTTTTTGAGAATGGCCATGAATGTTTACTCCTAATTCCCAGAAGGAAGCTATACCTCGCGCGGCGGGTACTTGAACATTTTGAGGATCTGACTACGCAATCTAAGCATGGATTCATCTTCCGATACGCGAGGAGGCCTTGCATAAGGACTATCCATTTTCTGTACCTAACTATGGTGCACGCCACTTGCGCTACGACAACACGCGCAGCACCTTCGGAATACCTTGGAAGCAGCTTCGATAAACCTTAGACGTGTTTATCCGCCAGGTATTTCCAATTCAGTCAGTGGCTGGTTTAAAACGTATCGTTCTTCATTCTTTCTCCAACGTGAGCTCTTTGGCACGAGCGCGTTTGACAATATTCAGCACGGTATTTTTGCTGATGTCGAGCTGCTGTCTATCTGGCGATAGGATTGCCCGGCTTTGATAAGCGAGAGCATTCTCAGCGCGAATTTATCGGCTTTGGCACATTGCCCTTGCTGTCGGTCAAACACAACGCCACGCGCTTTTGCGGCGGCAACGCAATTGAACCCTCTTCGCAAAATACCCCGCAAACCCGCATCCAGCCGCAGCAAAATAGCGGTCCTTTTATAGCTTATTTCAAATGATACACGCACTCCGTACTCGAGGCGTTTTTATCGTGGTGCGGAGGTGTTGGTGAGATCGGGTTGGATAGAGGATGACTTAGTGGCCGAGTGGTTGCGTGTCAGTTGGTTTATGGAAAACCCTGCATGGGACGTTGAAGCTGCCAAAACTGTTGGAGTAATTCCCAGTTTTCTTCAGCCGTTAGATAAGCCTTTTCCGATGGTTGCTATAGCGGATGTCGGTCGCGTTGCTGAGCTGTTGTTTGATGAGTGGCTGGGTGTTCGTATTGTTGAATTAGAAGGGCCGCAACGGGTTACACCTCGCCAAATCGCGCGAACGTTATCGACATTACTGGGAAGAGAGGTGCGAATGAATGTCGTACCTCGCTCGACCTGGGAAACATTATCCTGTGAGCAAGGCATGCGGCATCCCATTTCGCGCATACAAATGCTCGATGGGTTTAACGAAGGTTGGATCGAGTTTGCTCAAGGACAGGCGGGCTCGCGCAAAGGGGTTATCTCCTTAGAAGTCGCGTTCCGCAGGCTAATCGAGAGAATGGCCTGATAACAAGTGCCGAAAGTGCATGCGATTTGCACTTTCGGCGCAGTTGAATAAACTCTTACTACGTTTATTTCGGTATAACGGTTCCAACGGCTTTCGAAAGATCTTCGACGGCATTGTCTCTTTCGCCGAGTGATTTCAATCCAAAACGACGTTCGATAGTTGCCAAAATCGATGAGGTATCATACTGCGTATGATCGACTGTCGAGTTTTTAAAACGCTTCGACACCAATAACGCGGGCACTCGTGTGCCGGGGCCGAATCGATCGTGAATTCCCGCCACGCCGCCTTGTCCTGGCGGCGGTACATGGTCCCATGAGCCACCGAATTCATCGTAAGTCACGATGATTAACGTATGTTCGGCATTAGGGCCATCTTCGACCGCTTTAATGAGATCAACTAAATGCTGGCTTCCCTCGCTCACGGTTGCATAACCGGGATGCTCGTTTTCCTCGCCCAGCGGTTTTACGAAGCTGATGGCTTTAAGCTTGCCTTTCTTGGCCGCTTGAATGAATTCCTCCTCATCACGCAAATGCCGAGCCCGCGCTTTGGTTCCCGGTGCGTATGCTGCATAGTAATTGAATGCTTGATGATGGAACTGAAACAGTTTATCCGCGCAGTATGGATACGATGCGTCTGCGATGACGTTCGGATCGGTGCAGCTTACGCCGTTATTGCCATTCGTCCAGCCTGGTCCATTCACATTACCCGCCGCGTTATCCCAGCCGCCTGAATACCAAGCCCAGTCGATGTTGGCTTGTGTGAGCAAGTCGCCAATAGTTAATGTTGTCAACGGCGGAAGCTGTTTTGCCGCAGCGGTGCCGGGCGCGTAGGGTTGCGCTTTCGGCTGGATCGTATTTATTGCGTAATCACCACATACGACGTTGCTTGGTGTTGCGGGACGCCCTGCGGGTGGGTTGCAGGATGCGGTTAGCGTTGCATCCTTTACCAACACGCCAATGGGGGATTTATATAATGGATAATTATTCGGCATTCCATTCGCATCGACGACCGAATGAAGATCATTCGAAGTCCCGTCATTGACCGCACCAATAAATAGGGGAGCGCGTGCTGTAATCAACCACTGATGATTTAAGAATGAACCGCCAAATGTACCTTGGAAGAAATTGTCGAGCACGATGTAATTCGGCGCGTGTTTCGAATGCAAATATTTGTAAATAGGCAGCGTAGTGGTGTCGTAGTAACCCATCGACAAACCAACGGCATCGCTGCCGGTCACATAACGATTCTGTCGCCCGTCGTTAATCTGATATTGTTCCTGATAAAAACGATGCACTAAGTCACGAGTTGGAGACTCCACCGGAATATACGGCGTAATCTGAAAGGGCTGATTAGTGAAGGCGCTGTTGAATAAGGTATCCGTTGTTCTGTCTTGGCAATTGGTGGCAAGCGGCGATGGGGAAGTCAGATGCGGATCGTTTTGCAGTAGGCAATTATAGGGCGCATCAAATTGGCCAATCTGGTTCGTATGGGCAGCGTCTGCATTGGAAAGACCATTCACCTTGGCGCCATTTATCGGTTCCCATGTGCCGTACAAATTATCGAAACTGTGGTTTTCCATGTAGATCACCACGATGTGTTTTGCCCAGTGCAGCGGTCCTTTTCCGTATTCGATATCATGATCTGCCGTGGCACTGGCAGTTAGCGAGAGACTTCCTAAAAAGACCAACGCTGTTTTCGCACATGGTGTTATCGGTGATGACATATTGTTTTCCCTGCTTTCCAGAAGTGATGGTTGGAAACAACGCTTGTGTTCCGATCGCCTTGTCTCGCGAAGTCATCCGGCATTGATTCTCAACTTACACAGGGTATGTGAGTGCTACGAATGATTTCGAGACTAGCTGCCATCATCGGCATATTTGGTTGCAAAATGTTTACAGCTGTATCTCATTGATATGAGAATTTTGTTCTGGTCCTGCTATTCATAGCTGGATGTCGAAATGATGCATGCACATGAAACAAGTGCTTTGCGTAAAAGGATAGAATTGGTCGGCATATAAGCGCCGGTCACGAGAGTGAGCCGCAATCGAGCTAATATCACACCTATTTTGAAACCATGGCATTCGACGATATAAACGATCCCCATAACTTGCAGCGTTTTGTTCTTGCCCAGAATGCTGTTTACGGGCAAGTTTGCCAAGAGTTGCGGCAAGGCTGCAAAAGAAGTCATTGGATGTGGTTCATTTTTCCGCAGGTCCAAGGTCTCGGTCATAGCTCGACGGCCATTAAGTTTTCCATCGCTTCGCTGGCGGAGGCTAAGGCATATCTGGCGCATCCGATTCTGGGTCCGAGGTTAAGAGAATGCGCTGAACTCGTAAATCGTATCGAGGGACGTGCCATCGATCAGATTTTCTACTATCCGGATGATCTGAAATTTCACTCATCCATGACATTGTTTACCCGCGCTGCAAGTGAGAATCAGATTTTTATGGACGCTTTGGATAAATATTTTGAAGGCAAGAGCGATGATTTGACGACCCTGCGGATATAAGCGGCCCAATCCCTAAAATTTTTCCTTTTTTTGCCCGATATAGCCATAATCCTAGAAACCGCAGTTGACCACTTTATTGCTCGTTGGAGAAGCCGATGAATATTGATGTGGAGTGGTATTGGATAATTGGCTTTCAGCCATTCGTCCGAACTTCAAGACGGTAAAAGAAGGCGACCTCATGCGCGCATTCATCGGATTACTCGCCGTGCTGCTAAGTGCATGTGTTGCGAATCCCTATGCTCGTTCTTATATCGGGCAATCGGCTCCTCGGTCGATCGCTTCTGACTTACGCTTGATCCATGGCGTAAATCCGCTTGACGACGAAATGCGAATGATGGAAGACGGTTATGAGAGGATCGGTCATTCTGCATTTAACGGGCGTTTTGCAGGTGAGCAGGAGGCGATATCTCAGGCTAAATCCGTTGGCGCCGAGGTGGTCATTGTTTACTCCAAATATTCTCATCAAGATGCCGGCGTAATACCGCTCTCGCTTCCCAGTATTCAAACATCGACGGCGACCGCAGAGCAGGGGGGTGGAAATGCTGGCCCGCTCAGTCTTTCCGCCATTACGTCGGCGGTTGGTTCCGTGGCAACCATGCTGCCTTATAAACTCGACCGATACGATCAGGCGGCCACCTATTGGCGTAAACCACCAGTTCATGTCATGGGAGTATTTGTTCGTGAACTCACGGCTGATGAGCGGCGAAAAATTCGTACCGATAATGGAGTTGCGGTACAAGCGGTAGTCAACGGTTCTCCAGCCTTCGATGCGAATATCCTGCGCGGGGATACGATTGCGAAAATCGGAGATGCTGAAATTCGAGAACTACCGGATTATCGGCAGGCGATTAAGCAGCACGCGGGTAGTTCCGTCAATGTGGTGATTATTCGAGATGGCAAGACGATAAACAAACAGGTGACGCTTAACCAAGAACAAAAACCGAGTGTCCAGCCTCAAGTGGTCATTGCCACTATTAGCGCGCCGCCGGCATCGCCAAAAAAACCGACCGATTCAGAATTCAAAGCGGAACAATGGACACAAAAGAGTTATCAGAGTGCACTTCAACAAGATTGGATTGAAGCAATCAGAACCGCGTCCGCTGCCATTACGTTAAATCCAAACGCAGTTAATGCCTATTTAGATCGTTCCTGGGCTTATATAGAAAAGGGCATGTTGGATAAAGCAAGCGCCGATGTTGACCGTGCTTTGGAAATCGATCCGGAGAATCCATTGGCATTGAATAATCGAGGGGTTATTTATCGGCGCACCGGTTTATCGGACAGCGGCAAGGCTGATTTTGAAAAGGCTTGCCGAAAGGGATTTGAACTTGGTTGCAATAACTTCAAAGAGATGACCGGCTATGCGCTTGCCGATACCGCTGGTTATATTAATAAGTTACTGGACAGTAGTGCGGAAAGCTTTAATCAATACGATTGGGACGAAGTCATACGCATCACCACGCAAATACTACAGCTTGATCCTAACAATTCCGTTGCCTATGCGAATCGATCGGGTGCTTTTAATTATAAAGGCATGTTAAAAGAAGCCTTGGCGGATGGGAATGCGGCTACGAAGCTCAATCCTGATTTGGCCATTGCATATCAGAATCGCGGTTTTGCCTTGGAGCGAATGGGAAACAAGAAAGACGCCAGCCTCGATTACGAAATCGCCTGTCGGCTTAAGCTTGAAATGGGGTGTTCAAGTTTTGAAAAAATAAAGCAGCAATTAGAACCGCTGTAATTTTCCGCATCAATTAAAACGGAAGTTGGCTGTATACCTGTTTTAGTGCTTGCCAATGGTCGAAAAGAAAATGCCGAACGGTTATCCCTAATAAGGAAAATACATGAGCAATAAAGAACCAGCAGCCAGCATAGCAATCGATCCGCTTTTACCCCCTTGGCAAGGCTGGCTCCCTTTTTTTATTGCGGCTGCTGGAATAGGTGGTGCGGCGGTGCTTTTTTGGGCCGCCAGCCATTACGTGCATGGGTTACTGTTCGACGTCGTTCGCGGCTACCCGTTTTTGCCGCTCGTCGTGACACCGCTTGGCTTTGCGATCATTGCCGCTATTACGAATAAGTATTTTCCTTCTGCGCAAGGAAGCGGTGTACCGCAAACGATTGCAGCGATTAATTCGAACGATCCGAATCACGCGATAAAACTGTTATCGATACCGATTGCAATTGCGAAGATTACCCTGACCAGTGCTGGACAAATGTGCGGTGCATCGATTGGACGCGAAGGGCCGATGGTTCAAGTGGGCGCATCCATTTTGTATACGGTATCGCGGTTTATGCCCACAGACCGTATGCCTCGGCATCAATTTGACCGAAGCCTGATCGCGGCCGGCGGTGCGGCTGGCGTTGCCTCGGCGTTTAATACGCCCATTGCAGGGATTGTTTTCGCCATTGAGCAATTGATCAAACTAATCGATGCTCGAACATGCGTGGTGATTGTGGCTGCGGTCGCCATCGCAACCGCTGTGGCAAGGACGGTGTTTGCCGACTACGGCTACTTTAGCCATATCGCAGTTAGTCTTCCATCTTACAGCGCTTGGGGGGCGATGCTGGTATGCAGCATTGCCGGTGGTGTTTTCGGAGGTCTTTTTAGCTACGGACTTATTCCGTTCACGAAGATTCTGCCTTCGTTCGTTCACAAGTTTAAGCAAGATTCTCCGGTGCGATTCGCTGCGCTATGCGGTTTGTGTGTAGCAGTGCTGGGGTTGCTTTCTAATGGGACCGTTTACGGCAATGGTTCTCATGAAACACAGCAGCTTTTGCACGGTACGCAAACGTTGCCCATCACTTATTTCTTACTCAAGTGGTTGGCGACGTTTTTCTCTTGTGTCAGTAATATACCGGCGGGGCTTTTTGCACCATCCCTTGCGGTTGGCGCCGGTCTCGGCGCCAATGTTTCTATGATGGATTCGTCGGCACCGGCAGCTGCCTTCATTTTGCTTGGTGTAGCCGCTTATTTTTCCGGCGTCTTCCAAGCACCGATTACCGCTGTCGTCATTGTGACGGAAATGTCGGGCAGTTATTCGATGACGTTGCCGCTCATGGCGGTTTCGCTTATTGCAACGGCGATATCTCGCTTAATTTGTCGCCGAACGTTTTATTCGACAATGTCCGAGAAATGGCTTGAACGGCTAGTTCTCAAACAATCGCTTGGATCGGGGCCAAGGGTCAAGCATTCGAAAAATTAACGCATCTCAACTGATTTTATTTTCAGAAATCTAGAAGATCTCCGAATTTATCTCTCGACAATCCAGTTAACAATATCTTTTACGCTATCCTCAATCGACATTGAAACCGTATTGATTTTTATATCGGGATGTTCCGGTGGTTCATAGGGAGAATCGATGCCGGTAAAGTTTTTTAATTCTCCCCGGCGAACTTTACGATAAAGTCCTTTCGGGTCGCGGCTTTCAGCTACTTCAAGCGGCGTATCGATATAAATTTCGATGAATTCGCCGTCGGCAAATAAGTTTCTTGCTAAGTTGCGCTCCGCGCGGAATGGCGAAATGAAAGCTGTAAGCACGATTAATCCGGCGTCGAGCATTAGTTTGGCTACTTCGGCGACGCGGCGAATATTTTCGATGCGGTCCACCTGAGTGAAACCAAGGTCTTTATTAATGCCATGACGAACATTATCGCCATCGAGCAGATAGGTGTGATACCCCAGCGCATGTAGTTGCATTTCGACCTTATTGGCAATGGTTGATTTACCGGCGCCTGATAATCCTGTAAACCATAGCACGCGAGGTCTTTGTTGTTTGATGGCGGCGCGGGATTCTTTGTTTACGTCGAAGTGCTGCAGATGAATGTTATGGGATCGGCGCAGTGAAAAATGCAGCATGCCGGCGCCGACCGTGGTATTGGCGACTCGATCGATGAGAATAAAACTGCCGGTATGACGATTGTGAGCATAAAGGTCAAAAGGCACCGCTCTATCAAGCGCAAGATTACATACACCGATTTCGTTGAGGTTCAACGTCGTCGCCGCCATTTGTTCCAGCGTATTGATATTCACCTTGTGCTTTAAGCGAGTGATCGAAGCGATAACCGTTAAGGCGCCGATTTTTAGAAAATAGGAGCGCCCCGGCATCATTGGTTCGTCGCCCATCCAAACAACGGCGGCTTCGAATTGTTCCGCTACTTCGGCCGGCGAATCTTGGGTGGAAATGACATCTCCCCGCGACACATCGATTTCATCGGCTAATGTCAGCGTAATCGATTGGCCTGCTACCGCTAACGGTTGATCGCCGTCCATCGTGACGATGCGTGCCACACTGCTTTGACGTCCGGAAGGATGCACGCAAATCGGATCGCCAGGTTTAATCATGCCGCTGGCTATCGTGCCGCAGAATCCACGAAAATCCAGGTTTGGACGATTGACCCACTGTACGGGCATGCGAAACGGAGCAGTCTTTAATGACGCTTCTTCAATGTCGATGGTTTCGAGCGCATTTATGAGGGTAGGGCCGTTATACCAAGGCATGTTGCCGCTAATCGCAATCATGTTGTCGCCGAGTAGCGCCGATAACGGAATTGCCGTGATATTGCTCAAACCGATTTGAGTTGCGAAAGCGCGGTATTCGCTGTCGATCTTACGAAAGGTCTGCTCTGCATAATCCACCAGATCCATTTTGTTAATGGCAAGTACTACATTGCGAATACCAATCAACGAAGCGAGGTAGCTGTGACGACGTGTTTGCGTTAATACGCCCTTGCGCGCATCTACGAGAATGACAGCCGCTTGCGCGGTCGATGCGCCGGTTATCATGTTGCGAGTGTATTGTTCATGGCCGGGTGTATCGGCCACGATGAATTTGCGTTTATCAGTTGAGAAGAAACGGTAGGCCACATCGATCGTGATGCCTTGTTCCCGTTCGGCGGAGAGTCCATCGACTAATAACGCAAAGTCGATCCCATCGCCTTGAGTGCCGTATTTGCGTGAGTCGTGTTGAAGTGCGACAAGTTGATCATCGAAAATTTGTTGCACTTCCCATAGTAGCCGGCCGATAAGTGTACTTTTGCCATCATCGACACTGCCGCAAGTGATGAAACGCAACAGATCGAGATGCTGTTGTTTAGCAAGATAGTCTTCCAGACTAAGCTCAGCAGCGCTTTGTGCTGCGTGGCTATCTGCTTCATCAGTCTGATAAGCCATCAGAAATAACCTTCCTGTTTTTTGCGTTCCATCGATGCGGACGAATCGGAATCGATTGCGCGGCCTTGCCGCTCGGTTGTGCGCGACTTCAGTAATTCTTGAATGATGGCAGGCAGCGTCTCGGCGTTGGAGGGAATGGCTCCGGTTAATGGGTAACAGCCCAGCGTACGAAAGCGTACTTTCTTGCGCAAAATTTGTTCGTCGGGAAGAAGCCGCATGCGATCGTCGTCTATCATCAAGATCAATCCATCGCGTATTAACACCGGCCGCTCCTTGGCGAAGTAGAGCGGTACGATAGGTATGTTTTCACGATAGATGTATTGCCAAATATCGATTTCGGTCCAGTTGGAAAGCGGAAAAACGCGAATGCTTTCGCCTTTTTGTTTTTTTGCGTTATAGAGATTCCACAATTCCGGCCGTTGATTTTTCGGGTCCCAATGGTGAGTTTTGGTTCGAAAGGAAAAGATGCGTTCTTTTGCGCGAGACTTTTCTTCATCGCGGCGCGCACCGCCGAATACCACATCGAAATGATATTTATCGAGGGCTTGTTTTAATCCTTCGGTTTTTGTGATGTCCGTATGCAGCGCCGATCCATGGTCGAAAGGATTGATGTTTTTTTCAATGGCGTCCGGATTGATGTGTACCAATAATTCCGTTCCGCTTTCCCGAGTCATGAACTCGCGGAAAAGATACATCTCACGAAATTTCCATCGAGTATCTACATGCAAAAGCGGGAAGGGCGGCGGCGCGGGATAGAAAGCTTTGCGGGCGAGGTGCAGTAAGACGGAGCTATCTTTACCGATAGAGTAGAGCATTGCCGGGTTATTCGCTTCTGCCACTGCTTCGCGCAATATGAAAATACTCTCGGCCTCTAATCGATCGAGATGTGTCATGACGCCGGCCTGGGGTGAAGGTATCTGCGATTTAACGCGTTGCTGTGGAGCTGTGCGTATTGGTGATGTGTATGCCAATAGAGCGATTGAAATATCGGAGGGTATTCGCGATTCCCGTAAATGTGTAACGAGCTCGCCGTGGGGAAACAGGGTAATCGGTTTGCCTAAGTGAGTTCGCAGTTTATCGAGTGCGTTATAGACCTCAACAGAATCGATGACATGACCTTCGAGCGGAACCCAATAGCGAGTACCGCGAGCATCGTTCACGTGAAGGCAAGGCCTGCCGGTTGGTAACGTCATCAACTGAGCGAATAGCACTAATCGGCGTTTTGCTCGCGCCTCTTCGATTTCCCAATTGAGAACGATTGCGGTCGGCGGCTGACCAAGTTCGTCGCGTAGCGCATTTGGCGTAAGCTCGGACGGCAGAATTTGCCATTCATGTAATCGCCGTTCTGTGGTGCGTTTGGTCTCGCTTTGACCAAGAAGGTTAAGGTGTTGATAGGCCTGCTCCGTGCTCCATACCTGGGGAGTATCGAGGCCATGAATATTGAAAGGAGAAACGAAGTTTGTCGTGAAATGCATTTTCCTTCGGCCCGGTCTATATTAATTGCATGATAGCACCGAGAAAAAAGAAAGCCACGCCCTTTTTTGCAAAGTGCGACAGATGGCGTGTAAAGTCCGTTTTCCTGATACGCATTCGTTAACGATCGCAGCAAACTTATTGCCTCTTTAGGGACGTTTGAATGATCGATATTGCATATGTGATGGCAGGCGCATTGACCGGGTTTGTGGTTGGGCTCACCGGCGTGGGCGGCGGCGCGTTGATGACTCCGATTCTTCTGCTGTTTTTTGGCGTGGCGCCCACGACAGCCGTGGCGACGGATCTATGGTTTGCGGCGTTAACTAAAATCATCGCCGCACGTATTCATCATTCCTCCGGCCAAATCGACTGGAAGGTGGTTAAGTGTTTATGGCGGGGGAGTTTGCCGACGGCATTATTGCTGGTCATTGCCGTCAGTGTGGGTTGGCAGCTTTATAAGCCTCATTGGTTGAAGCTGGCAATTGGTGTCGTGGTCTTTATCACCGCCGTAGGATTGCTCAGCGCGCCTACACTTATGCAAATGGCCAGGACGCGACGTTTATCGGAGCCGGCGCGTTATAAAGCAATGCAGCCCACGGCGACCGTGATTGCCGGAATTATTCTTGCAGTGTGCGTTACGCTTACTTCGGTGGGAGCGGGTGCTCTCGGTACGGTGATGTTGCTTTATTTATATCCATTGCGAATGACACCACATCGCTTGGTAGCAACGGACATCGCCCATGCCATACCACTTGCGATCATCGCGGGCACCGGATATTTGCTGGCTGGTTTGGTGGATTGGTCTATGCTGGCTAGTTTGCTCGTCGGCTCTATTCCCGCCGTCGCAATCGGATGTTTTGCGGGCAAGCGGTTTTCTCCCCGTTGGATACAAATTAGCTTAGCCGCGGTTCTGTTAATGGTGGCAGTTCGTACTGTTACTTGATGGAACTTCAAAATAAAAGGAGCGGCAAAGTCCTAATTGAACTATGCCGCTCCTCTCGAAAGACAAACACCTTACTTGCTCTTATAGCGTATTGTGACTTCAGTAAGCAAAACGGTTGCGTCAGCTTTCGGGCCAAATGAAAAGGCGAAAAGTGACTGTCTTCGAATTTCTTATGCGGCGCCGACCATTGTTACCAACTGGACGAACCTATCCCTATGCAAACGCCGTTTGGCATGCAAGGAGAGGGATTGTCGCCGGCATGAGCGTGGCCGGAAATGATGTCGCACTTCATCAAAGGCACAACAAAATCGTGATGCCGAATCAAAAGACTTGAAGCCACGCATCGGATAATAGCGTTGCTTGATGTCGCGATGATCTTGTTCGAGATGATTGTTTAGATATTGATTCGTTCGGGTGTTTCACATGCTCACCGAGTTCCGCTTTAATCGCCGCGGGGTAAGGTTTATGACCATCGGTCGTTACGCGATTAGGACAACCCCCGTTGTTTCCTGCTACTTTTCATTATTCGCTACAACGACCATTAATTATATCCGTCTCGTGCTTGGCGCGAGTTCTGACAGAACCAACTGAATGGCTAATGGCTCGAGTGCTTATCGTTGATAGCGTTTATCTGCATAAATGTATACTGGGTCACGTTCCTGTTGTAATTCTATTGACAGACTATCTGCTGATAAGCAAAACGTTTTGATAAAAGGATGGAGTAAAGATGGCTAACAAAGAAGAAGAACATAAAAGCCTCACAGTCAGAGAAATGGTTGGAAATGTACAAAATACAGACTTAGCGCAGATAACGCAGCGAGTGAAAAACATTGTGGCTTTGAACGAGAGTGTTCCCACAGAGAGGCATCAACAAGCCCTATTGGCTCATCGATTTGAGGGGCGTGAATTTGAAGATAGGTTTACTTATCTGAGAGCATTCGGCTTTAATCATTCCGAAGTGTTGGAAACGCTCCACGGGTTTGCTGGAGCAATAAAGACGGTGTTAGTTAATAATAGCTATGAAAAAGGATCAGATAGTTGGTATGCCATAAAGTCCACCTCTTCTAAGGGCGGTAATATGACAGGTAACACTATGGCGATAGAAAATACCTTAATCGATCGTTATCTAAGAAACTTCGTGGCAAGTAGTTTGGCAATACCACTAGGCAACGATTTAGAGGGTAAAGAACATAATGATCTTTATCGTTTAGTTAAAGTATGGCCGCATTTAAGTGACGAGGAAAAAGTAGATGTAGGAGGATTAGCGGCCTATAAAGCTTTGAAAGCTGCCGCACCAGGTATTATGTCAAGCAATTACCTTCAAAGATTTGCCGCTAAGGGAGGATTCCAAATATTGCGGAAGGTAGAAAAAATTGGTCCTTTAAGAATGGCAACATATGCAGGAAGGCAATTAATTGCAAATCCTATAAATAAATATCGCTTTAAACACGCTGAAACTAACGTTGTTTCTGATGAGCTTTATCAAGCAGTCAATGCGAGAATTGATGCTATTACGAGAGAAGCTAATCGCAGCGGGAAACAAAGCGCTTTAACCGATGACACACCGTTTCGTTTTGTGCAAGCGCGTGAGGGTTTGTTGCGTAGCAATTGCAATTGTGTTCGGTTAGACGATCCGTCATCTCCGGATCATGAGCGTGGATATGCGCGTCTCGGGGCAGGAAAAGGTACCGTCGATGGAGATACTCACGAATCCAGAATTATTATTTCGTTGCCTAGAACGCAGCTTGAAAATGTTCCAAAGGATGGGAAGTTTCAAATGGGCGTTAATTGTAATGTAGTGAAAGTGAATGTACTCACTGCGAAGAGGCCGTCGAGTGATAGTATGAATATCAGTGATATTCCGACGGAGCACGAAGGTGCTTCAGTAACAAACAAGCCGACCAGCAGCAAGCCTAGAGCGATTTGACAGTCAGTGTAAGGCATAGCCGCAATGCAAGACCACTGACGGGCACCGTTGGCAGTAATCGTATTGATGGCGTGGGTTATGCGTCGTCTAAGGCATCTCGGGTACGCGCCTTGACTGCACGCAAATACGTTTTGATCTTCGACCAACACGGCTCAATCGGTGGGAAGTCCGGCGAATAGGGCGGCAGGTACAAAAGCGTAGCGCCGGTTGCCTCAATCTCGCCGCGAATACCTTTGGCCTTATGCACACTGAGATTATCCATCACCACGATGTCACCTGGTGCCAAGGTCGGCGACAACGCTTTCGCGACATTCGCACGCTTGCAAACCTTTTTCCGAAGATCAAGGGAATACGGGGCAATATCGCCTGATCTGCATCACGGAACACCTTCAATCAGACCATTGCGTTCATTCAGTCGTTCCCTTTTATCGAGAATAAAACCGCTCTAGTGAAGCGATATATTAATCATTAATCCTCTCGGTGAACGATCAGTACGCCGAGAACTGCGATTCATCCAACGTCTCCGATGGATGCCCAGCGTTTCTTAAAAACTTCTTATAAGTTGAAGGTGCTTTAGGTTTATTTTTTGTAATAGCCGCTTGCTTATTCACGACGTTGCTTTTTCTAGATTTCGATTCTGGCGTTTTAAAGAATTGCATTGTTTCTTGCAGTTGCGCCGCTTGGTTACTCATTGTTTCCGCAGTTGCCGCCAACTCTTCCGAATTCGCCGCATTCTGTTGAGTCGTTTGATTCAACTGAGCTACTGCCGAGTTAATCTGCGTTACGCCGGACGATTGTTCTTGTGAAGCGGCAGTGATCTCCTGAACTAGATCAGAAGTCTTTTTAATATTAGGGACCATCTCATTGAGCAGCGTGCCGGCTTTCTCCGCCAACCCGACACTATTTGTTGCAATCTGGCCGATTTCCTGTGCGGCCACTTGACTGCGCTCCGCTAATTTTCGGACTTCCGCCGCAACCACCGCGAAGCCTTTTCCATGTTCTCCTGCGCGAGCGGCTTCAATAGCTGCATTCAGTGCTAATAGATTCGTTTGATAGGCGATGTCGTCGATAATGAGGATCTTGCCCGATATATGCTTCATGGCCGCTACGGTCGCTTTCACCGCCTCTCCGCCTTCAATCGCTTCTGTAGAAGACTTCGCCGCGATGCCGTCGGTTATTCTCGCGTTCTCCGTGTTTTGAGAAATCGATGCGGTCATTTGCTCCATAGAGCTACTGGTTTCCTCCACACTTGCCGCTTGCTCGTTTGTCGCTTGTGCAAGCGAATTGGCCGTTGTGCTTACCTCCTCGGATGCGGAAGACAATGTCTGTGCCCGCTCGTTTACCTCCGCAACGATCTCCGATAATTTAGTGATGGTGTCGTTGATATGGCCGACAAGTATTCCGAATTCGCCCTCGTAAGACTTATCTATTTTCTTCGTAAGATCGCCTTCGGATACCGCGCGCATTATTTTTACGACATCGTTAATGCTTGCTAAGTTAGCTCGTGCGCGTTCGATCGTGTCATTAATAAATGCTTTTTTACCGGGAAATTTTTCTAGAGGCGCATCGAAATTACCGCGTCCAAATTCTGCGACGCATGCCATGGCCTTTTTCTTCACGGCGATGTGGCCTGCCACCATTCCGTTGATGCCGTCGGCCATGGTCCGAAAATCACCCTGGAATTTACCGCTGTCGATCACGACATCGATATCACCTGCATCATGTTCGGCGGACATGCGATTCATTTCCGCGATCAAGCCTTTCAAGTTACTCCGCACTTGCTCAACGATGTCATTGATGAAAGCTTTTTTACCGGGGAATCGTTCCAGCGGCGCGTTGAAGTTGCCGTGTCCGAATTCCGCGATACACGCCATGGCCTTTTTCTTCACGGCGATGTGGCCTGCTACCATGCCATTGATACCGTTGGCCATGGTCCGAAAATCACCTTGAAACTTGCTGCTATCGATTATGACGTCGATGTCACCTGCGTCATGTGCGGCAGACATGCGATTCATTTCGGCTATTAAACCTTTTAGGTTTCCTCTTACCTGTTCAATGATCTCGTTAATAAATGCTTTTTTGCCGGCGAACCGTTCTAACGGTGCATCGAAATTTCCACGACCGAATTCCGCGACACATGCCATCGCTGATTTCTTCGCTGCAATATGGCTTGTAACTACTTCGTTAATATCCTCCGCTATGCTGCGAAAATTGCCATGCAATTTATTTTCGTCGATCTTGATATCGATGTCGCCTGATTTGTGGCTTTTCGATAAATGACTAATTTCATCTTTGAGCAATCTAAGCTTTTCCATCGCTAGCAATATGCCGGACAAAATTCCGTCGATTTCCGTATTGCTTGCGTTACTTGATGCTTTTATTGCGATGTCGCCATTTGCAAAGCTTCCAACAATAGATAAACATTCTTCCAGCGGCTTTGTGATACTACGTGTCACCAAAAAAAACATGAAAATAGAAATGCCTACTGCTCCACCCCATAAAATAAATATTGCGGTAGGAGGCACCGCTTGAAATGCGCCTAAGCAAAGAACTATGGATAAAAGAGAGACGGCGATTCCAAATCCTAGCCCGATCCGTGTGCTCACTGTAGTAGTCCCTAACATCGCAATATCCTCTAGTAAGTTAGCAGTAAATGCGTAGACCATTTTCCGTCTTTATGCGCATCATCTATGGATGCCTGTCGGTACCCCTTTCTCATAGCGGTAAAGGGGATGAAATCCACAAATTGCTGCGTGATACCCATCGGAAAAGCGTTTATATGCTACTTAGAGCGTCTAACAAAATGAAGCGAAGCGTTTCTGGCAAGGCGCTGCAGCGCCGCCAGAATCATTTTGTTAGACGCCCTTAAAAATTCAACGCTGCAACGCTTCGAAAACATTAGTAAATCATAATGAAGGTTTTTTTTAACACCGAATAAAGCGCGTTTATTGCTTCTTATTAATCTTTATTATTTTAATAGCATCCATATTTTTAAAGGATATCAGTCCCATGGGAAGTCGCTATAAAGAAAACCAATTTTACGAGGGATTACTCACGTCGGCGATAGTTCCTATGTCGTTTCTGATCATATCGACGATCATGACGTTTTCTGCTCGGTTTTTTTCCGAGTGATAAAGCCACTGTTCTCGCTGTTTGTCTTCCCCATTGGTCAGTCCGCGTTTGACCGTGCCCTTCATGGGTTTGCAGGTGATTTTTTTATTTTTGATCGAGAAAAAAAGTTCCGGCGACACAGAACATATGCTGTAGCGATCGAGTTGAACGTAAGCGGAGTACGAAACGTTCTGAGCGGTATGCAGCGAGAGGAAAAAGCGCCATGGATTACCCATGAACTTGGTTCTCAATCGCATGGTGTAATTGACCTGGTAGGTATCGCCGGCATGGATGTGGGATTTAATCTTGCGTATGGCCCGTTCGTATTCATCCCATGAAACCGAAGGTTCCCATTGACCGATATCGAAGTCTTTCTCGTTTGCTTGCGGTAGATCGATTTTCCGGCTGCTATCGCAGATTAAAAAATACACCAAGGGAAAATCGCCCGGAATGTGGCTCTGCAAGGCGCCGTCCATGGCCGACGACGCCTCGTAGCTAATGAATCCGGCGGCATACCGTCCGCTATCGACATGGGCTTCGACTTTCTTCAAGCAATCGATAACTTCTTCAAGCCGATTGGTTTGTATCACCTCCACCGGATCGGTGAAAAGCAACCACTGTGGGCTGTCCGATGTTTGGTCTTACAGCAGCAATGTGTTGTTTGAAAAAGTAGCCATCGAGTCGTTCATTGTCAATGCGGGATTCTTCGAGGAAATGAAAGCCAGGAGCCGTCTGCGCACCCCGTCGTTTTCTTCGGCACTCCCATGATGACGTATCTTCATAGGGTTTACCTAACTGATGCCGAAGTTTTGTCTATGTTTGCTGATTTGGGGTAAGAAGAAACAGCAAAAAGCGACGACGCAGTTGCAGCAAGTATATCGATTCAGACAAGGCGATATCGTGAGGAATTACGATTCGCCACCGTATGAGGTGGGGCATTTCCAAGCAGGTAGCCTAAAGCGGGGGAATCTACAATAACTGCAGCCATCTGGGCAAGGAGTTTTGCTAGGGGCGATGCATTGATGGATTCAATGTCGAATATCACCATTTCCGAGCTTTATAGCGACGGGATTTTCCATGTTTTTTTCAAAGCGAATGAGGGTTTAAGGGGCATATTCGATAGCCCGTTTTGTGCCTCTGAGCGCGCAAGAAATCGAGCTAGATTGCCGGGGGACGATCAAATTTGCACGATAGAGAAGGGGGGGATATTGCAGATTCGCTATTCGTAAATTGGTGTGATGAAATAAAGTATTTAATAATCATTTATTTATATGCGTTTTATACATGGTATGGCTCGTGCTCAATGAAGTGTGAATATTGCTATGGGCATATCGGGATCGACCGGTACTTTCCGAAGCGCTTTATGGGTGTATTCCAATGAAAGCCATATGAGTCGTAGTCATGCTTAAAAACTGTTGTACGAAACCGACAATCTACCAGCTAAAAAAATCTAGGCGCGCAATCGAAGATGAGCGAAATGGTAATGTTGCAGCGGTAGGGAGATAAACAATGAGCCGTCGACGTAATCCTTCCCCACCAATTGCCGAAGAAATCGAAGAGCGAATTTTATATTCAGCGGATCTAAATCCCCTAGGAATCGATCCGGGACAGCCGCCGGTAACGGCGAATCCCACGCCGCTATACTCCACCGTCGCGTCGGCGAGCATGGTCCGAATTGCATCGCCGATGGTCGAACAAAGTGAAGTGCAGTCGCGTCACGAACTAGTTTTTATCGACAGCGGCGTGGCGGGGTATCAGGACCTTGCCAAGGAAATTCTGTCGAATAATTCGGCAGCCCGTTCAATTCAGGTGATTATTATCGACGCCGGCAAAGATGGCGTTAATCAAATTACCGATGCCTTGTCGAATTATAAAAATCTCGATGCGATCCACATCGTTTCTCACGGCGATCCAGGCGAAATTCAAATCGGTAGCACGCGGCTGAACGGCGACAATTTACTGACCAATGCCGTCGATGTCTCGAAATGGGGGGGCCGCATTATCCAATGGCGGAGATCTTTTGCTCTATGGCTGCGATTTAGCCGCCAATCAATCGGGCGTCGATTTCGTCAACAACCTAAGCCGGCTGACGGGAGCCGATGTTAGCGCGAGTGTTGACTTAACGGGAGCGAAGGACTTAGGCGGGAACTGGTCGCTCGAATATGCGGTTGGCCATATCGAGACCAACGTGGCGCTTACTGCCTATGAGCAAGCGCAATTCAAAGGCGTGCTCGCTACGTATACCGTGACGAATACGAGTGATTCGGGCGCCGGGTCTTTTCGTCAAGCCATTCTCGATGCGAATGCCAACGGTGGCGCCGATACGATTGCATTTAGCATAGGCAGTGGCCTTGTCACCATTTCTCCTACCAGCGAATTGCCTGATATCACCGGTGCGATAACTATCGACGGTACCACGCAGTCCGGTTTTACTTCGGCGCCGATTGTTCAGCTCAGCGGCGGATCGGCCGGTGCTTCTAATGGCTTGTATTTGGGGGTAGGGGCATCGAACAGCATTATTCGCGGGCTTGTCATCAATGGGTTTGCCGGTACGGGAATCTACGTAGATGCCGACAATGTCACGATTGAGGGCAATTACATTGGTCTGAACGCGGCGGGCACGGCCGCGAGCGCTAACGATTGGGGTATCTATTTCAACGATAGCAGCGGTAATACGATAGGTGGTACGACCGCTGCGGCTAGAAATGTTATATCGGGGAACACCAATGTAGGAATTTATCTAGATGCTGGCACTACCTCTACTACGATTGAGGGTAACTACATCGGTACCAATGCGGCGGGTACGAACGCATTAGGGAACGGTACAGAAGGTATATATATAACGGATAGTTCGAACAATACGATAGGAGGAACCGCGGCCGGCGCAAGAAATATCATCTCCGGTAATATCGATTACGGCATACACATCAACGCTAGTGACTCGAATACCATTCTCGGTAATTACATCGGCCTTGATAAGAATGGGACGGCGGCGCTTGCTAATGGCTTTTCCGGCATTTTTCTCACGGACAGTACCAATACCACGATTGGTGGAACATCCGCGGGGGCGCGCAATATCATCTCAGGTAATACGGATGGAATTGAGTTAACCGCTACTACCACTACCACGATCCTAGGAAACTATATCGGCACTGATGTAACCGGTGCTGTTGCAATCGGTAATGGCCAATACGGAATTCGAATTCAAAGCGCTTCCGATAACAATACGATTGGTGGTATCGCGGCTGGATCCAGGAATGTTATCTCTGGTAATACTAGCGATGGTATCTATATCGATGCTAGCGATAACGAAACTATTCTTGGTAATTTCATCGGCGTTACAGCCGCCGGTAGCGGTGCTCTCGGTAATGATGGGAGCGGAATTTATCTCGATGGATCGTCGAATAATACGATTGGTGGTTCGGCGGCCGGCGCTGGTAACGTTATTTCAGCGAACGGCGTCGGTTTTGTGTGGGATGGCATTAGCTTATTTTCAAGTGATAGCAACACCATTCAAGGTAATTTTTTAGGTTTGAATGCTGCCGGTACAGCGGCATTGGGTAACGGCGATAGCGGAATTTACATCCAGGATTCATCAAATAATATCATTGGCGGCACAGGGGGGGCAGGCAACACAATCTCTGGAAATTTAGCGAATGGCATCCATATGTATAGCGCTACCGACAATACGATTCTTGGTAATGTCATCGGTTTGAATGCGGCCGGCACGGCAGCCATTGCAAATGGCGATAACGGAATTTTTATCAATGCCGCATCCGACGGTAACACGTTCGGTGGTACTTCGGCCGGAGAGGGTAATGTTATTGCCGGAAATACCCTTGACGGTATCTCTATAGATGCAAGCATCAATAATCTCTTAGTCGGAAACCAAATTGGCTTAAGTGCATCCGCGCTCTCTGCCGTTGCTAACGGAGGTGCTGGTATATCGCTGAATAACGCCGCTGATAGCAATACAATAGGTGGAACGAGTGCCGGCGCTAGGAACGTTATTGCCGGCAATGCCGATGCCGGCATCTATATCGATGGTAGTAGCAGTAATAGTGTTCTTGGTAATTACATTGGCATCAACGGTGCCGGTACCATAATCGAAAACAATTACGGCATTAAGTTATTGAACTCGGCAAACACCAATACGATTGGTGGTAGCGCAGCCGGATCGACTAACGTTATTTCCGGTAACAGAGCAGACGGTATCTACGTTGACTCCAGCGAAAGTAATACTATCCTTGGCAACTACATCGGCACCAATGCGACTGGTGCTAGCGCCAAAGCTAACGGCTGGAGCGGTATCGAGCTTACCAGCACTGCAGCCAACAACACGATAGGTGGTACGGCAGCGGGGGCTCGCAATGTTATATCCGGTAACACCCAATATGGCATCTATGTGAATGGTGCGGATGGCACGCAAATCCTGGGAAACTATATCGGATTAAATGTTGCGGGTACGGCGGCCATCGCCAATGGTCAGAGCGGCATCGAATTAAATAATGCAGCCAACAACAATACGATTGGCGGCACGGCAGCCGGCTCGACGAATGTTATTTCAGGCAATTCCCAAGACGGTATATTCCTAGACAACGGCGCCTCCAATACGCTCACCGGCAACTATATAGGCGTTAATGCCGCCGGCACCAGTGCCATAGCTAATGGTTGGAATGGCGTTGAGCTCGGTAGCGCATCAGCTAGCAATACGATAGGAGGCACGACAGCGGCGGCTCGCAATATCATCGCAGGTAATAGTCAGCGAGGCATGTATTTGAACGGTGCCGATAACAATCTAGTGTCGGGTAACTATATCGGGTTAGATGCGGCAGGTACTACAGTTGTCGCCAATGGCTGGAGCGGCGTTGAGATAAATCACTCGGCTAATAACAATACTATCGGTGGTGGGGCTGTTGCCAATGGCGGCAATCGCATATTCGGTAACGGTCAAAATGGCGTTTTTATCGGCGATTCGTCTACAGGAAATATTATCGGCGGTACTGCATCCAACGCAGGGAACATCATTTCATCCAATAGTCAGAATGGGGTCAATTTAGATGATGTTACAGGTAATACGATAGAGGGTAACTACATCGGCACTAACGTGGCCGGCACTGCGGCTGCTGCAAATGGTTGGAGTGGAGTTTCATTATCGAATGGATCAGACAGCAATACTATCGGCGGTACTGCAGCTGGCGCAGGGAATGTTATCTCCGGTAATTCACGCTCAGGAGTGTTCATCGATATCGGTGCCAGCAATACGGTTACCGGTAATTATATTGGCATTA
>Ga0157374_10000606_pt1 | contig 31772 bp, 33 predicted proteins | sample M25metaG_FD_115308 | JGI IMG/M metagenome (GOLD analysis project Ga0157374, IMG submission 115308) | Miscanthus rhizosphere microbial communities from Kellogg Biological Station, Michigan, USA - M2-5 metaG | ecosystem: Host-associated > Plants > Roots > Rhizosphere > Soil | place: USA: Michigan...
AGTGCAATTGCATGAATCCTCCCGGAACAGAGATGCGATAATGAACATTTGTTCATCACGTTAGATTGGGACAAGCCGATGTGCAGAACATCGCGCCGCGACCTGTTCCGAACCGGACAAGAAAGCTTTTTTGTCCACCATCTCCGAGGCTGCTCATGCCGCACAGAACGGATGCCGAAGACCGACGGATTCAAAAGACCCAAGCCCTTCTAAAGACTGCTCTGGTATCTCTAATCGCCGAGAAACCGTACGACTCGATAGTCGTAAAGGAGATCCTCGACCGAGCGAATGTCGGCCGGTCAACGTTCTACACACACTTTCGCGACAAGGATGATCTTCTTCTGAGTGGCATACACGAGATGCTCGGGCCTGTCCCTCCTCCGACGCGAACTGGAACACGCCAGGACCGGCTGCTGTGGTTTAGCCTTCCGGTGTTCGAGCACCACTATGAGCACGCACACGCTTGGGGAGACAGGATCGGCACTCGCGGAAGGGCCATTCTGCATGAGCATCTGCGAAGAGTGCTGACAGACATCGTCGCGGACGTGATGACGAGAGGTTCTCGGTCCGGACACCAACCCACGCGGCAGATTCCAGCCGAGGTCGTCTCAGCGTACATAGCTTCCACATTCGTGCTCGTTCTAAATTGGTGGCTTGACAAGAGAATGCGAATGACGCCGAAGGAAATCAACGACGTATTCCTGAGATTAATTTCACCAACGTTAGCGGCCGCGTATGGGTAAAACAGCCTTGTTCTGCATTTGTCGTCAACAGGTGGATCCCGTACTCCATGGGCTCAGCTGTTTTATGCGGTTCGCGAGTTATTTCCAACGGCAGCTTACGTGAATAGATGCAGAGAACATGGAAAAAAGAGTTACTTACATTGCTGCAAATCAACGTGCGCGGGTTAGAATTAGCCTGAAGCGCGGTCTGCAGGAGGCCAGTTATGGCAGATTCACCTGCATCGAAAGAAAGAAACGTCGTCCCAGCACAACTGCTAGACCTGGTCCACGCTCCTAATCCAGACAACAAGAACTGCGGGACTCCCATTTTGGATGGAACTGAAACAGATGAGATTCTGCGGAACTTTTCAGCAGAGCCACACGGAGCTGAGGAGGACGAACGCAAATATTTGGTGCGGAGACTTACGAAAGTTGGCACGGCTGCTATTGATTTCGTGACGCTCGACGCACAAGTCTTCTACAAGCCCCATGTTCACCAGCGCTCTGATAGCAAGATTTTCATCACCGAAGGTTTTGGTTACCTCCTGTTGGGTAAAGAGCCCGGGGACGAAATGTTGATTCCCTATAAACCTGGTGATTCATTTTATGTTTCACGTGGAATGTTTCACGGCTTCCTGAGCGTATCGGTGACTCACTTCGTTTCTGTTAACGATCCAGAGATTCTTGACCCGGTGACGGGCGCCGTCGATCTCAGATTCAGAACGCCGCGTTAACTGAGCCAATCGCCAGACCCCTTGGTCCGGATCGTCGAAGATCCCTGCACAGAAGGCCAAAGCCAAACCGCGACGCTCCAATGGCGGTAAATGTACAGCTCTGTTTTTGCACTTGAATTTGTTATTGCGGATCAGCTACCGCATTATCGTCAGGGTTTGTCGAGGGCTGCGGACCCTTCGCCAGGCGGCGACGGACCTCACTGCATCAGCCAATTTTCACTGCTCAGCGCCGCACTCTAGTTTCGCAGAGCTTCTTTGGCGTTGAGTACCGCGCGGACCGCCGCTATCTCGCTGTGCAGCTGCCTTAATGAGTCTCCGTATCCGCGCCGCATCGTTGCCATGAAATCTGGCCGGTATGGGCGCGTTGCGTGCGCTTCCTCAAGACCCCGAAGTTCATCGTTTTGGATCTCGGCTTCGCCTTCGAGGTAGCGTATCTCACGCTGCAGATCTTGAGCGGTTAAGCCCGAAAAAACTGGATCAAGACTGAGCTTAGGGGTGGTTTTCTGTATACTGGACATGTCAATTACATTCCTTTCTGTTTTCTGGGCTATCTTGCGCGCGAACGCTTGATAGCCTTTTGGATTTTGACTACACGCGGACGACCGCTTTGACATTCAGCGCTTGCTCGACCAAGAGGCGCAAAACTTGCGATTTACTTCTTTTCTGCTCGCGTGCGATCTTTTCTAACTGCGCATCGAGCGCATCCGAGAAATAGAAGCTCATTCGTTTCCCGCCAGTCGAAGCATGTTGGACTGCCGCCATGTATAACTTCCTCCTACAAAGAACATACATGAAGACACTCAGGGCGCGTTTTTTTGACCATAAGTGCATGCATTTTCAGTGAGTTACAGGAATAGCCCTGATGTATTCCAGAATCTAGCCTGCTTGGTGAAAGCAACCCTTTCTTGCCTTAGCCGTCTCAAATGTGTACCATATACGGTACACGGGAGGGAAGCAGACACAAAGTGGCCCAAGGAAGAAAATATCTGCTTTCTTTTATAGGACTGAACCGGGGGGAGAGCCAGTACGAGAATGGCTCAAAACGCTCACGAAAGAAGAGAAGAAAGTCATCGGAGAGGACATAAAGACGTGCGAGCTAGGTTGGCCAATCGGGATGCCAGTGGCACGAGCTCTGGGTGACGGTCTCCATGAAGTCCGAACAAGCTGCCTGGAAACCGCATCTCCCGCGTTATTTTTTATGTCGATACGAAGCAGCGAATGGTTCTTCTCCATGGGTTCATAAAGAAGACGCAGAAACTCCCTGACGAGGATTTTGAGCTGGCGCAGAAGAACAAATCGAAGCATGCGAGGAGTCAAAAATGAATAAACAATCGAGAGTTATTGATCATACGGGTTCTTCATTCGACAGCTTTCTCGAAGAGGAGAATTTAATCCAGGAGACCGAAGCGGTTGCCCTGAAGCGAGTAATTGCCTTCGAACTGAAAGCTGCTATGCATGCAAAGCATGTATCAAAGACACAAATGGCGCACGAGCTCCGCACCAGCCGCAGCCAAGTAGACCGTCTTTTAGATCCGATGAACGTGGGTGTCAGTATCGGGACCGTCGCGAAGGCGGCGCGTGTTGTAGAGAGGACCTTTCGCTTCGAATTCGTTGATGAAGGGAAGCACAAACCGAAGCGCTCATCTAAAGCTCGGCATGCTGTGGCGGGTGTTGTCTAGCTCTCTCGCAGGCGTACCGAGCTGCTGATCATCGTTCTCGGTCGGCGTACCGTGCGCTCTGACCGCGAGTTTTCGCTCATCACGCGGCAACGCTCCACACGCAACGGGCCGACTGCTCTGGCTTTGTTGCGACAACACGCCGAGCCGGCGTAAACAGCGAAAGTCCTCAGCAGTTGTCTTCCAGCCAACGAAGGAACTTTGCATCGATGTTCGGCCTGGTAGGATCGTAGCCCTCAGCACGCATCTGTTCCCGCACTTGCGCGACAAACTCCGCCGGCGCCTCGGCTAGGATCTTTGGCAGCATGACCTCGCCTATATCTTCCTTCGTGAGTGGGATCGTGGCAGCCGCGATGAATACCTTCTCATCTGGCTCCTCGCCCTCGACATACGCAGCCAGCACGCCGCGTTCGAGCAGGTCCGAAAGCACGGTCAGCCGCCACTGGGCAGCCATGAACTTCGCGGGTTCAGATGCACATTCAACTCCGTAGCTGGCGTAGACCGCCGTGCCGATTGCCATATTGGGCTCCGGAGGTATCTCGGCGTTGAGGCGCCGCGTGGCTTCCGAGAGCTGCCTAATGTCGGAAGCGCTAACAGTCGGAATCGGCGCACCCTTATTGAACTCCTCACCTGCGGCCAGGGCAGCCTTGGCGTCGGCTTGGAGTTTCTCGGGATTGTCGAAGTTGGAGATGAAGCGATCAAGGCTAACGTTGTCGTCGGAAGTCATTCTTGCTCACTCCGCTTGATGGTCAATTCCTACATGAGCTGATGTCGTGCGAACTCCACCGCCTATTGCTCAGGCGCTCCGCGAGTGATTCGGGAACTTTGTCTTTGCGTCCTCGCTGAATGGTCTAACATCTCGAAGTCCTTTACCGCATTCCCAACAATACACAGTGATGGAATCTGGCTCGCTCGTGGCGCCTTCCCGGTAATACACCGCTCGCCGTTTGCGGCAAATGTCGCAGAGAAGGATGAGTCTAGGGAAACGGCTCAAGATCATTTGAGTGCTCCCCTTCCGTCGCTTAGAACGACTGCGATGGAACTCGAGCCCGCCCTTACGTTCTGCAATGTAGTCCGCTTCAAAGTGGAAAGTGAACGCCTGATAGCCCTCCCTGTTACGAAAGTAACTTGCAGTCTCGGATTGAGACTAAGGAAGTGTGTCAGCCATGGTAGGCGCGGCAGGACTTGAACCTGCAACCCTCGGATTAGAAATCCGATGCTCTATCCGGTTGAGCTACGCGCCCATCTTTATAATGAACGGCTTAGCGGCATTACCAAAGATGGCTTGGTCCGATTCGTCCGATAAGGCATGTTGTTGTTCATGACCAACCGTAAACTCCTCGTGCTGCTAAAGGCCGACCAGCCCCGCCGTCGCTACCGCGACCAACAAGGCTCTGTTGTTGCGTTCAGATGGATTTTATATCAGGTACTACAAGGACAGTGATGGGGTGGCCGTACCAAGGTCACGGAGCAGCTGTGCGACCTGAGCGTTGTTGATCCTCAGAAGCGGAGGTACTGGCAAAGTCCCACATGTCAGCCATCAACAACCTGCACCACGCGGCCTTGCGCTCTGAGCCGCCCACCCCGGTGCTCACTGTGGGTGCTTTTTGGGACAAGTTTTACCGGCCTTGGGTTGAGAAGAACAAGCGGCCTTCAACGCTTCGTGGTTATGAATACGTTTGGAAGCTGTACGTGAAGCATGAGCTTGCCACCCGACCCATGCACTCCTACCACACCGTTGATGCGAGCGAGTTCCTCACCAAACTCACAGAGAAGTTGAATGGCAAAAGCCTCTCCCACGTTCGGGCACTCATGTCAGGCATCTTTGCCCACGCGGTCAACACCAAAGGCGCAAACGGCAAGGCCCTGATTGACCACAACACCATCCAAGATGTGAAGGCCGCTTGTGCAGGTGGGTGATCCAATCGACTTCATCAACAGTTTGCCTTCATGGTGGTAATGAACAGCAACCTTGTCATCTGTTCTGGGCCGGGCTTAACATAAGCGCATCTGGAATGAATTTCAACCCACAAGAGACTAAACCCAAATCCAATGCTATCCGTCACCTATTGCTCCTTGGGATGCTTTTTGTAGTTGGACTTGGATGCTGCCGAGTCTTCCGGTTCACCCTTCCGTTGCTCAACCATGTTTTCGTAGTAGGGGTGCTGTGCATTCCGATACTAGCTTTACGGAACCTTTCGCAGCTTTCGAGAATTCCAAAGGTGATTGGATTTGTCTTTCTTATCCCACTCGCCCTCTTTTCTCTGCTAATGATTCTCGTGGCGATGGGTTCTGTTGCATGTGAGATGCACCCACTTAACAAGGGCTGCCTTCAGGAGTTGGAAAACATCGAGCGAAATGGATATTCCGTCCACCTTATGCTGGACGAATGCGGGGGAGTTATAGGGGGACGGATTTTGACTGTCGAACAACGCAGGCCGCTGTTGCCCGGTATATATCTGTTTCGTTTAGTTGACTTGTTTGATGAGGCATACGAGGGCGAAATGACCCCCATCAGTGCAAATCAAATCCACCTCCATATACCCATGGGTGTGAAAGGGAGCTTCTGGACTCAGGAAATTGATCGAACGTACACGCTGAAACGATACCTATACTTCTAGAAGCGATTCTTGCAACGTTTGGGGTGTGGGAGAGGTTTGTTGCTTAGCGTCCTGCACCGGCCACCATTACGATCTGAGAGTCAGCCAACGGCGACACAATTCCCGTTTGACCATCACGCAGACCGCGTAATGCAAAAACCCCCACCGTCACCAACTCCGCTGTTCCGATAGGCCATAGCGACAATTTTCCTGAGTCAGTCACTGCAGCCGCGAACAGAAAGCGTAAAGGAGTGACAACGCTGGTTCCGACAATCGCTGAGCGAGAGCTAAAATCGGGGCTCGGAAAAGGTTGAAAGGATTGCGCCCTACGCACTGTCCGTCGTGCCAGTGTTCCCACTTTGTCCTGCGTGGCTCTGGTCGTTTCGCACTGGTAAAAGATTGCGTCGCGGAGAAAAATTCCGTGTCTTTGCCGCTTAGCTGCCGCGACGATCGTCTACCTTGCGCAATTCATTGTTTTCCGTTACTGGCCAGAGACCACCATTTTGCGGGTTGTGCAGATCATGCTGATTTCCGCGTTGGTGAGCTTTGCAACAAGCTGGCGGGGTCGGGGATAGGTGGTTGAGCGGAAGCCTGTGAGCGTTCCCATTGAGGGTGTGTTCTGGAACCTTTGGTACGTGTTGCAAAGATCAAAACACTGGCTGAGCAGCACGAGTGCCTGCCCTTCTCGATTTCTCCCTATCCGGTTGACCTACGCGCCCCCGCAATTGACTTTCATTGTACTTGGGAAAGACGCGTCCAACTCGCTTCTACGCGAATAAGGCATGTCTACTCGGACCGTTTCGGATTCATTTTGTGTAGCACGGCGTCGGCAGCGACGACTCCTCGGTACTGCGCCTCCTCAAAAATCGAAAAGCCGCTCAGGTCAGAGTTTGCGAATAGGACGGGCCCTTTCGCCTTTCGGAGATTGCTCCGTTCCGCCGAGAAGATGGCCCCCGGTTTGGGCCTCGCCATGGCATGCCCCATACGCATGACATCGATGCGCGAGACGCACTTGCGGATCTCAGGGTGCACGCGTTCCAGGTCGTGCAGGATTGCTTCTTTCCAATAGGTCCACTCGCGAGTCAAGAGGAGTTGACGGTTTTGGGAAGGCGGGCCGTCTGCGAGCGCCCAGTAAAACGTCCACACGGTTCGCTCATTGTGAGTGCCGAGCGACTGATGGGTGGCGTCCACGTATCCTAAGGTTGGCGAATCCATGAAGACGTTGTCCCATGTTGGATCGCCACCGTATGAGGCCGGAATGCGATCGAGCGTGAGATTGGCCGTGAGCCATGGGGAGTATTCGAAGTCGTGCAAGCCTCCCATGCCATCGACCAGGTATGGAGCGAGGAAAGTAGGTGCGGCAAAAATGACGAACTCGGCTTGAAATTCCGTATCGCCCGCGAACACACTCGCACCGCTTTTCTGGGGCACGATCCGGTGGACCATCTGTCCGGTGCGTACGAAGCTGCCTACCCGCTCGAGCAGGCGACGAACGATCCAGCCATTGCCTTCGGGCCAGGTAAGGGGGCCTTTTTCTTCCGGTTCTCGCGAGGCGAAGTATTGAATTCCAGCCCAGGCTGAAGTCTGATCTGTGGTTGCGCCATAATCGTCGCGGCAGCAGTAGTTCATGTACCAGTTGAGGATCTTGGAATCCATGCGCTGCTCGCGAAGCCAGTCCGCGAACGAGATGGGGTCGAGGGCCGCGGTGGATTCAGAAAAACCAACTTCCATGGGGACGGTGAACTTGCCAGTCGCCCGAAATCCGTGAAGTTTCTCTTCGAGTCGCTGAAACTGCTCACGGTCTTTTTGGGTGAGCGCGATTGCTGGCTCGATTCCGTCCTGCCATCGGCCGTACATAAACAGGCGCTCCTGGGGAGCAAAGCAGAGATAGCGTTCCTCCCATTTGCCCTCTTTGCGGACGCCGAGCTCCTCAAACAATTCGCGAACATAAATAGCTTTCGGGCCAGGCACGGGAACGTAGTGCGCAGCCCAGGGATACGCGGTAATCTCGTTCTCGCCCCAACGGGAATTGCCGCCGGCTTGATCGTTCATTTCAAGCAGAACGAAGTCTTTGAATCCCTTCCTGTTCAGCCTCCAGGCGGCGCTGAGGCCGGCGATTCCGCCGCCCACAATGACAACCGGATTCTTAACTTTCTGCCTGGCGGCAGGGAAGTTCACGCGATCGCGCAACAAGTGTCCCTGTTTGAAAGAGTCATTGACGAATGAGCCAGCAATAGGTCGGTCGCTCTTGAGCGAAAGGCCGACCAGTGCGGCACTCGAAGACTGCAGGAACTTCCGCCGCGAGAGGCTCAATGACTAATGTCCTTCCAGTCCTTGTCGTAGAGCCGTACCAGAACCTGATCATTCAAGTGGTTTGCGGGAACCTGCATCGGAGACATGTCTGGCGGGAACTGAAACAGTGCGGTTAGACCTTGGACATCGATAAACCGTAATCCTGCCGGAAGTGAGGTTGGCGGCGAGTAACTGTGCCTTCCGGCGATCACGAATCCCCATTCGCCGAAGGACGGAACGTAGACGTGATAGGGATAAGTCTCCAGTCCGGCATCCTGAATGGTTTTTGCAATGCACCAATAAGAATCGCGCGCGAACATTGGCGAGGTGCTCTGTACGACCATCAGCCCCTGTTCACTGAGATGTCGAGCTACTGCCTTGTAGAAAGCCGTGGTGTAGAGCTTGCCCAGTGAGTAGTTTGTGGGATCGGGAAAATCGATGACGATGAAATCGTAGCTGTCCGTGCTCGAGTCCACCCACGGAAACGCGTCTGCATTGGTGATATGAACCTTGGGTGAGGAAAAAGACTTCTGATTGAGAGCCGTCAGCATCGGGTGCGTCGAAAATAACCGCGTCATCTCGGGATCAAGATCGACTAATGTGACCGTTTCCACCTGCGGGTATTTCAAGATTTCGCGAACCGCCAGGCCGTCGCCCCCGCCGAGAACCAGCACCCGGCGCGGCGCAGGGATCGCCGACAATCCAGGATGAATCAGCGCCTCGTGATAGCGGTACTCATCACGCGAACTAAACTGGAGGTGGCTGTTCAGGAACAGGCGAATATCGTCTTTGAATCGCGTAAGGACGATGTGCTGGTAACGGGTGTCGCGGGCCAGGATAATCTCATCGGCGTAGATGTTGTCTTCAGCGGCGGTGGTGATCTTTTTTGCCTCCGCAAAGCCCACACCCAAGGCACAGAGCACCACGAAGCAAATGGCGCGGAGAGCTTGGGCTCTCGCCAACTGCTTGGCGAACAGAAACGTGCTCCACAGGGCCACGGCCACGTTGAGAATCCCAAACAGCAGCGCCGAACGCACCAGGCCGAGATAAGGGACCAGCAAGATGGGAAACAGCAGCGACGCTCCGAGCGCGCCTAGGTAGTCAAACGTGAGCACGTGTGCGATGACATCGCGAAAGTGATAGCGGCCGCGGATAATCCTCATCAGCAGCGGAATTTCAAGCCCGACCAGAATTCCGATGACCAGGACCAGCGCATACATCAGAAGCTGAAAACCCTGGGTGTAGGCGAAGGCGAGAAAAAGCAAGGCTGAAGAAAACCCGCCGATCACTCCGAGAAGCAACTCGATCCACACGAATCGATAGGCGAGTCCGCGATCGATGTAGCGGGAGAGGGCGCTTCCGATCCCCATCGCGAAAAGATAGCAGCCGATGATCGTCGAGAACTGAAGAACGCTGTCACCGAGCAAATAGCTTGCGAGAGTGCCGGCGATGAGCTCATAGATGAGCCCGCAGGCGGCAATCAGCAGAACGGTGATGAAAAGTAGGATTCCCAAGGGCCTAGTGAACCGCCGCTGCAATGATGACGCAGACACCGAGCGACATGGCCCCGAGCAGGATGGCCAGCGCCGTGTTGTGTTCCTGAACGATTTCCTTCCAAAGGTTGTAGGGCGTGAACTTGTCGATGATCAGAAACGCGAGGCCAAAGATCACAATGCCGATGCCTGCGTAAACAATGGCGTTAACAACGTTCGTTAACTGAATGCCCATCACTTGCCTCCTGTGTAATGGTGGTAGTAGCCATAAACAGACCGATAGGAGCCCGGGTTATCGCGAACCGACTTCGGCACGTTCTTTAACTCATCAACGCGATTCAAACTCCAGCCGCGATACTCGGCCAGTGCCAGGGCCGAGAGAATTGCGAGCCCGTAAATGAAGAAAACATTGCGCATCATTCGTCTATATCCAGAGCATTGCCGATCAAACCTGCGACCGCTCCGATTCCCCCTGCAATTGCGGCTGCGTTCCCGGCACCATGGTTGTCGTCAGATCCGTCGCTATTGCCATAATCACTCTCGGCCCAGCGCAGGTGCTCGAAGTTCATGAATTTCCAGGTGATGACTCCCGCGGGAATCAATAAGGCGAGCGCAGCAATCCCAAAGAAACCGAATTGCGGGACATCGCGCTCGAGCGTGATGGAATAGTAAATTGTGCCGCGATAATACTCACTCTCCGGTTCGACGCGCAGATAGTAATTTCCGGGCGGGACACTGGGAATGGTGACCGAGTCTTTCTGGCTGCCTTCGGTCCAGGGTCCATCCGAGTCGTACCCTGAGTAATAACTGACTTCCCGGCCAAAGTCGTAAGCGTGGCCGGTGTCCTCATTGATGAGCGCGTAATTCAGATAAATCCAATTGTTATCGAGATTGGCCTGGGTTCTGAGCTCAACGTCAGAGGTGTGTCCCTTGAGTTCGAAAACATCCGTCACGAAGGATGCTTCGGTTTTGCCGTTGGTATTGAAGGAATAGGATTGCGAAAACACCTGCTGATTCCGTGCTGTGGCATAAAACCCGATGATTAGCACCACCAGCGCCACCAGGAACGCGGCGCAGAGCTTCCACACAGCTTTCACGTGGCCGATGAGCGGAGACGGCTGATTTTCGTAAACCCCGACCGCTCTGGGAGGATCGCCAGCGAGCTTGAAAGCCTTCCACACGTCGCGGCCGGCGAGGTACTCGCCCATCGACCAAGTGATTTCTTTGTCGGTCTTTTCACTCGAGATCACTCGCGGCGGGGAAATGTAATCGGACACTTCTGCGGTCTCGCCGACACGCACCTGCCAGGGGAATTCTCCAAGCACATAGCTGGTTTCGGCCTTGGCAGTCTGGAACAAGCGATAGGTTTGGCCGAGATAGTTCAGGGTACTGGCGCCGGGGCTAGACAGGGGTAGGGCGCGCAAGACGCTGACGTCATTCCAGTGGCCGTTGTACTCGGTAAGGTAGCGGAAGCCTTTAAAGGGATTGAAGAGAAGATACTCGTGCCAACTGTAGGGGACGCCGTCCACAAGAATGGTACGTCGCTGAAATCCGATGACCTCGTATTGCGTGCCGCGGATTGTCCCCCGATTACCAAGCGGAATTAACGGCGGATCCTCCCGAGTTGCGACCTGGAACTTCTGCAATATTTTGAGCCGAGGATCTTGCGCATCCAGGATGGAATGGCAACTCTCGCAAACCACGGTCACTGCCTGGCTGAATGATCGAAGGGTTAAGGCGGCGCCGCAACCCGGACAGTTCAGTGCTTTGACTTGCGGATTGCCGGGAGTTGGGCCGCTCGAACTCACGACCACCCCTCGAAGCTGCGAAGATTCTTGAGTTTCAGGCTGTCGAAGTCAACAAACTCCCCGAGATAGAGCACAGGCTCATCATCGCTGTAATCAATGGTTCCGAACTTGCCGCTATAGGACATGAGGTCTACGAAAACGACATCGGTTTTATCCCAGTACTGAAACGGCAGTTCGCCCTCGACGCCGCGATAGTGTGCCTTGGTGATGGTGCTGACTTTGTAGCTCGCGTTATCCCAGCTGTAGTCCTGACCAACTCGGCACTCCTTGGGTAGTTTGCGTCCGGGAGCAGCGAAACTGACGGCATATTCATCCTGCGCGTCGGAGAGCCAGCCGCTCGTGCCGTTGTTCATCATCAAGTGCCATTCATTCCAGTTGCCCTGGTCGTACTGGTAGATAATTCGGCCGATGGCCACGAACGAGTGCGGCCCATAGATACCTTCGGTCCCAATCTGGATGGGAGAACTGTTGGCTGGAAGGTCGGCGACCTGGCCGACCTTTTCAAGGTCAACGTCGGTGCGCACCAGGATGGATTTGCAATACTCGCAGACGGTTTGCACACTGGCCGACCAGCGAAACGTGATCTTCGCGCCGCAGTTGGGGCAATTCGCGGTGGGTTGCGTCACTGGGCACGACCTCCAGTCACCGGCGCCAGGGCGTCCTCTCGACTGTAGGATCTTTCTACCTCGCGAACCTGAACGGAGGTGGCCGAGAACATGTCCTCCAGACGTGATTCAAAGTCCCAGAGATCACGCGGAACACAGCAGAACACGTTCAGGCAAAGCGATCCATGCTCAGGGAAGGTGTGGCAGGCAAGGTGAGATTCGGAGAGCAGGCACAAGCCGGTGATCCCGCCGCTACCGGGAAACTGGTGCCACTGCGTGGCGCCGACTGGACGGAGGTGCAGATCGAGAATCAGCGTGTCGAATAGTCTGCGGAGGCGCTCGAGGTCCTGTAGAGATTCCGAACTACACCCCTGCGCATCAACTACCCACTCAATGCCATTCATAGTTCAACGCGAAAAACTATTGTTGTGCGTGACCGCACTCGGGGCAAAACTTACTCGCCCGCGGAATCGGTTTGCCGCAATTCATGCAGAACTTGGTGTCAGTCGCGGTCGCCGCCCCTGCTGGCGGGGTGGATTCTGCGCTGCCCGGGGATCGGGCCTGCTTGATAGCGTCCATCATGGCCTGGCCCATGGCCACGCCTGCTCCTAGTCCGGCTCCCAGGCCGACGCCTCCACCGCCTTCGTTGGCGGCGGCAGTCGGAATGGATTGCGCCACCTCGAACTGAGTGTAGCGTCCCATGTCGCCCACCATATTCATGCTGATGCGCTGATCAAGGATCTTCTGCAGCTCTTCGGGAAGTGAAAGGTTCTCGACCACGAAGCTGTCGAGCGCGAGTCCAAGCTCCAGGAATCCTGGCTTGAGCTGGCCGGAAATTTTGTCGGAGAGCGCGACCTGGTTGGCAGCCATGTCGAGAAATGGTACTTGGCTATTGGCAAAGGTGTCGGTGAGGCGGCCGATGATCGTGTTCCGCAGCTGGCCTTCGAGATCCGGAACTGAGTAGAGATCGCGGGTACCGCTGATCTTGGTATAGAACAGCTTGGGATCGGCGATGTGATAGGTGTAAATGCCAAAGCCGCGCATGCGCACTGCCCCGAACTCCTTGTCTCGAATCGTGATCGGGTTCGGCGTGCCCCAGTGCTGGTTGGTTTGCAGGCGTGTCGAGAAGAAATAGACATCCGATTTGAACGGAGACTTGAACGCTTTGTCCCAGTTGCGCAGGTACGTCAGGATGGGCAACGTCTGTGTGTTCAGCGTGTACAGGCCAGGGCCAAAGACGTCAGCTACTTTTCCTTCATTCACGAACACCGCGACCTGAGAATCACGAACCGTGAGTTTGCCGCCGTTCTGAATTTCGCGGTCCTGCATGGGGTAGCGGTAAGCCAGAATCCCATCTCCGGGCTCGACCCATTCGATGACGTCAATGAACTGTTTGGAAATGAAGTCACGGAGGCTCATGGCATGACACTCGCCGCGCTGAGATTAGTACCCAAGGGAACTGCGCGTATGAGACGGCATGCTAAGGTCTCGCGCAACCCGTGTCAACGACGGAATGAGCTCGATTTATTGCAGATTGCGAAAAGGAAAGCGCGAATCGTGATGGGGAGCAGAAAAAACCGAGGCCCCCGACTCATCGGGGGCCGGCTTTCTTATCGGTCGTTGTCGTGGTCCCAATCGTAATTGCGGTCCCAGTCGCGATCGGTGCGCCATTCACGCCGGTGCGGATCGTACCAGGCGTGCGTTGAGCTCCAGCAACGGTCCCAGGTTTCATTCAGCTTGGCTCGCGCGTCTTGTGCCTGACGGCTGTGCTTGCCGTGCTCGTGCGCCTCATGGCGATAGTGGTCCTGCGCCTTCTCTACTTTTTTCTGGCAATCGCTGCGGTCATCAGCCGACGCCTTCGGGGGAACAGCAACCACACAGGCGGCGGCCAGCGCTGCGACCGTGAGTATGCTCGGAACCTTTATGCTCATCGTTTCCTCCTCCTCCTAACAAATGCTCGTAGAAATCAGATTGGGAGTGAGGATCCAGGGTTGCTCTCAGGTTGGCAGGGACGAACCTGTATTTGGCCTACGTTTAGAATTGTGATGTGGGGGAGACCGTTAGGGCAGTTTCCAGGCAAACGCTAGAATTCCGGCCGCGCCGTTTCCTCAGCGGGGGACACGTGCAGACGGTCGCCGGATTCTTCCTGCGGCGCAAGTTTTCCCTCGGTCCGGTTGAATCCCGGCTGATCGAGGTTGAGCCCGGTATACAAGTCCTTTGTCATTGCTATTGGCAGGCAGATCGCCGCAAGGCAAGAACGGTAATCGTTGTACACGGCCTGGAAGGTTCGAGCGACTCACTCTACATGCTGGGGATCGCAGAAAAGGGGGTCGCCGCAGGAATGAACGTTGTACTGATGAACCAGCGCACCTGCGGAGGCACCGACACCTTGGCCCCGACTCTTTACCATTCCGGCCGTTCGGGCGACGTAATCGCAGTTGCGGAACACTTGATTCGAGCCGATGGAATCGAGCAGTTGGCTCTCTGCGGTTACTCCATGGGCGGAAATCTGGTGTTGAAAGCCGCAGGAGAGTGGGGCGAGAACGGGCCCGAAGCGTTTGTCGGGGTAGGCGCAGTTTGCCCCTCCATCGACCTCTCGGCTTCCGCAGATGCGCTCCACTTGAAGTCCAATCGCATTTACGAACAGTATTTCGTCCTCAAGCTGAAGGCGCGCATGCGTGCTAAGGAACGCTGCTTTCCCGGCAGGTATGACTTGTCCAGGCTTCGCGGTATCAAAAGCCTGCGCGATTTTGACGATAAGATTACCGCGTTCTATTGCGGTTTCGATGGCGCCTCGGACTACTACGCGCGTGCCGCCGCATCGAATGTGATTCACCGAATCAGAGTGCCTGCGTTCATCCTGTATGCCAAAAACGATCCCTTTATTCGAATGTTGCCGCAGACCCGGCAGAAAATTGCGAACAATCCCCATATTCAGTTCGTAGAAACGATGGATGGCGGACATTGTTCGTATATCGGAGAACGCGACGGCTACGACGGACACTTCGCCGAGAGGGCAGTCGTTCAGTTCTTCCGGTCACTGCGTTGAACCACCCAGTCTGCACGGAGTCACAGTCGTTCTCTTCTATTCCTGTACAATCAGCGCAATGCGGCGTGCAAGACTGATCGTCGTTGTTCTTGGCTTTGCTTCCCTCTTTGCCACTGCATCTGGCCAGCCCGTTTCCCAGCTTCGTCCCTCAAATTACGTAAATGACTTTGCGCATGTGCTCAGTCCGGAGACTGAAGCTTCGCTGAACGATCTCTGCAACCAGGTTGAGGAAAAGGCTCGTGCCCAAATAGCGGTAGTGACGATCAACAGCCTTGATGGGCGCGACATCGAAGGCTACGCAGTCGATCTGTTCAAACAATGGGGCGTAGGTCATAAGAAATCGGACCATGGCGTGTTGATCCTACTCGCCATCCAGGATCATCGAAACCGGATCGAAGTGGGCTATGGCCTCGAACCGATTCTTCCCGACGGGAAGGTCGGCGGCTTCACCCGCGAAGCCGCCCCGTATTTCAAGAACAACGATTTCGACACCGGCATTCGGCTGATGACCACACGTGTTGCTGAAGTGATCGCGAGTGATGCAGGTGTGCAATTAACGGGCACGCAGGAGCGATCAGTGCCTGGCCGTAATCCTCAGGTCCATGCCTCACCTGCTGGGCTATTGCTCATCATCCTTGTGATCATCGTCGTTTTGGCAACTCCTCTGCGGAAGGTCCTGTTCTGGTGGTTGCTCTTTGGTGGAGGGTCGGGCTGGGGCGGGGGCTCTCGCGGCGGCTGGGGGGGCGGCGGTTTCGGAGGTGGCGGTGGTGGCTTTGGTGGGTTCGGCGGTGGGGCATCCGGCGGCGGCGGAGCAAGCGGCAGTTGGTAGCAAGGAGTGGGTTTTGAACTAATACGATCAGCGACGTGTTGGTGGACGTACTCTACTTTGCAAATAAGCCCGGAGGCGGGAGAGCACAGTATGCAGGTCCATCGAACCAGTTCTTTGGTAGTCGGCGGGGGGACGGGAAACCGGTTTTGGCGGGTTCGGTAACGGGTTGGGCGGTTTTTGAGGAGGCATCGTGAGTCACGAGCAACTAACGTCGGAGTTTGTGGAGAAGGTCAGGACGGCCGCTGGCGACAACCTGGTCAGCATTGTCCTCTATGGTTCCGCTGCCGACGGGGACTTCCATCCCGAATATTCCGACTTAAACCTGCTTTGTCTGGTGAAGGATGTATCGCTCGCGGCGCTGAACAAAATCGCCAGCGTGGTCTCCTGGTGGCGAGGCAAGCGGCACCATCCGCCGTTGGTGATCACTTGTCAGGAACTAATCGCATCCGCCGACGTATTCTCCATAGAGTTCACCGACATGAAGCAGCGGTATCGCGTGCTCTACGGGGAGGATTTACTGCGTGAGCTACGGGTTCCGATGACGCATCATCGCGAGCAACTCGAGTATGAGTTGCGTGAGAAGCTGTTTCTGCTGCGGCAGCACCTGTTGCTTGCGGGCACCGACGAGAAGCAACTTTGGGAAGTCATGCTGCACTCTCTGAGTTCGTTTACAACCCTGTTTCGTCACGTGCTGGTAGAACTAGGCGAAACAGAACGCAAGCATTCGCGAGAAGGCGTGGCCATTCTGTCGAAGAAACTGGGTTTCGATGATTCGCCGTTTCTGCAACTGATAGATGTACGCGCAAAGCAAAGTGATCGTGGCAGGTTGCGAGCCGGTGATGTGGCTGCACGCTATTTGGCAGCTATTACAGCGGTTGCAAACGCAGTGGATGCAATGCCGGGACACGGAAACGGCTAGGGCGTTCAGAATCCCGAGTCGAAACAAAGGAGAGAGATTTATGAAGCTGGGCGTGGTGGCGGTCGTAATCATTCTTGTTCTGCTGATCGGCGCTGGAATGTATGTGAGCGTGAAGAACACGCTCGTCCAGAAGAACGAAGCCGTGAAGTCTACGTGGTCGCAGGTGGACGTGGTGCTGCAACGGCGGGCCGACCTGATTCCGAATCTGGTCCAGACGGTGAAGGGAATCACCAAACAGGAGCAGGCCGTCTTCGGAGAGATCGCAGAAGCGAGATCGCGCCTCTTGTCCGCCGGCACGCCTGAGGGCAAGATTGCAGCCAATGGCCAACTCGACGGCGCACTGGGCAGGCTGCTTGCGTTGGCAGAGAACTACCCACAACTGAAGTCGAATGAAAACTTCCTGCGTCTGCAGGACGAACTCGCCGGCACCGAAAATCGCATCGCCGTCGAGCGCAAGCGCTATAACGATACCTTGCAGGAGTACAACACCTACGTTCAGCAGTTCCCGGCTAGTTTGTTTGCCTCGAGCATGGGATTCAAGGCGAACAACGCGTACTTCGCTGCAACGGAAGCCTCCCGGGCAGTTCCTAAGGTGGATTTTGGCAACCCACAAACGCAACCGCAGCCTGCTCCGGCACACTGACTCGCTGGCCACGGAAAGCCCTGGCCAAAACGCCAGGGCTTTTCGATCTGCGGAGCCTTTCCAGCCCCGAATCCCAAAAACTTGTCTTGACAATGGGGGCGATCTGACCGAATATGGCGTCTGACGACATATCAAGCGTCGCCATATATGGAAATCTTGCCTTTGACCGAGCCTGTTTTTCTAGTGTTGCTGAGCCTTGCAGACCAGCCCAGACATGGATATTCCATCCTTAAGGATGTGGAACACATGAGCGCAGGGAGAGTAGTGCTCAGCACCGGTACTCTCTATGGGGCCTTACAGCGTCTGCTGTCTCAAGGATGGATTGAGCGTTTTGAAGAAGACCACACGCCTCGCGAACGCCGCTCATACCGCCTCACGGCGAAAGGCCGCCGCAACTTACAGGCAGAAACCGACCGAATGCGGCATCTGACGAAGCTTGCGGGGCTGCGCATCTCCTGCAAAGAGGCATAAGCGTATGGTTCGTGCTTATCGCAGTCTTCTCTATCTTTATCCGGCGGCATGCCGTCTCGAATTTGGCGACGAGATGACGTATGTCTTCGCTCGTGCGCAAACCGAAGTCCGGGAAAACGGAAGATTCCTCACCCGTGCCTTCTTCTATGCCCGTGAGTTTCTTGGATTACTTGCCGGCGGGTTTACCGCTCACCTCTGCAATCTGTTCGGCCTCGATCATTGGCTTCCATTCAGGAGGTTCGATATGCGCTCGGGATTCAAGTTCCCCCGCTCCACCGTGTTCTTAATGTGCCTCATTTTTGCGGGCGTGGTCCTGGCCATCGAGAAGGCCAAAGATATAACGGTGAAATACGGTCCGCCCCACGTTCGAGCAGTTGGAAATCCACTTCCCTTGTTTCTGCTGTTGGCACTGGTAGCCCCGGCCGTTTTCGTTGCGGCAACTTGGGGGATTCTTTTCGCCCTGCGCCGAACGGGGATGCACCGGCTGAGCAATGTGGATGCCAGTGGGCCGCAGCGGTGAGAGTCTAGGCCTAGCGGCGGAATCTACAAATGCTCGAACTACGCAACGTCAGCAAGATATATTCGGGCATTCCGGTCGTCAATCGCGCCAGCTTTTTGGCAGCAGCAGGCGAAGTTACGGGATATCTCGGTCCGAACGGCTCAGGAAAGTCGACAACGCTCAAGTTGATCACTGGGCTGATCGAGCCGAGCGAGGGCGAAATTCTCTTTCATGGAACACCGATTCAGCGTGACCGGATCCATTATCGTCAGATTTTTGGGTACGTTCCCGAGGAGCCGCAAGTTTATCCTCACCTGAGCGGCGCCGAATACCTGCAAATGATTTGTGAGTTGCGCGGGTTCACCGACCGCGAAGCCAAGGAAAAGGTTCAGAACCTGCTACGGCTATTTGCCTTGCATGAAGATCGCGATGTCGCACTGTCGTCCTATTCGAAAGGCATGCGGCAGAAAGTATTGCTGGCGGCGGCGCTCCTCCACAATCCCGATCTGATCTTGCTGGATGAGCCCTTTTCCGGCTTGGACGTCGGCTCTGTCTTAATCCTGCGAGACCTGATCAAGAACTTGGCGGCGCGAGGCAAAACCATTCTCTTGAGCTCCCACGAGATGGACACCATTGAGCGAGTGTGCTCGCGCGTCATCATCTTGAGCAAAGGTCGAGTTGCGGCCGACGACTCGATCGCGCAACTCCGAACGTTGATGGCATTGGCGAGCCTGGAGCAAGTCTTCTCGCAGCTGGCGCTCGAGCAGGACACTGAAAGCGTCAGTCGCGAAATTATCGAAGTCATCGAGTCTTAACCGTGCTGGATGAACGCCGTCAATTCCGTGTGCTTTTCCGCGTCTTTCTTTCCCGCGCCGTAGAGCTGGATTTGTTATCTCCTGGGGGCAACGTCGAGAATTTGGCCATCCAATTCGTCGCTTTGCTCCTCGCGTTCAACTTCGTCGTGGCTTACGTGATGACTCCGCGTTACTTCACCTCCCCGTTGCCGAGCGCAATCCTGCGAGTGAACGCCTGGAGCGATGAAGAGTTTCTCGTTTCGACCACTATTTCGGTGGTAGGCATGTTCCTCATTCTGGCGTGGGACAATCTGCTGCCCGATATTCGCGACGCCCTAGTACTGACCGTCCTACCGGTGCGTGCGCGAACAATTGCGTTTTCAAAGATCACTGCGATCGCCTGTGCAGTTGGAATCGTTGTTGTATGCGTAAATTTCTTTACCAGTTTCTGTTATGCGGGCATCGTCGGGGGAGACGCAGGCACGTTCGGGGTGGTGCGAGCGTTTGTAAGCTACTGGATGACGATGGCATTTGCGGCGGTATTTATGGTCGCCGTTCTTGTTGGCGTACCGGGCGTTACTGCGCAATTTCTGAGCTATCGGTCTTTCTTGCGGGTTTCAGGAGTGCTCGAGCTGATGGCATTCTTTGCAATTCTGGGAGTGTATTTTTTGAAGCCGCAACTCGCAACGGTTGCGGCCCTGCATGCTCCGCAGAACGCATCTTGGCTCAACCTCCTTCCATCCTACTGGTTTCTTGGATTGTTCGAGCGCCTCAACGGCTCGGGCGATCCGGTCCTCGTGAGGCTAGGGAGCCGCGCAATCGAGGCCATGATTTGCGCGCTGCTCGCTGGGGGCACCGTGCTAGCGCTGGTATACCTCCGAACCGTAAAGAAGATCATTGAGGCTCCGGATATTTCCCGAGCCGCGCACTTGCCGCTCGGGTCTCGCATATTGATAGCCCTGGCGACACGGATTTTCCGTCGCCCCATCGATCGCGCCATATTGCTTTTTATCTCTCGCACCCTGGCGCGGAGCCATCGGCATCGCCTCTTGTTGGCAATTTACGGAGGCATCGGCCTTGCGGTCGCGCTCGCTTACGCTGAAAGCCTTGTGCGCGGTGAATGGGAGCAAAAATGGTATCAACCGAACGCGCTCCTGCTGGTTGCAAGCTTTGTGATTCTGTTTTTTGTCGTGCCTGGAATGCGTATCGTGTTCACCTTTCCCCATGCTCTGCGGTCGAACTGGATTTTCCGCGTCACTGCTGTGCAGCACCCGTCTCGCTACTTCTTTGCCGTTCGTAAAGCGCTCTACTGCTTAGCAGTATTTCCCATTCTGGCGATCTCGGGAATGTTGCTTTTTGCCCTATGGCCGACGAGACCCGTGCTCTTACACATGGGCGTGTTCCTCCTGGTGGCAATCCTTGCCGCGGAGAAATTACTGCATGGTTTTCGGAAAATCCCATTTACTTGCTCGTATTTGCCCGGGAAGGCAAATCTCAACTTCAAACTTGGAGCATATGCGGCTGTGATTCTGTTTGCCGCGCATTGGGGAGGATTTCTTGAATTCTGGGCAATCGAGAAGCCCTCAAGGTACGTTGCCCTTGTGGCCATTCTGCTGACATTGGCGGTCTGGGCTCGATTTCGCTTCCATGAGTTTGCAACGGCGCCGCAGACTCCGATCCAGTTTGAAGAGCGCCCGCCAGCTGACGTCTACGCTCTCGATCTTCGTCTCGATGGCGAACTGCTCGGCGGCGATGTCTATGTCGAGCCGAAATCGCGAGGCGGACTCCGTTGGGGAACACCCGGCCGATAACCCAAGGCGGAACCCTACTCCATGTAAATTCAGCGAACTAGACTGGAACCTTCTTCACCCGCCCAGCACAGTGAGATTACCTGCTCCCTGCAGCCTGCGAGTTCCCCCCGAAGAGGAGAGTAAGTGTCCGGGTTGGCCTTTCCATTTGGTGCGAAGAAGCGAGAGCACCAGCATCGAAACGAAGATGATCAGCAAGCCTTTGGAAGCACCGACAATAGTTTGACTGTGTTGCGGCAGGATGCTGAAGCGTCCATAGACGAATTCAATGTGTACCCAGTAAACCAGCAGGGAAGTCTTGCCAAGCTGAATGAGTGGGCTGAAACCGACTTGTCCAAGTCCCCAGCGGCACCACGCGTACCCGGCAAGGACAAGGACCAAAAGCAACCCTACCCTGGTCACAAAGAACGCTGGGCTGGTGTGCCAGTAGTCGTACACAGGATAGATCTGCCATGGCAGTGAATCCAGGAATCTGGAGGTATACACCAAAGCGACACCGGAAACTCCGGTTAAAAGAAATGTCCAACTTCCGAGTTTCTGGCTGAAGCGGCTCGTCAGGATCAAACCCATTGCCAGGCCGGCAAATGCGAACCCAGTCCAAGGGAAAATCGGGAAGAGCCACGGCTGCGGCGTGCCGAGGTTGTGCACGCCATTGATGTAGCTCTCAAGCGGCCAAGGGAGAAAGCGCGGGCGCCAGGTCGTCCAAAGGAGCGGCGTCAAACCGGAGATCAGGACTGCAACCCCGCCAGCAACAACACTCAGGAACTTGCGGAAGCCCGCCATGGCCGGAGCGGGGAGAGAAAACAATACCATCCAGCAGAGCGCCCCCATCAGCATGATGGAGACCCCGATTGTGTTCAGCACATCCACGCGGAACAAGTCCGTCCACGGGGCCCAACCCCAGGAAATTGCGTATTCCTGCAGCCGAAACAAGAGACCCAGGCCAAGGATTTCTGCGCCCCGGAAGATGAGCTTTTTCCCGATCTGTGAGGCGGCCGCTCCCTTACCTAGCATCCTGTCCGTAATCAGTGCAGACGAGATTCCCGCAAGAAAAAGAAACAGCGGTGCAGGAAAAGTGCCGCCCAAATGCGACCACATGGCGAAACGCGAATCACGAGCCGCGCCCCCTAGCCAGGCGTCGTAGCAGTGGGTCTGAAACATCAGTACACAGGCGAGTCCACGCAGCCAGTCGATGTAGGCAAGGCGCGATGGAGGGGAAGGAGGCACACGGCAGTATAGCGGCCGCCGTGCAGGGTTCGGAGAAAATGGGGAGCACGGGGCTCCCCGCTCGGTAGCTGACGGTTCTAAATTCCGGCTCTACTGCGAGTCCGGTGGCCGGGTTCGCATCTCGCCCGAGGGCTGGTTCTCAACCGTGCGCATTTCAAGATCCTGCGCCAGCTTGAAGCTGAGTTGCGTTTCAGCCGGCAGTTCTTTGTTCTTGCCGGTGTAGACTTGAGCGCCCGCTCCGCCTGCACCGCCGACGATCGCGCCGATCGCAGCCCCTTTACCGCCCCCCAGCAAAGCTCCGAGAACGGCACCAACCGCAGCACCTCCGCCAACGTACTTGCCTGTCCGCTTGTTGGCCCCTAGCCCGCCGGGAGTCGAACTACCGGTTTTCGAACCGCGGGCGTCAAGTTCATAGCGCTGGCCGTTTACGGTCACTGACCGCAGATCCAAATAGGTGTCCTTGTTGTCCTCACTGGGAACGGCGACCAGATCAGCCCGCGCGCCCCGAGGGATAGCCACCCCTCCGGTGTTGTTCATGACGTCGTTGCTGACGGTTGCGCTATAGCGCGTGTCAGCAGCCGGTTTGGCGGGAATGGTGGTATCGGTTCGAACTTTGATATCTGTGCCTTGCGGGATCAGGTATGGACCTTGCGAGCTTTGGGCCATCGCCGAGACCGCGAGCAGAGCTGGAGCTAGTAGCAGCAGCTTAAGTGAATTCATGGCTGTCCTCCGCCTTTCCAGATGCGGTGGCCTAGAGCCAAGTTGGTCGTAAAAGACTCATTACAGAAATGATGCAGGAGCCGAGAGAAGCCGGACAGCTCCGAAAGGAGTTTAGGGGAGGGTACCTTGAGCTTGGCTAGCGCTTCTTTAAGGCTGGCGTACCATCGTCGGTGTCTCGCGTTTTCAACTCCGTCTTGCTCTCGACCGGAGACTGCTTCGGTTTCTCCGGGCGGATTACCGATAGATTGGCGGGTGCGTCGGGATGCACGCCAAAGTCCCAAACATAGCTGTTCAGGCCTTGTTTCCCGAGCATCTCGGCGAGCGCATACTCGCCCGCGACCAGCGGCTCTTTGGGCGTGATCTTGATCCATCCTTCGCCCAACTGTTCTGCATCGGCCGCCACCAGGTCTTGCTCGGAACTACTTTTTCCATAAACCGCGGTCTTGATTGCCCCGGCGATTCGCTTGTCGCCCTTGACCTGAACGCGAACAATCCGGAAACGATCCCAGGGAAGTTGCGCTGGGGCTTTCTCCGATGTGTTTCCCGTGGAGTCGTCTTCCTGATTGGAATCGAGATTCACATAGATGGCCGGCAAGGACGCATGTACCTGAATCTTGGCGCGAGCTCCGGGAAGCTCGATCGTCATCTTCGAACCCGCGACGGGGTTGATCGCTCCTCTCAGGATGTTTCGTTTTGTATTCTTATTGACCTGGCCGCTGCTCTGGTCGAGAGGCAGCAGCTGGGGTTCCCCCAGATAGGTATCGAGCGCATAGACGCCCCCGTCCGGCGGAAGCCGCAGTCCGGGAGCAACCGTCGGAGATTTCGCTTCCTGTTCTTGGCGCTCCTCTTCGAGCTCGCGATCTAGAGCCTGTGCTTCGGGTGAGTTCTTCTGCGTCTGGCGATCCTTTTCATATTCTTCGGTCTCCTTCCAATCAATCATTGCGTTCGGGACATCTTCCCACTCATCGCGCTCGGCACTGTAGTAGTGGACGCGGTCGCCCCGGATTTCCCACTTCGAAACGATCTGGTAGGACCCGTCTTTCAGAATAAGGCGCTTGGTCGTGTCGGCAGCTGATGCGAGGCGGGGCACACCGAGGGCGCCTGCGATCAGGAGCACCATGCCCAGATATCTGGAGGCGGCCATAAAGATTCTCAGTCTATTCTGATGCGCTAGCCGGTGGCCTGGCAAGGATCTGGCAACGGAATTCAACAGTCACATTGCTCTCGGTGCCCCCCGCCTGGGCGGCCGCTAGTAGGAGACGAGGAGAGTAGAACGGTCTTAAAAATCCCCATTCCCCTCTTGCCCATGTTCTGCCATAATTGATCGTGCACGCCAGCCTGCACAATTTTCCAAAACAATTCAGAGCGAGGCAACGATGTCGGCAAAGTACATCTTTGTAACCGGCGGTGTAGTGTCTTCCTTGGGCAAGGGACTGGCGGCGGCCTCGATCGGTTGTCTGCTCGAGAGCCGCGGAATCAAAGTCAACCTGATGAAGTTCGACCCCTATCTGAACGTCGATCCCGGTACCATGTCGCCGTTCCAGCATGGGGAAGTCTTTGTCACCGACGATGGTGCCGAGACTGACCTCGACCTCGGTCACTACGAGCGCTACACCCACTCCAAACTTTCCCGCGACAACAACTGGACGACTGGCCGGATTTATGAGCAGATCATCGCCAAAGAGCGTCGCGGCGACTATCTGGGCAAAACCGTTCAGGTGATCCCGCACGTCACGAACGAGATCAAGTCGGCCATGAAGAAAGTCGCCCAAGATGTTGATGTAGCGATAGTTGAGGTTGGTGGTACGGTGGGCGATATCGAGTCTTTGCCGTTCATGGAAGCCATCCGCCAGATGCGGCAGGAACTTGGGCGGGAGAATACGGCCTTCGTGCACGTGACCCTGGTGCCGTTTATTGCCGCTGCCCAGGAACTCAAGACCAAGCCAACGCAGCACTCGGTGAAGGAACTCCTCAGCATCGGAATTCAGCCGGACATTCTGCTTTGCCGAACCGATCGCTTCCTCTCGAAAGACATCAAGTCGAAGATTGCGCTGTTCTGCAATGTGGAAGAAGAAGCCGTGATCACCGCCAAAGACGTTGCTTCGATCTACGAGGTCCCGCTCGTGTTCTCGCACGAGAAGGTGGATGCGCTGGTGATGAAGTATCTGCACCTGGATTTGAAAGAACGCGACTTGAAGCAATGGGAAGAGCTGGTCCACCGGGTCTACAACCCCAAGGCCGATGTACACGTTGCGATTGTTGGCAAATACGTCGAATACGAGGATTCCTACAAGTCGCTGAAAGAGGCCCTGGTTCACGGGGCTTTGGCGCACAACTTAAGGTTGCGCTTGAGCTGGGTGGAAGCCGAGGGCTTGGAGGCCGGGCAGGAAGCTTGCCGGGAGCAGCTTCGCGACTATGACGGCATTCTGGTTCCGGGCGGATTCGGCAAGCGTGGGATCGAAGGTATGCTCCAAGCCATTCGATATGCTCGCGAGAACAAGGTGCCATACTTCGGAATCTGCCTGGGGATGCAGACCGCTTGCATCGAATTCGCACGCAACGTTTGCGGACTGGATGAGGCAAACTCCAGCGAGTTCGATCCTGCCACACCCCATCGAGTGATCTACAAATTGCGCGAACTGCGCGGGGTGGAAGAACTCGGGGGGACCATGCGTCTGGGCGCCTGGACCTGCAAGATCGAGGCCGACACGCTGGCGTATCGGATTTACGGCAAAGCGGAAATCAGCGAACGTCATCGTCACCGCTATGAGTTCAACCGCGAGTACGAGGAGCAACTGACTGCAGCCGGCTTGCGTATCTCCGGTTCGTCGCCGGATGGCACCTACGTGGAGATGGTTGAACTGCCCGATCATCCCCACTTCATCGGATGCCAGTTCCATCCCGAGTTCAAATCGAAGCCACTCGAGCCGCATCCCTTGTTCCGGACCTTTGTCGGGGCTGCCTACGAGCATGGGCAGAGGCGAGCGGACCAGAAGCAGACGGCAGATGTGGAAATGTTTCATCGGCCCGTGAAGGTCGCTTCGCGATAGGGCCTTGTACCCGAGAGGACCCAGCAGGCATTCCGACGAAGGCCGGCGAGGTCAATCCCGGGGCTCACGAGCTTGAGCGTTCTTACGCCGGAGCCATGGCGCAAACCACGGTCCAAATCCGAACACTCGCGGACGGTTCGCTCGCCGTAGGATCCTCCGGTCCCCGAACCCTCACGATCGACCGCACGAAGGAAGCGGGAGGCCAGAGGCTTGGGTTCAACGGCGGAGAGCTGCTTCTACTGGCGATTGGCGGATGCTACAGCAATGACGTGTTTCGTGAAGCCGGCAAGCGTGGAATCAATGTACGGCGGGTCGAGGTGACGGTCTCTGCCGACTGGGGTGGCGATCCGGTGCGCGCACAGAACGTGACTTATTCGGTCAAAATAGACGCAGACGCTGTGCAAGAAACAATCGAGGAACTGATTCGCCACACCGATCGGGTAGCCGAAATCCCCAACTCCCTGCGACACGGCACCGAAGTCCGGCTGGTAGACTCGCTCGGCCGCTAGTTCGATATCGGAATGCCCAATGGATAGCGTTCTGGCACAATTGGGTTCAACGATGCAATGATGCGATGAGTCAAGGATCCAATTCTCATGAGCGTTTCCTTCCAAGTCGAATCCATTCGCATCGGGTCGGGAAATCTCTTTCTGATTGCCGGCCCGTGCGTCATCGAGAGCGAAAAGCACGCCATCTTCATGGCGGAAGTCATTAAGGGCGTGACCCGTTCTCTGAACATCCCCTTTCTTTTTAAGGCTTCCTACGACAAGGCAAACCGAACCTCCCTCCGGAGCTTCCGTGGCCCCGGCCTTTCTGAGGGACTGCGTATTCTGAAGAAAGTGAAAGAGGAAGTTCACGTGCCGGTCCTGACCGACGTGCACGAAGCCAAAGATGTGCCAAAGGTCGCCGAAGTCGCCGACGTCCTCCAGATCCCGGCTTTCCTTTGCCGCCAGACCGACCTGGTTGTTGCCGCGGCCATGACCGAGCGTGCCGTCAACATCAAGAAAGGCCAGTTCGTCTCGCCGTGGGACATGAGACACGTGGTCGAGAAATGCCGCTCAGCGGGGAATGATCGCGTGTTTGTGACCGAGCGTGGGGCCAGTTTTGGCTACAACAACCTGGTGGTCGACATGCGTTCGCTCGCCATCATGCGGGAATTTGCGCCGGTGGTCTTCGATGCTACGCATTCGGTCCAGCTCCCTTCCGCTTCGACCGACGGAAGTGATGCCGTGAGTGGCGGGCAGCCTGAATTCATTCCCCTTCTCTCTCGCGCGGCCGTCGCCGCCGGAGTCGACGGCGTGTTTATGGAAGTGCACGACAATCCGAAGGAAGCGAAGTCGGACGGCGCCAATGCTCTGGAGTCCACCAAACTGCGGGGTGTGCTGAAAGAGCTCGTAGCCGTGCAGCATGCGGTCGCGGAAGCTCACAAAACGCCCTAGCCGGGATGCGAAACCCTGCCTTCTGCAATCCCAATCGCATGAGAGGATGAATCTTTGGAGAACTCGTGGTCCTGGTAATCATGGGCGTGGTCGGCTCCGGGAAAACAACGGTTGGAACCTTGCTGGCCCACAAGCTTGGCTGGCAATTCGCTGACGCCGATGATTTCCATCCAGGGGAGAATATCGCCAAAATCCGGCGGGGAACCGCGCTCACCGACGCCGATCGTGCTCCCTGGCTCGCCGCCATGCGCGACGCCATTCAACGGTGGGAGAAAGAAGGGAAGGATTTCGTGCTGGCGTGTTCGGCGCTAAAGCACTCCTATCGGGAGGAACTGCGCGCCGGAGAGGTGCAGTTCGTCTATCTGAAAGGGGAGGCTCGGCTTATTGCCGAGCGCCTGCACGCCCGCCGCGGACACTTTGCTACCGACTCCATCCTGGAAAGCCAGTTTGCCGACCTCGAAGAGCCGAAAGACGCCTTGGCGGTGAGCATCGCCGAGACCCCCGAGGCGATCACCAGCGAAATAATTGATAGGCTGAAACTGGCCAGGGTGTCGTATCCTGATGCGGCACAAAAATGAGCTCCCCGGTTTCCAATCCAGCCGTTGCGGCCGATCTTGAATCGGTTGTAGTCCGCAAATTGCTCCTGCGGCTTCTGCCATTCCTCTTCCTGCTCTACATCGTCAACTACCTGGACCGCATCAACGTCGGCTTTGCCGCACTGCAGATGCGAAGTCAACTTCACTTCAGTGAAGACGTGTTCGGCACCGGCTTTGGGATCTTCTTCGTGGGATATTTTTTTCTGCAAGTCCCGAGCAACCTCGCCCTGGCCCGCGTAGGCGCGCGCCGCTGGATGGCCGCCATTATGGTGGTGTGGGGAATCGTCTCCTGCGCCATGATTACGGTCCGCACTCCCCACGGCTTTTACGCCATGCGCTTCATACTCGGTGCGGCCGAGGCCGGCTTCTTTCCCGGAATCATTCTCTATCTGAAGAACTGGTTTCCGGCCAGCGCCCGGGCGCGGGCGGTGGCAATCTTCATGACCGCGAATCCCCTGGCCGGAGTTGTGGGTGGTCCGATTTCCGGGGCTCTGCTCAATCTGCATCACTTTGCGCTCGCCGGCTGGCAGTGGATGTTCATCATTGAAGGGCTCCCCGCAGTGCGGCTTGCGGTTGTGGTGCTGTTCACTTTAAAGGATCGGCCGAGTGATGCGACCTGGCTTGAGGAACATGAGCGGCTGTGGCTCGAGGCGGTCCTTCAAAACGAGCACCTCGAAAAGTCAAAGATCAGCGGCTCCGATATCGTGGATGCATTCATCAACTGGCGAATCTGGCTGCTGATGATCGTGTACTTCGGCCTGACCGCATCCGCTTATGGTCTGATTCTCTGGCTGCCCAGCTACATCAAGAGCCTTTCCCATCTCGGCAATTTCGAGATCGGAATCGTTTCCGTGATTCCCTACTTGGTCACCGCACTGGCGATGGTTGTGATCGGTGCCCGCTCCGACAAATCCGGCAAGCATCGCATGTACCTGACCGGATCGGCCTTCTCGGCAGCGGTGTTTCTCTTTATCGCGGCGCAAACCGGCTCGATCGTGTCCGGTCTCGCCTTTGTAACGCTTGCGCTCGCCGCAACCTTCTGCATGCAAGGGCCTTTCTGGGCCACCGCCACGTCCCTCATGAGCGGGACCGCCGCTGCGGTGGCGATTGCACTCATCAACTCTTTCGGCAACCTCGGCGGCTACTTTGGCCCGGTCATCATTGGTTCCAAACGGAGTTCCGGCAGCGGATTCGCCGGCGGCATGCTGGTGATCACCGCCTGCCTGACTCTGGCGGGAATTTTGTCTCTCGTGGTTCGCCAGCGCCGCCAGCACCCTTCGTAGCTGGCCCATCTTCCTTTACAATAAGTGCTCCTGTACTATCCCGGTGGCGGGTGTGCTAGACGACCTGACCGGAACGTAGAATGTGAAACTCGGTCCCGCTAGGGACGTTGCGCTTTCGAGAACTACCAGGCTCTTAAACGAAATTGGTCCAACAGAATCCCAATTCCAAGTACGTCTTCTGGCGCGCTGAAGGCAGCCTGCTGGAGCTGACCGCGGTTCGCACGGTTGCGTTCTTCACCTGGAACGCCCAGACCTTTAATGAGCGAGGGCTGCGCCGGGGATCGGTTTTGCTCACCGCTTTCGCGCGACCGTTTCTCTACGCCATCAATCGCCGGTTTGCGACTCGCGTACTGTATGCCGTCTTACGCGGGATCAGCCGCGACCGGCTTGACCTTCTGGGAGAAGAGTTTTTCCAGTACAAGTTGAAGCCCCACTTGAAAGAAGAAGGCGTGCGCCGGGTGAAGGAGTTGGTCGCTTCCGGTCGGGACGTTGTCCTAATCAGCCACGGGCTCGATCATGTGATTCGGCATTTGGCTGAGCATCTCGGGGTGAAGCACATTGTGACGAACCGCCTTGAGTTCCGCGACGGGATTGCCACCGGCCGCCTGATTGACCCGGTGGTCCGGCCGCGCGGAATCTTTGCCCGGCTCGCTTCGAAAGCGGACGGCACTCGCACCGTTGCCCAAGTCGCAGCCGACCTCGGATTTCACAACGCGCGAAGCGTTTCTACTGTAACCCAGTCTCCCGAGCGGAGCACTCCCTCGCTCGAACGACCGCTCGTCGACTTTGACGGCAGCCGCCAGCTCACCCCCTTGTCCGTGCGCTCTGCTTTTTCCGGCAAACACGTCATGCTGATCGGCGTGACCGGATTTATTGGAAAAGTCTGGCTGGCCAATACGCTCATGGATCTGCCAGACATCGGCCGCATCTATCTGCTGATCCGCCGGCAAAAATCCAATCCCGCGCAGAAGCGGTTTCAGAAGCTGGTGGAAGAGTCGCCCGTGTTTGATCCTCTCTACGAGAAATACGGAGCGAAGTTCTTCGACTTGATCCGCGATAAAGTACAGGTCATTGAAGGCGACGTCACCCAACCGGGGTTGGCGCTCGAAGCCGGGGTTCGGCAATCGCTCGAGGCGAATCTTGACCTGATCATCAACAGCTCCGGCCTCACCGACTTTAATCCCGACCTGCGCGACGCTCTTCGTACGAACGTGGACGCCGCCGTCTATGTAGCGGAATTTATCCGTTCCTGCCATCATGCCGCACTGCTCCACCTTTCGACTTGCTATGTTGCTGGAGCGCGCGATGGCCGGGTATTTGAAACCGTGCGCCCTGACTACACACCGGCCGCGGTAGCGAATTTTGATGCGGAACTCGAATGGCATGCCCTGCACCAGCTGGTTGAAAATACCGAGCGCCGCGCCGAGGGCCCGGAAGTCACCGATGAGTTGCGTCGTCAAGCCATGGGCAAAGAACATGCGGCCAAAGATCTGCAAGGCGCCGCGCTCGACAATCAGATTCGTAAGAACCGAGTCCGCTGGCTTCGCAATGAGCTCACTGAAGCCGGAAAGCGACGGGCCAACGAGCTTGGCTGGCCAAATACTTACACCCTGACCAAGAGCCTCGCCGAATCCTTGCTGGTGAAGCAAGGTGCTGGCCTGCCCATCTCGATTGTTCGCCCCGCAATCGTCGAAAGCTCAACCGTGCAGCCCTTCCGTGGTTGGAATGAAGGCATCAACACCTCCGCGTCGCTCTCCTACCTGCTCGGAACCACCTTCCGCCAACTCCCCAGCAATGAACGCAAGCGGCTCGACATTGTTCCGGTGGATGAGGTCTGCCGGGGCATGACCTTGATTGCCGCTGCGCTCATCGAGCGGCGCCACGATGCGGTTTATCAGCTGGCAAGCTCGGTGACGAATCCTTGCGATATGCGCCGATCGATCGAGCTAACCTCGCTCGCGCACCGCAAACACTACCGCGCTCAAGAAGGCATTGAGTACTGGCTGCGTCTGCGGCTAGACGCCATTCCGGTTTCCAAAGAGCGCTATAACCGCATGTCGGCTCCGGCGCAGCGGGCGGTGGTGCGAGCCATTCAGACCATTGCGGCACCTCTCCCCCTGAAAAAAGCCCCATTTGCCAGGGCCGAGCGCAGCCTGGAAAAAGTTGAGAAGCTCATCGAGCTATTCGAGCCTTTCATTTTGCTCAACGAGCATGATTTCGTGGCGGAGAACGTCGAGAAGCTCTCGCATGCTCTTCCCGGGGAAGAGCGCGCGCAGTTTGGATACAACGCCGCCTCGCTCGACTGGTATGAGTACTGGATCAACATTCACATTCCGGCGCTGCGCAAGTGGACCTATCCCTTGATCGAAGGACGTCCTCTCGAGCCTCGGGCCCCGCGCAACCTTGAGCCCACAAAAGAACCTGAAACCGTGAAAACCGGAGCAAACGGAGCAACGTGGCGATATTCCTGACCGGCTCGACCGGATACATCGGCGCGCATATTGCCGCCAACCTG